>FWPU01000225.1_pt1 | contig 179711 bp, 120 predicted proteins | sample 2228361 | NCBI WGS metagenome assembly FWPU01 (sample SAMEA103939777, study PRJEB20133) | metagenome | reverse complement strand
CGCAGTCAGGGGTTGTCAGAGGAGGATATGGAATGACCGAATTACCGCAAGTTGTTTTAAATCAAGATGTTATGCATGATGTGGCATTGGCCGGCAACATGGTGCACAAAAGTTTAGCGGAGAGGGCGGGATTCGAACCCGCGGAGGGGTTTTGGCCCCTCGCCGCTTTAGCAAAGCGGTGCTTTCAGCCACTCAGCCACCTCTCCACACTCTCATATAGTTTATCGTCCCCGGCGTCCGAGGTAAAGACGTCATTGGCCGTGAATCGTTGGTTCGCGGAGGACCGCGGGGAGACCTGCCCAAATGTTCGTGATCAGCCGATGTTGCAGTTTGCTCGTCATCCGCCCGATGTGTGGCCGCAAAGACAACTTGCAAAGACAACTTCCCTAATGGTCGGGGGTAGCGGTGTAGGCCGGTGAGTGACTGGAACGGAGCGGGGGTGGCGGTCAGTCCCGCTTGCCAAGTCGCGGCGGACCCTTTGTAGAAGCTGTGCAATACGCTGCAGGCGGTCAGTCCCGCTTGCCAAGTCGCGGCGGACGGCGGAGCTGCTCCAGCACGGGCGGCGTCAGGCTAGCGAGGTTCAGGGCCGCCGCATTCCGGTCCAAGGCTTCCGCGAGGAGCTCCCCCAGGTCGGGGTAACGCACGACCAATGTGCTGACCATGGCATAGGCCCGGTCGTAGCGGTCTGTCTTGCCCACCTTCGGGCCGAACGGCGGGCCGCCGGGGACGACAACTGAATCGAGGATTTTTAGGATGCGTTCGTTGACCTTGTGGGGATCGGCGTCGGGGCGGAACGCGGCAACGGCGGCCCGCCCCAACTGGCCGGCCAACTGGGCCGCGCGGGTCAGTGGCAGCCCTTTGTCCAGCTTGGGGAGCGGCTGCTTGTCGAACTGTTCGCGTTCGAGCTGGGCGAAGCGTCGGTCAGCCTCGTCGAGCCGGCGTTGGCGTACATACAGGACGGCCAGCTCGATCGATGCGGCGATGATCTCGTCCGGCCGGGTCGTCCGACTGTCGATGGCAGCCAGTAGCTCGCGTTCGCGGCGGGAGAGGAGCGGTTCCGGCCAGGCGATATCTGGCAGGCCGGCGGCGGCGTCCGCCACAGGGGAGGTCGGTTGCGGCGGAGCGGCAGAAGGCCGGAACAGGGCCATGCCGCCGCCGACGCCCACGCCGCCAAGCAAGACCAGGCCTACCAGTAGCCACCGACGGCGACGGGAGGCCACGGGCGGCGATCCAGCAACGGCAGTCAAGGCCCCGACCGGGTTCGGGGGCGGCGTGGGGCCGGCCGGGTCGGCGGGGGCGGTCGCCGGAGCGGCAGCAGCGGCCGACGGCCCGGTCGCCAGCGGGGCGATCAGGCTCGGTGTGGCCCCGGACAACTGCAGACTCGCCGCAGGCCGCTCGCGGATCCGGTTCAGGTCACGGATGATCTCCCGCACCGACGGATAACGCTCCGCGGGGGACTTGGCCATCATCCGCTCGACCATCGCCACCAGCTCCGGCGGCAGGTCGGGCCGGCGGCTGGCCAGCGGCGGCGGCGACTCCTGCACGTGCTTGAGGGCCACCTCAAAAGCGGTCTTCCCCTGAAATGGCGGCTCGCCAGCCAACAGATGATAACAGGTCACCCCTAACGAATAGATGTCGCTACGGTGGTCCACCGGCTGCCCCTGCACCTGTTCCGGGGACATGTACAGCGGCGTTCCTACCGTCACGCCGCTCTGCGTCAGGTTCAGGGCTTCCGGCCGGGTGAAAAATCGCGACAGGCCAAAATCGGCGACCTTGACCTCCACCCGCCGCGTGACCAGGATGTTTTCCGGCTTGATGTCGCGGTGGACGATCCCTTCCTCGTGGGCCCGCTGCAAGGCGGCAGCGACCTGCCGGATGATGCTCAGGCACACCGGCAGCTCCGGCGGGCCTTTGCGATCCAGATAATCCCGCAGGTTACGGCCGGCGACATACTCCAAGACCATGTATCGCAAGCCGTCCTGCTCGCCGATCTGGTAGATCTGCACGATGTTGGGATGCCGCAGGCGGGCAACCGCCTCGGCCTCGGCCTGGAATCGCTTGCGGGCCACCTCCCCGTTGGAGGTGTCCGGGCGGAGAACCTTGAGGGCGACCTCACGTTTGAGGGACAACTGCCGGGCCAGATACACCTGACCCATACCGCCGCGACCCAGACGGCGGACAATCAGAAAATCCCCAAACGTCCGGCCCGTCAGGTCCGGAGCATCGGCGGAACCGGCCGTCGGACCGGGAGAGGAAGCCGCTTCCGGCATGCCTGTGGCTCCGGCTGCACGCGTCCGTACGGACAGCCCGCGTTCAACGTTGGCCCCGCAGTTCGGGCAACGGCCGCCCGCATGCGGCGACGGTCAGCAGGTTTGGGAAGCCCGCCGAAGGAGGGAGGCTGTGCAGCCATCCTACACCACCAGAATTATAATCGAAACGCCCTCGCCGCAAAAGGGGAATTGGACGCTGCCATCCCCCATCCGTGCTCTATGGTAATGGTAACTGAACACTACTGAGTGAATGATGAGAAAGCCCGCCGGCAATGAACCTGCACGAGCGGCCGCGGCGAGTCCACCGAGCGCGGCAAGCAATCCGCGGCAAGCAATCGGCAGCATCCCGGCTTGATTGGCGGAACGCTCGCTGGGACAGTATTTGGTCCCGCCGTAATACAGTTATGATGGTTCCGCAGCAAGTTGGTTCCGCCATAAAAGCTATATTTTTTCTGAAATCGACGTCTACATGTGGAAGGAGCAACGATGAATGCAGCACCGATTCGGCGTCGCTGGTGGGGAGCAGGGGGCGGAATCGTGGCCGCCGCGGCGATGATCGGTGGGGGCCTACTGCCGCCTGTTGCGCCGCAAGTTGTTGCAGTTCAACAGGATAAGGATGCTGACGCGGCCCTGAAGACCATCCAGCGGCTCGGCGGCAGAGGGGAACGGGAGGACAAGCTGCCAGCACAGGCTCCCGTCGCCGCCCGGTTCGATGCCGCCACGGACGCGACCCTGCTGCAACTGGGGCGGCACCCAACGATCGGAGCTCTGCAGATCGCCGACGCCCGCCTGTGCACAGCCAAAGGTTGGACGGCCCTGAAGAACTGGCCGCACCTGCGGCGACTGACCGTCGAAAAATGCTTCCTGACGCCGCAAGCGACCGCTCTCATCGGCCAATGCCGGGAGCTGCGGCAGCTGGCCCTCGTCGAGGCCAACCTGACCGACGCCGCCGTGGCCAACCTCAAGGAACTGAACCGCCTGGAACACCTTAGCCTCAACAATAACCCGCGGCTAACCGATGCGAGCATGAAGACCGTCGCCAAGCTGGAACGGCTCCGCGTCTTGTACCTGGCCAACACGGCAATCACCGACAAGGGACTGTGGGAACTCAAGGGGCTGGACGGCCTGCGGACGCTGAATGTGGTCAACACACGGGTCAGTGCCGACGCGGCGGAACGGTTCGCCGACGAGATGCCCAACCTGCGTGCCGTGCGGCGGTGAGCTCCCCTTGCCCGTCTATGCGGACCGTCGCGGACGGAAGTGTTATCGGGAACATGGCGATCCGGGCAGCGACCCCGACGGAGGCAAGCATGCGAAGAGTCGATCGACGCTGGACAACAGCGGGGCTGGCCGGCACGGCATGGCTGGCCGGCACGGCTACACTGCTCGGATGCCTGGGAGTAGGACTGGAGCCGGCCATGTTGGCGGCCAACCCACCCCTGCCGCCGCACCTGGTGGCCCCGACCGACCCCCTCTCCCCGGAACAGGAGCGGCAGGCCCTGACGGCGCCCCCCGGCTTTGAGGTGCAACTGGTCGCCGCCGAGCCGCAGATCGACAAGCCGATCCAGATGGCCTTCGACGGTCGCGGCCGGCTGTGGGTGACCACCTCGCGGCACTATCCGTTTCCCGCCCCCGCCGGGCAGGCCAGCGACAAGCTGTATGTCCTGTCGGACATCGATCCGGTCACTGGTCGGGCTGGCCGCGTCCAGGTGTTCGCCAACGACCTGAATATCCCCATTGGTATCCTCCCCCTGCCGGACGGGCGCAGTTGCCTGGTCTCCAGTTGCGGCGAGATCCGCCAATACACCGACACCGACGGCGACGGTCGGGCCGACCGCCGCGAGGTGCTCTTCCAGGGCTTCGGTTACCGCGACACGCACGGCATGTACAACTCGTTCACCCTCATGCCCGACGGCTGGGTGTATGCCTGCCACGGCTTTGCCAACGACAGCACGGTCGCCGGCAAGGACGGCCACCGCGTCCGCATGCACTCCGGCCACACCTTCCGCTTCCGCCCGGACGGCTCCCGCATCGAAATTTTCACCTACGGCCAGGTGAACCCCTTCGGCATGGCCGTCGATCCATGGGGGAAGCTGTACACGGCGGACTGTCACAGCCGGCCGATTACGCAACTGATCCCGCAGGCATACTACGAGAGTTTCGGCAAGCCCCACGACGGCCTGGGCTTTGCCCCGCACGTGACCCGCCACGACCACGGCAGCACCGCCCTGTGCGGCCTGGCCTGGTACGACGCCGGCCACTACCCCGCCGCCTGGCGCGGCCGCATGTTTATCGGCAACGTCGTGACCAACCGCGTCAACTGCGACCGCATCGACTGGAAAGGGAGCACGCCCGTCGCCGTCGAACAGCCTGACTTCATCGTCAGCCGCGACCGCTGGTTCCGGCCGGTGGACATCCGCCTGGGACCGGACGGGGCGTTGTACATCGCCGACTTTTACAACCGGATCATCGGCCATTACGAGGTGGACCTGCGGCATCCGGGACGGGACCGGGAGCGGGGCCGCATCTGGCGGGTCGTCTGGCGGGGCCTGGCCGAGCAACCGGCCCCGCCGCCGCGACGTCCCTTGGACGACCTGACCACCGCCAGCCTCGAACAGCTCGAACGGCTCCGCATTGCGGACAACCTCACCGTCCGCCACCTGGTCATGCAGCAGATCGTCCACCGCTTCCCCGACGCGGCGGCGCGGCTCTACCCGCGGCCCAACGCCGAACAGGCCCTGCGGCAACTGACTCTGGTCTCGCCGGAAAACCCGCAGGTACCGGTCGACGCGGCCGACCGGCCCCGCCAGCAGCGGGCGGCGGCGGAGTTCTTTATCGAGCATCCGCAGGCCGCGGCCGTCGAACCGCTCGCCCGCCTGATCCCCACCATACCGTCCGAGGACACCCACCTGCGGCATGCCGCCCGCATCGCCTTGCGCAACTGCCTGCGGGATACTTCCGATGGCTGGACGCACGCCCGTCTGCTCTTGACCCGCCACCCCGAAGCCATGGCCGTGCTACTGGACGTCCTCCCGGGGATACCGACGGCCGCGGCGGCGGAGTTTCTGGCCGAGCAGTGGCGGGCCGCTGGAGTGACGCCGGAGCGGGTCCGGCAGCGCTTCGGCCTGACCCTGGAGCAGTACCTGGCCGGCACGGCCCATATTAGCCGGTTCGGCCCGGCCTCGGCAGCGGCAGTGTTCGAGCCGGTCTGGCAGGTCCCGCCGCCGCAACGGACCGCCGCCCTGCAGACGGCCGCCGCGCTGTATCGGGGCTGGGCCGCCCACCCGCAGCGTGCGGCGACGGTTTCCCCCGCCCTGGCCGCCCTGCTGCGGGAATCCTTGCAGGCAAGCGATCCGGGCGATCTCCGCCTCGCCCTGGACGCCCTGGGGCAGGTGCTGGATGGCCTGTCGCCGCAGGCCGACCGCCAGCCGCTGCAGGAGTGGGCCGCACCGGCGGTGGAGCGGTGTTACCAGCAGGCCGGATTGCCGCCGGGATTGCACCGCGAGGCGGCCACGTTGGCAATACGGCATTTCCCGGGCCGGCTCGGGGCATCGCTGGGACAACTCTTGCAGGACCCGGCCGTGCCGGCGGAGGTGCGGGAAGGGGTACTGGTCGCCGCGGCGGGCTCCCCGGCCGCCTTGTCGCAACCCCTTGTGGCACAAGCATTTCGGGAAGTATTGTCCACACTCCCGGCCCGGCAGACCGCGGCCGTGGCCGTCGCCTTGGCCGCTAGCCGTCCCGGCGCGGAGCTGCTCCTGGCGATGGTCCAGGCCGGCCGCCTCTCGCCGCGACTGCTCCAGGAGCCACCCGTGGCCGAGCGGCTCCGCGCCCACCGCCTCCCCGCCATCGACCAGCGGCTGGCCGAGCTGACCCGCCACCTGCCGCCCCCCGACCGCCAGACCGCCGAGCTGGTGCGACAACGCCTCGCCGGTTTTGCCCAAGCCCAAACCGACCCGGCCATCGGCGCCCAGGTCTTCGCCCGTCACTGCGCCGCCTGCCACCGCCTCGGCGGCCAAGGCGGCACCGTCGCCCCGCAGCTTGACGGCATCGGCCAACGTGGCCCCGAACGCCTCCTCGAAGACATCCTCGACCCCCACCGCAACGTCGATCCCGCCTTCCGCGCACGGGTCATCGTCACTACCGACGAACGGACCCTCACGGCCCTCGTCGTTCGCCGCGACGAACAGGAGCTCCTCCTGGCTGACGCCGACGGCAAAACCTTCCGCCTGCGGCGAGCCGACATCGCCGCCGAACGGGATACACCCCTGTCCCTGATGCCGGCCAACTTCGGCCAGATCCTCCCCGAGGCCGAACTCTACCACCTCCTGGCCTACCTTTTGAAACAAACGACACGATGACCGTCATGCCAACATCAGATATTTACGTCACGACGCCGTGACGGATACACCGCTTCTTTACCGGCAAGACAGGACGTATACTCCCCCTGAAGCCGTAACGATCATGTCGTCGTTATCGGGGCTGCCGCAGCCAAGGGCCACCGGACGACCGCCTAAGAACGGGTTGTGGCAACTCTGTTATGACCGAGGGCCGGTTATGTCGGACCCTTTGTGAAGGTCAACTGTCGGCCTTTTGTTGAAGGTCAATTGTAACTTTTGTGCAGCAGCAGCCGTCTTTTTTATTTAATATTGTCCCCGGTGGAGCGAACTATCATGATAGCAGTGTGAGCGGTGCGTTCCGGAGGCATTTCAAACCCAGGAGGTGTCCGATGCGTACATGCGTATTGCTGGGCGGCATTGCGGCGATCCTCGCCAGCGACGTGTCGCCGCAGGCTCCCGCCGCCGCGCGGGCGGAAACCTACGATCTCCGCGGCCCTGCCCCGCAAAAGGGTATGGCCTTCAACTCCCAGACTACCTTCATCATCCGCAACGCCGATACGGTCATCGGTGTGATGGGGCAGACCCTGCAAACGAAAATGACCCTCAAAATGGTCAGCGACGAGGACAATAAAGTGCTGGAAGTCGACGGCCGGACGGTCACCAAATCCCAAGCGTTCATCCGCAAGGAACGGGCGATCATCACCAGCGACTTCGGCGGCGGCATGGAAATCACCGAACCGACCCAGCTCGAAGGCCAGACCATCATCAGCGAACGAATCGGCGATGGGAAATGGCGGCACAAACTCCTAGACAATCAGCCCACACCCAAACAGAAAAAGGAACTCGACAACCGCCTCGGCATCGAAAATGACGACGCCTTGTATCCGGAGGGGAAAGTCCCCCCCGGCCACGAGTGGGAGGTACCGGCGACCGCCCTGCGCAGGCTGTTCGGAAATGCGTTTACGGAGTTGAACGGCAAGATCAAACAAAAGTTTCTGCGGATCGAACAGGTGGATGGCGACCAATGCGCGGTCATCGAATCGCGCGGCCGGATCCGGGGTAAAATGAAAAACGAAGACGGCGAGCCGACCATCGACGTGGACATGGACCTGCAGGCGACCGCCTGGCGGTCCCTGGCCACCGGCCTGGAGGTGAAGGGAACCTTCTCTGGCACCATCCACCTGAAGGGAAAACAGAAGGTAGACGATGCGGAGCTGGAGATCGAGATGAAAGGGCCGTTCCGCGGCGAAAGCCAAAGCCGCTGGCTGAACGGCCGGCCCTAACGGGACGGGGCCGGTCCGCCGCGTGCGGCGTCGAGGACCCAATCGCACGTGACCGGCCCGCCGCGACCCGCCCGCCGCGCGGGTCCCAAAGAGATTGTGACTCGCACCACCGCGTGCGGTCCGGAACCGCCCCCGCGACCGCCGCGGCCCCAGACGACCCATGGCCGAAGCACTCCTGACCTGCCCGGCCTGCGGCCACCAGTGGACTGTGGCCGATCCGGCTCCCTCGAACCCCGAGGAGATCCGCGCCCTCTGCCCGATGTGCCGGCAGGCCGACCAGAGCACCCGTCAACCCAGCGGGCCGGGACAGGCCGTCGGTTTGAACCAACCGGAACCGACCGGCTTTGCCCCCGGACATATCGTCGCCGGTTTTGAAATCCTCGAAGAGATCAACCGTGGCGGCATGGGCGTTATCTACAAGGCCCGCCAGCTTAACATGAACCGCCTGGTGGCCCTCAAGGCCATCAACCCGGCCAAGCTGAACATCCCCACCGTGCGGGCCCGCTTCGAGTCGGAAGTCAAGGCCGCCGCCCTGCTCAACCACGTCAATATCGTCACGGTTTACCAGGCCGACCTGGACGGCCCCCTGCCGTACCTGGCGATGGAGTATGTCCCCGGCATCGACCTGCTGCGGCTGGTTCGCAAGACCGGCCCCCTGCCCGTACTCGACGCCGTCTATTACATCCGTCAGGCCGCTGAAGGCCTGCAACACGCCTACGAACGCGGCCTGGTCCACCGCGACATCAAGCCGAGCAATCTCATCGTCACACCCGCACCGATTGGCGACCCCCAACTCAAGGGGCGGCTGCCGCGGGTCAAGATCCTCGACATGGGGCTGGCCCGGGTGATCCACCCAGACGGCACCGACTCTGACGCGGGGATCTCCCAGCCGGGCTATTTCCTGGGCACGCCGGACTACGCCGCACCCGAACAGGCCGAGGACGCGACCAAGGCAGACACCCGCTCCGACATTTTCAGCCTAGGCGCAACGTTTTACTTTTTGCTGACAGGCAAGGTGCCGTTTCCGGGCCGCACGCTAGTCGAGAAGGTGCGTCAGGCACTGTCCGGTCCGCCGGATGTGCGGTCGCGGCGGCCGGAATTACCCCCGGCGGTAGAAAGCGTGCTGCGGCGGATGCTAGCCCCCGACCCGCGTCGCCGCTATCAGACGCCGGCCGAGCTGGCCGCCGCTCTCGACCGCATCCTCCGCGGCGAGAAGGCCCCGCTCGACGACCTGCCGGAAGCCTTTGCCCCTTCCCTACTCCTCAAGGAAGTCCAGCTCCATCAGGGTCCGCTGCGGGCGCTGGCCTTCCCCCCTGACGGACAAACGCTGCTGAGCGTCGGCGACGATGCCCGCCTGCTCCTACTGGACCCGGAGACGCTCGAGATCCGCCAGAGCATCACCGGCGATTTCGGGGCGGTAGAACAGTTGGCGGTCGCCCCCGGCGGGGAATGGGCCGCCACCTGTGCGACGCGGCTGACCACCGAGGAGGTGGCCGTGCAGCTCTGGGACCTGGGCACGGGGCGGGAGGTCCGCCGCCTGGTCGGACCGGCGGAGAACATCCGCTGTCTGGCGATCCGTCCGGACGGTAGCGCTGTGGCCGCGGGGGCACGGGACGGCCGGATATGGATCTGGATTCTGGCGGGGGACGACGCTACTGGCGACGCCGAGCCGTTTTGCCTCCCCGCCCACGACGGGCCAGTCACCGGCGTGGTATTCACCGGCCACGACACCCTGCTGTCCGTCGGGCAGGACGGCACCTTGCGGCAATGGAGCCTGTCATCGGCCAAGCCCAAGGCGGTCAAGCCGTTGCAGGCTGGCCCGCTGTATGCCCTGGCCTTTGCCCGCAACCGCCTGGCCGTCGCCGCCGAGCAGCAGATCGTCATCCGGCGGGCGGACCGGACATATTTGCACGTGCCGGTCCCCGCCGGGAGCGTGCGGAGCTTGGTCATCAGCGGCGATGGCCGCGTCCTGCTGGGCGGCGGCAGCACGGACTCGGCCCGCATCTGGAGCGTCGAGGAAGGGACTGAAGCCGCCGTCCTGTCTGGGCATCATCCGCCGGTGCGGGCCTTGGCCATCGCCCCGGACCGACAGACCGCCTACACCGGCGACGATGCCGGCGTCCTCCGCCGCTGGCAGTTGCCCACCATCTGACCGCCGCGGCCGACTCCGCGACCCCTCTTTTCGCCGCTACGCCGCTATTCCAACTGCCTCCGCAACGACTGCTCCCTCCAGCGCAATTCCTTTGACGTTCGCTCCCCAATTCCTACCTGGCTCAACCGCGGGGCGTCGGACGTAGTAGACGGCCCATAAACAGGACGCTGCCGCTGGCGTTGTCGCGGATGAGGAACAGGAACGGGCGGTCGGCGCGGAAATGTCGCGGCGTCCTCGGCAGGGGTGCGGAGGTGACGCCGACGACGACGCCGGTGGCGGCCGCCGCTTCGGTCCCTTCCTCGTTGACGTCCACGAAGCTCTTGTGGACGACCGCTGAGATGGCCAGCCGTTCGCCGCCGGTGTGCATGCCGCTGAAATCGGCCGCGGCAAAGTCAAAGGCTTGCCGCATCCCCAGCTTCTGCAACGGTTCGTTCAGGGAGTAGCTGGCCTCGATGCGGAACCGCGGCAAGTACACGTGGACTTCCGACTCATGCCGCAACTGCTGGATCACCTCCTGGAGGCGGGCGACGGACAGCTCCTTCTCGACCGCCACCAGGCCGTCGTGCCGCCGCGGCAGGATGACCACCATGCTCAGCCGCCGCCCGGCGTAAGGCAGCTCCAGCGTCTGGAACTGGTCGTTTTCGGCGTAGCGGTAGCCCCCCTTGCGGTACATCAATGGCGTCGTCACTTTCTGGCCGTCGATGAGCGTGAACGGCTGGTCTTTCGTCGCCTCTTTGGGGAATGTCGCTTGCCAGTTCCCTTTGAAGTAGATGGCGTTGGTCAGGACCAGGCGAGTGTCGCGGGTGACCGTGCCCGGGGCCAGCAGGTCTTTGATCTTCTCGCGGGTCTCCTGTTCGACCCATTTGTTGATCGTGCCGCGAGCCCCTTCCGGCTGGGTGATGAAGTCCACGTCGAACAGGCCGGCGCCGAACTGCTGGGTGATGAGGGTTTTGTACTCAGGCCGCCAGGGGTAGCCCTGCTGGGCCCAGAGGGCGTTAGCGGTGCTCAGGGTAAAGCCGCGTTTGGCGGGGTCGCCCTCGTTGAGGCTTTTGATCAGGGCGCCGAACGCGGGGGCGGGTTCATCCGGCAGGTGGAGCACCTGGTTCATCTCGGCGGCGGTCTGGCCGCGGGCCCCCAGGGCGGTCATCGCCAGGGCCGTGGAAATGCTAAACGGCGAGAGGAAGACGTTATCCGGCCGGGCGGCCAGCACGGCGTACAGCTCGCACCCGAAGCGGTTATTGCCGGCGACCAGGGCGGCGGTATCCTTCGCCCCGTCCGGCGGCGCGGCCCCACCCGCAGCGATGGCCCCCTGGCCGGCAACACCCAGTCCCCCGACACCGGCGGCCGTGGCCGCGAGCGAACGCAGAAAATCCCGACGATCCAGCGGTTCCATCAGTCTCCTCCTTGTGGTTCATAGGCTGTTTCCGGACAATACACAGACGCGGCGGCAATGCCCCGCACATTGCCGCATCCATATCGGATATGAACCCTCTACTATGAACGACGAAGCAGCCGGTCCGGCGGTTTGGGACGCCACAAAAAAAAATATGGCGGCGTAACAAAGGCCACCTCGGGACGTCGCGAGACCGCCAGAAACGGGACGACCGGTGAGGGCGACTGCCCATGCCCGCCGCGGCTGACGCACCACCGGTCACGCCTGTCACCCTGGCGGCGTAGGCCGCCTCCGCCGCACCGGTCACGCCTGCCGCTACAGGGAGCTAATCGTCCTCTTTCTTCATACGCTCATATTCCCGGACCGCTTCTTCCTCCTCTTCCTCTTCGTCCCCAAAAATCGGGGTCTCCTCGAAGGAGATGATGGCCCGCGGGTCGGCTTTGGGATCGTTCTCGACGATCAGGGGCTGGACGTACTCCTTGCCATCGACGGTCAGGACAACGCGGTAAGTCCCGGCGGGTACGGCGACGCCCAGGCCGGCGCCACGGGCGAAGCGGCCGCTGCCGCCGCTGGCGCTAAGGTTCCAGCTCACGCGGTGGAAGCCCGCCTCGCCGGAGACTTTCGGGAACTCCCGCAGGACCTGACCGCTGACGTCGGTGACCTTGAGGGTGATGTTTTTGGCCGGCTTGGTGAGCAGGTAGTCGATGACTGCGCCGCGGGCGGGGTTTTCGCCATTGAAGCGGCGGATTTCCCGCGAATACGGCGAGCTGCGGCCAATTTCCAGCTTCCAGCGGACGACTGGGGCGGGGGCAAACAGGGTGGCCGGCTCGCGGAATGGGTCGGGCCGTTTCTCCGCCGCGGCGGAGCTGGCCGGCGGGGCCATCTGCCGCAAGGTGTGGACGTCCAAAACCCACACGCTGCGGCCGTGGGTGGCAACGACGATCTCGCTGGCCGTCGTCGGCTGGGCAATCTCGTGGATGGCCACCGTCGGCAGGTTGTTGTTCAGCTTGGTCCAGCGGCCGCCGCGGTCGAGCGACACCCAGATGGCAAACTCCGTGCCGCAGTAGAGGATGTTCGGATTGGTCAGGTCCTCGCGGACGACGCGGCTGGAGCCGAAGCTCGGCAGGTTAGAGGTTATCGGCTTCCAGGTCTGGCCGAAGTCTTCAGTGACGAAGATGTAGGGGCGGTCGTCGTCGGAGCGGTGGGCATCGAAGCAGACGTAGCAGCGGCCGTCGGCGAAGCGGCTCGGCTCGATCGAGCTGACCCAGCGTAATCCCGGCAAGCCGGCGGCGAGGATCTTTTCGGTCAGGTTGGTCCACTTCTGGCCGCCGTCGCGGGTCAGCCAGACGTAACCGTCGTCGGTGCCAGCCCACAGGACGTCGGCGCTGCGGGGGCTTTCAGCGATGACGGTGAGGGTCCCCTTTTTGCTGGCGGTCAGCTCCGGGCTGATCGGTTTGAGGTCGGCGCCGCGGTTGACGGAGCGGAAGACGAACTGGGCGCCGCAGTAGAAGATGGCGGGGTTGTGGTGGGAGAGGATGAAGGGGGTATTCCAGTTCCAGCGGAGGGGTCCCTTGACGGTACCGGGCCGCGGGGCGATGCGAGCGGACTCGCCGGTGCGGAGGTTGCGGCGGACGATGTTGCCGTTTTGGCTGGTCATGTAGACGATGTCGGGGTCGCTGGTATCGACGCGGCAGGTGAAGCCGTCGCCGCCGTTGAGGAAGAACCAGTCGTGGTTGGTGGGTCCGTCGGCCCGCATGGTCTGGCTGGGTCCGCCCCAGGTGCCGTTGTCCTGCAGGCCGCCGTAAACGTTGTAGGGGGTGCGGTTGTCGACGCAGACGTGGTAGAACTGTCCGAGGGCCAGGACGTTGAGGTGGTCCCAGTTTTCGCCGCGGTCGTAGGTGACGTAGAAGCCGCCGTCGGTGCCGATGATCATGTGGCGGCTATCTTTGGGGTTGATCCACAGGGCGTGGTGGTCGGCGTGGACGCCGCGGGCGGGGGCGGCGGTGAAGCGTTCGCCGCCGTTGGTGGAACGCCACAGGGTGGTGTCGCCGGCGACGTAGACCGTCTTGTCGTCGTTGGGATCGACGCGGATTAAGGAGAAGTAGAAGGGGCGGGGATTGAGGCTATTGACACGGGTCCAGGTCTCGCCGCTGTCGCGGGAGACGAAGACGCCGCCGGTCTGGTAGCCGTCCTTGCCCTGGTCGCGTTGGACGTTGGGGCGTTGGCCGCCAACGGTCTGGCTCAACAGGAAGGGACGGGCCGCCGCGGCGGCGGGGGGAGCCAGGACGAGGGTGACTTCGCGGGTCTGCTTGTCGCGTTCATAGGTGACGGTGACTTTGTCGCCGGGGCCGAATTCCTGCAGGACGGCCCGCAGGGCTTTCTGGTCGGCGACGGCCTTGCCTGCGACTTTGGTGATGACGTCGCCGCTCTGCAGGCCGGCTTTGGCCGCCGGGCCGTCTGCGGCGACGGTCTCGACCGTGACGCCGGGCGTAGGGCCAGGCCGTCCCAGGGTAATCCCCAGGCTCGGCGGCGGGGCATCGGGCCGCCGGCCGAGGGTGACCGTGTATTTGACCTGCTGTTTGTCGCGGCGGACAGTGAACTCGACTTTGTCGCCGGGCTTTTTGGTGCTGAGGTAATCGATCATCGCGTCGTAGTCGGCGATCGGCTTGCCGTCGAGGGCGGTGATGACGTCGCCGGTCTTGCCGCCGGCCTTGGCCACTGGCCCGTCGCCGACGTCGTCGATCTTGACGCCGCCCCCTTCGGCGGTATCGCTGGAGATGCCCATGTAGGCAGACAGCGGCGCCCGGCCTTTGCCGACGTTTTCGGTATCGATGATGGCGTAGATCAGCCCTTTGGTTTTGCGGGAGTAGTCCAGGCCGATCCGGCCCGTCTTGACGGTGGGCAGGCCGTTGGGTTTGGCGGGGTCATTGAGTTTTTTCCAGGTTTTGCCGCCGTCGGTGGTCTTGAACAGGCCGCCGCCGGGGCCGTGGGTGACGACGGGGCCGTACTGGTCGGTGGTCGGCCAGGTGGCAGCGGGGCCGAAAAAGCCGTCAAAGCCGTCGCGGCGACGTTCCCACATCGCCACGATCAGGGTGTTGGGGTCGAACGGGTCCATGGCCATGTCGATGACGCCGGTTTTGTCATCGACGTAGAGGATTTTTTCCCAGGTTTTGCCGCCGTCGGTGGTCTTGAACAGGCCACGTTCGGGGTTGGGGCCGTAGAGGCGGCCGAGGGCGCCGACATAGACGATGTCGGGATTTTTGGGGTGGATGAGGATTTTGCCGATCTGGAAGGACTGTTTCAGTCCCATGTGCTGCCAGGTTTTGCCGCCGTCAGTGCTTTTATAGACGCCGTCGCCGTAGGAGACGGAGTTGCGGGGATTGGCCTCACCAGTGCCGACCCAGACGATGTTGGGGTTACTCGGGGCGACGGCGACATCGCCGATGGAGACGACGCCTTCTTTGTCAAACAGGTGGGTAAAGGTGACGCCGTTGTTGACGGTCTTGACCAGGCCGCCGGAAGCGGTGGCTACATAATAGGTGGACGGGTCGCTTTCGACAACGGCGATGGCGGTGATCCGTCCGGCCATGTTCGCCGGGCCGATGCACCGCCAGGTCATCTTGGCGATCGCCTGTTCGAGCCAACTGGGCGAGGCGACCGGTTTTTTCCGCAGCTCCTCCAGCTTCTTTTGCAGTTCGGCGATCTGCTTTTCGATCGCCGCGATCTGCTGCTGCACATCGTCCGACTGCGATCGGGCGGACAACGGCAGCCCGACGAGCATTGCGGCCAACACCAGGGCCGCCCACACACGGCGTACGGCAGCGTTCATGGCTCACCTCGCTTCCTTATAATGCATAAACCATACAGACCACACGGATGGCTTATTTTTACGATTTTAACCGAACCGCAAAGCGGTCAACAATTTCCCGCCCCATTTTCATTTTTTGAGCGTGACCGGCGGCACCGGATGTGCCGGTCGCAATGGCCCGACGGCCGAATGGGCCGTCTACACGGATCGCATGGACTGTTAGCACGGGCAGGTCGCACGGGCCGCACCATCTGTACAGGCCGCATCGGCAAGTGGCCCCGCCGTGGCAGCCCCCTCCCAAACGGCACCTCATCCCGTAAACTTGCTATTGGGAAGGATTTAGACACCTATGCAGGATTCAGATACGGACCCAGGGGGGCCAACCGATGCTCAACGCCGACCAGTTACTCGCACGCCTATATGCTCTGCGCAAAGAATATGCGGACGATCCCGCCGATGAAACCTACCAGGCGCTGCACCACGCGTTCATGTTTATCTCTTATCACATGGCCGCATTCCGCGAGTACGTACAGCAGCAGGTAGCCAAGGAACAGTCCCAAGGCTCGTCGCCGCAGGAGAGCTGAGCTGCGGATGGCCCGCAATCATCACCCGCACTTCCAAACGTGTCCTTTTGAATGATTGAATGATTGAATGATAATGATGTTATTGTGATGCCAATCTGTCAGATGGTGCAAATTACATACAATTTTGTTATTGGTAGACAGCCATTCATTCATATCTTATACACATTTACATTCAACATGAATATTGGGTACATAACTATCAGTGATCATGAGGCAATCATCAGCGACCATTTCATCAAATGTGTCAATCCTATCAATCTGACAGTCACCGATCCGATGCATCCCGTCCGACCATGGCAATGATGCTATGGCACGATTTTGATGGGACATTTACCGGGGGGTGATGGTAATGGCCTGCTCTTCCTGGAGCGGGCGGCGGAGGTGGGCGGCGCGGACGGCGGCGCGGACGCGGCCGGTGCCCGCCTGTGCGGCGGTAGCGTCGATGCGGAACAGGACGGTCTCGCCGGGCCGCAACTCGCTCAGCGTCGGGAAGACGACCTGGCTGGCACCCTCCAGGCGGGCGGTCTGGCCGTGCGGCCCCAGCCCGCGGCTGGCCTGGACCTGCTCGCTGAACGTGATGGCGACGGCCACGTCCTGCGCCGGCAGCGTCCCCGCGTTGCGCAGCCGCACCTGGTAAGTCACCCCCTGCCCGACGCCGACCGGTCCCGGCGGGGCGATCAGCTCAAGGACCACCGCCGGCGTGCCGATGACCGCCACGGCGGCCTCGGCTTGGGCCTGCAATGGTGCCGCACCGGCCCGTCCCCCTTCGATTTCCGCCACGGCGACCGCCGTAAGTCGTGTCTGGTCAAGCAGTTGCTGGGCGACAGCCACGATGCTGACCGTCTTCTGACCGCCCGGCGGCAGCGTCTCCAGCGGCCATTCGACTGCTGCCGGCCCGATCCGGCCGCCGGAGTCTGCCGATTTGACCCGCAGTTGCGGCGGCACCACCAGCCGAAGCTGCCCGCCGCGGGCGGCGACCTCCCCGCGGTTGCTCACCGTGACGGTCACCACACATTCTTGCGGCACATAGACCATCGGCGGCGCGTTGACCGCCACGGCCAGGGCCGCCTGCCGGGCTTCCAGCGTCACCGGCTCGGCGGCGGCCCGCAGTCCCCCGTCGGCGGTGACGCTGGCCCGCACGCCGAACCGCCCCGAGCGTTGCGGCGTCAAGGACACGTCCACCGTCCGCGTCTGCCCCGCCTCGATCCGCCCGACGGCCAGCTCCAGGGGCCGGTCCGGCGTCGGATGGGTTAGCCCCTCGTCGTAGTCGATCCAGGCGATGGCGTTGTCGATGGGTGCGGCGCCGGCGTTGGTGACGGCCAGGCGGATTGGGACCGGTTCGCCGACGCGGACGACGGCCGGGGCATCGGCGACGGCATGGATGCGACCGGTCTCGATGCGGGTGTCGCCGCGATGGGAAGCTTGCAGGCCGTCAGCGGTGCGAGCGGTCGCCCATAGGCTTGCCTCGCCGGGCGCGGCGGCGACCAGTTGCAACTGCACCTGCTGCTGGCCCCGCCCCGGCACCGCCGGCAGCTCGAACCAGTAGTTCCCCTCCGCATCGACCTGTCGCGGCGGCGGCTCGCTGCGGGCCAGACTCGCCCCGCTGAGCCGGACCTGCACCTGCACCGGCGGACTGTCCACCGTGCCGGCGTTGTCCACCGTGATGGTGGCCGCATACGGCACCTGCACCCCCGCCGTGCGCGGCACCGCCACCCGCAAACCCAGGTCCGGCGCTGCCCACTCCACCAGCGTTTCCCGCCGGGCGACCACCTGCCCCGTCCCGTTCTCGGTCGGCTCGATCACTTCCACCAGCACTCGGCTGCGTCCCGGCTGCGGCTGCAGTTGCACCAGGCGGACCATCGCCTGCCCTTCCGCATCAGTGAACACCTCCGCTTCCCGGCTATCGCTGCCGGAGTGGCTGCTGCCGGCGGTGCTGCTGCCGCGGGCGATCACCCGCACCGGCGGCCCGTCCAGCACCCGGTAACGCACGCGGTAGCTGCCCGGCAGGCCGTTCCGCTGCCCCTGCACGCTGGTCAGCAGCGTGTGTTCGCCGCCGTAACGGACCACCGCCGGCGGGGGAAACTGGAACCGCCCCTCGCCCCACACGATCCGCACCGTCGCCCGCCCGTTGTTCCAGTTGAACACTTCGGGGGCATACGCCGTGACCACCGTTTCACCGGGTACCGTCGAGCTGACCACGCAGAACGTCTGACCCGGGGCAATGACCACATCGTCAGCCGGGTCGTCGTTGCCGCGGGTGATCGTGTGCGTCCGGTAGTTCGTATAGGTGACGGCGTAGCGGCCATCCACCTTGTAACCCCGGCCCGGATACAGCCCCGATTCGTCCGCCTCGACGATCGTGCCGACCCCTTCCAGCCACCATTCGATGCGGCGGGACCGTCGCGGCTGCCCGTCCCGGTCGAAAACCGTGCCGACCAGGACCACCGGCGTCCCTAGCGGTGCGGCGATCGTGTCACACGGCGCGATCTCGACGCGGTGGGCCTCCGGGTCGAAATTGCGGAAATACCCCCACCCGCCCGGCTTGGCATGGTGGGGGACGATCGGCCCGCCCGGCAACAGGTACGGGAAATAGCCGGGGTTGTACGAACAACCCGCCAGGCCGCACGCGGCCAGCAAAACGACCGGCCAAAATCGACGCCGTACGGACATCGTGGCTGCTCCGAGGGGCCGCCGTGCCATACGCAAGGACTGTCCGGCGTGCAAGCCGAACCGTCGCCGCACGACCGGCGAGGTGGGGAACCGGGAATGGGAAGTCGGGAATCGCAGGGGCAATTGACGCCGGCGGGGCTGCACAAATTTTGGACAGCCACGTTGGTAGAGTGGGCAGAATTGCCCAGGCTGTCCGATTTTTGGACACGCCCGATCAGTCCGGCAAGCCGACTGCCTCGCCGCCGGCACGGGTGGCCAACGCGGGCATGATCGGATCAGCTGTGTAGGGAATCAGCCGCACCGAGCCGTCGGTCATGGCGAAGTTGGCCCCGCCGGGATGGGGGCTCCAGAAGTGGAACATGCCGCAGGGGTCGTCGAAGCTGCGGGCCGGCATGTACGGGTAGTTGCCCGGACCGCACGGCGAGCCGCTCATGATGGGCTGCAGGTTGGGTTCCCGCACTCCGAGCACCTGGTCCGCAGAACCGGTGAACCGCTGGCCGGTTCCGGCATACCACCAGCCAAACTGGAAGTCATGGCTCGGCGGCCGCTCGCCTAATAGCAGGGTATTGCTCGCCCCGTCGAGGGCGCTAGTAATTTGCGTGCGGGAATTTTGGTAGAGCATGCCGTCGCGGCGGACGGCCGCGTCTTGTCCGGCGACGCCCAGATAAGAGGTGAACGCCGCGACGGTGCCGCTGCGCCGACCTGGTTGGGCCGCGCGGATGCGACCATCGACCGGGCACAGGAACGCCGGGACGGTCGTGGCTAGCCCCGTATGCGGCGGGTTGTGGAACGGATACGGGTCGGCCCGGTATGCCTCCTGAGCCTGCCGCAAAAGCGGCGCCTGCTCCAAATACGGCAAGATCGACAGGGTCCACGCTGACCACGGCATGCGGTCCGGATGATTGAACGAGCGGTGGCCCGGCGGGAACGCCTGATGCGCGTCATGATATTGGTGCAGCGCCAACGCCAGTTGCCGCAACTGGTTCTGGCATTCCGTCCGCGACACCGCTGCCCGCACCTTTTGCACCGCCGCCATCAATAAACCCATCAATATCCCGATAATGGCGATGGCGACCATCAATTCTATGAGGGTGTATGCCGTGCAGAAAAGGTGCCGTCTCATGTTTTTTCCTCAGTAGGTACAAGGACACCACGTACCTTGAGAGGCACAACCTTTAACCCATTTTCCTCAACATAGAGTTCCATTTCGATTTCAAATGGCCCGGAACCATGAGTACTCAGTTCAAATTCACAGGGGAAGGTTTCGTCGGGTTGGACGTCCACCGGCAAGTGGCTTTTCCCTTCAAAGCAGACCCGCACCCGGCAGTCACGGTTGACGCCAAGAATGCGGCGTGGCTGGCGGGAACGGTTGGTGACCTCGAAAGTAACGGTGTGCTTGCCCGGCTGGATTTCCCCCAGATCGATCTCCGTAACGGGGATCTCAAAACGGTCTTTGGGATTGAGATATTCGGCCTGCAAGGCAAAATACCCGGCCAAGGCAAGAAAGACCACAGCCGCCACACCGAAAAACCACGTAGAAAACCGCAGCACCGCAACCACCGCAACCATCGCAACCTCCTTTCAGAAAATGAGTTATGCTAAACCTCGCGTTTGAAGTTATGGCATCAAGCTAAGGCATCGACACCCGCCGCAAGCGTCGCCGCCAGAGGATAGAGAATATGGCACCTATCGCCACACACACCGCCGCAATGATGATGAACCAAATAAATCGGGGCGTTGACCTTGGTACCATTAATCCCACGGGCTCAGGCAAGCCGTATGCACTAAGGGTAAACTCATGATCAGCGAATTTCTCGCCCAGATTGATATTGAATTGATATACAATTTTCCTTTCTTCATTATTACTCATCGATTTTATATGCGCGTTTATAATTTTGATAAGTGGCAAGTTATATTTCTTATCATATGTATATTCATGTACTGCATATATATTACGGTTGACCTTATCCTTAAAAATAACATCAAGATTATATTCATCAAGCAACCAATAATTTTGAGGATCATAAATTGCCCAACCTTTGAGTCCAGCACTCAGTGGGTGTTTTTCTGAATATTTATGTTCAAAATACACTTTCACTTTTTTCTTGTTGTTATTCATTATGTAGTTCGCTTTATGTATAACATAATCTTCATGATCAATACCACGCCATTTGAATGGACCTACAATGTGGAATGAGAAAGGTACACTTATCCAATAGTTCATTGTGTGATTCGGAGAAAAATCCTCTCTCGGAAAGCCACCAAACCTCGTTAATATATACTTATCATTATCGCTATTTTTGTCTAGATAGAAATTATAGCACCTACCAATACATGAAACTGAGCCAATACATTCGCCATTATCAAGCCGTATGCTTTCCAACTGAGTCAAGACGCAACTATCATTTTTTTTGATGGAATAATCAACAACAAAGAAAGGCTCTCCATTAATTCTTTTATGAATTATTTTTATATTTTCTTTAAACTCAATAAAATAACCAATATATTTATTCCAAGCAACAGGTGCATTATCCTTAAAATATGACACTGCATCTGATTCGTTCTCATTTAATAATATGATTAAACTATATAAAAACACAACTAGTATATTCATAATTATACTCCAATGAAAAGATGATAAATATACATTCAGGTGGCTATTTTTATGCTAGCTCATTTAGTCTTATATTTACATGTACATGCATTACCCGAATGGTCTACTCCACATATACATGCTTTACAAGATTGAGATCTAGTAACAGTAAGACACAACCTATCGTTGCCTATCTCAGGACACGGTGATAATAATTCTAAACATTCTGCATTGCAATCAAGTGGTATACAAATATCTTGTGTTGTTACGATTATTGTTCCAACGTCATCCTCCGCAGTGGCGGGGTGGTGGGGGATGGACAGGATCCCCAATACCAGGAATATCCCCGCTAGACTCATGAAAAACCGTGAAGTGAACCACAACACCCACAGCATCCTGTCGCCGTGGCGTCCTCCAGCTTCCACTCGCGCGTTCATCGTGCGTACCCCCCATAATTAAACGTACCTCCAACAGCTCACGTTGTCCAGGAACGCCCTGGACCTCACTCCTCGATCCGGCAGCCGATGCGGAGGCGGAGCAGCGGTTGCCGGGGGTGGTCGGTGATCAAGTCCGCCACGCGGGTGAATATCGTGGAGTGAGGTGAGCAAAGGGTAACGATGTCGAGCGGTGTTGGCGATGGGACCAGACGGCTGAAACAGAAGGGGGCACGGTCGCCCACGGCGAAGGGGAGCGAGTCGATAATGAGACATACCGGCGGGGACATGTTCCTAACCCGATCCGGCCAGCCGCCGCAACCGTCGCCGCCACAGAATGCCGATGACTGTGCTGACCACCATTATACCCGCTGCTATCGCCAAAAACCACACAAATAAAGGGGTTCGCTTATCGGGGACCATCAAGCCTACCGGCTCGGGCAAACCGAAGGCAAGCAAGCGAAAATCCTCATCGGTCACTTGATCGCCAAATTTGATATCATTTACGATTATTGTTTTATTTTCTGTTATTGTGCCACTATCTTCGATAGTCTCTATGATTGTCATTTCTTTAGTTAATGGAATGGGGCATCGGCTTATCAATGTCTTTTTGTAGTGTCTGGTAATTTTGAATTTATCATCACCGTTTGTAAATTTATGTTCAATGGGTTCCCAATATCTATCGCGATCGAAAATAGCCCAGCCGTTTCTGGGATATGCCATTCCTTTCAACATATCATAGAATGGACAAAAATACTTAATATATATCAAATTCTTTCCCCTATCATGATATTTCGCTTCCTCGATAATCAGATTCTTATTCTCTGGCAATGTATCAATGTCATTTTTCTTAATTGTTAAGGAAGCTTTACGATATTTATCAGGTGTTTTATATTCACTTGGAAACATCGCCTCACGACTCGCAAGGAGATCTACTTCTTCTATTGCTTCTGTCCGACTGTTGACATTGGATAGATATTTAGTCAAAATCCATGGTTTATCAGGAGATTCGCGTATCAGCTTGAAAAAGTATCCATACTTGGCGGTGTATCCATACAAATAACAATCGGTCATATATGTTCCTTTGATTTGTTCTACTATTATCTTAGGCTTATCTATAAATTCGGCGTTGGTTCTGATGAAACTACCGTCAACATTGTCTCTTGTAATCATTCTCATGACATTTACCAATTCGCCATTTTTATAATTCGATACGATAGTTGTAACACAAATCGAAATACTCTTCTTATCAATATTTAGTTTCTCTCTTACAGATTTATATTCATTCATATATAAATTAGCTAAATTATTCTCTTGTACGATATTTATATTTATTATTGTGAATGCCATCAGACTTAAAGCTGTCATTCTGTTCATTTATGTTCTCCGTGGAATGTATGTTTATGATATGTTTCATTTCATTCTGTATCAATTCTCATCTTAATCGGACATTCCATACCTGAGCTTATGTCACCAGTATCCGCATCGATTTTTATAAAGATTATACATTTATCACAATCTTTGCATACTTGTGGTCCGGCCTTCTGGCATTCTCCTTTCGCGTAGTAATCGCCATTCTTATCCTTCTCCATAGTACAATCAAAACACTGTGGTGGACAAACTCGACGCCTTTGGTCGCACGTCCCCCCACCTTGCATGCATTCGCTCAGGCATGTCTCATACTCTGGGCTGCCTTCGACGTACATCGACTTGCAGCAATCCTCGCATGATTGCGGATCGTCGGCGGTGCCATAACGCGGAATCGCCAATATCCCTCACACCAAAAATACCCCCGCCAACGTTCGCGTCACATTCACTAACCATTGCGGCTGAGCTGACATCGCTACTCCTCCTTTCGGGCGAAACCTTCCTGTCCGATCCCCAAAACGCCTCCCTCACTCCACGATCCGGCAGCCAATGCGGAGGCGGAGCACCGGCTGCCGGGGGTGGTCGGTGATCAAGTCCGCCACGCGGGTGAACATCCCCCTGCTGGCCGAGGACGGCAGCCGCACACTGATGCGGACCGTGCGGGACTCGTGCGGCGGTATTTCGACCGGCAGGTCCTGCGTGGCGGAGCAGGAACAGTCGGTAGTGCCGCCGAAGACCTTGACAGGTTGCGAATCGTAGTTCATAATAGTGATAGTATGTTCATGTATTTCGCCGGGGCGGGCGGTGCCCAGTTCGATGTAGGACGGTTTGAGGGCGACCGGTTCGCCGCGGAGGTGGGCCAGGGCGGCGCCAGGCGAGCCGTAAATGATTGTGCCGATTGCTGTTAGGACGATGAGAGCGGCGACGACGCTGGCGGCGGGGGCGACTAGGCCGGCGGTCAGGCGGGCGGGAGCGGCGGTCGTCCGTGGCGGGCGGGCCAGTAGCAGTAGGACGATGGCGACGATGTCCACCGCGAAGGCGTGCCAGGGGTGGGCGCGGATCACGCCGAAACAGCCACAGGAGGCGACGCCGATGACGCCGAGGTAGCCGCTGACGGCGGCGAAGAGAGCGAAGGTGGCAAGTGCGGCCCAGCGGGCGGCGTGGGGGGCCGCGCCGCTCAGCAACCATGACCCCAGGAGGAATTCACACACAGCAGCGGTCGATTGGACCCACGGCTGCGACCACAGGCCAACTCGCGGCAGGGCCGAGACGTTCAGGCCGTGCAGCTTGAGCGCGGCGGCTAGCAGCAGCAGGCCGAGAATTACCCGTATGATACCGAACCGCAGGGGCATGAGGTGGTCTCCGCGAGACGCCCCAAACGGTTTATGCCGATATTGAGCTTCATTGTGACGGGGGGGGGGGGGAAACCGTGTCAAGCTAAAAAGTGAAATTTCACAATTTTTTCACATTTGCCGGTTGTAGGGCGTCGAGCGGGGAGCGGAAGCGTCGGAGGGGTGACAAGGGGTGGTCAGGGGATGTCGAAGAGGGAAGCGGGAGGCGGTGCGGTGGCGGCGGGGGGGAGTTTACCGAGGACTTTATAGGCTCGCGGGGTGGCGATGCGGCCACGCGGGGAGCGGACGATGTACTGTTCGCGGAGGAGGAAGGGTTCGATTTCGTCGGCGAGGGTGTCGGCGGCGATGTTCATGGTGGCGGCGAGGGCGTCGATGCCGGTGGGGCCGCCGCCGAAGAGGTCGATGAGGGTTTCGAGGTAGCGGCGGTCATTTTTGTCGAGGCCGGCGTGGTCGACTTCGGCCATGTCGAGGGCGTCGCGGGCGATGGGTGCGGTGATGGTGCCGTGGTGGCGTGCGGCGGCGAAGCTGCGGGCCCAGTAGAGGCGGGCATTGGCGACGCGGGGTGTGCCGCGGCTGCGGCGAGCCAGTTCGTAGGCGGCGTCCGGCTCGATGGGGGTTTGCAGTTTGGCCGCATTGACAGTGATGATCTGAGCCAGCTCGTCGACGCTGTAGAAGTCGAGGTGTTCGTGCATCTTGAAGCGGTCACGCATCGGGCCGGAGATCATGCCGCTGCGGGTGGTGGCACCGATAAGGGTGAAGCGTTTGAGCCGCATGGTGATGGTGCGGGCGTTGACCCCTTCGCCCAGGACGATGTCGATGCGGTAGTCTTCCATCGCCGGGTAGAGGAACTCTTCGACGACCCGGGGGAGGCGGTGGATTTCGTCGATGAAGAGGATGGAGCCTTCCTCGAGGTTGGTGAGGAAGGGGAGGAGGTCGGCGGGTTTGGCCAGTGCGGGGCCGCTGGTGATCTGGATGGAGGTGCCCATTTCGTTGGGGAGGACGGTGGCGAAGGTAGTTTTGCCCAGGCCAGGCGGGCCGTCGAAGAGGATGTGGCCGAGGGGTTCGCCGAGTTTTTTGGCGGCCGCGACGGCGATGGTCAGCCGTTCGACGATTTTGCGTTGGCCGATGACTTCGCGGAGCCAGCGGGGCCGCAGGGCGGCGTCGCGGCGTCTCTGCTCGTCCGTCGGGGCGGTATCACTCAGCACCCGTTCACGCACCATATGCAGCATGGCCTCCTGGTGGCCGCGGGTTGACGCTTCCCCGGCCGTCGGCGTGGGGACGGCGGATCGTCCGGCACGCACGCTCGGCAAGGTGATTGATCGCCCGTTCAGGTCATTGTATGGCAAGCCGAGAGAGGGGTGGCAGGACAGGTGCGGTTGACGGGACCGGGCCGGGCGGGTATGACCGAGTGTTCGGTACGCGGAGAAAGCTTTGAGGGCAGAAGCGTCCCCGGCGCGTGCGGATGAGCGGGTGTGGACGTGAATGTGGATGCGGATGCGGGGAGCAGGGGCGTAGCGATGTGTCCGGAAGCGGTCGGGCGGGGCCGGAAGCGGTCGGGCGGGGCCGACGCCGCGACGGCGGTGGATGTATCGGTCTGCGTGGTCAACTGGAACAGCCGGGAGCTGTTGCGGCGGTGTCTGGAGTCGCTGCTGGAGCAGCCGCAGGGGGCGCGGTTGGAGGTCATCGTGGTCGACAACGGTTCAACGGACGGGGCACCGGCGATGGTTGCCGCGAGGTTTCCGCAGGTGCGGCTGGTGTGCAACCGGGACAACCGGGGCTACGCGGCGGCGTGCAACCAGGCGGCGGCGCGGGCCAGCGGCGATTACCTGCTGTTTTTGAACAACGACACGGAGGTGCCGCCGCACACACTGGGGCGGCTGGTTGAGCTGGCCCGGCGGTATCCGGAGGGGGGGCTGTTCGGGCCGCGGCTGCGGACGCCAGCGGGCAACTGGCAGGTTTCGCATCGTCGCAGGCCGCACCTGGCGGCGTTGCTGCACAAGGTGAGCTGGCTGCGGTGGACGGGCTGGTTCCGTGGCCGTTACCGGCACTACCGGCACGGGCCGGAATTGCCGCCGCAGCCGTGCGAGGTGGTGCCGGTGGAGGTGCTGCTGGGGGCGGCGGTACTGGTGCCGCGGCCGTTGTTCTGGGCGGTCGGCGGTTTTGACGAACAGTTCCGTTTCGGCGTGGAGGACATCGACCTGTCGGTGCGGATCGGGCAGCAGGCGGCGGTGTATTTCGTGCCGGGGGTGGAGATCGTCCACCACGGGCGGGCGGCGAGCCGGCACAACATCGGCTTTGTCGCCCCGAGCGTGGCGACCGGATATGTGCAATATCTGCGCAAGACGGGGACGAGCCGCTGGGCGTTGGCCTTATACAAGCTGGCGGTCTGCTGCGATGCGCCGCTGGTGCTGGTCTACAAGTGCGTGGAGGGTGCGGTGCAGTGGCTGGCGGGCCGACGGGCAGCGGCACGGCGGAGCTGGCTGGCCGTATGCGGCACGTGGGCGTTTGTGCGGCGGGAGCTGCCCCGCTTCTGGCGGGCCTGAGCGACGGGGGCCGCCGCGGGGGGTCGGAGCGACGGGGGCCATCGGGCGGACCGTTAGTCACCGAAAGCGTTCTATTACTGGCTGCAGCGTTTCACTCCTGGCGCGGGAGCGGTTGCGGGGAGTCGGTCCCCGCGTGGGCGGCGGGCCGCTGCACGGCCCAGGCGGCAAGCCAGCGGAGGGCCTGTTCGAGGGACTCCATTGGTAAACCAACGACGTTGGTGGCGCTGCCGCGTTCGACGGTGACGTAGGGATCGTGGGGGAGCTGGATGGCGTAGGCGCCGCTGCAACCTTCCCAGCGTCGGGTCTGCAGGTAGGTGTCGATTTCGGCGTCGGAGAAGTTTTTCATGCGGACGAGGCTGCATTCCTGCCAGCAGAATTGCCAGTCGCCGGGCCGTAGCCACAGGCACACGCCGGTCCATAGCTCGTGGACGTTGCCGGCGAGCAGGCGGAGGATGCGGCGGGCGTCGGCCGCGTCCGCCGGCTTGCCGATGACCTGGCCATTCAGCCAGCCGACGGTATCCGCGGCGATGATCAGCCCTTCGGCCACCCGCGGGGCTACCGTGCGGGCCTTCAGCCAGGCCAGCTCGGCCACATAGTGCCGGCAGTCCCCCAGCCGGGCCTCGGTCGGCTCGTCCAGATGAGCCGGCATGACCTCAAAACTGTAGCCCGCCTGCTCCAGCAGCCAGCGGCGGCCCTGCGAGGCGCTGGCCAGAATCAGGCGGCCCGGGAAAGGCGTTGCCATCGTTCGAGAACCTCCACGACCTGCGGCCAGAGCCGCTCCGGGGTCAGCTCGTCCATGCAAATCATGGCACGGCAGCGGCGACGGTAGCTGCCGGCACAGGGGACGCGGGCCGTCGTCACGCCGTGGATGTTGGCCGTGCCGGGGACGACGTAGGGGCCGTGCCGGGTGGGCTGCGTGCAAGTATACGGGGCGATGCAGGGCCGGCCCAACGCCGCCGCCAGGTGCAGCGGGCCAGTGTCGTTGGCGATCATCACGTCGCAGGCGGCCAGGGTCGCCGCCAGGCGGGGGAGGCTCGTCTGGCCGGTCCAGTCGCAGGCGGCCTCCCCCAGGCGTCGGGCGACCATCGCCGCGTGCGGCCGATCCGCGGCACTTCCCAGCAGCAGGACCGTCCCGCCGTAGGTCGCAAGCGTCCGCTGCAGCAGCGTGGCGAAGAATTCCGCCGGCCAGCGTTTGGTCGGCCAGCGGGCCCCCACGGCCACCGCCAGCCACGGTCGCGGCCGGCCCCGCAACGCTTCGTCCACCGCCACCAGCTCCCGCGGATCCAGCGGCACGTAAAACCGCTGCGGCAAATCGCCGCCCCCCAACGCCTCCACCACCCGCCAGTACCGCTGCACGGCGTGGATCCGCCCGGCGTCCGACACTACCAGGCGGTGTGTATAAGCCCAGTGGCTCCCCTCACGGGCATGGGCGAAGCCGACTCGCACCGTCGCACCGCTGGCCCAGCACACCAGGCCGCTACGCAACAGCCCTTGCAGGTCGAGGGCCAGGTCGAACCGTTCCTGACGCAGGCGGCGGACCAGCCGTCCGACCGCCGCCGCGACCGCCAGCGGCCGGTTCCATCGCAACTGCTGCCGCTCAAATGGGATGATCGCGTCCAGGTCCGGATGCCCCTGCAGCAGCGGGGCCAACTCGGCGTTGATCACCCAGACGATCCGCGCCCGCGGGTACAGCAACCGCAACGCCGTCAACACCGGCAAGGTGTGCACCACGTCCCCGAGAGCGCTCGGCTTAATCAAGACAATCCGCTGCGGCTGGAGGCGGTGCAGCTCGACCATGGCTCGGTATCCGGGCGAGGCAGGCAGCAGGGTCAGCGTCCATCCGGCACGGGCCGGGCAGGCAGCAGGGTCAGCGTCCATCCGGCACGGGCCGGGCGGCTTCCGCCATCGGCGACGGCCCGTCGCGGACCGGTGCGGCCGAGGGCAGCGGCATGCAGACGGACCAAGCCAACCCTGCCGCCAGCAGCAACAATACTACCCCCGCCCCATACGGCAATATCGGCAGTGAGCCGATCTGAAACAAGACCGACCCGACAAACGGCCCGATGATCCGCCCCAATGCGGCAAACCCCTGGTTGACCCCCAACACTTCCCCCTGCCGGGCCGGGTCGGTCCGCCGCGATATCAGAGCCGCGACCGACGGGTTGACACAAGCAAAGCCTGTTACGGCCCCGGCGACCGCCAGGTAAAACAGGGGCATCCGGTGCGTCGCCGGCCCCGCTGGCCGCACCGCGGCTGCCGCGGCCTCTGCTGCCCCTGACGCTCCCGCTGGACGGACTACGGCGGCGGCTCCCCCCTCCCCTGTCGTCCCTACTGCTCCCGCCGCCCCTGCCGGCCGGACCGCCGCGGCCGCCACCCCCGCCACGCCGGCCAGTCCGGCGACCATCAGCACCAGCCCCGCCCGCAGCATCCGCTCCTCCGGAATCCGGCGGACCAGCGGCCGGTACGCCCCCCCGGCCACCAGCAGCACCGCCCCCACCGTGGCGAACACTAGGAAATTGTCCTCGTCGCTCAGCCCGAACGCCGCACCGGTCAGCAGAGCCAGCGTCGCCTCAAACTGGGCAAACGCGCAGATCGCCAGGAAATACACCAGGATCAGCCGGCCGACCTGCGGCAGCCGCAACACCTGCACCGTTCGCCGCAGGCTGAAAAATTCGCGGGCCGTCGCCGCTCCCGATCCGGCCATGCGTGTCTCCCGGAAAATCGCCACGGCCAGCAGCAGGGCCAGCAGCGACAGCCCCGACGCCAACGCCCCCACCCCCCACGGCTGTCGGTCGAATACGGCCAAGCCAAAATAGGCGATCAGCGGCCCCAGGGTAAAGCCCGCCCCGAAGGCGATCCCGATCAACGCCATGCCGCGGGCCCGACGTTCCGGCGGCGTACAGTCGGCAATCACCGCCGCCGCCACCCCCACGCTGGCCCCGGCGATCCCCGCCCCGACCCGCGCCGCCAGCATCCACCCCACCGCCGCCAAGCCCGCTGCCGCCGGCAGGCTCACCGCCACCCCGTAGAGGGCGTAAAACGCCACCGAACCACCTAAACTGATGAGCAGCACCGGTTTACGACCAATCCGGTCCGAAATCCGGCCCCACACCGGCGCAAAGACAAACTGCATCAGCGAAAAACTGGAAAACAGTACACCGATGCACGCCCCCCGCAGCTCCGGCGACAAACCCTGCAAATATGGCTCCGCCTGCCGCGGCATCACCGGCAGCACGATCCCAAAACCGAGCAGGTCGATGAACACCACCAGCCAGACAATCACTAGTGCGGATCGAGGGGGACGGTCCGGGTAGGTGCCTTCCAAAGGTGTGGATCTCATAATGTATAAATAGGCAGCTTCCCCTACGCCGCCAATCACCCCCGGCACCGGCCGGCGTTGCGAACCCGCTCGCGGCAACGATCCGTGCCGGCCATAACCCCTATGGCGGCGCCTCGCGTTGTACCGGCGGCCCGGTCTGCCCCGCGGCGAAAATTCCGGCTACGGACATTCCCCCCGACCGAATCGCAAGTTATTGTGGAATAGAAGGTTCGGGAGCACTGGCGGCGTCGGGTCGCGCCCCGGACCGGAATAGTGGACAGAGTAGGCCGCAACTGCCGAATGCTGGGCCAGGAAGTGTGCCGGATGTCGTGCCACATGTTGTTCCGTAACTACAAGGAAATCAACGAGTTATGATGCAAACTGTCGGCTCGCCCCGTGTCGCCGCGGCGACGGCCGGTCGCGAAAACGGGCCGGTCCGCACGGCGTTTCTGGTGCTGGACACCGAAAGCGTCCCGGACGGCAAGCTCCTGGCCGCTGTCAAATACGCCGGCGAAGCCCTGACGCCGGAAGAGGCGATCGCCCGCGCCCAGGCGGAAGCCCGCGAGACCAGCCGCAACGGCTCGGATTTCCTGCCGGTCACCTTCCAGGTTCCGGTCGCCGTGTGCGTGGCCCGCGTCGGTAGCGACTTCAGCCTCCAGGCCGTCACCCAGCTGGACGCCCCGCAGTTCCGCCCGCGGGAAATGACCCGCCTGTTCTGGGAAGGCTACCAGCGGCTCCGCCAGAACGACCCCAACCCCGTCCGGCTGGTGACCTTCAACGGCTTCGGCTTCGATCTGCCGCTGCTGGAGTTGGCTGCCTACCGCTTCGGCTTCAGCTTCAAGCACTACCACCTCGACCGCAACCGTTACAGCAGCACGATGATCGACCTGTTCGACTGGTTCAGCAACCGGCGGGCCGTCCCCTTGGTCGGCGGCATGGACGTGCTGGCCAAAATGATCGGCTTGCCGGGGAAAATGGGGATCAACGGCAGCCAGGTCTACGAGCTGTACCGCCAGGGCCGCCTGCAGGACATCAACGACTATTGCCTCTGCGACACGCTGGATACGTACTTCATCTTCCTGCGGCGGTGCGTCCTGACCGGCGACATCACCCTTGAGGAGGAGCGGCAGCTCACCGAGCAGGCCCGGCGGTACCTCCAGGAGCAGCAGGACCGCTTCCCCGTGCTGCGACGCTACCTGGCCGCCTGGTCGGGCCTCCGCTGCGGCGACGAACTCTGAGCGTCGCGGCTGCCCCGGCCGGCGGCCTAAAGCGGGCAAGGCCGACCGGTCCGGTGCCGGCCGTCGTCCGCCGCCGCAGTGGTCTAGGTGTCAGAGTCGACCGGTCCGGTGCCGGCCGTCGTCCGCCGCCGCAACCGGCCGGGCCTCGTATAACAACTGGGTGTACTACCGGGGACTACTCCCACCGGACGGCAAACGCCTACAATGGATCCATCCCGTCGGATGAGTGACGGCTCGACGTAGAGCCGGTGGGCCGGACCGCCGCCGGGCCGGGGGAGGCCGCATCGCCGAGCGGGCTAGCAAGGCAACAAGCAACGGATGTCGCGTCGTCGCCTGCCACTGTTGGAAGCGGAACCGGCCGCCCGGCCGCGCCGGGGCCGCCTGGCCTTTGTCTCCCTCGGCTGCCCGAAAAACACCGTCGACAGCGAACGGATGCTGGGCCGGCTCCTGCAGGACGGCTTCACCCTGCAGGCCGACATCGACGGGGCGGACGTGGTGGTGGTCAACACCTGCGGCTTCATCGAAGCGGCGCGGCAGGAGTCCCTGGCGGTCATCCGCGAGATGGTCGAACGGAAGCAGGCCGGGCAGGTCGGAGCGGTGGTCGTCGCCGGCTGCCTGGCCGAACGCTGGGGCGAGCGGCTCTTCGAGGAAGTCCCGGGGATCGACCAGGTCCTGGGGGTGTTCGGGCGGGAGGAGATCGTCGCCGCCGTGGAGCGGGCTTTGGAGCAGCAGCAGGAACAGCGGGCCGTCTTCCGCCCGGCCAACGTCCGCCTCAGCGACGACACCGCCCGCCTGCGGATCACCCCCCGCCACTACGCCTACCTCAAGATCAGCGAAGGCTGCAACCGCCTCTGCACCTACTGTGCCATCCCGAAAATGCGGGGTCGGCACGTCTCCAAGCCGATGGAGGCGGTCCTGCGGGAGGCCCGCGAGCTGGCCGCTGACGGCGTGCGCGAGCTGAACCTCGTCGCCCAGGACCTAACTTATTACGGCGTCGATCTTTACGGTGCACCCCGCCTGGCCGAGCTGCTCCGCCGCCTCGACCGCGAAGCCGACGGCATCGTCTGGATCCGCCTGCTGTACGCCTACCCGGAATTTATCAGCGACGAGCTGCTCGACGTGGCGGCATCCTCCGCCCGCATCGTCCCCTACCTCGATTTGCCCCTGCAGCACATCAACGACCGCATCCTTCGCCGCATGCTGCGACGCGTCGACCGCCGCACCACCGAAGCCCTCCTGGAGCGGATCCGCCGCCGCTGGCCCGGCGTAGTCTTGCGGACCACCTTCATCGTCGGCTTCCCCGGCGAGACCGACGCGGAATTCGAGGAATTGCGGCAGTTCGTCGCCGAGTTCCGCTTCGAGCGGCTGGGCGTGTTCGCCTATTCGCTGGAGCCGGACACGCCCGCCGCCCGCCTGGACGGCCACCTGCCCGAGGAAGTCAAACAGGCCCGCCTGGCCGCACTGATGGAGACGCAGCAGGCCGTCGCGTTTGCCTGGTCGCGGCAGCAGGTCGGCCGCGAATGGACGGTGCTGGTCGACCGGCCCGACCCGCACTCCCCGCGACGCTGGCTGGGGCGGACCTCCGCCGACGCCCCGGAAATCGACGGCCTGGTGCGGCTCAAAGGCCAGGGGCTACGGCCCGGCGACCTAGTCCCCGTGCGCATCGTGGCGGCGGACGGCTACGACCTAAAGGCCGAGCCGCTGGGGCCGCCGCAGTAAACGCCCCGCCGGTGTGTTGTTGGCCGATGCGTGACGCTTTTGCCGATGGCCGAGGCGTATTCTAAACTGGCTGCGACAAAGCATGCTGCTCCACCGCTACCTCGACGGTTCATCACTATATGCCGATCGGGATGGTGATCATTAGTATATTGATCGGAATGGTGATGATTCGCCTGGCCTAATGCGATTTGCGATTCCGAGCAGATTTCGAGCAATAGTTCCGGGAGACCGTGCGGATGCGACACGTATTGCTGCCGGTGATGGCGGGTCTGATGGTGGGGGTCATCGCTTTGGCCGCCGTGGGGGTACAGGCCCAGCGGCCGTCCCAGCCTGCCGACCACCCGGACGAGACGCTCAAACGGCTCCGCCTGGCCGATGGTCACCTGCGGGTGAGCCTGTGGGCCGCCGAGCCGCTGCTGGCCAACCCGGTGGCCTTCGCCTTCGACGAACGCGGCCGGGTCTTCGTCGCCGAGACGACCCGTTTCGGTCGCGGCGTACCCGACACCCGTAGCCACATGTACTGGCTTGACGACGACCTGGCCAACCGCACCATCGACGACTTGCTGGCCATGTACAAACGCCACAAATACGGCGGATATGAGAAATACTCCGACCAACTCCGCCTGGTCTGGGACAGCAGCGGCGCTGGCCGGGCCGACCGCAGCACCGTCTTTTCCGGCAACTACAACCGCCCGCAGGACGGCTTGGCCGCCGGCGTCCTGGCCCGTCGCGGCGACGTCTATTTCGCCTGCATCCCCGACCTCTACCTCCTCCGCGACACCGACGGCGACGGCATCGCCGACGTCAAACAGTCCCTCTTCACCGGCTTCGGACCCACCGTCCAGTTCCTCGGCCACGACCTGCACGGCCTACGCATCGGCCCGGACGGTCGCCTCTACTTCTCCGTCGGCGATCGGGGCTTCAACGTCCTTACCCGTGAAAAACGCCGCCTCCTCTATCCCAACACGGGGGCCGTCCTCCGCTGCGAGCTGGACGGCAGCCGCCTCGAAGTCGTCCACTGGGGCTTGCGCAATCCCCAGGAGTTGGCCTTCGACGATTACGGCCACCTGTTCACCTTCGACAACAACTCCGACTCCGGCGACCGTGCCCGCTGGGTCTACGTCATGGAAGGAGGGGACAGCGGCTGGCGCGGCGGCTACCAGTACGGCACCCTCTACCACACCCCGGACACCCCCCAAGGCAACCGCGGCCCCTGGAACGTCGAAAAACTCTGGCACACGCCGCACCCCAACCAGCCCGCCTGGATCGTGCCCCCCGTCTCCCTTCTGGGCAACGGCCCCGCCGGCATCACCCACTACCCCGGCCTCGGCCTGCCCGACCGCTACCGTGACCACTTCTTCGCCTGCGACTTCACCGCCGACCCCAACAGTAGCCTCATCTGGGCCGTGTCCTTCCGACCTAAGGGGGCCGGCTTCGAAATGGTCCGGGCCGAACCGTTCATCCGCGGCATCGTCCCAACCGACTGCGATTTCGGCCCGGATGGGGGCTTCTACTGGTCGGACTGGGTTGGCGGCTGGAACCCGCCGCACAAGGGGCGTATCTTCCGCGTCGTCGATCCAGATGCGATGCCGGACAAGGCGATGGCGGAAGCCCGCCGCCTGCTGGCCGGCGACTGGCAACGGCTCGGCGTGGACGAACTGGTCCGCCTGTTGGGGCACCCGCACCAGCAGGTCCGCCTGGAGGCTCAGTTCGAGCTGGTGCGGCTGCAGGTCGACACGCGGTTGGTGGAAGCGGCCCGCAACGGCCCGTCGCGGCTGGCCCGCCTGCATGCTATCTGGGGCATGGGGATGCTCGCCCGGCGTCAGCCACGGTTCATCGCCGGACCGAATGGAGCGCAGCGGAATCTGAGCCGTGATCTTATCGAGAACCAACTCGAGCAATTATTACAAGATGACGATCCAGAGGTGCGGCGGGTCGCCGCCGAGCAACTCGGGCAGGTCGTCGAACGCGGCAGCCTGACTGTCGGCGGCAGAGGCCTGCGGGGCGCTCCCCGTGAAGTCTCCCTCCACAAGCGGTTGCTGCGTCTGTTCCAAGATCCGGACTTGCGGGTGCGGGCCGCCGCCGCGATCGCCTACGGCAAAATCGGCCCGGCCCAGGTAGTCCACGTCCGCCCGAGCAGCGACGTCGCCTATCTTGCCCCCCTGTTGGAGCTACTGCAGTCCAACAACGATGCGGACCCGTTCTTGCGGCACGCCGCCGTGATGGGCATCGTGTATGCCCTGCCCAACCCCATCGACCTGCGCAACGCCTGGCGGACTCTGGGGGAGCTTGCCGAGGGGCGAGCGTTGCAGCAGCATGCGGCGGTCCGCCGCGGCGTGCTGCTGGCCTTGCGCAAACAGGGGGGCGAGCCGGCCGCCCACGCCATGGTGGAGTTCCTGGAGGACCGCGACCCATCCCTGGTGGCAGAAGCGGCCCGGGCCGTGTACGACGACCGCCACCTGGCGGCGTTTCCCGCCCTGGCCCGCCTGGCCGAGCGGCCCGGCCTGAGCGACGCGGTCGCCTACCGGGCGTTGGCGGCCAACTACGTCCTCGGCACACCCGAGGCCGCCCGACGGCTCGCCCAGGCCGCCGCCCGTCGCGAGGAGCCGGACCACCGCCGCGTCTTCGCTCTGCAGTTGCTGGCCGACTGGCCCAAGCCGCCGCGGCGGGACCCGATTACCGGCCTGACCCTGGAGCTGCCGCCGCGAGAAGCGGCACCGGCCGCCGCGGCATTGCAGGCCGTCGGCGTGGACATCTTCGCCGGTTCCGACGCCGTGCGGCGACAGGCCGCCCAGACCGTCACCCGCCTGGATGCCCGGCAGCTTGCCCCCGCCCTGGCCACGATCGTCCGCGATCCCCAACAGCCCCCCTCCCTGCGCGCTGAAGCCCTCTACGCCCTGGAAGCCCTCAACGATCCTCACCTGGCCGAGCTGGCCCAACAGTCCCTAACGGCGACGGACGGACGCCTGCGGGCCGCCGCCCGGGCCGTGCTGGCCCGACGTAACCCCCAGCAGATGCTGCCGCAACTGGCCGCCGTGCTGGACGAGCCCCGCGCCGAAACGGTCGAGAAACAGGAAGCCCTGGCCCTGCTCGGCCGCTGGCCCGCACCGGCCGCGGCAGCCGACCAGTTGCTCGCCACCTGGCTCGACCGGCTGATCGCCGACCAGGTCCCGCCGGAGCTGATACTCGACATCCTCGAGGCGGCGGAACACCGTGCCCAAGCGTCCAAAAAACTGGCCGCCCCCATCCGACAAAAGCTGGAGCAATACCGGCAAACGTTGGCCAAACCGTCCGACCCGCTCGCGGCGTGGCGGTACGCCCTGCACGGCGGCGACGCTGCCCGCGGCCGCGACATCGTCCTCCACAACCCTGCCGTCTATTGCCAACGCTGTCACCAGATCGGCGGCCAAGGCGGCGCCGTCGGACCGCCCCTGGACGGCCTGGCCGCCGACCCCGCCAAAGACCGCCGCTACCTCCTCGAGTCCATCGTCCTGCCCAACGCCCGCATCGCCAAAGGATACGAAACCGTCATCCTCCTGCTGCAAGACGAGCGGACGATCAGCGGCGTCATCAAAAACGAGGATGAGCAGACCATCCGCCTGGTCACGCCGGAAAACCAGGAGATCGTCGTCCGCAAGGCCGATATCGAATCGCGGCGGAGCGGCCCCAGCGCCATGCCGGCGGACCTGCATACCAAGCTGACGCGGCGACAGCTCCGGGATGTGGTCGAGTTCCTGGCCAGCCTCAAGTCGCCGCCGCCGGGCAAGTGAGGCCGCCACTGGCGACAGCGGGGCCGAGCCGCCGGCGATTGATCACTACTCCGATCGACAAAGTGCCGATTGCGACCGATTGATCACTACTCCGATCGACAAAGTGCAGATTGTGACCGATTGATCACTACTCCGATCGGTTAGATAAGGATTGTGCCCGCCCGCGGCGACTCAGGCGGTGCGGCGGGTCTTGTCCCGCGGCCGTCGCCGGGCCACCCGCGGGGCCGCCTCGCGGTGCAGCTCCGCCTGCTGCCGCACCCCCGCCTCGCTGATCAGCTCGATGAGCCGGAACTGGCTCCGCACGGCCGCCTCCCCCGGTCGCGGCGTGACCCGCTTGTAGCTCCCGTCTGCCTGCAGCTCCCACGCCTTGACGTTGTCGCGGAGCGTCAGCATCAGCACGTCGATCACCCGCTGCTTCAGCTCCGGCGGCTCGATCGGGAAGAGCACCTCCACCCGTCGGCTCAGGTTGCGGTCCATCAGGTCGGCGCTGCCGACGTACACCTCTGGTTGGCCGTTGTTCTCGAAATAGAAGATGCGGCTGTGCTCCAGGAAGCGATCGACCACGGAAATGACGCGGATGTGGTCGCTGATGCCGGGGATGCCGGGCCGCAGGGAGCAGATGCCGCGGCAGGCGATGTCGATGGGCACGCCGGCCTGCGAGGCGCGATAGAGGGCCTTGACCACCGCTGGCTCCAGGATGCCGTTGACCTTGAACCGCAGGGCCGCCGGCTTGCCGGCCCGGCAATGGGCCGCCTCCCGCTCGATCTTGTCGATGATGAACGCCTGCAGGTGGGCGGGGGCCACGATCAGCTTGCGGCATTGCGGCAGCACCGCATAGCCCGTCAGGTAATTGAACAACGCCGAGACGTCCTCGGCAAACTCCGGGTTGCAGGTAAACAGGCCGATGTCGGTGTAAATCCGGGCCGTCTGCGGGTTGTAGTTGCCCGTGGAGAGGTGGACATAGCGGCGGATCAGGTTGTCCTCGTCACGGCGGACGACCAGGGCCACCTTGCAGTGCGTCTTCAGCCCGACAAAGCCGAACACGACGTGCACGCCGGCCTTTTCCAGCTCGCGGGCCCAGAGGATGTTGCGTTCCTCGTCCAGGCGGGCCTTCAGCTCGATGACCGCCGTGACCTGCTTGCCGCGGTCGGCGGCCCGCTGCAAGGCCCGCACGATCGGCGAGTCGCTGGACGTGCGATAAAGAGTCTGCTTGATGGCCAGCACCCGCTCGTCCACCGCGGCGGCCTCGATGAAATCGACCACCGGGGCGAACGATTCGTAGGGGTGGAACATCAAAATGTCGCGGGCCCGGATCGCCGCCCACGGCGAGGTGGACTGGGTAAACGCCGTCACCGGCGCCGGCACAAACGGCGGATCCCGCAGCTCCGCATACCCCGGCACGTTGTACACCTGGAACAGGCCGGTCAGGTCCAATAGCCCCGGGATCAAATACACGTCCGCCAGGGGAAGCTTGAGGCCGTCGGCCAGAAATTGCACGACTTCCGGCGGGGCATTGCTTTCGATTTCCAGCCGCACCGGCTGGCCGCGACGCCGCGCCCGCACGTGCGCCTCGATCTCCTCCAGCAAATCGTCCACCTCGTCGTCCAGCTCGTACTCGCTGTCGCGGGTCACCCGGAAGGCGACCACCCCCAGCAGCTCCATGCCGGGGAACAAGTCGTGTAAGTGCAGGCGGATGACCTCTTCCAACGGCAAAAAGGCATGCCGCACCGGCGGCGTGGCTTCCCCATTGACCGACGGCTCCGACCGCCGCAGCACCGCCTCCTGGGACACCAGCCGCGACTCACGGGCCGGCTCCGGTACCCGCGGTCCGCCCGGCGCGTTCCCCGCCCCCTGCGTACCCCCTGTCCCTGGCCCTCCCGACAGTCCACCCCCGGACAGACTACTCGCCGACAGGCCGCCTCCGCTCAGACTCCCCCCTACGGGCAGCTCGATGAACCGCGGCAGCACGCTCGGCACCTGCACCACAGCGTAGAGGGTTTCCTGCTCCCCGGGTCGCCGCAGCGTCACGGCCAGATTCAACGTCTTGTTCAACAGGTGCGGGAACGGATGGGCCGGGTCGGTGGCCAGCGGCGTCAGGATCGGGAAGATCTCCCGCCGGAACAGCTCATCGACGTACTGCCGTTCTTCCGGCTTCAGTTCATCAGCCATACGCAGGACGATCCCGCGTTCCCGCAGGGCCGGCAGCACCTCCTCCTGCAGGCAGCGGTACTGTTCGTTGACCAGCTCGCGGACGCGTTGGCGGATCTGCTCGAGCTGCACCGCCGGCGGCGTCTGGTCCGCCCCGCTGCCCGTCGGGATGCGGGACTGCACCTTCTGCTGGGTGTTCCCCACCCGCACCATGAAAAATTCGTCCAAATTTGAGCTGAAGATCGCCAGAAACTTCAGCCGCTCCAGCAGCGGCACCTGCGGATCCCGGCCTTCGGCCAGCACCCGGCGGTTGAACTCCAGCCAGCTTAAATCGCGATTGATGTACAGGGAAGGATCGTCCAGCGACGGCGGCGACGCCGACGCGGATGCGGCCGGATGGACGGCAGACGAAACGGCGGCGTGCATGGAAACCTCGGCGGCCGATCAATCAACCGCGACGATACTCTCTGGGGCCATCGCCTCAGCCTTCAGCCCTAGCTCCGACGACACGGTCAGCCCTGGCTCCGACAACCCAGTCAGTCTTGGCTCCGACGCAACAATTCAGTATATCGCGACCACGGATCATTTGCAAAGCCCTCCTGACCCGCCGGATCCTCACCGCCGGTACCGTCTGCACGGATATTCTCATATCGGCCATAAATTCGTAACATATTGTCAAAACGACAGATAGACCGCTTATTGATCCATTGGACGATTATAGATGACCTAAGGCCTGGCCCAGCGGCGTTTCCGGCACAGCCGGCCGCAACGGAGCCTTCATCCCTCCCGCGAATGCCCCTCCAGTTGGTCGTTGCTGAATTTCAATCTATAAGTCCTTAATCCACATGCAGTTACGTTCTGAGCCACGTACCGGTTGTACGCCCCCGCCGGGACGGCATTTCGGGCAAATCCTATTGACGAAGCCGCACAAGTTGTTTAGATAAATTATTGAAAATGTTGGGATTACGTAGGATCAACCCCCTGCCGGAAACGGCGATACCGCCAAGGCCGGTACTCCCTGGACCAGCACGGCCTGGGCTAACACTCCCAAGGTAGTTGCTGCCAAGATGGTTGTGACTGTTGGTTGTAGCTGCCTGCCGAGGCACGTGTCTTGAGACGGTTCCGGCCAGGGAAGCCGGGGCCGACCAACCGAAGCCAGGCACAACTTAAATCGTAAATACTTGTAAGATAATGACTTGCAACAACGGCACCGTCAGGATTTATGAATAGCCTCGCCACGGCGGACCGGTTTTCCATACCGCAGCGGCCCGCCCGGCGACGACGCCGGCACGCTTTCGGCCGAGGATATAATGCTAACGGGTGGCCGAACCGCGGATCCTGAGCGGATCGGTCGGTTCTGCAACCGGAGGGGACCCGCCCCTGCAACCCTGCAGCCCGCGACCGATAGTCCCGAACCCGAACATTCGTATAACAGTTGTTGAGATCACCCGCGACGGTAAGTCACTTGTACGGAAGCAAATTCGGGGATCACGCCAAGACATTCCCGGACCGGACAGGAGGGACAGCAAGGGTGTAGTGATCGGATCACCGCTTCCGGGGCAGGCGGGAGTAGCAAATCCATGAGCAAGACCACAGCGTTGGCACGTCGCACGAAGGCAGAGTTGGTGCGCCTGGCCCGTCGTCGCGGCATCCGAGATTGTGAAAAGATGAACAAGGCCGCTCTGCTGAACGCATTGAGCGGCGCAGCAGCGGCAGCGGCCCGGACTGCTGCCGCGAAGCGCAAAACCCGCACGGCAAGCCCTGCGGCGGAAGGGGTGCCCGTCAAATCGGCGGCCAAGGTCACCACCGCCCGGCGAGCGACCCGCTCCCGACGGACGGCCGCGCCCGAAGCCGCTAGCCGTCGCACCAGCCGTGCCAAGCCCGCCCCGACGACTGTTAAGGCGACCGCCAAACCGACTGCCAAAATGGCAGCCGCGCCGCCAACCCCTCCCAAACCCACCGGGAATGGCCAGGTGGCAACGCCGACCCCGCCGGCCCCGACTCCGTCGGCCCCCACTCCGCCGGCCGTCAAGGGGAAAGCGACTTCGGCCGCGAGAAGCCCGGCTCCGACCCAAGCAGCCGCGACCGGGACGACCCCGCCGGCTAAATCCCCCACGCCCAGCCGCATCTCCCCCCCGGCCCCCCGGTCCGTGCCCCTCCCCAAAGACCGCCTCCTGCTCGCCGTGACTGACCCTTACTGGCTCCACGTCATGTGGGAGCTGTCGCCGCAGTCCATCCAGCGAGCCGAGGCCGCCCTCAAACAGGACTGGTACGGGGCCAAACTCACCCTGCGGCTACTCGACGTCACCAGTCCGGACACCACCAGCGCTTTTGAGACCATCGTGCAAGAGATCCCGGTCGAGCCCGACGGGCACAACTGGTACATCTTCGTGCCGCAACCGCCCCGTTCCTATCGGGTCGATATCGGCTACATGCCCCGCCGCGGCGAATTCTTCGTCCTGGCCCGTTCCAATGTCGTGACCACTCCCAAAGCCGGAGCTTCCGAAACCCTCGAGACCACCTGGGAGGCCGATCCCAAATCACTAGTTCGCCCCCCCGCCCTGGCCTCTGGCCTGGAAAGTCTGTCTCACCCGGAGGTCAAATCCCTCTACGAAGAGCGTCTGCGGCTGGCGGCCGGCTTGCCCCGCCCGGTCGCATCCGGCCTCCCCGCCACGGGCCAGACCCGAAAATTCTTCTTCGACCTGGACGCCAAACTGATCGTCTATGGCCGCACCGATCCTCACGCCCACCTGACCCTCGGCAACGACCCGGTCGAGCTGCGGCCGGACGGCACCTTCGTCATGGAGTTCAGCCTCCCCGATAGCCGCCAGATCATCCCGGCGGTGGCTACTTCCGCCGACGGCGTCGAAGAACGTACCGTCATCTTGGCCATCGAACGCAACACCAAGTATCTGGAGCCGATCATCCACGACCAGACCGCCGAAAGCAAGGATTGACCCTCCCCCCGCTGCCGGCCGGGCGACGCCCCGCCACGATGAGCGACGGCCCGCGGCAGCCCAAGACGGTACATAACGGCACGCGATGTCCCCGCACCGGTACGCGGCGACACGCGATGATGGTACGCGGCGACATACCATGACACGTGACGTTAAGCGGCAGTCCGCCACAGCACAAGATGGCACGCGACGGCCTCGCCTTGGCACGCAGGAGCAGGCCTCCCCATGATCGCGCAATTGTTTGAGGATGTCGCCGCGGCGAACGCCCCTTTTACCCTGCTCCGCTTCTCCCGCCGGGCCATGGCCACGACCTTTGAAGTCGCCCTGCCGGCGGGCAGCCACCCCGATCCGCTTGTTGTCGCCGAGGCCGCCCTCGACGTCATCGACGCCGTCGAAGACCAACTGACCGTTTACCGCGAGGAATCAGAGGTGTCCCGCCTCAACGCCCGCGCGGCGGCGGCCGCAGTACCGGTAGCCGACAACCTCTTCGAGCTGCTGCAACGCTGTGCGGCCTGGACCCTCCAGAGCAACGGAGCGTTCGACGTCGCCTGCGGGGCAATCGTCAAGGCGTGGGGCTTCCACCGGCGGCAGGGGGCAATACCGCCCGCGGCGACGCTGCAACGGGCCATGGCCTGCAGCGGCATGCGGCATGTCATCCTCGAGTCGCGACGCCGCACCGTCAAGTTCCGCCGCCGCGGCCTGGAGCTGAACTTTGGAGCGGTCGGCAAGGGCTACGCCCTCGACCAGGCCGCCCGCCTGCTGCGTCAGCGGTTCGGCGTCCGCAGCGCCCTCCTCCATGGCGGCGGCAGCAGCATCCTGGCCATCGGCACGCCCCCCGGTCGCCCCCGCGGCTGGCCCATCCGCCTGCGGCACCCCGACCACCCCCGCCGCAGCCTCGGCACCGTCTATCTGTGCGACGCCGCACTGGGCACTTCCGCCGCCACCTACCAGCATTTTGTCTACAATAACCGTAAACTGGGACACGTGCTCGACCCGCGGCGGGGCTGGCCGGCCGAAGGGACTGCCTCCGCTAGTGCCATCGCCCCCACCGCCGCCCAGGCCGATGCCCTGTCCACCGCGGCGTTCATCCTCGGACCGCGGGGGGTCGAACCCCTCAGCCGCCTGTGCCCGGACACGGCTTTCCTCCTGCTGCCGGAGGCGGCACCCGACCCGGGCGACCGATCCGGCACGCCCGGGTCCTCCGGGATGCCCGGGCCATCTGGTATGGCCAAGCCGTCGGGCATGCCCGGGCCGTCGGGCACGGACGCATCGCCGCCGCGGCAGGGACTGCTGACCTGGAACCTGCCCGGCGACTACTACGACCCGCCGGAACAGGAGATGGACGTCGCTGCGGACCGCTTCGACCCCCCGCCGGGTGCGTGCCCCGACTGGCTAGATTGACCCTCCGTCCCACCCGGGATGCCCGATCATGGTGCCGCTGTTGATTCCTCTGTGGGTTGTGTATGTGGGGCTGGGCGGACTGCTGCTGGCGTTGGTCGTGGCGACGGCCCAGCAGCGGTGGTCGCCGCGGGTGTTTTTCCTGCTGGCCCTGCGCCTGGCCATCGGCTGGCATTTTCTGTTTGAGGGCTTGCAGAAGATCCACTCGCACTATGTCGGGCCGACCGAGACCAGCCGGCCCTTTAGCGGCGAGCCGTATTTCCGCACGGCCCCCGGCCCACTCGGCGAATACATGCGGCGACAATACTATGACGCCGAGACCGTCATTGCCGAACGGGTCCGCCCGGCGGGAACCATCGACCCGCAGACCATGGCCGGCTGGAGCCAGGAGGAACAGGCCGCGGCCTGCCCGCCGGTGGTAGCCCGCGAGCTGGACGGACTGCTCGAAAAACTGGAGGAGGCGATCCGTACCCAGGCCGAAGCCGAGCTGGCCAGGATCCCGGTCGAGGAACAACGGGAGCTGGCCGCAGCGAACAACGAGGCCGCCCGCCTCCAGGCCGTCGCCACCACCGTCGCGGGCGGCCTGTTGGTGCCGATCCTGACGGCCAAGGAGCAAGCCACCCGGCAAGCCATCACCCGCAAATGGGAGGCCGCACGGGCCGAAGCCCAACGCCAACGCGACAACTACGGCACCCTCGCCCGGCAACGCCTCACCGCCGCCAAGGCCGCCTACGCCCGCTGGGTGCACGGCGTCGAGCCACGCCCCACTACCGTCCGGTTCATCAGCGGCGACGATGTTCCCCGCACTGCCCCGCAGCGACTGGCCTACCTGGATGAGTTGCGCCGGCAGCTCCAGGAGGCCGAGGACCGCCGCCGCGTCGGGCTCGGACAGGGCTACGGCATCGAAATGCAGCGGTCTGCCGAGCTGCTGGGGCACTACCTGGCCGAGCGTGCCGCCCTGGCCCGCGAGGCGGAAACATTCCTGGCCGAGCTGAAAAAGGGGCTGCTCGGCGACGCCGCCCCGGCCGCCGCACCCTCCCGCCGCGGCGAACGCCTCGACCGATTGACCATGTGGCTGCTGACCGCCATCGGCGCAATGCTTTTGGCCGGCCTGTTGACCCCCCTGGCCTGCCTACTCGGCGTCGGCTTTCTGGTGCTGACCTACCTGGCCCACCCCCCGTTCCCGTGGTTCCCCCTCCCGCCCGGCACGGAGGGCAACCCGATCTTCATTAACAAGAACGTCATCGAAGCCCTGGGACTGTGTGTCATTTTGACACACCCGACCGGCCGCTGGCTCGGCCTAGACGCGTTGTGGATGCACTGGTGCTGTCGGCGGCGGTCCTCCCCCCGAACCACGGCCTAGCCCGACCCGGAGGGGGCTTAGTCCGGATGGACCTGGCCTGGCTCGGACGACCATCATCTAGCCTTACCCGGATGGGGCCTTGCCCGGACCTGACCAGCACCCCGCCGGAAATGCCTGGGGAGACAGCCGCGAACCTGCTACACTGAACATGAGCCGTTACCAGGAGACCGAGTCATGGCATTGGACCTGACCCCGGAACAGAAAGCAATCGGCAAGGCGAATTTCGAGCAGGCGGCGGGCGAGCTGGCCCGGGCCGGCAAGATGTCCTCGATGGTGGTAGGCGGAACCGACCCGCAGCACCCGGACCGGCGGGACTTCCTCAAGGCCGGCCTGGCCGCCGGGGCGGTCGTGCCCGTCTCCGCCGCCGTCTATTTCGGCTACCACTCCTGGAAAGGGAACCGCGCCGTCAAGACCGCCCTGATCGGCTGCGGCGACGAAGGGGGGGTGCTGGTCGGCGACCACAACCCCGAATTCAACGAAATCGTCGCCGTCTGCGACATCCGCCCCTCCAACCTCAAACGGATCTTCGCCGGCGAGGACCGCGGCCCCCGCAAGGGCCTCAACCGCATCTACGGGCCGGAATCCGCCAAAAAGATCCGCACCTACGACAACGTCGATGCCCTCCTGGCCGATAAATCCCAACTCGGCCTGGAAGCCGTCATCATCGCCACGCCGCTCAACACCCACGACGTGCTGACCAAAAAGTGCCTGGACGCCGGCCTGCACGTCCTGTGCGAAAAACTGATGGCCCGCGACGTCGCCCGCTGCAAATCGATGATCCGCCACGCCAAGGAAAAGGGGCTGCTGCTGGCGATCGGCCACCAGCGGCACTACAGCACCCTCTATGCCCACGCGATCGAGGTGATCCGCAACGGCGTGCTCGGCGACATCCGCCACATCCGCGCCCTGTGGCACCGCAACAACTCCTGGCCCTACAACCCCTCCGCCAAGGAGCGGGCCACCTTCGCCACCGGCAACGACCTCGACGGCGTCCCCTTCGACGTCCCCTTCTACCGCGATGGCTGGTACAAGCCCATCCTCCGCGAAGACGCCGAGGAGTTCCTCACCCATCCGCAAAAGCTGACCGACGCCGGCTTCAGCACCATCCGCGAGCTAGTCCGCTGGCGGGTATACGAAAAGACTGGCGGCGGCCTGATGGCCGAGCTGGGCAGCCACCAGCTCGACGCCGCATCGATCATCCTAGGGCACGTCCATCCCTTGGCCGTGCAGGGGGTCGGCGGCAAATTCTTCTACCGTCCCGGTAAAAACGACCGCGAGTGCGACGACGCCGTGTTCGTCACCTACGAGTTCCCCGGCCCGAACCACCCCAAAGCCGGCCGCGGCGGCAAGGACCCCGACGACATCGTCGTCGTCACCTACTCCTCGATCAACACCAACAGCTTTGAGAAATACGGCGAATGCGTCATGGGCAGTCGCGGCACCATGATCATCGAAGAGGAACGGGACGTTTATCTTTTCAAGGAGCCGGAGCCGGGCAAGGCCGGCAGCGGCGGCCGCGACACGCGGGTGACCGTCAGCACCGCCGGCAAGGGGCCGGTCCTGGAGGCGACCAGCACCTGGGGCGGCGGGGGCGGCGCCGCCATCTCCAAGTCCGCCAACGCCCCCGCCTGGGACAGCGCCGTGCGCGGCTACCGCACCGAAATGGAACACTTCGCCTACTGTATCCGCAAATGGCAGGAAATGGGCCAGCCCGTCAGCTACGAGAAAACCAGCGACGGCCACCTCAAATATGCCGACATCATCCCCCGCTGCCACGGCGAAGTCGCCCTGGCCGACGCCATCATCGCCCTCACCGCCAACCTAGCCATGGCCAGCCGCCAACGCATCGTCTTCGAGGAGGACTGGTTCGACGCCGACAAGCCCGACGCCGTGCCGGAAAAACGGGCCGCCAAGGCGTGAGGGGCGAATGGCGAATAGCGAATGGCGAATGGAGAGGGGATGGAGAGTCGGGAGTGGGGAGTCGGGAATTGAGAGGTGGGAGTAGGATATTGGGAAGCCGGGGCTGGATTAGCGGAAGGCTTCCCATTCCTTGCCGCCGAGGACGGCCGCGGCGATCTTGAGCTTGAGGATTTCGTCGGTCCCTTCGTAGATGCGGCAGACGCGAACGTCGGCCAGGTGACGGGCCGGGCGGTAAAGCGTACTCCAGCCGCGGCCGCCGAAGACCTGCACGGCCCGGTCGGCGGCCTCCCAGGCGGCCTGGGAGGCGAAGAATTTGGCCTGGGCGGCCAGTAGGTCGGCCTGGCGGGCCGCAGCCGCATCGTGCGGGGCAGCCGCCGCGCGGTCCTTGGCCAACGCCGCTTGCTCCACCAGGGCCGCCGTCGCCGCACGGGCCACCTCGATCATGGCGATGTGCTCCTGCACGAGCTGGTGCCGCCCGATCTGCTTGCCGTGTTGCTGCCGCAGTTTGGCGTACTGCACCGCTTCCTGCAGGCAGTCCTCGATCACTCCGAGGCAACCGGCGGCCACACTCAACCGGCCGCTGACCAGCGTCCCCATGGCGATGCGGAACCCGTCCCCTTCCTCGCCCAGGCGGTTCTCCAGCGGCACGCGGACATCGTGCATGGCGAACATCGCCGTATTGGACGTGGGCAACCCCAGCTTGGCTTCAGGGGCAAAGCTTTCCACCTCAAAGCCGGGAACGTGCGTGTCAACGACAAACGCACTGATGCGGCGGCGGGGATCGTCGGCGGGAAGCTCCGCCGGATAGGCGAACACGACCACCGCATCGGCAATCCCGCCGTTGGAGATCAGGTACTTGACGCCGTTGAGAACGTAAAAGTCCCCTTGGCGGCGGTAGGTGCTGGTCATTTCCCGCGGGTTGCTGCCGGCGTCCGGCTCGGTCAGGCCGAAGGCGAGGATGCACTCGCCGCGGGCCGCCGCGGGGAGGTATTTCCGCTTGAGCGTCTCGCTCCCCCAAGTTTGGATCGGGTAGGCGCCAATGCTCAGGTGGCCGGAAAAGAAGGTCCGCACGGCGGTGCCTTCGCGGCCAATCCGGGCCAGTGCCCGCAGGTAGGTGACGGTGTCGGCGCCGCGACCGCCGTATTCGGGAGCGATGATCATCCCCGTCAGGCGGTGCTTTTTGGCCAGCGGCACCACCTGGTCGTTGTACCGCCGCTCGGCGTAGGCCAGCTCCTCGTGCGGCCGGACCTCCTGGCAGAACGCCTCGACGTCGGCCAGCAACTGCTCGGCGACCTCCCCCCTGTGTTCGGCCACGTCCTCTCCCTCCGCGGGCGGCTCGGCATACACCGACGGCACCGACGTCCCCGCCGGCGCCATCATACCGGTGGAAATCATTACTTACCGGTGGAAATCATTACTATTGTAAGCCGGATTGTCAGGATTGAGTCCTGCCCCAACGCGAGTGGGGCCCAACCCCGCTGGCGTCTGACGGGGGCAAGAGTGTCGCAACTTATTGTATTAAAACGGCTTACGTCAGACCTTGTTACCCGGCGCCTGAGGCGGGGCGGGAGCGGCCGGCTTGTCGGCGGCGGACGATCCGTTGGCCGGGGCGGCACCTGCCGTGGCCGCGATGGCGGCTGCATTTGTCGCCGCGTGGGTGGGTGCGTTGGCGGACCCGCTTGTGGAAGCGTTAGTGGGGGCGCTGGTGGAAGCGTTGGCGGCCGCGATCGCCGCCGCGACCTGCTCTTGCAGCTCCGGCGACAGCTTGGCCGTCGTCTTGCAGTTGGGATAGTCGCTACAGGCCAGGTAATAGCCGGGGCCGAAGCGGGACTTCATCAGCTTCATGTTCTGGCCGCAGGTCGGGCAGGTCTGGTGGATGGGAATGTTGGGGAGGGGCTTTTTCTCCCGCGGCGGGGGGAGCAGGTGTTGCAGTTTTTGCCGCAGTTCCGGGGTAAGGGACTTGGTGGTGCGGCATTCGGGAAAGCCGCTACAGGCCAGAAATGGCCCGCGCCAGGCGGTTTTGATGACCATGGGTTTGCCGCATTTGTCACAAGCGATACCGGTGTCCGGCGGGGGCAGGGGCCGGCCGTCGGCGTCGCTATTGGCGATGAACTTGCAGGAGGGGTCGGGGCACTGGACGTAGTGTTTGCCGGCCTTGGTCATTTTGAGCAGGAGGTTGTGCTTGTGGCAGCGGGGGCAGGGATGGGGGGTGGGGCGGGTGGTGACCAGCAGTTGGCCATCCGACCCGGGGTTCATGGTAGTGGGGCATTGGGGTGCGGCCGAGCAGGTATAGAAGGTGCCGTAGCGGCCGGATTTGCGGACCATGGGCTGGCCGCAACTGGGGCAGGGGATGTCGGTGGTGGTGGGACCTTCGATTTCCTGGCCGGAGTCGGTGCGTTTGTAGCGGCAGGGGTGGTGTTTGTCCCGCCAGCCGGTGCAGCCGAGGAAGTAGGTGCCGGTGCGGGCGGAGTAGCGTTTTTCGAGGGGCCGGCCGCATTTGGGGCATTGCTCGTCGACGATCTCGCGGGCCGGGGCCATCTCCGCATCGGCCTTTTTCAGGTCTTCCGAGAAGGTACCCCAGAATTCGTCAAGTACCTGCTGGTAGTGGCATTTGCCCGTCTCAATCTCGTCCAGCTCTTCTTCAAAGTGGCTGGTGAACTTGACGTCCATGATGTGGGGGAAGTGCTGGACGAGCTTGTCGGTGACGATTTTGCCGATATCGGTGGCGTAGAAGCGTCCGTTTTTCTGGAGGACGTAGCCGCGTTTCTGGATGGTGGAGATGATGGTGGCGTAGGTGCTGGGCCGGCCGATGCCTTCCTTTTCGAGGGCCTTGACCAGGGAGGCTTCGGTGTAGCGGGGCGGCGGCTGGGTGAAGTGCTGGCTGGCGAACAGGTCGAGGCGGTCGAGGTCCTGGCCGGCGTGCAGCGGGGGCAGCTCGAGGTCTTCCTGTTTGCCGGCCGGCGGCAGGACGCGGCGGTAGCCGTCGAAGCGGATGATGCGTCCGGCGGCGCGGAACAGGCCGGCGGCGGCGGCGATGTCCACGGTGGTGACGGCGATTTGGGCGGGGGCGCACTGGCTGGCCACGAACCGCCGCCAGATCAGCTCGTAAAGCTTGAGCAGGTCGCCACTTAGACCCAAGCTGGCGGCCCGCTGCGGGGTGAGGGTGACATCCGTGGGGCGGATCGCCTCATGGGCCTCCTGGGCAGCCTTGCCAGAGGCATAGACATTCGGCGTGGCCGGAAGGTAAGCCGGGCCGAGGCGGGGATCGTTCTGGATATACTGCCGCACCGCCTGGAGGGCTTCCTGCGAGACGCGGGTGCTGTCGGTCCGCATGTAGGTGATCAGGGCGGTGGGGCCGAGGCCTTTCAGCTCGACCCCCTCGTAGAGCCGCTGGGCGGTCTGCATGGTGCGGCTGGTCGAGAAGCGGAGGCGGATGTTGGCCTGCTGCTGCAGGGTGCTGGTGATGAACGGGGGCGGCGGGCGGTCGAGGCGGTCCTTGTGCTCGACGTTGATGACGCGGAACGAGGCGGTCCGCAGTTGGGCCAGTAAGGCATCGGCCTCGGCTTCGGAGGGGATGTTGACTTCGGCTTCGTTCCAGCGGACCAGCTCGGCCAGGAAGGCGCCGGGGGGCGGGGTGGGTAGGCCGCTGCGGGCGGGGGTGAGCAGCCCGTTGGCGGCGGAACCGTTGGCCGTGCCGTGAGTGCCGTTGGTGCCGTTGGCGTCCGGGCGGTCCTCCGTGTCGGCGTCCGGCAGGGTCTCTTCGTCGCTAACTCCTTTGCGGGCATAGATTTTCGATGCGGCCGGATCGGCAGTCCAGGACACGCCGCTACCCGCCGGGGCCAACAACGCGGTGATCTTCCAGTATTCCCGGCTGCGGAAGGCCTCGATTTCCCGTTCCCGGTCGACGATCAGGCGGACGGCGACCGACTGGACGCGTCCGGCGCTGAGGCGGGCGGCCACCTTCTTGCCCAGCAGGTTGGACAGAGGGAAGCCGACGACGCGGTCGAGGGCGCGGCGGGCCTCCTGGGCGGCGACCAGGTTGGGGTCGATCTTTTCCGGGTGGGCGACGGCCTGCTGCACTGCCGATTTGGTGATCTCGTTGAAGCGGATGCGGAAGGTGCGGTCCGGGGGCAGATGGAGGGCGTCGGCGATGTGCCAGGCGATCGATTCCCCCTCGCGGTCGGGGTCGCTGGCCAACAGGATGCGGCGGGCACCGGCGGCGGCCTGCTGGATTTCCTGGAGGATGTCGGCGGCGGAGCGGCGGCGGCCGCGGCGGCCCTCGTCGCTATCTCCTTTGGCATCAACAACATAGCGCAATTTCCAGCCGTCGGCGATGCGGATGCCGGCCACCTCCTCGCCCCGCTGCTTGCGGGTATCCAGGTCCCGCACGTGGCCGTAGCTGGCTACCACGCGGTAGCCCGGCCCAAGGTATTTGGCCAGGGTCTTGGCCTTGGCCGGGGACTCGACGACGACCAGGTCGTAGCCGCCGGGCGCGGGGGCTGCTTCGGCCGCGGCGGCCGTGGCACGACGCCGGGTGGTCCGGCGGGGTTTCTCCGCCGCGGCGGGGGATGAAGAGCTGTCCGGGGACGGAACGCCGCCGGAATGGGCCGACGCTGCCGGTTCGGAGGATCTCTTGCGTGTCCTGGCCACGATTCAACGGACTCCTAACTGCTCGAAGGAACGGACTACGGGCTGTCCGGTCCCGTCCGACGGGCCGGGCCAGCCGCCGCCACGCATCGGGCGAACCGGCGGCATTGCCGTTGTTCCGGGACGCAAATTCCGTACAATCGGTTCACAGGGTATCCCGTGCCATTTTCCCTTAGTACGACCATATGGCCGGTGTCAACCCCCCTTGGGGGGCTGCCGCCGCAAACCGGGGCAGGGATTGGCCACCTAAGTTGAGGAACGGCAATGGCTTACAATCCATTCAATTTTTTCCGCCGCAACCAGAAGACACTCTTCGCCATTCTAACCGTTTTTATTATGATCATGTTCACGCTGTCCAGCGGCCTGGGCGGCGGGGCGGACTTTTTTGACTGGCTGCCGCAATGGCTGGGCCGCAAGGCCGGCAAGCGCGGCGAACACCTCTGCACCATCGACGGCCGCAAAATCTACGACAGCCACCTTCAGGAGCTCAACGTCGACCGGATTATGGCCAACCGCTTCATGAGCCTGGCGGCGCGGCAGACCGTCGCCACCCTCGAGGCCGCCGTACGCGAGCTGAGCGGTCGGCTCAGTCCGGAAGCCCGGTCCATCCTCCAACAGGCCGCCCAGCAAGAGCAGTTCATCTTCCTGTTCGCCGGCAACCCGCAACTGGCCGATCAGGTCCCCCTGCTGATCGAGCAGCTCAAGGCGGATATTGGCCGCATCCTCAACTTGCCTAACGTCCGCTCTGAAGACCGCGAGGCGGCCCGGGCCAAAATCGCCGCACTGTCCCTGATGATCCACACCGGCGACCACTACTTCCTCAACGCCCCCAACCGCAACTACCGCGACCTGGTCGATTTTATGCTCTGGCAGCGCAAGGCCGACCAGCTCGGCATCTACCTGACCAGCGCGGACGTCAGCCGCCTCATCCAGCAGGAATTTTACGGCTATTTCCGCTCTGACGTGCAGGTGCGGCGGGAATTGCAGCAGCAAATGGTCAGCTTCAACATGGAACGCTGCCTGGAGGCCATCGGCGAGGAGTTCCGCGTGCGGCTGGCCCAGACCGCCCTGCTTGGCGGCACCGGCACCCTCGGCGACCGCCAAGCCGGCGGCTTCCCCGCCTTCCCTACCACCTATGAACTGTTCGATTTCTACCGCGACCAGTGCAGCCCGACCACCCTGGCGGCCATCCCCGTACCCGCCGACAACTTCCTCGACCGCGTCACCGACCTCCCCGGCGAAGACGAGCTCCGCCGCTTCTTCGAACGCCACAAGGAAACCGAATTCAACCCCACCCGCGAAACCCCAGGCTTCAAAGAGCCGCGCAAGGCCCGCATCGCCTTCTTCGCCGTCACCGGCGAGGAGCCGTACTACCAAAAATGGGCCCAAGAGCTGCTCGCAAAAGGGGAACTCCACGCCAAGGTCGGCTCCCTCCTGACCGTGCCGCTCCCCGGAACCGGCCCGGCGTGGGTGGCGGGCGCCCTCGGACCGACCGTCGGCGGCGAGCTGCTGCTGCACAAGGCCTACGAACGCACCGTCCAGGAGCATCGTTTTACCTTGTTTGACCGTTACAGCTCGACGGACGTGACGGTCGACCGCCTCTTGCCGCAATCAATCGTGCGGCCGGGGACGCTGGCCGGCGCGGCGGGGACCGTCGGGGCCCAGTTGCTCGGCGGGGGCCACCCGGCCGCCCTGGCCGCGACGCTGGTCGGGCCGCCGATCGCCTACGAACTGCGCGACCGGATCCAGGTCGGCATGCCGCTGGTGCTGGGGAGCGTCCCGACGCCGGGACTGCTGCCACGATTGGTGGCGGCGGAAGCAACCGCCCGCCAGGCCACGCCCGCCCCGCTGCCTTTGGAGGCCCTGCGGCCGGAGCTGAGCCGCCGCCTGGTCCGGGAGACGGCCCACAAGCTGGCCTTCGGCGAGGGGGCTGCCCCGATACCCGAGCTGCCCGCTACGCGGGTCGGGGACGTCCAAAAATTCATCGACGAGATGCGGAAACTGTCCAACGACGGCCGCATCCGCCCCTCCCAGAAGGACAAGATCGCCGAGATCGAAAAATACGTCCAGGAATTTGCGGCCGCCCGCGGCCTGACCGTCGTCACCCTCCGCGAGCCACGGAACGAATGGACGCTGGAAGAGGCCCCGGAGCTGGCCCCGCTGGTCGCCGCCCAACGCGAGGCGGTGCGGCGGGCCGCCGGCTTCCACGGCGGGGTCACCTATGAGCCATTCGGCCGCAGCTTCTTCTGGCGGGACGCGGCCCGTCGCGAACCCCTCACGACCATCTACTGGCCCCGCTACTACCCCGAGGAACGCCCCAACCTACAACGCCGCAGCGGCGACGCCCCCGAGCCGGTCTTCGTCGTCTGGCGGCTGGATGAACAACCCGCGCGAGTCCCGACTTATTCGGAAGCCCGCCCGGCGGTCATCGCCGCCTGGAAACGCCTCGAAGCCCGCAAAATCGCCCGCCGCGAGGCCGAACGCCTCGCCGCGGCCATCCGGGCCAACCCCCAAACCTCCGAAAAGACCCTCAAATACGTGGTCGACGACGAACGCCTGAAATTCGCCGCCGGCTTCACCGACCCGGCGGCCCGCGCCCGCATCCGCCCCTTCCTCATCGAAGGGGTCGCCCCGCTGACCACCATCGCCAACCCCACCGCCCAACCCCTGTTCCCGCTCGTTCCGACCCTGCCGGGCCCACTCCAGCCCTTCCGCATCGTCCCCAGCGAAAACGTCAAATATCCCGCCCCCACCATGGCCGCCACCCTGCTAGAACAACGCAAGCAGCCACCCAAGACCGTCTTCCTGCTGACCGATGAGCCGACCGACACGGTCTATGTCGTCGTCGTGCTGCAGCGGGATGTCCGGACCCTCAACGAATTTGAAACCAGCGTGGCCCGCGCCCGCCCCGGCGACAATACCCGGGCCGTGGTGCTCGCCAGCTTCTCCAACCACATCCGGCAGCGGGCCGCCGAATCGGTCCTGACCCTGCTCAAACGCGAATTCCGCTACGAGGAGACCGAAGAACAGAAAAAGAAACTCGACGAAGGACGACGCCGCCGCGACGAGACCTGACCCACCCTGTGCCCTGGCCCTGCCCCCCACTCAGCGTCAAACCGGATCGCCGCATCCGATTTGCCCGGTCCCCCGCCGGATGCCCCTACCCTGCCCGCCGCTTGGCCCGGCGACCCGCCAGCAGCTTTTGGTCCTACCGCCGCAGGTGTCCGGTGTCCCGCAGATCCCCCCGACCGCCTTGCCGGCGGGGAGGGTTGCCAGGGGACCGCCCGTGTCGCGCAGTGTAAAATTTGTCGAAAATTTGTAAAATTTGCTTGCAGAGAGGAGCGGAAGGCTTATAGTGGAGACGTCTCCCCGGATAATCGGCGGAGGGTGTGGCGGTTCATCCCCTGCGGTGGGTACCTGCTCCAGACGGTCGGAGGGGGCCGGAGGTGCCGATGGACTGCGACATCGGTCGGATGGTTGGCTTGTGAGGCATGGCAACGAACATTTACGTCGGCAACCTCCCCTGGAGCACCACCAAGGAGGACCTCTACGAGTTGTTCCAGCAGTACGGCGAAGTGAGCCGGGCGCAGGTGATCATCGACCGGGAAACGGGACGTTCCCGCGGCTTCGGTTTTGTGGAAATGCCCAACGATGACGAGGCCCAGGCGGCGATCAACGCTCTCAATGAACAGATGTACAATGGTCGGCCGCTGACGGTCAACGTCGCCCGGCCGCGCGAGGGGAACGGCGGCGGCCGGCCACCCCGCGGCGGCTACCGCGGCGACTACCGCGGCAGTTAAGACAGCAGCTACAGCGGCCCGGGACGGCACCCGCCTGCCGCCGTCCGGCGGAATACAATTCCGATGCACCCCCCTCATAACATTTAGGGTAGGGAGCGTGCGGAGCGGCGGTTTTCCTCGGTTCGCCGCCGCGACCGCACCGTCTGTGGGATGAGTTTCAGGACCGAGGCTCGCGTCGGAGTACCTGCTATGGCCAAAGAAGAAGGGATCGAAGTCGAAGGCCGTGTGACCGAAGCCCTCCCCAACACCCAGTTCCGGGTCGCCTTGGACATCGGCGGCGAAGTCATCGCCCACGTCTCCGGCAAAATGCGGAAAAACTTCATCCGCATCATCCCCGGCGATCGGGTCAAGGTGGAACTGTCCCCCTACGACCCCAAACGCGGCCGCATCACCTTCCGGGTCAAGCAGTAGGGCCGGCACAGGCGGCTACGGCTGGCCCGCCGGGTGCGACCCACCGCTCGCGGCTAGGCTCCAGCGGTCGGGAGTAAGGATGGATACTGTCTCACAAGTGGCCGTCACAAAAGGTGGCCGTCACAAAAGGTGGCCGTCACAAAACGTCGCTCTCACAGGACGGTCGCAAGGGCGGATCGGGTTTGCCGTAACGGTTACGGCTCTCCCACGTGTTGCGACTGCGGCGGTCGCGGCGGCACCCCCTGCACGATGGAGGACGATTTGTCCGCGGTCAGCTTGGTCCGCAGGGTCGTCCGGGAAATCCCCAACAGCTCGCTGGCGTGCACCTGGTTGCCGCTGACATGGCGCAGCACCTCCTCCAGCACCACCCGGTCGACCTCGGCGATGACCCGGCGGTAAATGTCCGGCGAGCCGAACGCCAGCAGGTCGCGGACCAGGCGGCGGACGTCCAGCGGGTCGTCGGCGTTGCGGCCCGGCTGGGGGGCCGTGCCGCCCCGCACCGAGGCCGGCAGACAGTCCACCGTAATCACGTCCCCCACCGCCTGGATGACCGCATAGCGCACCACGTTCTGCAGCTCGCGGACGTTGCCCGGCCAGTCATGGGCCTCTAGCACCCGCAATGCCTCGGGCGACACCCCCTTGACGTTCTTTTCCAGCTTGATGTTGGCCAGGCGGATGAAATGGTCCACCAAAAGCGGGATGTCCTCCTTGCGTTCCCGCAGCGGCGGCAGGGTGATCGTCACCCCGTTGAGGCGATAATACAGGTCGCGGCGGAACCGCTCGGCGGCCACCAACTGCTCCAGCTTCTGGTTGGTCGCGGCGATGACCCGGACATCGACGGTGATCGTCTCGCTGCCGCCGACCCGCTCGAACTGCTGGTCCTGCAGCACCCGCAGCACCTTGGCCTGAGTGGAGGGGGACATGTCGCCGATCTCGTCCAGAAAGAGGGTGCCGCCGTGGGCCTGCTCAAATTTGCCGATCCGCTGCCGGTCGGCGCCGGTGAAGGCCCCTTTTTCGTGTCCGAACAGCTCGCTTTCCAGCAGCGAATCGGGGATGGCGGCGCAGTTGATCGCCAGAAACGGCTTGTCGGCCCGTCGCGAGTGCTGGTAGATCGCCCGGGCGACCAGCTCCTTGCCGGTGCCACTTTCCCCCAGGATCAGGACGTTGACGTCCTGGGGGGCGATCCGGCCGATCGCCTTGTAGACCTCCTGCATGGCGGGGGAGCGGCCGATGATCGGGTCGTCGCCGGGCTTTTCCGGCTGGTTGAAGGTCGCCGGCACCGACTGCATCCGTCGCAGCTCCAGGGCTTTGTGCACCACTTCCCGCAACTGGTGGAGGTCCACCGGCTTGAGCAGATAATCGAAGGCGCCGCGCTTCATGGCTTCGATCGCCGTTTCGGTGGTGGCGTAGGCGGTGATGATGATCACCGGCACGCGCGGGGCCTGCTCCTTGATGCGGTCGAACACTGCCAGGCCGGAAAGGTCGGGGAGGCGGACATCGACGATGACCACATCTGGCATTTCGCGGGCCAGCAGGGCCAGCCCGCGTTTGGCGGTCTTGGCGGTGACGATGGTCAGCTCCTCGCTTTCCAGGCCAGCCTGGAGCGAGTAGAGGATATTCGCTTCGTCATCGATGATCAGCAGTTTGGCCACGGCAACAGTCTCCTGCAGAACCGAAGGTGGGGTAGCGGCCCGGGGCGTCCGGGCGGGGCCGCGCCATCCTTAAGCGGTGGGTGGTCCCAGGGGTACGGCAGGGGTGCGGGGCGGCAGCGGGGTTGCCTCCGCCGGGATCAGGCGTCCCCCGTCGGGGGCGGCAGCGGGCGTCTGCTGGGGGAGGCGGACAGTAAAGACCGCCCCGCCGCCGGGACGGTTGGCCGCACTCACGCTGCCGCCGTGCATTTCCGCAATCCTCTTGCAAATCGACAGACCCAGCCCTAAACCGGCTTCCTTGGTACTGACAAACGGTTCAAAGATCCGCTCGCCCACTTCCGGCAAGCCGGGGCCACGATCGCTCACCGTCAGGACGATCGCCGGCTGGGACGGCGTCAGGCGATCCAGACGGATCTGCACGCGGATTTCGCCGCCATCGGGTTGGGCTTCCAAAGCGTTGAACAGCAGGTTCAGCAGTACCTGCCGCAACTGGTTAGGATCGACGACGGCGACCAGCGGCATCGGGCCGGCCTCGAGGACCAGGTCGACGTTCTGGCTTTCCGCCTTGGTTCGCAGGCTGTCCAGGGTTTTCTGGGTCAGCTCGATGATGTCGACCGGCTGCGGGTTGGGGCGTGGCGGGCGGGCGAAATCCAAAAATCCGGCGACGATCTGCTCGAGGCGGGCGATTTCCTCTTCGAGGACCTGAAAATCGCGGGGCCGCAAGAGCGGGCCGCCGGGCCGTTCCCCGGCCGCCTGGATGAGCAGCTTCATGGCCATCAGCGGGTTGCGGATTTCGTGGGCGACAGCGGCGGCCATCCGCCCGACCCAGGCCAGTTGTTCGGCCCGCAGGGCGTCGCGCTGCGTTTCCCGCAACCGCTGGACGATGGCGGCTACGGCGTGGCGGAAGCGGCTCAGAGCGTCGGTGGTCGCGGCGTTCCAACTGCTCGGGTCGCGGTGGTTGGGAGGGTGGATGGTGTCCGCCCCGCTTCCTTCGCCGCTTTCGCCGCCCCGACCGGGGTGCAGAGCCTGATCCAACTGTTCCGCGGTCAGCAGGAGTTCCATTTCGCTTTCCAGCAAGGCCCGGCGGGCCGCCCCGGCCATCGCCCAGCCCGCCAGCAGTCCGCCGATCGACCCAAACAGACCCACCGCCAGCAGCCCCACGCTCAGCCGCCGGGCCAATTGCTGGTTGGTCTGGCTCGCCTGCTTGAGGATCCGCTCGTTGTGCCGCAAATACTCGTGGATCGGCTGCAGGATCCCTTCCGGCACCACGCTTTCCAGCAACTTGACGATCTCCAGATACCGCCCCTGCGGCGGGGGATGGTGCCGCAGCCGGTCGTATTCGGCGAAAAACTGCTCGTAGCCCTGACGGGTGCGGGCAATCAGCTCCTGTTCCGTGGCCGTGACTGCCGCCGCTTCGGCCTGGGCCAACGCCTCGTCCGCCCGCCGCCGCAAATGCGGCAAGCGGGTCTCCAACTCCTGATCGTCCAGACGGTTGACCGAACGGTAGCAGACGACGGCGATCTCGCGGATGGTGATTTCAAACTCCTGTGCGGCGGCGACGCTGGCCACGCTCGTGGCGATCGGGCCGGACGCCCGCGCCTGCATGTCGTGCACCACCCAGGCGGCGAGCACCGCGAGCACCAGCAGCAGTCCGCTCAACGCCGCGATCGGAACTGTCAATCGGGTAACGGCTTGCGGCCTCATGACCCATCCCCCCGGCTGCTACCCCTCATCCCCTTGCCCGTGCCGCTGCCTTCCCTGTTCCCGCTTCGGTTGACCAATCCCGCTTCGATTGACCCATTCCCGGTTCGATTGACCAATTTATGGACAGGCCTGTACAAAATCTGATCAATTCCGGCTGGTTGACAAATATTCCTAACTTGACTAATGATATTACTGATCATTGTAATTCGCTGCGAGCCATCCGACCGCAGCGGCCACCTCGGCCAGCTCACCAGACAACACGGTAGCGGCCATCGCTGATGTAACTCATTATATCGTCAATGTTTGGGACACGGACTGCCGGGCAAGTGTCACCTCGGGACCTCCGCGACGGCGTCCGGCCCCCATCTGGTCGCCGCTGCGGATCCTGTTTTTTGGCATCCGCTTTGCTTAATCGCACGTTGCAGTAAATTATGGCCGCTATCGGCCATTGATGCAATTCAGGTGCCTATCGCCGAGGGGATGCAGCGGCCGCAGCGTCACCGGCTCTGTCCGCCGGACCAAGTGGCTGGCGAAGGCCGCTACCAGATCGACCTGGCCACCGGCACCACGGGCCGCACCCCCTGAGGTGGCTGCAGCACCGAAGGTGGCCGCAACACCGGAGGTGGCCGCAGCCCCAGGGGTGGCAGCTACACCGGAGGTGGCCGCAACACCGGAGGAGATAACCGATGGCGTGGGACAAGCAACGCCTGTTGGACGTGGCCCGGACCCGTCTGAATGGCACGCAGTTGATCGTCGTGGCCAATCGCGAGCCGTACATCCACCGTTATCGGGACGGGGAGATCGAGTGGATCCGCCCGGCGGGGGGCCTGACCACAGCTTTGGACCCGGTGATGCGGGCCTGCGGCGGGGTATGGGTGGCCCACGGGGCCGGCGAGGCCGACCGCGAAGTCTGCGATGAAGCGGGCCGCGTCGGCGTACCTCCGGACGACCCCCGTTACACCCTCCGCCGCGTCTGGCTGACCAAAGAGGACGAAGAGGGGTACTACTACGGCTTTGCCAACAGTTGCCTCTGGCCGCTGTGCCATGAGGTGTTCTGCCGGCCGGTCTTTGAACCGGAACACTGGGAGGCCTACCGGCGGGTCAACGAGCTGTTCGCCGCGGCCGTGCTAGAGGAAGCGCAGGACGGCCCGGCCCTGATCTTCGTGCAGGATTACCACTTCGCCCTGCTGCCGCGACTGCTTAAGTCGGCCCGGCCCGACCTGGTCGTGGCCCACTTCTGGCACATCCCCTGGCCGAACGTGGACAAATTCCTGGTCTGCCCCTGGGCCCGCGAGCTGCTCGACGGCCTGCTGGGCAACGACCTGCTCGGCTTCCACACCCAGCACGACTGCAACAACTTCCAGGAATGCGTCGACCGCACCCTGGAATGCCGCGTCAACCGCGAGACCTTCTCCATCACCCGCGGCGGCCACGATACCCTGCTCCGCCCCTTCCCGATCAGCGTCGATCCGGACCTGCCGCGGCAGTACCTAGGTGACAACTGGGAAGCCCGCGCCCAGCTCTGGCGGAAAAAGCACCGCCTCGGCAACCGCCCCCTGCTGGTGGGGGTCGACCGCCTCGATTACACCAAGGGCATCCCGGAACGCCTGCGGGCGCTGGAACGGCTCTTGCAACGCCACCCCGAATTGCGGGGCACCTTCCACTTCCTGCAGGTGGGGGCGCCCAGCCGCACGCACCTGCCCGCCTACCGCGACCTGGCCGAAGAGGTCCAGGAGCTGGCCGACCGGATCAACTGGGAGTACGGCACGGAGCGGTGGCGGCCAGTGGTGCTGCTGCATGAGCACTACGGCCCCGCCGAGATCAACCTGCTGTATCGCATGGCCGCGGCGTGCGTGGTCAGCTCGCTGCACGACGGGATGAACCTGGTCGCCAAGGAGTTCATCGCCGCACGGGAGGACGAGCGGGGCGTGCTGATCCTGTCCCGCTTCACCGGCGCGGCCCGCGAGCTGGGGGACGCCCTACTGGTCAACCCGTTTGACGTCGAGGAGCTGGCCGCGGCGATGCACGCCGCCCTGACCATGCCCGCCGAGGAGCAGGAGCGGCGGATGCGCCGCCTGCGGACCCAGGTGCTGGAGCACAACATTTACCGCTGGGCCGGCCAGATCCTCAGCACCCTAGGCCGGATGGCGCCGGAGGTGCCGGGGGAAGTGCAGCCAGCGGCGACGACTCACCTGCCGGAAATGGCGGAGGCGCCGCCATTGGCCCGCGTATGAGGCTCATCCCGCCAAGCGGGCGAAAGGTTCCGCCGAAGCGGTCAACCCGGATATGGTGTCGTGGGGGACGCTGTCGTTGCCACGGTCCCTGCATCCGTCCCGCCGTCTCACTCGCTTAGCAATGGCCGCAGCGGCCGCTGCAGGCGGTTATGCAACTGCGGCATCAGGCCATAGGCCAGGGCCAGCAGTTGCACCGGGTGGACGGCCCGCTTGCCGGCCCCCTGCTGGATCTGCAAGCGGCAGCCGCTGCATTCACTGATACCGAAGCGGATGGACTCGTCCCGCAGGGACTGGAGCAGCGCGGCCCCCATGGCCAGCGACGCCTCCAGCCGCCCGACAAGCAGACCCCACACGCCGCCGCCGCCGGAACAGCCGGCGTCGATCTCCTGCAGGCATAGCCCCGGGATGAGGCGGAGCAACTGCCCCGCGGCGGCCGGCTCCCCCACGGCCTTGAGGTGGCAGGGGATGTGCCGGGCCACCGTCCAGGGCAACGGCTGGAACTCGGTGCGCAGCCGTCTTTCGGCGTGCCACTGCCCCAGCCAGGCCATCAGCTCGACAGTATGTGCGGCGACCAGGCGGGCCTCGTCTGTCTCGTCCAGGACTTCCGGGTAAATGTGCCGCAGCAGCAGTGCGGCGGACGGCTCAGAGCAGAATACCGTCCAGCCTTCGCGGACCAGCTCGGCCAGCAGCCGGACGTTGTGCCAGGCCAGCTCCCGCAGCCGGTCGCGGTCCCCGACCAGCCAGGCTCCCAGGCCGCTGCCCCGCTGCCGGGGTGGCACAACGACCTCCGCCCCCTGATGTTGCAGCACCAGCACCGCCGCCTCGGCGATGGTCGGGTCGTGATAGGTGGCGTACAGGTCGACGAAATAGGCCAGGCGGGGGCCGCCGCGAACCGGGGGGGGCGTAGTCCAGCCACGTCGCTGCGCCCGCCGCAGAAAATGCTGCCAGGCAAACGCGGGCAACTGCCGTCGCCACGATAGACCCAGCCCCTTTTCCAGCAGCCAGCGAACCGTGCGGCGACGCAACAGCCCGTTGACCAACGGTGCTAGCCGACTCCCCCAACGGCTCCAAACTTCCAGACGGGCCAGCAGCCACTCGCCGCGTTCCGGTCCCTCTTCGGCGTAGAGGCGAGTTTTCAGCTCCCGCATCAATTTGGGCACGTCCACCTGTGCGGGGCACTCCTGCCGGCACATTTGGCACTGGAAACACAACCCGGCGATGGCGGCCAGCTCCTGCGGCACGGCGGCCAACCATTCCGACGCCTCCACCTGCGCCGCATAACGGAACAGGTTGGCTTTGGCCCGCGGCGTCGCCGCTTCCTGCGGCTCCAGACGGAAAAACGGGCACATCCGCAACGGCGGAAACGCGACGCGGCATTCCCCGCAGCCATTGCAGCGGGCCGCCTCGACGACCGGACTGCCCGTCTCCCAGTGCAACAGCGGCAAGGCCAGCGACCGGGCGGGCGCCGGTTCCGCCGCGAGCGGTTCCGGCGACGGTAGAAGCGGCCGCAGCGGCCAGGCCTCCCGCCGCGGGTCCGGCCCGATCAGCTTGCCGGGATTGAAAATCTGCTGCGGGTCGCAAATCTGCTTGACTTCCCGGAACAGACGATACAGCGGGCCGGCCTGTCGCTCCAGCCAAGGCGTGCGGGCCAGGCCGACGCCGTGCTGGCTGCTGATCGTGCCGCCGAACCGCCAGACCAAAGCGTAGACGGCCTCGGCGAGCGGCCAGAGACGGACGCGGTCTGCCGGATCGTACAGGTCGAGGAACGGCCGGAGGTGGACCTGTCCGGTCAGGACGTGGAGGAGGAAGGTGGCGGAGACGTCGTGGCGGCGTAGCAGCTCCCATAGGGCGGCGAGGAACTCGGGGAGTCGCTCGGGGGGCACGCCGAGGTCCTCGACGCACGGCAGGGGCCGGCGGCCGGGTCCGAGGGCGTACAGGCCGCTGACCGCTTCGGCGCGGACCTTCCGTAGGCGGGAGATGACAGCCGGCTCCGGCGTCGGTTCGGCCAGCACGACGGCCCCGTGCCGGTGCCGGGCCAGCTCCACAGCCCCCCCGGCCCGCTCCCGCAGCTCAGCCTCCGTGGCCGCCTCGAATTCCACCAGCAACGCGGCGGCCATCTCCGGCGGGACCACCCACTCCCCGTTGCGGGCGGACCGCCGCACCGCCAGTAGCCGCTGGTCCAACAGGTCGCAGGCCGTCGGTCCAAACGGGGCCAGCTCCAGACCGGCCCGGATCGCTGCCTCCAGCGTCGGACAGCCCAGCAGGCACGCCCCCTGCATCGCCGGCAGCGGCAGGGTCCGCAACTGCACGGCGGTGATGACCCCCAGCGTCCCCTCGGCCCCCACCAAAAGCCGGGGCAGGTCCAGACCGTCCGGCGTCAGCAGGTCGTCGAGGCGGTAACCGGCGCGGTCGTAGGGGGTAGCGGTCGGCCGGCAGGCGGCGACGTGGCGGTGCTGGGCCAACAGCTCGACGAGGCCGCGGCGGATCTCCGCCGTGCGGGGACCGTCGACCGGCGACGGACTACGGGGTGGCGATGCACCGGAAATCGGCAACGAACCGGCCACCCCGGGCGGAGCGGCGGCCCCCGGCGACGCATTGCTTTCCCCGCACCGCTGGGCGTGCGGGCTGGTCAGCCAGGCTGTCTCGCCGGTGTCCCAGACCACCTCCAGGCCGACGACGTAATCGCGGGTGTAGCCGTAGCGGTACAGATTGGAGCCGGAGGCATTGGTGGCGACCATGCCGCCGATGGAGCAGACCGCCCCGCTGGCCGGGTCGGGGGGGAAGCGCCGCCCCCGCGCGGCCAGCTCAGCGTTGAGCGCGGCCCAGCTAACCCCTGCCTCGGCCGTGACCGTCGCCGCGTCAATGCTCCGGATGGTGCGGAAATGGACGCTGAGGTCCACAATCACCGCCGGGCCGAGGCTCTCGCCGGCCAGACCGGTACCCGCGCCGCGAGGGATCAACGGGATGCCGTGCTCGTGGCAGGCCCGGACCAGCACCGCCACGTCAGCCGCATCCCGCGGCGTGGCCACCAGCAGCGGCTCCACCTCGAAGATGCTAGCATCGGTCGCGTATAGCCGCCGGCTGAGCGGGTCGGCCCGCAGCTCGCCGCGGAACAGCCCGCGCACCTCGTCCAGCAAGCGGCTGACGTCGCTCACAGCATCAAGCGCTCATCAGAAATTCACATGCCCCTACCGCTCAAAACTCATCCGCGGCGGCCGCCACGACCGTGCGGCGGCAGACGCGACGCCGCCCCGTCCGATGCGGCCGCCACGACCGTGCGGCATAGTGCGTGCGGCACGTGTTACGGGAAACGCACGTGCCCGGCCGCCGCCGCGATCCCCTCTTCTTCCCCTCCAGCTCCAAACCTCGACGGCCCGCTTCATCCGGAACCATCCACAGGTATTATTGTTGGCGGCAGGGCGTGGAGCAATCTCAGTTCCGAGGGGGGATCGGCGGGGTAGGAGCCGTCGGCGACCCGCCGCAGGGAATGTCATTATCAAGCATATCTAAGCGTTCGACGGCGAGAATTCTTACGCCATTGAGTGCATGGCGCACAAACGGCCGGAGACGCGGCGATTGAGTGCATGGCGCACAAACGGCCGGAGACGCGGCGTCCGCCGTGGCCGTTGCGGCCCACACGAGCGGCATCAGAGGTGGGGATTGTGGCCAAAGACCAGGGCCATCAGCTCGGCCCGGGTCGCCGGATTGGTCAAAAATCCGCCGCGCATGGAGCTGGTGATGGTCCGGGCGCCGGGCTTGCGGACGCCGCGGATGCTCATGCAGGTGTGGTCAGCCTCGATGATCACGCCGACGCCGCGGGCTTCCAGATGGTGCATCAGCAGATCGGCGATCTGTTCGGTCATCCGTTCCTGCACCTGCGGGCGGCGGGCCACGGTCTCGACTACCCGCGCCAGCTTGGACAGGCCAACCACCCGACCGTTGGGCAGATAGGCGATGTGGGCTTCGCCGATGAACGGCAGCAGATGATGCTCGCACATCGAGGCGAAGGCGATATTTTTGACCAGCACCATTTCGTCATGTTTCTGGACAAAGACTTTTTTCAGGTGGATGGCCGGGTTTTCGTGCAGACCGCTGAACAGCTCGGCGTACATCCGGGCGACACGGTCCGGGGTGTCCCGCAGGCCGTCGCGTTCGGGGTCCTCGCCGATGGCCAAGAGGATTTCGCGGACGGCCCGGCGGATGCGTTGCTGGTCGATGCTCAAGGCACAGGCTCCTGGTAGTTGTTGCGGCGGCAAGCGGGCTGCTTCGCCGCAGCTAGCGGCTCATCCGCGTAGGCTGCGGTTGGACAACGAAGTTGCCACCATAGTAGGCGGCGCAGCGACCGGCCGGCCACCGTCGCTATTGGCATTCTAAAGGGGGTTGGGGTCGGGCGAGCAGCGGGGCGGCCCCTTCAACCCCGTAACCGCACGGCGGTCAGATGGCACAGGGCAATCGCCAGGGCATCGGCCACGTCCGGCGGCTCGGGTATCTGCGAGAGATGCAACTGGCGGGCGATGGCGTGCTGGATTTGGACCTTGCTGGCCCGACCGCTGCCCGTGATCAGCCGTTTGACCTGGGTGGCAGCGTAGCTGATGACCGGGATGCCGCGTTGGGCACCGGCTAAAAGGAAGACGCCGCGGGCGTGGGCCATCAGCACCGCCGTGCGGGGATGCTGGTAGTGGGCGTAAAGCTGCTCGACGGCGATGGCGGCGGGCTGCCACTCGTCGAGCACCTCGAGCAGGGCCTCATAAAGCGTGCGGAGGCGGCGGGGCAGGTCTGTGCCGCGTCGGGAAAGGGTACGCAGCACCCCGGCATCCCGGACCCGCGGCCCGTCCGGCCCCGCTTCCAGGACCGCATAACCCGTCTGCCGCAGGCCGGGGTCCAGGCCGAGCACCCGCGCTGCGGCGGCGGACGCCCCGGACCCCGCCATCACCGTTGCGTTCCCCGCCGTCATCGCCGTTGCGTTCCCCGCCGTCATCACCGTTGCGTTCCCCGCTGCCGGTTCACTCCGTCTCGCTGGCCCAGTCCCGCGGAATCAGCCAGTATTCGGTCAGCTCCGCTTCGCGGCTGCCCGGGGGCGGCCGGTAATCGTACTCATAACGGACCACCGGCGGCAAGCTCATCAGAATGCTCTCGATCCGGCCCCCCGTCTTGAGGCCAAACACGGTGCCGCGGTCATAGATCAGGTTGAACTCGACATAGCGGCCGCGGCGATACTCCTGGAACCAGCGCTGCTCGGCGGTATAGGGGAGGTCCTTGCGGCGGCGGACGATCGGCAGGTAGGAATCGAGGAAGGCGTCGCCGGCGTCGCGGACGAAGGCGAAAAAGGCCTCGGAAGCTTCGGCGTAATCGAAAAAGATGCCGCCGACGCCGCGGGCTTCCCGCCGGTGAGCCAAGTAAAAATACTCGTCGCAGGCCCGCTTCATCTGGGCATAGTCGGCAACAGCCGCATGTCGCAGACAGACCGCCTTCCAGGTCTTGTGAAAATGGATAACGTCCTCGCGGAAGGGGTAGTAGGGGGTCAGGTCGGCCCCCCCGCCGAACCAGGCCCGCTGCCCGTGGGTCAAAAAACGGAAATTGGCATGCACCGTCGGCACCAGCGGGCTACGGGGATGCAGCACCAGGGAGATCCCCACGGCGCTGAACTGCAGGCCGTCGCCGGGAAGCTGGGCGGCGAACTCCGGGGACAGCTCGCCGTACACCTCTGAGAAATTGACCCCGCCTTTTTCAAGCACGGCCCCGTGGGCCAGCACGCGGGTGCGGCCGCCACCCCCGCCGGGCCGCTCCCAGCTATCCTCGCGGAACCGTCCGCCGTCCAGGCTCTCCAACGCCGCACAGATCCGGTCCTGCAACTGGCGGAAATACGCGCTGGCTGCGGCGTGCAGTGCCACATACTGCGGTGCGATCGTCGCCGGCGTCATGGTTGGTCCCCCAAATCGGACAAATCGATCCACATTTAGTCTAGTGCACCTCGCATGCTGCTGCCATATATAATTCCCTCGCGGTGAGGAGCTGTTCCCCCTCGGCACAGCGGTCGTTCCCGGCCAGTGCCGCCGCGGGGGAAGTGGCCGCCGCCGGAGATGCCGCCATGGCCCGCGTGCTGATCGTCGATGACAATCTGCAAAACGCCGAGCTGCTGGAAGCCCACCTGGACGGCAGCGGCCACGAGGTCCGCATCGTCCTCAACGGCGAGGAAGCCCTCGCCGCCGCCCGGAGCTGGCAGCCGGACGTCATCCTCCTCGATATCATGATGCCCAAAATCAGCGGCTTTGAGGTCTGCCGCCGCCTGCGGACCGACCCGGCAACGCAGTCGATCGGAGTACTGATGGTCACCGCCCTGGACCAGGCCGCCGACGTCGAGGCCGCCGTGGCCGCCGGAACCGACGATTTCATCACCAAACCGATCAACAAAACCGAGCTGCTGTTGCGGGTACAGGCCCTGGCGGCGGCCCGGCAGGCGGCGGAGCCGGAACGCACCCTGACTTACCTGGCCGCCCTGCAGTCGCCGCGCCTGGAACGGCTACGATCCTAACGCTGATGGATGCCCCACGGCCGCTTACCGTCCCTTCGTCCCGGTCGCCGGCCAGTCCCGCCGTACCGCGGATAGTCCTGCGCCCGGGCAAGGCCCAACCCTTTTTCAACCGCCATCCGTGGGTGTTTGCCGGCGTCATCGACCGTCTGGAGGGTCAGCCCGCCGACGGCGCGGAAGCCGCCCTCTACTCCCACCAGGGGCAGTTCATCGCCCGCGGACTGTATAACAGCCGCTCGAAGATCCGCCTGCGGCTCTATAGCTGGGACGACGCTGTCCCCTTGGACGCCGCATTCTTCCGTCGCCGCCTGGAACAGGCCGTGCACCTGCGGCACCACGTCCTGCAGCTGGACCGGCCTGAGGCCGCCTACCGCGTCGTCTTCAGCGAGGCGGACTACCTCTCCGGCCTGGTGGTGGACCGTTACGGCCAGTGGCTGGTCGTGCAGTTCTCGTCGTTGGCCATGGCCCAGCGGCAGCAGTGGTGGGTGGAATGGCTGCGGGAGCTGTTCCAGCCGCGCGGCATCGTTTTACGGATGGAAAAAGGGATCGGGCCGCTAGAGGGGGTGGAGCTGGCAGACGGGCTACTGTGGGGCGAGCCGCCGCTGCCGGAGCTGACGATCGTCGAAAACGGCCTGCGGTTCCGGGTGGACCTGCTGACCGGCCAGAAAACGGGCTTTTATCTCGACCAGCGGGACAACCGCGCGGCGGTGGGACGGCTCTGCCGCGGCCGGCGGGTACTGGACGCCTTCTGCTACAGCGGCGGCTTTGCCCTACACGCGGCGGCGGCCGGCGCAACGGAGGTGCTCGGCTTAGACGGCTCGGCGGCGGCCCTCGAGCTGGCCCGGGCCAACGCCGCACTCAACGGCCTGGCCGACCGCGTGCGATGGGAATGCGTCGACGTGTTCGATCACCTGGCCGAGCTGGTCCGCCGCGGCGAACGGTTCGACGCGGTCATCCTCGACCCGCCAAAGTTCGCCCATCGCCGCGAGGCGGTGCCGCGGGCCTTGCAGGGTTACCGTCGCCTCTACCAACTGGCGTTGCAACTGCTCGCCCCGGACGGGCTATTGGTGTTCTGCTGCTGCACCGGGCTGATCGTGCCCGAACAGCTCGAGGAGCTGCTGGCGCAGGCCGCGGTGGCCGCCCGGCGGGACGTACAGGTCCTGGAGCGTCGCGGCGCCGCCCCGGACCATCCCGCCGCCGCCACCTGCCGGCAGACCGCCTACCTGAAATGCCTCATCGGCCGCGTCTATTGAGGCTGCCACCACAAACTGGCCGACACAACACGCGATCGGCCGTTATAATGTCGTTCCAACAACTATTGTTCCAACAATTATCATCCCGACAAATATTGTTCGAACAACTATCGTTCCAACAATGTTTGTTGCAACAAATATTGGTGCAACAGCGATTCGGCGGGCATCCCGATGGGTCACCGCACCGTCACGGCGGGCCAATCGGCGGGCTGTCGCACCCGTCGGACCACGGCGGCGATCCGCTCGGCCGCGGCGTCGATCTCCGCGACCGTCTGTAACGGACTGAAACTGAACCGCACGGCCGAACGCAGCCGCTCGTCGCCGACCTGCATGGCCTGCAGCACCGGGCTAGGCAGCAGCGAGCCGCTGGAACAGGCCGAGCCGGTGGAACAGTGGACGCTGGCCAGGTCCAAAGCCATGACCAGCACGTCGCCGCGACAGCCGGGAAAGGAAACGTTGAGCGTAGTGGGTAAGGCATGGGGAGCGTCGATGTCCGGCCCGTTGAGCCAGACCGGCGGGACAGCCGCCCGGAGTCGCTCCCACAGGCGTCGCCGCAGCTCGCGCAGCCGCTGCCGGTGTTCCTCCAGCCGTTGGACCATCCACTCCAACGCCGCGGCCATGCCTACGATCAGCGGCACCGGTTCGGTTCCGGCCCGCAGTCCGAACTGCTGCGGTCCGCCACGCAGCAGCGGCTCCAGCGGCGTCCCCCGCCGCACCAGCAACGCCCCGATCCCCATCGGGCCGCCGAACTTGTAGGCCGAGACCGCCAAAGTGGTCACCCCGAGTTCGTGGAAATGGACGGGCATCCGGCCCACGGCCTGGGCGGCGTCGCAGTGGATGTAACTCCCTGGCGGCAAACGTCTTACGGCGTCCTGCACCGGCTGGATCGCCCCCGTTTCGTGGTTGGCCAACATCAGGCAGAGCATCCCCAAAGGGGGCAGTTCGTCCAGCCGCAGCACGCCGTCCGGTTCTACAGCTAGCCAGCGGACAGGCCGTCCTTGCCGCTCCAGTTGCCGCAACGGCTCAATCACGCAGGGATGTTCCAGCAGGGAGGCCCCGATCGCCGATCCGGGGGACAGCAGCCGGGCCAGGCCGGCGACCGCCCAGTTGTTCGCCTCGGTCGCCCCGCTGGTGAAAACGACCTCCTCCGGCGACGCTCCGAGCAGTGCGGCGATCCGCTCGCGGGCCTCCTGCACTGCCTGCCGGGCCGCCCGCCCCGCCGCGTGCACCGACGAGGCGTTGCCCTGCGGGGCCGCCCGCATCGCCTCCCACGCCGCCGGCAGTAGCGGCGTCGCCGCGTTGTGATCCAACTCGATCCGCTCCATGATCCCTACGTCGAGGTTGGCCTCTGTCGCGTGCGATTCGACAAGTCCAAATCGATCCGCTCCATGATCCCTGCCACCAGCCGGCCATCACCATTCTATCCGTCCCACTGCTTCCGCCATAACGGGCCGCCGCGACAAGCGACGGTTACAACCGAACCCTACAGGTGACCGCGACAGGCGTCGTAAGGGGTCGCCGCGACGGCGGCCGATCGGAGTGCCGCCCCACCGAAGGCGAGGTAGTCTTATCGAGATTTTCATATTGCCTAAATGATTTGTTTACACCCGATCTCTAATGTGTCGCGTAGTGGGACAAAATCCCACAAGTGATGTTACGGCAAGGATTGGGCATTCGCGGCTGTCATGACAATTGGTCATGCCAAAAGTCATCCGCCAAAGCAAAAAAGCGTGGAGTCAAAGGAGAAAACAGATGTATCCCAGCGGTCGCCGCGGCTTCACACTCATCGAACTACTCGTCGTCATCGCCATCATAGCGATTTTAATTGGCCTGTTGCTGCCCGCCGTACAAAAAGTGCGGGAAGCGGCAGCACGAATGCAATGCAGCAATAAACTCAAGCAATTGGGGCTTGCTTTGCACAATTTCCATAGCACTTACGGTAGTCTACCGCCAGGCTACACCACCTTTTCGGAAACCTACACCGCCAACCCGATGAATCTGCAAAACGCCAATGGCACAATTAGGAATTTTGGGCAGAGGAACTTCCCGGCTTGGGTAGTTACAGGATCACAAGGTGGTGGAATCGTTCCACGTGCGGAATGTTACGGACCCTCCTGGGTTATGCAGATCAATGCATATATGGAGGAGCAAACGCTCGATCGTCGAATTCAAATGGGTATACAAGAACCGGCTGAGTTGAACGAAGCCTGCCCCTGGGACAATCTGGATGGCTTACCTTGGCGGCGACCGGACATCGACACGCAGACGTTCATTCAAAAAAACATGCAGTGCCCGAGTGCTGAGCAATCGGAAGTGCTATATGCCGATTACAGCATTCAAAACTTGCGTAAGGGGAATTATGTCGCCTGTTTCGGCGGCCGGTATATGCGAGACGCCCGGCTTGGCAATCCGTATGCCGGAGTGTTCGGTGCGGTGACCGGAATCGTGAAGTTCCCATACGGCGAACGGTTTGCCATCGGCCGAGGTACCCGTTTGACCGCAATTACGGATGGTACTTCCAACACCGTTATGCTCAGCGAGGTATTGGCCAACCATACTCCGGATGGCCGAACCAGCTCCTCCCATCCTTATGGGATGAACCGAGACATCCGCGGCGTGATGTTGTGTCCGATGATGGGAGGTAACTCTTTCAGTGGGGCTTTTCCGCCGAATTCGCGGGGAACAGATGTCATGATGGGTTGTCCGCCAAGCGGAAATCCGGCCGGATTCCCGCCAGGCCACCCCATGTATTGCGTACGCAATACCGACGCGGTCGACCCGACAACCGGTGGTCAGTGGCAAGTAGCCGCACGCAGCCGTCATCCCGGCGGCGTTAACGCCTGCATGGCCGACGGCAGCGTCCGCTTCATCCGCGACAGCATCGCCCAGGGACAATGGTCCGCCATGTGCACCATGGCAGGGGGCGAAGTGGTCAATCCCGACTGATGGGTCGGCTCTGTCCCCACTCCAAGCTGTGTCTGTATGCCCGCACTCTTGTGCCGCAACCTGGCAAGTAGACAACGCTCACAAATAGGTTCTACCTGCGATTGTTGGATAAGGAAGATAGAGACGTTGTCATGCCTACGGATTGTCGCACCATTACTTGCCTCATCTTGGCTGGCATCCTGCTCGCCTCGCTCGGATGTGGCCCCTCGACCCCCCAGGCTCTGGACATGGGGGGGCCGGACGCCAACCACATTGCGGCTTTGATCGACGAAGTGAACGACGCCCGTGGCGACCCCAAACGGATGGCCGCGATCTTGTCCTCCAGCGCCAAGATCGATCAAACGCAACGGTTCAACCGCTGCGAATTCACGATCGTGAGCCGTCCGAAAGTCAACGGTACGGAGGGGCGGTGCACGGTCCTGGCGGTGCTGATGCCGGAGGGCACGCCGCTGGGGGAAGTGGAATGGACGTTTGTCAAGGAAAACGACCAGTGGAAGCTGGCTGCAGCTCCCCTGCCGTGATGGGGGCCGCGCCCCGGAGCGGCTGGATCATATCTCCTCGGGCGGACCTGCTGCTGTTTGCCAATCTGTCCTGGGTGGTCCTGTTGCTAGCGGCGCTGGCCCACCCTTCGGACTCGCCCGTGGAATTTTGGGTCATTTATTATCTGACCGTCCCTCACCGCTGGATCACGCTGGTGCTGGTGGCGGCGGATCCTGATCGCCGGGCGGGCAGCACCGGGTCGATGCTGGCGGTGGCCGGTCTGGCAGCTGTGGCGGTGGGGGGCGTGTTTCTGGGAACCGGAGAGCTGTTGTGTCTGGCGGCGATCGATTACGTGTGGAATGCCTGGCATTTTGCTAGCCAACATGCAGGGGTGTTGCGGATATATAGCCGCAAATGCGGCGGCGGTTGGGTGGGCTTGGAGCGTTGGGGTATACGTTTATTTGTTACTTATACCGCCTTACGAGCCGCTGGCTGGACAACGGGATGGCTAGAGGCGGACCAGTCGGTTTCCCAGGGGCTTGGCTGGTGGGACTTGGCCATACTGACGCTGCCGATTGTGCTGTTGGGCAGCCAATTGTCGCAACTGACGGTCGCCCACACCGGCAAACTCGTCTATTTGGGGAGTGTGTGTGCCCTCTACGGCGGCTTTTTGCTCAGTCTGCATTACCATTGGGCCGCAGGGGTAACGGCATTGGCGACGGCAGCATCGATGTTTCATGCGGTCGAATACCTGGCCCTGGTCAGTCACTATGCCCGTCAGCGGCGGACAATTGGCAGCGACGGGACATTCCGCCGCCTCGCGCGCGGCTGGCTCACATTCCTGGCGGTGTTCGTGCTCAGCCTCGGCTCCGTCGGGGTGTATCTGACCGATCCGGCCAACGGCTGGAATACCGCCTGGTTCGGAGCAAACCTCTGGGCGGCGTTCGTTCATTACGCCTATGACGGGATGATCTGGAAGCTGCGGCAGCCAGCCACAGCCGCCGCACTTGGAGCTTACTGAAAAACGACCATCGCCTAGAGGAAAGCAGGACATAACGCTGTTCGATCAACATGTTTTGTCGAGAAGGGGAACATGAAGCGAGGGTGGGAACGCCTGACCGTGTGCGGGGTTGGGGCCGTTGCTCTAGCCACCCTGCTGCTCTGCTGGATCGCTTCGGCAGACGCTGGGGAACATGATCCCTCGGTTCCCGCACCGTTTGCGACGCCGCGACTGTTGGTCGCCCATTTCCTGTTTGCATTACCTCTGGCGATTGTTATGTGTCATCGATGGGGTCAGTGCAATACCATCCGTTCCCTTCCGAGCGGCATACCCGTGGTAGCAGCCCTGGTCCTGACGGGAGGTGTGGCAACGGTCAGCGGCGGGCTACGCGAAGGAATGATGAGCATGGCATTTGGGACATGGGCCAGTGTGCTACGCATGCTTATTGCGGTAAGTATTGTTGCCGTATGGACTTGGGTTGGGATGTCCGTCTGGGAGGCCAGAGGGAGTGCAGCCGGGGGAAATTGTGAAGGTAATTCTCCAACGGCAGATGGGGTTGCGTCGCCGCGTGTGCGGCTAGGAATCGCTGCGGCAATAGCTTTTATCCCGCCGCATTGTTATGCCCAAACGGTGATACCAGCCTGTGCGGAGCAAGCGGCGATGGCTCTGGAGCGAGAACGCCTAGTCCAAGCCCAACGATGGATGGTTCGATTGTGCGAACTGGGCGGCGAGAGGGAGATCGCCGGGCGATTGCCGCAACAGTGGATGAAGGTATTGCGGGAACAGATCCGGCGGCGAGAGCAATGGCTGCAACGCGCGTTGCCGCCTCATGCCAGTGCGGATGAACGCTTGCGTTATGCAGTAGTACTGGTCCAACTGGAGCGGCTTGCTGAAGCCGAGTCCTGCTTGCAGGTACTCTGTGAACACAATCTCGCCGCAACTCTCTTGCTAGCAACTATTTACCGCGATCAGAGCCGATGGGAAGCAAGTGACCGCTGCTATCATTGGGCCCTGTCACAACTGGACAGCGGATTGAGTCAGAATTCTGCCGCAACTGCTCAACGTGCAACGATTTATGAAGGTCTTGCCTACAATGCGCGGGCGGCCGGCCACCCCACCGCGGCCCAACAATGGCTCGAGGAAGGCCTGCGGCGCTGTCCCGACCAGGCGGCACGATTCCATCTGCTTTTGGGACAACACTTTGCAGACGGCGGACGGCCTCAGGCCGCCCTGGAGCACCTGCGGGCGGCCGCCGCACTGGACCCCGCCGGCAGCGGCCCGGAAGCCCAGAAACTGATCGTCTCCCTCCGGCGGATGACTCCAGCCTGCGTGCTGCGGTACCGGACGGCACCGTAAATCTGTTGGGTTACCCCCTGCACAGATTGGCCTTACATCCATACCGCATCACCTAACCGCACTGAATCTGTTGGCTTACCCCCTGCACAAATTGGCCCTAACATGTATACCGCGTTAGCCGACTGTATCCTGAGTCCCAGTCGCTTGGAGCTTTGGAGAGTCGCGTGGTGATCAATCGAACTGGTGCTCCCAGCCGCGGGGAACGAGGGGGAGGCGGCGGCCGTCCTGTTCGAGGTATAGCCCCTGGGGGATGCATTCGCCGATGCGGCACAAGCCGGGCAGCGGCGGGTTTTGCAGCAGGCGTTCGCCGTCGGCGGGGGCGACGGTGAACAGCAGCTCGAAGTCTTCGCCATCATAGAGGGCGTGGTCCAGCGGGGATCGGCCGCTGCGGCGGCTGGCGGCGTGGGCGGCGTCGGTCAGGGGGATGGCCGCAGCGTGCAGGACGGCGCCGCAGCCGCTTGCGTCCAAAATATGCGACAGGTCTAAAACCAGGCCGTCGCTGATGTCGCACATGGCGTGGAGGTCGGCGGCGGCGTGGAGCAGCAGGGCTTCGCGGACGCGGGGCGAAAAGTCGAGGTGATGGCCGAGGATGCTTCCCCCCAGCGGACCGGTGACGAAGATCCAGTCGCCGGGACGGGCGCCACTGCGGGGGACATAGCCCCGCTCGGTCGCTACGCCGAGGACGGTGATGGCGATGGCCAACGGCCCGTCCCAACTGTTGGTGTCGCCGCCGACCAGGGCCACGTCGAAGGCGTCGGCTAGGTCACGGACGCCGCCGTAGAGATCTTCGGCCAACTGCCGGGTCGTCCGTCCGGCGACGGGGCATCTCCGGGGCAAGGCCAGAGCGACCAGTGCGGCCAGGGGCTGCCCGGCCATGGCGGCGATGTCGCTGAGATTGGCCGCCATCGCTTTGCGTCCGGCTGCGCGGCCGCCAACTTCGGCCAGGACGAAATCGGTGCCGTCCATGAGCATGTCGGTGGTCGCCAGCAGGGGCCGCGTCGTCGGGTGGAGCACGGCGGCGTCGTCCCCCGGTCCGAGGAGGACCGCCGGGTGGGACGGCGTCTGTCGCCGCAACCACTCGATGAACGCAAATTCTCCGCCGGTAAGGGTTTGCATCCGCGATCCTGTCAGGAAGCAAGGGTAAACGGTTGCAGCGAGCAGATCCGCATATGTGACCACGTCCGCTATATGACCACATCCGCATATACGGGCCACGTCCGCTATATGACCACATCCGCATAATGACTATTATGGTTGCGGACCGGGCGACGCCTGCCCGTGCGGCGGTGCCGCCAGCACCGGATCGTGGCGGCGTACCAGTTATAGGTGTTGTAGGAAACCGTTTGGCGTCGGTGGGGACCGCATTTTTTCAGGCACGGGCGAAATCTTTGTTCTAGGATTGGGAAGCGGCCAGTCCGTCCCGGCGGGAGTGGGAGGTGACCGGGGGGACGGGTAGTCGGAGGGATTGTGGCCGATCCGGTCGATAGCGGGTCGGCACGGAGTACAATGGCGATGATTTCCCATTCAGAGCGTAATGGAGCGAAGGAATTGGCGGACATGCCGTGGTTTGTGGAGCGGGTATACGGATCGGCGCCGTACCATGCCGGCGCGGAGGTGGTGGCGGTGGCCTTCGCCGCGGACAGCACGATCTGGTCGGTGGAGGAAAGCGGCGTGCTACGGCAGTGGCGGTCCAACGGTCAGCCAGCGGCCCGCCATTTTTTGTCCGATACCGAGCTGGTCTGGGCGTTCAGCGGGGATGCGGCGTGGCTGGCCAGCGGCCACGAGCAGGTGATGCTGTGGGAAGTGGGGAACGGCCGCCTGCGGTGGCGGAGCGCGTCGACGCCGTGGGTGACCGCCTTGGGTTTCGGCCCCGGCACGGCGTGGCTGGCCAGCGGCCACGACGACGGTAGCGTGCGGCTGTGGGACGTGGCCAGCGGGCGGTGCCGGGGCGTTTTTTCGGTCGCCGCGGCGCCGGTTTCGGCCTTGGCCGCCGCACCGGACGGGCCGACCCTGGCCGTCGCCGCCGAGGACCGCGTCATCCGCCTGCTAGAGGTGGTCAGCGGCCGAGTGGTGCAGGAGTTGCATAGCCACACCGACCGCATCCCCGCTTTAGCGTGGAGTCCCGACGGCACCTGGCTCTACTCCGCCGGATGGGACACTTCCGCTCGCGTCTGGCGGCCGCCCCATCCGGAGCCGCTGATGCTGCTCAATAGTCACGCCGAGCAGGTGCTAGTGCTGGCCTGCAGTCCGCAGGGGGTGTTGGCCTGTGCGGATTCGGACCACCAGATATTCCTGTGGACCGATCCGGCCCACGCCGGGCAGGGACCGGTCCTGCGCGGTCACAGTGATGAGATCCGCTGTCTGGCTTTCGACGCCTCTGGCAGCAAGCTGGTCAGCGCAGGGGCCGACCGCGTCCTGATGGTCTGGGACGTAGCCAGCGGCCAGGCTGTTACCGCACCCCAGGCCGAGCAGCGGCACCCGATCGCCGTGATCCCCAGCGCACCGGAGCGGCTGGTTTCGGTGTACGCGGGGGAAGTGCGGGTCTGGCAGACGGCGGACGGTTCGGCGGGGCCGCCGCAGCACGCCGCCAAGGCCTACAGCGTCGCCGCCAGCGCCGATGGCCGCTGGTTGGCCGTAGGCGGCTGCGACCACCGGGCCCATTTGTATGATCTTACAAGTACCGCCCCGCCCGTGCTGCTGGAGGCGACCAAACCGCCGATCGGCCACCTGGCCCTCGCCGCGGACGGCCGCCGCCTGGCCCATACCAGCCCCGCCGACGGCCTGGTGTGGATCTGGGACTGCGCCAGCGGTCAGCCGGAGCTGATCCTCATCGAAGCGGCAGACGGCTGCACGCTGGAAACCCTCGCCTTCCACCCCAACGGACGGCATCTGGCCGCCGGCGGCATCGACTATCTGGCCACCGGCAACCGGGCCGGCGCCCTCGTCGTCTGGGACCTTGAGAGCCGGCAGCAGGCGTATATTGTCGAGGCGGGGATCACCGCGGCGACCTTCGACCCGCACGGCCGCTATCTGGCCGCCGCCACCCTCGACGGATCGATCTTTCTGTGCCACGCCGACACCGGCCGGCAGGTCGAGCAGCTCCCCGGCCACGCCCAACGGGTCCACGACCTGAGCTTCGACCCCGCCGGACGGTTCCTGGTCAGTTGCGGCGACGATGCCTGCGTCCGTGTCTGGGACTGCCGGACCCGCCGCCTGCGGACGATCCATGAACTCGACGCTGTCCCCTGCAGCATCGCCTTCAGCGGCGACGGCCAGCGGCTCTACCTGGGCTTGGCCAACGGCAGTTGCTTACAGATCGCCTTCGCCGCATGGGTGGGTGATTGAGGAATGGTTCCGGTACGGCGATCTGCCATCCCCCTCCGTCCACTTCGAGTCGCCGCATGGATCGGCGATTGCGACCCCAGTGACGATCGCAGCGACCCCTCCGCGCCGACGCCTAAGAACGTGCGGCGGCACCGGTGCGGGCGGTCGCCAACTAGCCCGCTAGCCTCGTTAGCCTGCCAGCCACGCCAGAGTCGCTCGCTGCGCCGAACGGCCGCGTCGAACTGCGAGCTGCGCCAAACGGCTGGCTGCGTCGGCTCGCTAGCCCTACCGGCGTACTCGCCGCCTCGGCACCGCCTCACCACAAACAGCAGCGGCGGGAGTATCCATAATCATCGTAATCATAACGAACATCTTCATAACGAAAACGAAGCCGTGCGGGCTCAACAGCGGACTTGTCGTAGCGGAATCTCCTCAGTCAACAAGGGATTGGGGATTGCCGCCCGCGACGCCACAAATACTGACCTGGTAAGACCTTGCGGCGGACCAACCGTCCAATCTATAGGAAATTCTTCATGCCAGGGCTGAGTCCGTGTGACGTAAACAAACTCAAACTGTTGCTTGAGTTGGTTGTACACCCATGGCCGTGTCGGCCGACAGCCGCGACCCGAAATAGCTTGTGTAGGATTGCTGGCATCTTCATTACATGGATTCAATGAATCCTCCATGCCAAATGATACACACGTTTCCAACAACAGCATCTGTTTGCAACAATGTGCCATAAATCGTATAGCATCGCTCGGATTATTCAGGTGATAGAGAACGCCGTAGCAGTACACAATATCAAAATCTTCCTGGAACGTTTGCGGCGGATCGTCCAAATCCAATTGGATGACTCGCAAGTTGGGGTAACGGGATCGCAAATATTCGATATTTTCCCAGCGAGCATCGCTCGTGACCACTTCGCACCCTCTATCGATGAAGAAACTGGTATGGTCGCCGATCCCTGCGCCTACCTCCAGTACTCAACAACCGGCTATAGGTAATCCTAAAGTGGCGAGATGCTCCAATCTTCTGTGATTGTGTCGTTGGTAATGCAGTGAATGGAATTGCGTTTCGGGTGTTATTTTCGGCCGCGGTTTTCGTAATATGCTTTTAATTTTGCTCAGCATGTTTTGTTCTCCCGAATGCAGACTGTTGGTTTATGTGTTGCTCGTGACAATAACTCCTAGCTTATGCGTGATACCTATGTCGGCTATGGTAAGGGGTTTGCGGATAGCCGCTGGAGCTGGAAGGGATCATCGCCTCCGCTTACGGCACTACCCCCTCGCCACAGCCGCCGCAACCGGGTGCGGCAAGCGGTGTGGCAGCATTAACCACAAATCGCATGCAAAATGCAATGGCAGTTGGCGTAACGTGAACCGGCTCTTTGGGGCACCTTGGGGCGTGGCAATGGTCTGCCTCCCCCGACGTGCCGCTGCGATCCTGACTGATCGTGTGTAGCGGATTGGCTTATATCCTTCCCATAAGGAGACATATATGTTCTTATACTCCACCATATATTCGTATAATTATGCTGGGATATAATGAAACATGACCGTTTGCAGAGATAGCGCCACTTATTATCCATCCAAAGCTGATTGAATTGCATTGCGGTATCAGGAAGGCGTGCGGTATCAGAACGGACTGCAGTAATAAGAATAGTAATAAGAATAATAAAATAATAAGAAGGAGTACAGGATCAGGAAGGTATGTGGGGTTGGGTGGGGCGGATCCGTTGGGTCAGCGGTGGACCCGAGTGGGCCATGTCGGGGAGATTAGCCGCCGGATAGGGCGGGGGAACGCCTCCAGGTGGCCGCTTGTCTGGGATTGTCGGCTGGGCATACAACAATCGTGCAACGACGGGCCAAAGCGGAGTTGGTACCGGACGGCCATACAGCCCAAACGGGGCCAGTAACGCACGGCCAAGCGGCCAAAGCGGAGCGGGGTGCTGATGCGGCGGACCGCGACCATATGCCGCCGGTCCGGCCGGCGACCGTCCGTGGGGGGAGCGTCGCGGCCGTAGGAAGGATCGATGTTTGCTGACATCTCATCGTGGATCGTGCCCAATCCAGCGGCGCACCATTGCGGCGTGGCGGTCGCGGACCTGCACGGCGACGGCCGCTGGGCCGTACTGGTCGCCAACCTGGACGGTCCCAACCGGCTGCTCCGCTGGACCGGCCAGATCCTGCGGGACGTGGCCCCGCCGGCGTTTGCCCTGCCGGAAGCGGCGACTCTGGCGGTGGCCGCCGCCGACCTGGACGGCGACGGCCGCGAAGAAGTCTATGTCCACAACTGCGACTATCCGGGGAGTGGGCCGCGGCCCGCCGATTCCCTGTTTCGCCTCCATCCGGACGGCTATTGGGACGACCTGTTTGAGCGTCCGGAACACGCGGGCGTGCGGAACTTCTGGCCAGGCCGGAGTGTAGCGGCCATCGACCGGCGCGGCGTCGGCCGCTACGGCTTTTGCGTCGCATCCTACGGCAAGCCGCTGCGGCTCTACGAGTGGACACCGCAGAATACCCTCGCCGATCTGGCCCCCTCGCTCGGTCTGGCCCTGGTCAGTGGCGGCCGCGGCCTGCTGACGGCAGCCTTGAGCGGAGACGCGACCGACCTGCTGTGCATCAATGAACACGGCCCGAACTGGTATTACCGCAACCGCGGGGATGGCAGCTTCCTCGAGTGCGCCTCCGCCGTCGGCCTGGACGACCCGCGGGAGCACGGCCGGGGCGTCGCCCCTTTTGATGCCGGCGGACAGTTAGGGATTGCCTGGGGGAACTGGGACGGCCCGCACCGCCTGATGGTGCCGCAGTCCGACGGAACCTGGCGGAACGCGGCCAGTGCCGGGTTTGCCTTCCCCACGCGACTGCGTAACCTGGTGGTCGCCGATTTTGACAACGACGGTTACGAGGAAATCTTTTTGCACAACCACGCCGAACCGAACCGTCTGTTCCGGCTGATTCCGCCGGCCCGGGCCGGGGAAATGCCCGAGCTAGTGATGCTCGACCCCGGCGCGGCGGCCGACCCGGCCGGCTGTGGAACCGCCGCCGCCGTGCTGGACGTGGACGGAGACGGCATCGTGGAGCTGCTCGTGGCCTGCGGCGAGCAGACGGCCCAGCCGCTGCGGCTGTACAAGGCCGTCGCCGCCAGCGGCCGCTCCTGGCTCCGCATCCGGCCGCTGACCCGTTTCCTGGCCCCCGCCCGCGGTGCGGTCGTCCGGGCAGTGATCGATGGCCGCGTCCGCGTCCGCAGCATCTGCGGCGGTAGCGGCTATCTGGGACAGTCCGAACCGGTCGCTCACTTCGGCTTAGGCCACGCCGCCCACGTCGAACGGGTCGAGGTCGTCTGGCCGGACGGTGCGGCGGTCGTCCTGCTCAACCCGCGGCCCAACCGCCTGATTACCGTCCCCTATCCGCAAGGTTAGTTGTCGGGTTCATCCCCGCAGGCCGGGGCGATAGCCAATCCGCCACCTCCTGCTGCCCCGGGCGGCGGCCAAGCCAGGCCCGCAACCTCCGCCGGGCCGGTGCGTTTGACTGTCCGGCAAACGTCCACTACGGTTGGCAAGGGAGAAAAAGGTGAAGTGGCAAACGATTCTGCCCACGGAATGAAAATCATGGTGCGGCAGGAACCGGACGCGAAGGGTCGGGAGGGAGTGGCGGCCCGAGCGGGGCCATGGGCCGGGTCGAGCCTGTGGGGCGTGGTGCCGGCGGCGGTCCTAGGGGTGGCTGCCTGGCAGGAGGGGTCACTGCTGCTGGGGGGTGTAGCGGTGACGGTGCTGCTAGGGGTGCCGCCTGTTTGGAAGCTGGGGCGTCGTGGGGGCCGCGGCGGGGCGTGGAGCCTGGCGGTGGTATGTGCGGCGGGGAGCCTGGCGGGGTGGGCGTGGCCGTCGCCAGGACCGTGGCTGCAGGCGGCCCGCGGCGTGCTGCTGGCCATGGCAGCGGCGGCCTGGGCGGTTTACGACCTGCAGCGCCGCGGCGCCGAACCGTTGCGGCGACAGTGGCGGGCCTGCCAGCTTTTGGAGCGGCGGCGGAGTTGGCCGACCCGACTGGAAGACTCCCTCCTGCTGCCGGAAGTGCAACGGTTGCAGCAGTCATGCGAACAGGAAGCGGAGATCCGGCCGGTGTTGTTGCTGCTGCGCTCGCCGCGGCCACCGCTGGTGCTGGCCGCCCTGCATGCCTTGGAGCAGCGGCAGCAGTGGCGGGCCGGGGAGGCGGAATACCTGGTGCAGACGGCGGGCAGCTCACCGCATGTGCCCATCCGCATCGCCCTGATCCGTGCGCTGGCTTACGCAAACTCAGCGGAGATCCTCGCCGCGTTGTGCGGCTATCTGCGGGATCCGGCCGCCGAGGTCCGCCGCGAAGCGTTTGCCGCTTTGCTGTTATGCGACGGGGAGGTTCGCTGGGCATTTGTCCGCGAGGCCGTGCGGGACGTCCTGGCCGATCCGCTCTATCCGGAGGAGCGGCCGTTGGCGGTCGCGGCGGGATATCTGCCGGCCCCGGCGGTGGCCGACCTGATGACCTGGGCCGCGGAGCCGCCGCCGCTGTCGCCGCGGGCCATTTTGGGACTGATCGATCACTACGATATGCTGCTGCGCATCGGAGCGGACCCGGAAATCGTGGCGACATTGACTGCCTGGGTGGTGGACGGCGAGATGCCGCCGGCCTTCCGAGTCGAACTGGCCGCCCTGCTGCGCGACCACGAGCTGCTCTCGCCCGAACTGCTCGACCGGCTCAGCAACGCGGACCAGCCGGCGCCGATCCGCCTGTTCGCCGCGGAAATGATGCTGCGGATCAACCCGCACGATCCGGACGGCATCGACGTCCTCCGCGGCCTGGCCCGCCAGAGCAACCGCGAGCTAGCCCTACAGGTGGCATTGATCCTCCAAGCCCATTTGGGGCTCGATTTCGGACTGAATCCAGCGGCATTGCCCGCACCCAACAGCAAGGGGGCCGCCGAGCTGATCCGCCGCCTGCTGCAATGGGCCAACCAGTCCCCCAGCGACCCGCTCGGCCGCTCCGGCGGCGGTCGGCCCCCGGCCGCAGGAGCCGACGACCACATCCTGGCCGCGACCCCGCCCGCACCCCCGGCGGCGGACCCGGAGATGGATGAATCGCGATTTCTCCCCCTCGACCAGGTCCTCTCCGAAACCAGCAGCAGCTCCCGCCGCACCGGCAGGGTGCCTCCCCAGACCACCTGAGCGGCCAGATAGTTCCGCAAGTCGCAACCCCCCGATGTACGGCAACCCCGCCGCCCCAGACCACCTGAGCGGCCAACGGAAGCCCCCACGCTCAGGCTAACCGATTGGTATGCACCATTTGACATAGGCCGAAGGCTCGGATACCTCGGCAGGTGAGCGGGGGCGGCGGCCGGATACCCTGGGACCCGCCACATCCTGTCAGTGATCGAAAACGGCACCGACGTAATCACCGCGTACCCGATCATTCCGTAGGAGACAACGATGTTTTACGCCAAGTTCTGCCCTTTCTGCGGCGAGTATGGGCAGGGTTGGGTCCTGAAGACCACTCGAGATCGCTACGAAACATCATCTCCGACTCAAACTGACGTACCGCCTCCAACGCACGGAGCACCTCCAGCCGTTAACAATCCAGCAGTGGCGGTTCCGTTACGACGCGGCCGGGCAGTTGACCACCGTCAGCGGCGGCCGCACCGAAAATTACAGCTACGATCTCAACGGCAACCGGACGATGCCGGGCTATCAGACCGGCCCGGCCAACCGCCTCGCCAGCGATGGCACCTACAGCTACGAGTACGACAACGAGGGCAACCTGCTGCGGAAAACGCGGCTGAGCGACGGGCAGGTCACCGAGTTTGTCTGGGACTATCGCAATCGTTTGAGTGGCGTGATAGTCAAGGATGCGTCTGGTCAGGTTGTACAAGAGACGGTTTTCACGTATGACGTGTTTGATCGGCGGATCGGCAAGGGGGTGGACGCGGACGGGGCGGGTCCCGGGATTTCGGTGCAGCAGTGGACGGTGTATGATGGGGTCAATCCGTACGCCGATTTTGCGGCGGATGGCAGCTTGACAACTCGGTATGTGGCTGATCCGCGGCAGTGGGACGGGCTGTTAGCCTGTGTGGGTGGAGATGGTGTGCCGCAGTGGTATTTGCGGGACAACATTAATTCGGTGCGGCAGATTGTCGGTCCGGATGGCACGGTCCTGAATGCCATCACCTATGACAGTTTTGGCAACGTCATAAGCGAGACCAACCCCGCCGCGGGGGACCGGTTCCAGTACACCGGCCGGGAGTACGACGCCGAGCTGGGCATCTACTACTATCGTGCCCGCTATTACGACCCCTCGACGGGCCGCTTCCTGGCCGAAGACCCCCTCTCCTTCGCCGCCGGGGACAGCAACCTCTACCGCTATGTGGGGAACCAGCCTAACACCCGCGTTGACCCTAGCGGGATGGATTATTTCGAGACAGATCAATTTGGCCTATGGTATGTTCGCACTTATACCTTGCAATTTTGGAGAAGCCCAAAAAGAATTTATGTTGGCTACCCAGTTAATATGAATGGTCATATTGTTGTACGTGTTGGAGCTAAGGATTATGTACCCCTACATGTTATAGAAAGAAAATTTAGCGATATCTGGCATTATTGGAATGATCTGTCATTTCGCTATGAATGGGTAAAAGAAAATGGACAATATGACTTCAGCACAACATATGACGTAGCACGTAAGCAATTGGGGATCAATCGACCAGGAGTTGATTTAAGGAGAGACATTTATCATTTACATGCAGATGCACTTGATGCTTATGACAACCAATATGTGACTGGCTTGGCGGTAACAGCGGTTGGATTAGGTGCTATCGCAACTTATCGGGGATACCGAAGCTGGCAGCTTGCACGTGCTCCCGCTAGCACCAAGCTAGCAGCGACAATACACAATGCTTCAGCAAGAGCGGTAGACAATGCATTGGGTAAGCAAGGCGGTCCTGTTGAGTGACTGGCTCAGCAAACTGGGGCACTGCATTTTAAACATGCAGCAGCTCTTGGGGAATTTGATACGGCTCAAGGATGGGGTCCGGCTTTTGTCAGATGGGTGAACAATACAATTGCTAGAGGAGGCAAAATACATTTTGAACTTTAAGGTGTAAATATTAACGATGCCCTGACAGGAAATCCGGCCAGATGGATTACGGAAACCGGTACTCGTTACACTGAATGGGAACTACAGACAATTATGCGTCGGCCAGATTTCTTCAGAAATACTGTTTTCTACATGGATGGCAGACCCCTCACTGCTCAAGAAGTGGAAGCGCTCGGGATCAGACCACTGCGGATTGGAGGAAAATGATGAGACAAGGTGAATTTACTCTATTTCAACAAGTAGGTGGCAAAGGATATTATGGTAAAGTCCGACTTGAATGTGAACCACTTGACCATCCTGAATGTATCATCAAATTTGACACATGCTGTTCACCAGAATGGCGGATTGGGACAGAATTTGGGATTATGTATGGGTGGGAACTTTTTCGAAGGAGTTGTCCAGAGATAAAGGGATTAAGTGTGAGAGTGTTGGAGATTAGAGGGCAATTTGCTGATACGACCAATCTTGTCATGGCATTTGTTTCTGCAAACGCGCTATGGAAAGCTCTGGATTGGCTACCTCCAAAACCTCCAAGTTTAGATCCAAAAACAGGTACTTTCACATTTTCAAAATACTGATTCAACATTGTTTGCCATTCTTGTTTGGCGTATTCGGCTGCCTATGATTGTATTTTTGCCCACCGAAATACTAGCGAGACGGGGAATACCCCGTTGCCGCAGCCCTGCAGGCGTAGTTTGGCGGACGAACCTGGCAACAAGGTGTACAAGAGACGGTTTTCACGTACGACGTGTTTGATCGGCGGATCGGCAAGGGGGTGGATGCGGACGGGGCGGGGCCGGATGTTGGCCCACGTCGGGCGAGCAAAACCGCTTGATTTCTTCCTCCTCTCGTGGCATGATAAGTGGTCAGTCCTTGTCGGCCGCCCGCGACGGGGTGGAACCCGGCCACGAAACGGAACAGGGAGGTTCAGGCATGTTCGTTTCCAATCCCGCGGCGTTACTGCCGGAGCTGCCGGTGATCGACAGCAGCGAGGCGCAGTGGGCGATCGAGTATCTGACGGTGATGATCGAGCGGGTCGGCCCGGACTCGGCGGTGGGAATGGTGCTGCGGCAGGCGCGGCGGGAGCTGCAGAGCCTGCTGGAAAGCGCCGAGGCGACGGTGGCTGGCCCGCTGCGGATCGCCGCCTGAGTCATCCGTCAGCCGTCCGGGCGGCCGGGTGCCGCATCGCCAGGTCTGTGTCCGTGACGGGCCGGCTCCGTGCATGTCGGTCCCGTCGATACCGGTTCCGTCGAGCGGGCTTGTCTATACCGCTCCCGTCGCCGTCGGCTCCGTCGGGCTGGCTCCGTCGGGCTGGCTCCGTCGATGACGGTTCCGTCGGTGCCGGCTCCGTCGGTGAACCGGTCGCTGCCACGGCGGCCGGGACGGCCCAGCGTCGCGGGTACGCCGCTGCCGCCCCGCTATGCGTACCCAGTTGCTACCACTTCACATCCGGAAACTTGTTCGGGTCGGTCAGCAGCGGGTCGAGCGGGTCGCCGTTGAGGGCTTTCAGGAACAGGACCAGATCGGCCCTTTCCTGCGGCGTCAGGTAGAGCTTGAGGGGGATGATGGGCCGTTTGGCCGGTCCGAAGGTTTTGACGGCGGGATCGATGGCACCGCCGGCCGCACGGGTCCGGACGTAGGCCAGCTCCGCTTCGATATCGCGCATTTTTTCGCTGAGCCAGGGGTTGGCGTTGCCGCCGCGATCGTAGAAGTCGACGACTTCTTCGAGGGTTTTTTCGGTACCGGTGTGCATGTAGGGTGCGGTGTGGAGCAGGCCGCGTAGGCCGGGGGTTTTGAAGGCACCGATGAGGGCGGGGTCCTTGTGGCCATAGATGAGACGGGCGAAGCGGCCCAGCTCGCTGTCGGGCAGGGTGCCGTCGGGGCCGGCGGCGACGCCGAGATTGTGGAATTCGCCGTCGGAGAAGGTGTCGCCGCTGTGGCAGTTGGCGCAGCGGGCCTTGTTGAAGAAGAGGTTGCGGCCGTTGAGGAGGCGTTGGGCGATTTGGTCGATGCGTCCGGCGTCGCGTTCGGGATCGAGGCCGAGGTCCTTGAGGGCCGGCCCCTTGCGGGCGAATTCGTCGCGGAGAGCTTTGGCATAATCGGCGGCGGTCAGCTCGAACTTGCCGGTTTCCTCTTCGATGACCCGTTGCCGCATGGCCGCTTCGGCCCGGTCGTGCAGGGAGTCGCCGAGCAGGAGGGTCCGCTCATAGGTGGCGATGGCCTTGGCGGCGGCGTCCCGCGTCGGCAGGTGCCCGAAGACCGCCTGGAACATCCGCACGTACTCCGGGTTGGACCGCAGGCGGGTCACCGCTTCGTGCCACGGGTCCCCCTTACCGGCGAACATCTCCAGCGGGTTGCCCACCGGGCCCTGGGCTTGGTCCTCCAGGGAGATGGCCCGCCCGTCCCAGAACTGCAGCTTGTTGTACGCCGCATTGAACACGCTCGGGGCGTTGATCGGGCCGATCTGGTCGTTGATCCCCAACGACGTGCGGCGAGCGTCGGCGAAACCCTTGGCCGGATCGTGGCAGCTCGCACAGGAGATCGTGTTGTTCGTCGACAGGATCGGGTCGAAGTAAAGCTTTTTGCCGAGGATCCATTTTTGCACGGTCATCGGGTTTTCGGCAGGCACCGGCGGCGGCTGGGTCAAACCTAGCGGCACGCGGATCTTCACCACCCGCCGCGTCACCTTCTGGCCGGTGGTCGGATCGACGGCCTGTTCGGTCGTCTCGTTCCAGAATCCCTTGAGCTGGGCCCATTCCGGCTGGTTGCGGGTGACAAAAACGATCGGCACCTGGTCCTGGAAGGGCGTCATCAGGGTCGGGTCGGGGGGCAGATAGTTGGGGTCCGGCCCGGTGACCTGGGCGAGAACCGTTGCGGGCATGAGCAGCCCGCCGAGCGTGGCGAGTAGCATGGCGAGTCGTGCAGGCCTCATGGCTCAGCTCCTTTCGCACAGGTGGAGAGAAACCCAATGCGTTCGCATCCGGCGGGCGAAGTCGGGCCATCGCCGTGGCGATCGGGCGGCACGCCGTCCGATGGACAGGCGGCTCCATCACTATTTCCGAGGGCGGATGACCCTGTCATTATTCAATTGCTAGCCGTCCGGGCGGCGGCTTCAAGGCGTCCGGCATCGGCCCGGTGTAAGCGAGTTATCGGCCAAACCAATGGATTACTCGGTTGGGCTGATCGGCTCAGCCGATCTATCGTCCGGGCCGACCGCGGTTGCGGGCGGGGGTGACGGCGTGGCGAGGGCGGACAGGGCCTCCAGCAGCGTCGCCGCAGCGGGACGGTCGGTAGGCACCGCCGAGCGGTAGGCGAACAGCAGGCGGCGGTGCCGGTCGAGCAGGAAATCACCGCCTAACTGCCGGACGTCCTCGCCCCAGTAGGGCATCTTCAGGCGGTAGCCGCGGAGCATGCCGCGGAAGTAGCCCCACACCACCCGCGGATGCAAGAAGGTCAGCCAGGAGGTGCGCTCCAGGCCGAAGAGGCGGTAGACGGCCCGCTCGGGGTCGCAGACCAGGGGCACCTGCCAGCCCATCCGCCGCACGTAGTGAGCCAACTGCTGCGGCTGGGCCTGCGTGACCACCAAAATCGAGCAGTTCCGCTGGGCGAACTGTTGCTGGGCGGCGTGCACCTCGCCGAGGTGCGCGTTGCAGGGGATTCAGACCAGATGCCGCAGGAAGATCAGCAGCAAAAATTCGCGGTCGATATAGTCGCTCCAGAGCCGCCGCGCCCCTTGCGGGGTCAATACGGCAGCGTCCGGGACGATGTCTCCGACTCGGATACCCATAAGCGGCATGCTCCCCGCGTGGCCGGCCGGGCCGTCGCCGCGGCCGGTGAGAGAAATCTAGCCTCTATTCTAGGCGGGATGGGGCCGGTCCGGGCCAGGCGGCGTCAGCGGCGGCGTAGCAGGATGGAGTGACGGCTCCGGCTGGGACGCCGCCGCGGCATTGGGGGGCGGCTCGCTCTGCGACGGCGCGATCCGCGGGTCGGGATGGGCCAGCACCTGCTGGGTGAGCTGCTGGCGGTACTGCTGCAGCTTCTGGCGCAACTGTTGGTCGCGGCGGGCGAGGATGGCCACGGCCAGCAGGGCGGCGTTGACTGCCCCGGCCTTGCCGATGGCCAGGGTGCCGACCGGAACGCCCGCGGGCATCTGCACGATCGACAGCAGGGAATCGACGCCGCGCAGCACGGCGGACTCGACCGGTACGCCCAGCACGGGCAGGCAGGTCTTGGCGGCGCACATTCCGGGCAGATGCGCCGCACCGCCGGCCCCGGCGATGATCACTTCCAGGCCACGGGCTTCCGCCGTGGACGCATACTCAAAGAGCAGATCGGGCGTGCGGTGCGCCGAGACGACCCGCACCTCCACCGGCACGCCGAACTCCTGCAACATCGCGTAGGCATGCTGCAACGTCGCCCAGTCCGAGCGGGAACCCATGATCAGTCCGACCCGCGGCGACGAGGTCGCGTCTGCGCCTTGTGCCTGCTGACTCATCCCTTGACCACTAGTAGCCAGTCGTTCTCATCCGGCGGCACCAGCAGGCCGCGCGGGCTTTTGTCCGTCCACTCCCCCGTGCGGGGATTGTACCATCGCACCTGTCCGGCGTCGTTGACGTGCAGCCGCACCGTCGCTTCGGCCTTGGCCGGGAAGTAGAAGACGGCGACCTTGCCGTCGGTGGTGCGGGCGGCGGCGACGTAGGTGCCGGGGTCCTGGGCCGCACTTTTCTGCTCGATCAGGTCCGGGGCCGGCCGCAGCTCCGTCCACGGCAGCGATTCGAAAAACTTCCGCACATAACCCATCTGGGTGGAGCCGGGGAAGTGGATGGCCTCATGCCAGGGCAAGGCCACGCCGCTGCCGGGATGGTCGCGTGGCTCCTTGCCCCGCTCGGTCTGCCAGCTCCACACGCCGTGGGCGCCGTAGGTCACCCCCGCCGGCGGGGCCACCAGCAAGCTCCAGTATACCGCCCGGCGGACGTGGTAGTCGCTGTGCGGCTTGCGGGACTGATAGCCGTTGTGCCCCTCGTACGGCGGCTCGAGGTTGATCAGCGGCCGCGCCCAGCGCATGCGGCGACCATATTCGGCCGGCGGACCCGAATGCAGCCACTGCCAGGTCCGTCCGTCGTCGCCGTGGCCGCTCTGGTAGCCCCAAATGTTCAGCCACTTCTCGTCTTCCCATTTCCACCAAGGGAAGTTTTGCCCCGTCGGGTGAGTGGTCACCAGCAGGTCGCGTTCATTGCCGAAGACGGCCCGCCCGATCCGCTTCCATCGCTGCTCCAGATCCTGCCGGTGGTACGGCACGTCCCCCGCCATGATGAACAGCACGTTGGACTTGCGATACCGCTCGACCTCGAAACGCAGCAGGGTGATGATCTGCTCCTCGGTCAGGTCGACCCCGGCGTCCCCCTTTTTCAAGCCCCAGATCAGCACGGGCACGGCCAACAGCCCCGCCTCGGCGATCGCTTCCATCCGGGCATCGAGCTGCCGGAAATAGTCCTCGTTGGGGATGAGCCGGCCGTTCTCGATGCGGTAAGCGATACGCCCCTCGCGGTCGGTCGGGGCGGCCCGCCACGGCGAGACGGCGTTGAACTGGATCGCCGTGAACCCTTTTTTCTTGCGGTCGGCCAGGTAGGTCTTCCACTCCTCGGCGGTGCTCAGGGCCGGGCCGCACCAGACGGTGTCCGCCAGGAAGAAAAAGGGGGTGCCGTCGGCATGTTCCAAGTAAGTGCCCGAGGCAGCGATCCGCAACCGCCCGTGGCGGGCAAACGGGTCGTCGTTGGCGGCGACCTCCGAAGGCAGAGCGGCAAGGATCACCACTACGGCGAGGCTCCAGCCGCCCCGCCGCATGACGACGCGTTGCGTGTGAGGCCTCCGGCGAACCCACAAAATAGCACGCATGGTGAGTCCTCCGAACTCGACGGCGTGGGAATGGTTTTGCAACCGTCTGTCGCCGCTGTTTTTTTAGCAGTCGTACCGGAGGTTGGCCGTCGCAAGCGGCAGGCGCTTGCAGGGGAAGCGGCAAAGGCGGTCTGGAGTCTGCCGCCGGTCACGTCGCCGCCGTTGCGATGACCGGTTCACGCCTTGGCCGCATGCTGGCGGATCGGTCCGAGCCGGCAGTTACTTTTTCGGCGGGCTGACCGGGGATGGCGGCAGTACGGCGATCGAGCCGGTCTCGCAAATGTAAACCAAGCAGCCGGTGCGGTTGTCCTGGAACACCTCGATGCCGTAACGACGGGCCTTGTCGAAGGTCTTGTCGCCACTGGGACGGGCCCGCAGCGACAGGCTGTGCTTCCAGGTGACGCCGCGGACCTTGGGATCGTAGCTGGCCGGCGGCGGGGCCACGGCGATGTCGCCGCTTTGGCTGATAAACACCAGTAGCCGGCCGGCGTTGGGATCCTCGAAGACTTCGACGCCGTATCGGGCCGTCTGGTCGGTGAATTCGGGTTCGTCGCCGCGGCGGACACGCAGGATCAGGCCGTGCAAGTGCTTGGGGTGGAGGATTTCTTTGGTGGTTTTTGGTGCGGCGGGAGGCGGGGCGCTTCCCCCTTTGGGGGTGGCGGTAGCGATCGCCCCGGTCTCGGCGACGATGTAGATCAGTCCGTCCGGGGTGTTCTCGTCGCGGTAAGCTTCGACGCCGAAACGGGCCGCCTTCTCGAAGTCGCCTTGGCTGGGATCCCGGACCTTTAGCTCCAGGGCATGATGCCAGCGGGGGCCGCGATCGGTGACCAGTCCGGCGGGCACCGGGGCCATCGCCACCGCCTGCGACTCGCATACGTACACCAAGCGGTTGGCGGCCAGGTCGCGGAAGACTTCCACGCCGAACTTGCGGGTCTTCTGGGTGAACTCCGCCTCGCCGGCCTTGCGGGCGTCCAGGTCGTGAGCGAACAGCCATTTGCTGCCAAAGGTCTTGGACGCAGCCACACCCGGCGGCGCAGGGGCCACGGCAATCCGTCCCTTTTCGCTGATTGCCACCACCGCCTGGTGCACGGGGTCGTGGTAGAGCTCGACGCCGACCCGCGGGGTCTTGTCGCTGAAGACCCTCTCCCCGCCAGGGCGGACGCGGAAATCGTGCCCGTGGAGGAACTGCGGCGTCGTCTCCTGGCCGGCCAGGAGCGCCGCCGACACCAACGCCACTGCCAGACTCGCTGTCGTCCGACTCATATCATTTGCTCCTTGGATCGTTCGGTTGATCGTCCGGTTGATCGTTCGGTTGATCTTCGGTGCCGATCTGGTTCCGTCGCCGGACTAACAGGCAACGGGCCGGATCGTTTCCTGACGCCGCCGGCGGCGACCATATCGCCCGGCGACGTACAACAGACTGCCCCAGGCGATGTTCGCCTTGCGACGTACAACAGATTGCCCCAGGCGATGTAACAGATATTTCCTCCGACAACGGCTGCTATCCTGCGATACCAAAAGACGAGCCAGTGGCAGCAATGTTAACACCGTCGGGGCGATAGGCCGGGACACGTCCTGTCGCCGGCCGCCGGGAACGTCGCGGCTGAGCAGCCCACAACGACCAATGACCGGGGCAGGCGGCAACGCATTGTCCCACCCTATGAGTGCCCGTCCGCGTTTAACTGTAATTATGTACCATAAATGGCGAAAATGCAAGCGGCCGGCGACGGAATTTTCAAAAAAACCGCCGCAGACGGCATCCGTCGGTCACATTGACTACCGCCGAACGGTCGCAGCCGGTCCATTTCCCCCCTGCCCAACCGATTTGCCGCCCGCCCGGCCCCATTTTCGTACCTGCCACGTTAATTTCCTGCCCGCCCCATCAACTTTCCCGCTTGCCCGGCCAAATGCACTTGCCCGGCCCCATTTCCCGCCTGCCCGGCCAAATTTGCTCCCCCGCTATCGGCACCCCACGCCCCCGGCTATATAACGCACCGTAACCATCACGGAAACTTTGGATCCTTGCCAGACTTGGAACCCCGATATGACACCCACACCGATCACAGTTGCATACGGCGACGGCATCGGCCCAGAAATCATGACGGCGACGCTGCAGATTTTGCAGGCCGCCGGCGCCCAGTTGGCCATCGAGACCATCGAGATCGGCGAGAAGGTGTACAACCGCGGCCACACCGCCGGCATCGAACCGTCCGCCTGGGAGAGCCTTCGCCGCACCAAGGTGTTCCTCAAGGCCCCGATCACCACGCCGCAGGGGGGCGGCTTCAAAAGCCTCAACGTTACCGTCCGCAAGGCCCTGGGGCTGTACGCCAACGTCCGCCCCTGCCGCTCCTATCATCCGTTTGTGGCCACCAAGCACCCGGCGATGGACGTGGTCATCATCCGCGAAAACGAAGAGGACCTCTACGCCGGCATCGAGCATCGCGGCAGCAACGAGGTCGTGCAGTGCCTGAAGCTGATCAGCCGGCCCGGCTGCGAGAAGATCATCCGTTTTGCGTTCGAGTATGCCCGCCGCTACGGCCGCAAAAAGGTCACCGCCTTTACCAAGGACAACATCATGAAGATGACCGACGGCCTGTTCCACAAGGTCTTCGACGAAGTGGCGGCGGAATACCCCGACATTACGCCAGAACACTGGATTGTGGACATCGGCGCGGCCAAGCTGGCGGACACCCCGGAAGCGTTCGACGTGGTGGTCATGCCGAACCTCTACGGCGACATCCTCTCGGACGTGGCGGCGCAGATCGCCGGCAGCGTCGGCCTGGCCGGCAGCGCCAACATCGGCGACCACATCGCCATGTTTGAAGCCATCCACGGCTCGGCCCCCCGCCGCGCCGGGCAGAACGTCGCCAACCCCTCCGGCCTGCTTCAGGCCGCCATCATGATGCTGGTCCACATCGGCCAGGGGGACGTCGCCGAACGCATCCAAAACGCCTGGCTCAAGACCCTCGAGGACGGCATCCATACCTACGACATCTACGAAGAAGGCGTCAGCAAGCAGAAGGTCGGTACGCGGGAATTCGCCGAAGCGGTGATCGCCCGCCTCGGGCAGAAGCCGCAAACGCTCAAGCCCGTGGAATACGCCAAAGGTGGCGACGCCCTGCGGATCACCGTCCGACCCACGCCCCCCGCCAAAAAGGAGCTGGTCGGCGTGGACGTGTTCCTGCACTGGGACGAGGCCGGCCGCAACCCCGAGCAACTCGCCGCACGCCTCCGGCCCGCCAGCGGCGACGGCTTGGAGCTGACCATGATCACCAATCGCGGCGTCAAGGTCTGGCCGGAAGGGCTTCCCGAAACCTTCTGCACCGACCACTGGCGCTGCCGCTTCACCGGCCAGAACCTGACCCATCAGCAGATCGTCGCCCTGCTCGGCCGCATCGCCCAGCTCGGCCTGGACTTCATCAAAACCGAGCACCTCTACACCTACGACGGCCAGCTCGGCTTCTCCCTTGGCCAGGCCCAATAACGAGAACGAGTCATGACGTAACGCGGAGCGGCGAACCAGACAATCATCACTTCAACGATCGGAATAGTGATGATGGACAGCCCAATCATCACTTCGGCGATCGGAAAAGTGACGCCTGGCGATCCAATCATCACTTCAGCGATCGGATTAGTGATGATTCGCAACGAAATGTAGAAATTGCGGCTCCGGCCTCTGGTGACCTGGCCGCAGCGGCGGGCTGAAATCGGCTTCCCCAGACAGGCTGAGCGGGCCGCATCAGCCGGCGGCGGCCTTCAGGGCGGCGATCGCCGCGTCGTAGTTCGGATGGTTGGTGATCTCCGGGACGTACTCGGCGTAGGTGACCGTGCCGTTGCGATCGACCACGAACACTGCCCGGGTCAGAAGCGGCAGCGGCAGTCCCTTCTCGATCAGCACCCCCCAGTTCTTGCCGAATGAGTGGTTGTGCACATCCGAGAGCGTCTGCATTGTCGTGATTTTCTCGGCGGTGCAGAACCGGCCCTGGGCGAACGGCAGGTCGAGGCTGACGGTGTAGCAGGCGATAGCGTCGCCGAGCTGGCGGAGGGCTTCGTCGAACTTGCGGGTCTGTTCGCTGCAGACCGCCGTATCCAGCGACGGGACGACGCTGAAGAGCCGCGGCTTGGCCGGCGTCTGGGCCAGGGTGACGATCTCCAAGCCCTTGAGGCAGGCAAAGTCCGGGGCCTTGTCACCGGGCTTGAGGCTAGGGCCGGCCAGCTCGACCGGATTGCCTTTGAACGTCACGGTGCGTGCCATTTTCTCCTCCTCCCTGGGGTCACCACGGATTGTGGGGTCACCACGAATATTGGGGGCCGCCATCGGCCTGGAGGCCGTAACGCGAACGGGCAGCCGGCCGGTCGCCTCCGGCGGCGGGACGCCGTCTGCCGGTTGTGCCCGGCGGTGGTGTAGAATAGCCTATGACCCGCCGGCCGGGGCGGCACGGGGCAGGGCCGGCAGCGGGGCCGTCGCGGCTGTCCAAGCCCGTTCCATCGCCGCAAGCAGGCGATCGAGGTCGATCGTGCCGTAGGCGGGGCGGTAGGGTTCGAGGTAGCGGCGGGCGGAGTGGTAGAGGCGGTCGGCGCCGCTGCGGTTGCCGCGGCCGCGGTGATGGCAGGCGACGGCAAGCTGGATGAGGCCTTTGTAAAAGAGGCGGTCGGCGGGCGAGGCGTCGCGCCAAAGCTCCTCCCAGAGTTCGTGAGCCTCGAAGTAGTCGCCGCGGTCGAAAGCGGCCACGCCGGCCTCGAAGCGGGGATCGGCGGCCGGCGGGCCGGCGGCGGCCGGGTCCGGCGGTCCGCTAGGGGGCGTCATATGCTGTTTTCCTCGTCGCGTTGTCCGTTGCCAGCGCTGACGGCCTGGTGCCGCATCCTGCGGCATGGCCTGTCCGCCGGCCTGGACGTCGTCCAGGTGTTCGGGCAACTGGCCCGTTCGGGTCCGGCGGTGCTCCGGCCCGTCGCCGCGGCGGTGGCGGCCCGCCTGCAACAGGGGGAGGCAGTCGCCGATGCCCTCGCCGCGCACGCCGACCGCTTCCCGCCGCTGTTCCTCGAGCTGGTCCGCATCGGCGAACAGACCGGGCAGCTCGACGAGACCCTCCGCGTGCTGGAGGAATACTACGAGCAGCTTTTGAGCCTGCAGCGGACCCTCCGCAGCCAGCTTATATACCCCGCGATGATGTACCTAGCAGCGGTGGGGGTGATCGCCCTGCTGATTGTCATTCTGGGATTTCTGGGGGGAATGGGGAAGGCAGTAACGACTGACCCGCTGGGGCTGGGTTTGCAGGGGCTGTCGGGTGCGATAGTATTCGTGCTGGTCGCCTTGGGGGTGCCGGCAGCGCTGCTGGCGGTGCTGAAGGGCTTGTCCGAGCGGATGCAGTGGCGGCGGCAGTTGGAGGCGGCGCTATTGTGGCTGCCGGGGTGGGGGCCGGCCCTGCACACGCTGGCGTTGCACCGCTGTGCGGTGGCGTTGCGGATGGGGCAAGAGGCCGGACTGAGCGTGCTCAAGACGCTGCGGTACGCCCTGGAAGCGACCAGCAACGCGGCGTTCACCGCCGGGCAGGCCGCCGCCGAGCGGGTCGTCAAGAAAGGGGGGACGCTTGCCGAAGCCCTGGCCGCCAGCAAGGCCCCCTTTCCCGAAGAGTTCCGGCAGATGGTCATCCTGGGGGAAGAGACCGGCAACCTGCCGGAGGTGATGGCTCGGGCCGGGCAGCGTTACGCCGAGGACGCCGCCCGCCAGCTTAAAAACGCCGTGCATCTGACTGCCTGGGCGGTGTATATTGGCATTGCCATTGTGATCATCATCGCCATTTTCCGCCTGGCCAGCATCTACCTCGGGGCCATCCAGCAGGCCGTCGGATGAAGTGGCGGCCATCGAATGGAGTTGCGCCGACGGGGGCACCGCCACGGCTCCAACGCTCCGGTTGGCTGGACCGGCGGTCGTCACCCTGGCGTCGGCAGCAACCCTAACGGCGATGATCGATGGCTCAGCCGCCCGTCCATTGCCGGAACGCGGCCTTCGCCTGCCGGGTAACGCGGGGATAGCTCCGCCGCTAGACAGTGCGGGGATAGCTCAGCTGCCGGTCCATTGCCGGAACGCGGCCATCGCTTGCCGGGCGGCGCTGTCGGCGTCCGGCACTGGCAACACTTCCGCCGAGAGGTAGCCCTGGTAACCGATCTCCCGTAAGGCCTGGAAAATCGGGGCAAACGGCGTGTGTCCCCAACCAGCGGCCCGTCGGTTGGAATCGGCGAAATGGACATGCCCGATGGCCGGTCCGGCGGCGCGGATCGCCGCGGCGACGTCCGGCTCCTCGATATTCATGTGGAATAAGTCGGCCAGCAGCCGGACGTGCCGCAGGGCGGCCCCCTTGAGGAACAGGGCCGCTTCGCCGAGGGTGTTGATCAGGTTCGATTCGTACCGGTTGAGTGGCTCGTACAGCAGGGGGATATCCAGGGCGTCGGCGTGCTCATCGAGCTGGAAGAGGGCATGGCCGAGGTAGCGGAGGGCGGTCGGGTGGGGCACGCCGCCCGCGGCACGGCCCTGCATCGCCCCGATGATCACCGGGGCGGCGAACTCGGCGGCAAAATCCATCATCCGCCGGATGTAATCGACGGCCTGTTCGCGGATGGCGGCCTCGCCGTGGGTGAGGGTGAGCTGGTGGCGGAACCAGCCGCCGCCGCTGCCGACGGCGGCTAGCTCCAGGCCGTGGTCCTCCAGCAGGCGGCGTAGCTCGGATGGATCGACCGCGTCCGGTTCCGGCGGCAATAGTTCGATGGCGGCAAAGCCGTGGGCGGCGGCCCGCCGGCAGGCCTCGGCCAGGTCCCCCGCGAACACAAACGGCCCCTGCCGCACTTCCGGGATCAGGGACACGGTGACCGCCGCACGCATCGGTTGGCCTCATGCACGCTGGAAAGGTACCACTAGAGGTTCCACGGGTAGCGGACGCTTGTCATTTCCTGCTACCGCCTCGTCGGCGGTGCGCCGCTTACGACCGGACCAGTTGGGCGTAGTCCTGCTGCAGCATCTGGGTGATCGGTCCGACGGGGTATTCCAGGCGGTCCACGCCGGCGACGGGCTGGACTTCGACCGCCGTGCCGGTCAGGAACACTTCGCTGGCCGTGGCCAGCTCCTCGGGCCAGATTTCCCGTTCGACGACCCGCAGGCCGCGTTTGCGGGCCAGGTCCATGACCGTCTGGCGGGTGATGCCGTTGAGGATCGTTTCCGGCGTCGGGGTGTGCAGCTCGCCGCTGATGACCAGAAACAGGTTAGCCCCGGTCGCTTCGGAAAGGCGGCCTTTGTAATCGAGCATCAGGGCGTCGTGGAAGCCGGCGGCGAGGGCTTCGTCCTTGGCGAGTGTACAAATGATGTACAGGCCGGCGGCCTTGCTCCCGGCGGGGGCCGACTCCGGACTGGGCCGCTTCCACCGGCTGGTCATCAGGCGGATGGCCTTCTGCTCGTAGTAGGCCCCCCAGGGGAAGGCGGCGATCATGACGTGGATTTTGGTGCCGACGGCGGACACGCCGATGGTCTCTGCTCCCCGCCAGGCCAGGGGACGCACGTAGCCCGCTTCCAGGCGGTTGGCCGCCACCACCTGCCGCACCGCCGCGTCCAGCTCCTCCACCGAGTAGGGGATCTCGTAGGCCAGCATGTTCGCCGAACGGTGCAGCCGCTGCGAATGCTCAGTCAGCTTGAACACCTTGCCGTTGTAGATCCGCGCCCCTTCAAACACGGCGTTGCCGTAGTGCAGGCTATGGATCATCACGTGTACTTTCGCTTCCCGCCACGGAATCAGTTGGCCGTTGAACCAGATGAACCCGTCGCGGTCGTCCATCGGCATCAGTGCTGCCATGACTGGCCCCTTTCCAGCCGGATGTTGCCGGGCGTGCTGGCAATCTCTGCTATAGTGTAGCATTTTTGGCGGCGGCGTACCACCGGCTGATCGCCGGGCCGGCCAAGCCATAAATTCCGCAAATTTGGAAAATTTTCCCTTGACAACTTCTGTTTTGCTGGTCATAATGAACATAGTAACACTATGGCGGGTGACGGATGCCGGCAATGCACCGCCGAGCCGGCCGTGCCCCCCGCACCAGGAGGCGAACCTCATGCTGGACTTCCTGGCCAAGCTCCGCAACGCGTTCGTCCGCGCGACGGATTACCTGTGGGACCTCGCGGACAAGATGACCAACATCCCCGTGATCGGATGGGTAATAGCCCTGACGATTGGGCTGATGCTTGGATTGGCGGCACTGGTACTGTTCATAACTTCAATCGTTGTGTTCATCGTCTGCTCTCTCGAGACGATCTCGTATGCATGGCGGGCGTTGGGCGGGCTTTTGGACGGATCGATATCGGCGTTACTTGTGAATGGCTTTTACATGGCCGCGTACGCCGTCGGGGCGGCGGTGAGCGGCGTGACCCTGTTGTGGCTGCGGCCGCTGTTTGTTAACGAGTGCTCCGGGTCATCCGACTGCGGCCCGACCCGCCATCATTCCAGCGACGATGACTGGGGCATCGCCCGCGTCGACGAGATCCGCAACTATTTGCCGCCGCAGTCGGTGCTGGTCCCCTTGCGGCACACCAACTGCACGGGACGCCACCTGTACCTGGCCGTGCGGCTCAGCGACGGGAAACACAAAATCGTGCCGCCGTTCTGAGCACGTCCACAGCGGCACACAATCGTGCCCCCAGCGCCTGACGCGCAGACGACGCCCTGAGCGGTACGCGCACTACTCTAGTTTTCTGACGCCCCTAGGCCGGAGCGTCACGGCAGGGGGTGAGGGTCGATACGTATTATCTGCTGTCACGTCACCGCATGGGGTCAGGATCGATGTCATATTCTCTGCAGTCGCGTCACAGCATGTGGTAAGGGTCGATGTCGATCTGCATTTCGACGCGGGACGGGGGACGGACGATGCCGAGCATGCGGCGGAGGGCGGCGTGCAACTGCCCACTATCGGCCGACTGGACCTGCAGTTGGAAACGGTAATAGTCGTTGAGGCGGTAGACGGGGCATTCCACCGGTCCGAGGATGCGGATCCGGAGCAACGACGGCTCGCCTGAGGCCGTCGGAAGGGAGGAACCGGCAGCAGGAGTGGCCGGGGGGGTGGCCGCGGCGGGAGCGGTCAGGGCCGCGGCAGCCCGCTGCAACGCCTGGCCGACCGTCTCGGCAAAGGCACTGGCTGCGGATTCATCCGTGCTGCGGACGATGATCCGGGCCAAGCGTTCGAAGGGGGGATAGCGGTGCTGTTGCCGCTGGGCCAGCTCGTGGCCGGCGAAGCGGACGTAGTCGTGACGGGCGGCCCAGGCGATGGCCGGATGCTCCGGGGTGAAGGTCTGGATGAAGACGCTGCCGCCTTTGTCGCCGCGACCGGTGCGGCCGGCCACCTGGGCCAAAAGCTGGAAGGTCCGCTCGGCACTGCGGAAATCGGGCAGGTGCAGGCCGGTGTCCGCCTGGATGACGCCCACTAGCGTCACGTTGGGGAAGTCTAGCCCTTTGGCGATCATCTGCGTGCCGAGCAGGATGTGGATGTCGCCGGCACGGAAGGCGTCGAGGACGGCCTGGTGGCTGCCGGGGCGGGTCATGGTGTCGGAGTCCATGCGGCGGCAGACGTAGCCGGGGAACTTTTCCTCGATTTCGGCCTGGAGCTTTTCGGTGCCGCGACCCTGGTAGCGGAGGGTGGGCTGGTGGCACGCCGGACAGTCGCGTCGCGGCGGGGTTTCCCAGCCGCAGTAGTGGCAGACCAGGGCCGATTTGGTGCGGTGGAAGGTCAGGGCGATGTCGCAGTGTTCGCACTGGAGGACGTGCCCGCAGGCGTGACAGTGCACATAGGTACTGAAGCCGCGACGGTTCAACAGGAGCATGACCTGGCCGCCGCTTTTTAGTGCTCGCAGCATAGCCGCTTCCAGAGTGGGGCTAATCGCCCCGAGTGGCCCGCGGGCGTGCGGCTCGTGCCGCAAATCGATGATCTTGACCGTCGGTAAGGGCCGGGACTCGACCCGTTGCGGCAGGCTCAACAGCGTGTACTGCCCGCGCTGGGCGTTCCACCAGCTCTCCAGGCTGGGCGTCGCCGAACCCATGATGATCGGGATCCGGGCCAGGTGAGCCCGCATCACCGCCACGTCGCGGCCGTGATAGCGTGGCGTGGACTCTTGCTTGTAGGTGTGCTCGTGCTCTTCGTCGATGACGATCAGCCCCAGCCGCGGCGTGGGGGCAAACACCGCACTGCGGGCTCCGACCACCACCTGCACCTCGCCAGCGGCGATCCGCTGCCAGTGCCGGTTACGCTCGGCGTCGGTCAGATGGCTATGCAACACGGCCACCTGCCCGCAGCGGCCACGGAAGCGGGCGATCGTTTGCGGCGTCAGGGCGATCTCCGGCACCAACACGATCGCCTGCTGACCCTGACGGAGCACCGCCTCGATCGACCGCAGGTAGATTTCCGTCTTGCCGCTGCCGGTCACACCGTAAAGCAGGAACGGGCGGAAGCCGCCGGCAGCGATCGCCGCGGCCACCGTCTCCCACACCCGCTGCTGGTCGGCATTGAGCGTCGGGACCGGGGAGGTATCCACTGCCGCATCCGGCTCGGCGACGGTCGCGGCCGGCGCAGCAGCCGTCGCCGTCACCCGCCGCGACGATTTGACGACCAGCCCTTTTTGGACCAGGCTGTGGACCACGCCCGCCGAGCAGCCGACCTCCCGCAGCACCACCTGCAATGGGACCGGCCCGGACTGCTGCCGCAGGAAATCGAGCACCGCCTGCTGGTGATGGGTCAGCACCGGCGGCGATGCTACTGGCGACGGCTGCCCCGGCGAGGCTGCTGCCGGCAGGTGTTGTCCGGGCAAGTGCTCATCCGGCGACGCTTGCTCCGCCAACGACTGCCCCGGCGACTGCTGCTCGGACGGCGGCAGGCCCACGAACGCGACCCGCCGCGTCCCCGCCTGCTCCCGCACGCTAGCCGGCACCACCGCGTGCAGCACCTGCCCCCAGCCACACAAGTAATAATCGGCCATCCAGCGGGTCAACTGCAACAGGTGGTCATCGACCAGGGCCCGCTCGTCCACCACCCGCAGCACCGGCTTGAGCGTCAGGGTGGCCGGCGGCCCCTGCTCGCTGAGCCGCACGCAAAAGCCGTGGCTGGTCCGGCGGCCTCGCCCCAGCGGCACCTCCACCCGCTTGCCCACGCCGATGCTCCCCTCTAGAGCGCGGGGCACGGCGTAAGTGTAAGCTTGGTCGAGCGGCCGGTCGAAGACCACGTCGGCAAACAGCCGGGCCTCGGCGGCCAGCACCTCCCACGGCACCGCCGCCGTCGGCTCGGTCGACGGGGGTCGGCGCCGCCGCGGTCGGTCAAACAGCGAAGTCATGCCTCCACCTTACCCGACCGCGCCGACCGTGACAATGACGGTAGCAGCCAGCGGCTTAGCCCCAGCCCCGCGGCGATGCCGCACCAGTCGATCGCCACATCGATCGCCGAGCCGTGCCGGTGGGGGACGTAAAGCTGGGCGATCTCCGTGCCGACGGCGTGCACCACCAATAGCAGGATCAGCCCGCGGGCCAGTCGCAGCGGAAACTGCCCGGCCAGCAGGGCCAGCAGGGCATACGCCCCCAGGTGCACCCCCTTGGACAGCCAATACCGCCCGTCGGCGGGGATGTGCTCGTCCAGCGTCGCCGGCACGGGGTTCGGCTCCAGCAGCTTCCAGGTCCACCCCCCCAGCAACGCCGCGAACACGCCGATCGGGATCAGCATCCGCATATGGGCCAGCCTAACCGCCGCGGGTGCGGCCCAGCAAGGGGAATCCGGGAAACGGTAGGCGCCCCGGCGGGAGGACCCGCCCGGTACCGGTCCACGTATTAGTGCGGCGGACGCCGTACTTACTGATTTGGGAGGGATTTAGGCGTCGGATGTGTCACCAGGCATAGGGTTTGGCCGCCGGATGTGCCGAGGCGTCCAGGTGTGAGGTGCCGGATGTGCCGATGTGCAAAGGATTTAGGCGCCGTATTTGCCCAGGCGCAAGGCGTGGGCCATGGCCAGGAGCATAAGGTATTTGGCGGGGAAGATGCCGAGTCCGCCACGCAGGCAGGTGCGTTCGCCGAATTCGCACAGGCCGTCGGGCCGGGCCGTCGCCGCCCGCAGCACCACCGGCACCGGATGCCAGGAGTGGCTGCGCAGTTGGCTGGGCGTGGAATGGTCGCCGGTAACGATCAGGACATCCGGTTGCAGCTCCAGGATTTGCGGCAGGTGGGCGTCGAGCTGCTCGATCATCTGCACCTTGGCGGCGAAGTTGCCGTCCTCGCCGGTCGAGTCGGTGTATTTGAAGTGCACGAAGAAGAAGTCGTAGTCGGTCCAGACGCGGCGGAGGGTGTCGATCTGGCTTTGCAGGCTGGTGCCGCAGTCGAGTACGTCCATGCCGACCAGGCGGGCCAGCCCCTTGTACATCGGGTAGACGGCCAAGGCGGCAGCCCGTAGTCCGTAGATGTCGGTAAACTGCGGGATGGCCGGGCGGCGGGCGATGCCCCGCAGGATGATCCCGTTGAGCGGCCCCTGGTCGGCCAGGACGCGGCGGGCCGCGGCGGCCAACTGGTTGAGCAGGGCGGCGGTCTTCTGCGACGCCGCATCCGCCCCTTCGGCCAATAGCGGCGGCACGCCGGTCGCCTGCGGGTCGGTGTCGTTGACCCGGTCCCCTAGCCCCTCGCCGCGCAGGACGACCACGAAGCGGTGTTCCCGCACCGGCTCGACGAACAGCTCCACGCCGGCCAGGCGGATGGTCCGCAGCTGGGCCACCGCGGCGGCGTTCTGTTCGTTGCTGGGTCGTCCGGCCCGCCGGTCAGTGATCCGCCCCTCCGCATCGAGTGTACAAAAGTTCCCACGGATGGCCACGTCGTTCGGCCCCAGCGGGAAGTTGATCCCCAAGGCTTCCAGCACACCGCGACCGATGCGGTATTCCAGCGGGTCGTAGCCGAACAGGGCCAAATGGCCGGGGCCGCTGCCGGGGGTGACGCCGGGCAGGACAGGGACCATCAGGCCGCAGGTCCCCTGTTGCACGCAGGCGTCCAGGTGCGGCGTGCGGGCCGTCTCCAGCTCGGTTAGGCCGTCCGGCGTACGGGGCATGCCACCCAGTCCGTCGGCAACGAGCAGAGCGATTTTACTGGTAGCGGTTTCGCGGATTTCGCGGATCAGCTCGTGGGTATTCATGCGGAAGAGTTTACAGGCCGCCCGGCGTGACGTACAGTGAGGGATAGAGGGCGGCCGCGGTCCATAGCCGCAGCGGCGGGTGAGCCGGCCGGACAAGCAGGACGAGCAGGACAAGCAGGACGAGCCGGCAACTTTGCAGTATCAGCACAATTTTCAGGGGCGAGCAGAAGCGGGGCGACGGCCATGCAACTGCCTGATGAGACGGTCGAATACGACTACCGGCGGCTGCTGCTGCCGGCGGTAGAGGCGTGGACGCCGACGGCGGAGCTGCAGAGCCAGCATTTTCTGGACCCGGCGTTGCTCGAGGGGCTGAAAAAGGACCTGGCGGCGGTCCGCAGCCGGGTGGCAGCCGAGCGGGAGTTGTCCGCGGCGACCTCCAAGGAGCAGCCGCTGCAGGCCGGATTCATCGACTGGCCGCAGAAGCTGCTGGACGGCTACCGCCGCCGCAACGAGGCCAGCGAGCTGGGCCGCATCCTGCGGCTGGCCCAGCGGCTACGGGAAGAGGTCGGCCGCGTCGTTGTCCTTGGCATCGGCGGCAGCTACCTGGGGGCCAGGGCCTTGATCGATGCCTTGGGGCATTCCTACCACAACGAGCTGCCCGCCGCGGCCCGCCTGGGTCGGCCCCGTATCTACTTCGAAGGCTACAACGTCGATAACGACTCCCTCCACGAGCTGCTGGAGCTGCTGGAGACATCCTGCGTCGATCCCAGCATCCCTGAAGAACGCTGGGCGGTGATCGTCATCAGCAAATCCGGCGGCACGCTGGAGACGGCGGCGGCCTTCCGCGTCCTCCGCCGGGAAATGGCCCGCTACTACGGCGCCAAATCCGAATGGTTGCGGCGGATGATCGTCCCGGTCACCGGCCCCAGCGGCAAGCTCCGCGCCCTCTGCCAGGCCGAAGGCTACGGCGAGGACGAAATCCTGACCATCCCGGACGACATCGGCGGCCGCTACAGCGTCTTTACCGCCGTGGGGCTGCTGCCAGCGGCGGTAGCCGGCCTGGACGTCCGCGCCCTGCTCCAGGGGGCCGCCGCCATGACCAAACGCTTCCTTGAGGAAGGATTCGAACACAACCCCGTACTCCAGTTCGCCGCCGTCAACTACCTGTTCACCGAAACCGTGCGCAAACCGATCCGGGTGCTCTCCGTCTGGTCCCGCAAGTTGGAGGCCTTGGGCTGGTGGTACGACCAACTGCTCAGCGAATCCCTGGGCAAGCAGGGGCGGGGCGCCACCCCCTTGACCGTCGTCAACACCCGCGACCTGCATAGCCGCGGCCAGCAGCACCAGGAGGGGATGCGCGACAAGATCATCAACAACATCGTCGTCCGCACGCCGCGACACCCCCCCATCCCTATCGGCATGGCCGACCGTAACGAGGACGACCTCAACCAGTTCAGCCGCCGCACCTACCCGGAGCTGCTAGAGGCGGCGTTTGAAGGCACCATGCAAGTCTACGCCGAGGCGGCCCGGCCCGCCGCCGACATCGTCCTGCCCACCCTCAACGAATTCACCCTCGGCCAACTGATGCAAATGCTGATGCTGGCCACCGTCGTCGAGGGCCGACTCATGAAAATCAACCCCTATGGCCAGCCGGGCGTCGAAGCCTACAAAGCCAACATGATGCGCCTGCTGCGGGCCATGCCGAACGTCCCGCGCGGCGACGCGGCGACGCCGTGACCGACCGCTACCCCGGCTCAACCCTCAGCGCAGCCAACGCAGCTAGCCTAGCCCTCGCCGCAGCCAAACAGACCCTGCCGGCCCAGCCGCTGCCGCAGCCAAACAGACCCTGCCGACCCAACCGTCGACGCGGCCAGACGGAGCCAACCGCCCCACCGGACGTCCGCTGCCCGATTAGACCCATCCCACTGGACACGGAGGAACCTGTCATGAAGCCCATGAAGCACCCCACGTCCCCGGCGTGCCGCCCGGTGGCCGCACCCGCCCTGTTGGCCGCGACCCTAACGGTCGGCCTGGCTTCGCTCCTACCACTACCCCCCAAGGTCGTCGCCGGGACCGCGACGGGTCAACTTCTGACGCAAACTGTTTTGCGACAAGCAGTTGCGGCACAAATCGCCCTGCCCGCGACGCTCCCGGCGGTCGCGCCCGTCGCCGATCCGGCCCCGCTTGCGGCCCATCTAGCTACGCCCGTCGCCGATCCGGCCCCGCCGGCGGCCAAACTCCTGGCCGTCCGCAAAATCTGGGACGCCGCACCCCACAACGCCTTCACCGACCTGGTCCGCTTCCGCGACCGCTGGTACTGTGCCTTCCGCGAAGGGAAAGCCCACGTCTCGGCGGGCGGGGCGATCCGCATCCTCACCTCCGCCGACGGCCAGGAATGGACATCGGTAGCCCTGTTCCGCAACGACAAAGGGGACTTGCGGGACGCCAAGCTCGCCATCACGCCGCGCGGCGAGCTGATGGCCGTCGCCGCCGTGGCCTGGCACCAGCGCCAGCCGCATTCCCACCAGACGTTCGCCTGGTTTTCCGAGGACGGACAGCGCTGGAGCGAGCCGGTCCCCATCGGCGAGCCGGACGTGTGGCTCTGGCGGGTCACCTGGCACGGCCCGCGGTGCTACGGCATCGGTTACAGCACGACCAAAGACCGCTTCATCCGCCTGTACGTCAGCGAGGACGGCCGCACGTTCGCCACCCTGGTGCCGCGACTGTACGAGACCGGCTATCCGAACGAGACGTCGATCGCCTTTGACGGCGACACGGCCTACTGCCTACTGCGGCGGGACGGGCAGCCCTCCTCGGGCCTGCTGGGCATCGCCCGACCGCCGTACAAGCAGTGGGAGTGGAAGGATCTGGGGGTACGGATCGGCGGGCCGCACATGCTCCGCCTGCCGGACGGCCGGTGGGTCGCCGCCGTGCGGCTCTACGACAAAAAGGTGCGGACTGCCCTGTGCTGGCTCGACCCGGAGGGGGGGCGACTGTCGGAATTTCTGACACTCCCATCCGGCGGCGACACCAGCTACGCCGGGCTGGTCTGGCATCAGGACCGCCTGTGGGTCAGCTACTACTCCTCGCATGAGGGGAAAACGAGCATCTACCTGGCCCAGGTGGCGTTTCCTGCCGGCCGTTAGGCGGCGTTGCGCGTTCTGCCGCGGTGGGAGGTGCGGTGGGGTGCGGCGGCGCGTGTTACGCCGTCGCGGTAGGGTCACACCGCGGCCCGCAGAATCTGGTCGATGTACTGGCGGACTTCGCCGACCGCGAGGGTAGTGGCCAGGCGGGCGTTGGCCGGAGTGGAACGGTGGGGGCGGGCGTCGACGACGGTCATGCCGCGGGTTAGCTCGCCGCGGGTTTCCACGTCCACAGGAAAGCGTTCGCTATGCAGGCACTGCGGGCGGGCCGCGGCGACCACCCCGAGCACGTCCTTGAGGTGGAACCCTTCGATCCCGTAATGGTGCGACGTGGCCCGGATGCCGTACGGGACGATCTGCCGCAGGAACTGGCAGGTGCGGGAGTGGGGATTGGGCATCTCCAGCAGGTCACGCGGAGCAAAGACCAGCTTGCGGGTCACATCCAGCGGCAGCAGCAGGGGGTGGAGGGCCGAGTGGAACACGCGGTGGGCCGCTTCGGGGTCGAGGGCGAAGTGGAACTCGCTGACCGGCCCGGCGTTGCCCGGCTCCCGCCAGGCGCCGCCGACGATGATCGTTTCCCGCAATAGGGCGGGCAGGGCCGGCTCGCGCTCAAGCGCGGCGGCCAGGGTGGTCAGCGGCCCCAGGTTTATGAGCGTGATTTCGCGGGGAGATTCCCGGACCAGCTCGACCAGAACCTTGTCCGCCGCATGGAGGGTATGCCGCATGGCACAGGGGAAGGACACGCCCCCCAGTCCGCCAGGGCCGTGCAGCGCTAGCCCGTCCTGCTCGTAACGGACCGGCAGGGCGGCGGCCAGTCGCGGCCATTTCGGCGGATCAATCAGTTCCACCAAGATGTGCACGTTGGCCGTCGCCTGCTCGGCGGAGACGTTCCCCGCCGTCGGCAGCAGCCCCACCACGTCCAGGGTCGGGTCGTTGAGGGCCAAGGCGACGGCAAAGGCCGTGTCGATCCCCGGATCGGCAATCAGGATGACTTTGCGCGTCATGCGTCGCGGCCTCGGCGTCCGTGGGCGCCATCCGGGTCGCGGCGGTATCGGCTGCGGCGGCCTGCGGCAAGCGGCGGCGACCGGGCCGCCCACCCGGACACTCCCGCCGTAAACCTCGTTATAACTTCATCATACAGCCGGGCAGACCGGACCGGAATAGACTGGCAAGCCAAATTTCCCCCGCCGCAAAAATTTGCCACACCTGCCAATTTTTCCCTTGCCAAAGCCCCCGGCATGGTTCATAGTAGTGGTAACCCCCCCGGCCGGCGTCCGACTGGCCAGATGCGTTGTATTGCGGACTCCAAACCGTTCGAGGCAGCGTCTCATCATGTTGCGGGTGCTGGGTCATCCGAAGCGGCTCTGTAACGGCGTGACACGGCGGGAGCTGCTGACCGTCGGGGCCGCATTGGGCCTCAACCTGCCGCTGTGGCTACGCACGCAACCGGTCCGTGCGGCGGCGCGGCCCCATGACCGCTTCTTCGGCCAAGCCAAGTCCTGCATCCTGCTGTTCCTCTATGGCTCGCCCAGCCAGCTCGAGCTGGCCGACATGAAACCCGACGCGCCGCTGGAAGTCCGCGGCGAGCTGCGACCGATCCGCTCCACCCTGCCCGGCTGCGACGTCTGCGAGCTGCTCCCCCACACCAGCCGGGTCATGCACCGCGTCACCGTCGTCCGCTCGGTGACCCACCCCTACCCGATCCACGGCGTGGCCTACGCGACCACCGGCGTGCCGCAGATCGACGTGGCGATGGAGCTGTCGCCGCACGACGCCCGGCACTGGCCGTTTATCGGCTCGGTCGTCGCCTATCTGGAACAGCAGCGGCATCCGGCGGCCCGCCGCAAGCCCGTACCCGACAACATCGCCCTCCCCTTCCCCTTCAGCAGCCAGCGGACCGGCGAAGTCCACCGCGCCGGACCCTACCCCGCCTTTCTCGGCCAACAGTACGCCCCGCATTTCACCCACTTCCACGGCAAGGCCAACCGCCAGATCACCAAGACCCTCAACGGCGTCACACAGACGTTCGATGAACCATATGTCGGCATCGAGCCGGACGCCTACTTTTCGCTGGGCATCGACGGCCCGGCGGACCTGACCATCGACCGCCTGCACGCCCGCCAGTCGCTGCTGGAGCAGTTGGAGGCCGCCCGCCGCCGCCGCGACCGCGTCGATACCGGCGACCCCTACCGCGAGATGGCCTACGCCCTGCTCAGTTCGGCGAAGATCCGCACTGCCCTGGACGTGCGGCGGGAGCCAGTTGCCGTCCGCGAGCGGTACGGCCACACCCTCTTCGGGCAAAGCTGCCTGGCCGCCCGCCGACTCGTCGAGGCCGGCAGCCGCTTCGTCACCGTCTTCTGGGACGAATTCGGCCTGGCCGGCTCCGGCTGGGACACCCACTGGGAACACTACCCCCGCCTAAAAAACGAGCTGATGCCCGGCTTCGACCGCGCCTTTGCCGCTCTGATCGACGACCTCGACCAGCGCGGCCTGCTCGACGAAACCCTGGTGATGGTCCTCAGCGAGCACGGCCGCACCCCCCGCCTCAACAACGCCCGCGGCGGCGGCCGTGACCACTGGTCCCAGGCCTACACCGTCTTGCTGGCCGGCGGCGGCATCAGCCGCGGCAAAGTCATCGGCAAAACCGACAAAATCGGCGGTACCGTCGTCGACCGGCCCGTCTCCCCCAAAGACCTCCTGGCCACCGCCTACTACCTGCTCGGCTTCGACCTCGAAACCACCCTCACCGACCGCACTAACCGGCCCGTCCCCCTTGTCCCCAACGGCCAGGTCCTCTACGACGCCCTCGGCTAGACCGACACTCACCCTTGGGTTCCCGGTTCCGCCCCGATTGCGCCCCCGTTCTGTCACGTCCACTCAGTAGACCGCCGATCCGACAGGAGGTAGCCTGCCGAATGGACACGCTACGAAGTTTTGTTTCTGCACAACCGATATTTCCGATAGAATGGAATAGACGGCTGCGCCGTACGGCGAGGCGTCATCGTTGCGAATCATTCCGGACCGACTGGGGCCGGCGACGGCGCCATCGTCACCGCGAGCGGGGGTCTTTATGAAATCGCTAATGCTCCTGGACGACGATTTTGAAGACGTGACGGTGTTTTACCTGTGGTACCGGCTGCGGGAGGGCAACGGCCAGGTCTGCCTGGCTTCGCCGGTGATGCATGTCCTTTCCGGCGAGCACGGCTACCGCCTGGAGCCGGACGTGCCGATCCACCAGGTCAACCCGGCCGACTACGAGCTGCTGGTGATTCCGGACGGGCGATGCGTCGAGCGGCTCCGGCTACGGGAGGAAGCGGTAGACATCGCCCGCACCTTCGTGCAGGAAGGGATGAAGGTGATGGCGGTGGGGCACGGGCCGCAACTGCTCATCAGCGCCGGGGCGCTAGACGGTCGGCAGGTGACGTGCGCACCGGGGATCCGCGACGACGTCCGGGCGGCGGGGGCCTTCTACCGCGACGAGGCCGTCGTTGGCGACGGCAACCTCCTGACCTGCCGCCATCGCGACGACCTGCCCCTGCTGGCCCGCCAACTCCCTGCCTTCTGCCGCCTGCAAAGCATCTGAAACGGCCAGCCGAGCATCTCCCGCCGAGTCCGATGAGGGTTGATCCGCTCGGCGGACCGCAACGGCTTTTCCCGCTACGCCCACCTTGAGGGTTTGTCCGACGGGGCAGAACGCGACCCGACTGACCGCACGCTTGCGGCGACGCATCCCGCCGCGGCCGTTTACCGCCTAAGACCTCACCCCCGACGCCGCACGCCGAAGGCCACGTGCTTGCCCGGCGACCGCACCACCTCGAACGCCGCACGCCGGGCGAACGCCTCAAACACTGGCTTGGCCCGCTGCGGATCGACAAGGCCGCGGTGGGCATGTAACAGATACCGCAGCGTCAGCGGCTCCTCCGGCGTCAGCCGCCGCCCGCCCCGGAAACTGAACGACGCCCCCATCCACCCGTCGTCCCGCACGTGCCAGACCGTCGGGTGGCCCGGATTGGACGGATGGTCAAAATAGGTGATCCCCTCGGCGTGGCCCCCTTCCTGCACGCCGCTGTAGTCCATCCACTCCGCCGGCTTGCCGAAGACCGCCGCCTCCCCCTTGGCCCCCGCACTGTTGGTCAGCGTGCCGGTACCGAAAAACGCCGACAGGGCCTTGGCCATCCGCACCGCCAGAAAGCCGAAGTTGGTCTGCCCCAGCTCCACCGGCCCGGCGACCGCCCGGAAGGTGGACTGCAGCTCCACAAGCACCTCGCCGTGCGGCAGGGGCAACACGGCGGCGATCAGCTCCTGCTCCAACAGCTCCCGCGGCGGCTGCCCGTCCGACCACCCCAGCCGCACCGCCAGGACCGCCGCGTCGTCCCCGTCCGCATAGGCCAGCCACTGCTTCTGCCGGATCCGCGCCGTCGTCGCGTCCGTCCAGAAATTCGACCCATTGACCCGGGCATGCCCGAACCAGATCGAGCGGTGATGGTCGTGCCCCGGATCGCCGGGATGCCCCATGCGGGTCAACGACCGCCCCGACGCCGGACCCACCAGCGGATAGAAAAACGGCCGCGGGTAATTGTCCCCAAAATGCCAGCGGAGGCACTCCCGCCCCTCGACCTGCAAACTCACCTGCTGGTCCGGCAACGGCAGGATCGTACAGCGGGGAAACATCGCCTGGCTCCTGGTCGATTCCTGTTTGTGGTCTAGTTCTTCCCCCGCAGTTGGGCCAGCAATTTCCGGAAATCCTTCGGGCATGGCCGGAAAGGGAGAAAAAATTTGACTTTACGCCGGATGTGGTGTATAATTGATCAGTACACCCGGCAGGAGTCGAACCTGCAACCTTCGGTTCCGTAGACCGATGCTCTATCCAGTTGAGCTACGGGTGCGGAGGAACATTAACATAGTAGGCGCCGACCGTCGGAGTGTCAACGGGTGTGCCGTGGCCGCACTGCAGGCGGCTCCCGACGTAACGGCTCCCCATGCGGCGGTTCCGAGCGTGGCCGCCACGTCGTGACTACGTGGTAACCGCGTTATGGCGATACCAGCGTGACCGCGTTATGGTTATACCAGCGACTCCAGCAGGTATTTCAGCTTGCGGACCTCGACATCGATCGGATAGGGGCACTCGGGCAGCTCGCGGACGTCGACACTCAAGGCCCGTTGGTAGCGGTGCCGCTGGAGTTGGGCGATCAGGCGGCTGTATTCCATGTCGCCTTGTCCGACGGGGACCTGGAACTGCGGGGGGTTGAGGGCCGTATCCCGCAGGCGGACGTGCCACACATACGGCAGCAGCGGCTCGTAGGAGACGCTGCCGTGCGGGCCGAGCATGTAGTGACTCGGGTCGAGGCAGATGCCGAGTCCCGGGACGCGGCGGCACAGCTCAGCGGCCACGGCCGGCTCGGCGGTGAGCTGCTCGGCGTGGGTCTCGACGGCCAGCATGATCCCCTCGGCGGCGGCCAGCCGCACCCATTCCCGCAGGCGGTCGGTTTCGGCGTGCAGGTCGCTGCCACGCGGTGCGGCCGGGACCGTCAACAGCGGCACCAGGCAACTGCGGGCCACGGCGGCGGTCGCACGCAGTTGCTGGCGAGCGGCTGCTGGCTCGGCTGGGCCGACGTCTATATGGATGGTCGCCACCGCCGTGTTGCTGGCCCGGATGGTGTGAATGAACTTCTGGGGTGCCGCGGCGACCTCCGCCGGGGTCAGGTGCGGCCCGTGCGGACCGATAAAGACATCCGCGCCGGCAAACTCCATTAAGCGGATGCGGCGCAAGGCTTCCGCCAGCGGCCAGCGTCCGAAACAGAGGGTGGAGCAGACAACGTGCACGGTTAGGTCCCCCGGATACGAGTCGTATCCCCGCCGCCCGTCGTTGCGGACGGCCCGGGCCGCTCCCGGCCGCCGCCGTGGCCCCCGTGCGGCGTCATCCCCCCGGAGCGGCCGGACGGAAGCCCAGCACATATCAACCTTCCGCCGGGATTGCAAGCAAAAAATCGGCAAAAATCTCCCTTCCCCCGCCGCGACGGAATCGCTACATGCGGCGACACGCTGAGTTGGCCGGCAGGTGGACGGAACCGACACGCTGACATCGCCCACCCACCGGGTGAACCTGCCCCCGTCCCAGAGGCGACGATACGGCTGACGGCTGACTCGCCGGGGGGATAACCGGATGACGCCTGCGACGTCCTGGACGGAGAAGCTGGATGCGCTGGCGGCCCAGGCCGCCGACTGGCTGGCCCGCTGGGGGAATCTGGGCGAAGAGCCGCCGGACAAGACAGGGCCGCACCTCCCCGCGGCGGGCAACGAGGACCTCGCCGAGCTGCCGCGGTGGGAGCAGCGATGGGAGGAACTGTCCCAACAGGTCACCGCCGAGCTGCGGCAGTGGCAGCAGGAGCTGGACGAGCTGACCGCGGCCGTGCAGCAATGGCAGCGGCAATACCGGCAACTGCTACAATGGTGGAGAGAGTGGGAAACCTGGGAAAAGTTGCCGAGGCAGCCAGCATGAGCGCGGATGTTGCGGTGATCCTCCCTGCGGCGGGCCAATCCCGCCGCTTCGGCGGACGGGAAAAAAAGCCGTTTGCGTCGCTGGACGGCCGGCCGGTCTGGCTGCGGGCCGCCGAGCTGTTCTGGACCCGCGACGACGTGATCAAGCTGTACCTGGTGATCGCCGCGGACGATCGAGAAATGTTCCGCACGCGCTATGCCCATCTGATCGCCTTTGCCAGCGCCGAAGTGGTGGAAGGGGGCGTGGAGCGGTGCGACTCGGTGGCCGCGGCCCTGGAGCGGATCCCGGCGACGGCGACGTATGTAGCCGTGCACGACGCGGTGCGACCGCTAACCCCCGCGGCGGTGATCGATGCGGTCTTTGCCGCCGCCCGCCAGCACGGCGCGGCTATCCCTGCCCTGCCCGTGGCCGATACCCTCAAGCAGGTGCAGCAGCAGCGGATCACGGCCACCGTGCCCCGCAGCGGGCTATACCAGGCCCAGACACCGCAGGTCTTCCGCCGCGACTGGCTAGTGGAGGCTTACGCCCGTCGCGGCCAACTGCCGCAACCGCCCACCGACGACGCCCAGCTCGTCGAAGCGGCCGGCTATCCGGTCGCCGTCGTCCCCGGCTCGCCCCTCAACTTCAAAATCACGACGCCGGACGACCTGGAGCTAGCTGAGGCGATCGTCAAGCTGCGGGCCACGAAAAAACCGGCGGCCCGGCTCGGCTTCCACGACGAGGCCCAGTGGTGACGGCGTCGCCACGTCGGGCGGACAGGAGGGGTGTAGCCTGCACGGCGGCGAGGGTCTGCCGGCAGCGTACCGCTCATTTCTCCCGGATCGTGATCGTTACTGGCTCGCTTTTCAGGGTGGCCGCAGCGCCGCCGGTCTCGTCGAAGGCGACTTTGTATTCGGCGGCGAGGGTGTAGGTTCCCGGCCCGGTCCAGAACAGCAGGCGGGAGAAGCCGCGGGTGCCGTCCGCCAGCTTTTTGACGGGGATGTCCACGGATTTGCCCGGTTCGAGGCGGACGGGCTTGGGGGGGCGGAAATCGGTGGTGAAGGCGACAGGGTTGTTCATGACGACGACGCCGGCATCGCCGCGGAGGGTGAAGGTGTAGATGTTCGGGTCGCCGCTGATGTAGATGGTGACGGGGGCATTGGAGGTGTTGGTCAGGCGGAGGGCCAGGTCGATGTCGAGCGGGGGCGGGGGCGTGGCCTCTTCGCCGCGGCGGAGCTTGTCGGCAATGGTTTCGAGGTGACGGCGGTACTCGGCCGGGGAGCGGCCGCCACCCTGGAAGACGTATTCCTTTTTTTGCAGGACGATTGCGAGGCGGACGGGGATCATGGGGGCTTTCTCCGCGGGCGGGGCCGGGGAGGCGGCGGTGGCCGTCAGGGTATTTTGCCCCGGCGTAAAGGCGGCCACCGCGATGGTAGCGATCCAGGCGGACACAATCGTGGATGCAGACATGGCGAATCTCCGTAACGTTTGGTGACGGTGCGGGCCACGGCCGCATACCGGTTAGCCGGCGGCGGGATCGGGACGGGTGCGGGCGCGGTCGGCTCCGCCGGACGGTATGGGTTCGGCCGCCGGACGGGCCGCGGTCACGGCATAGGGTCGGCCGCCGGACGGGCCGGAGTCGTTGTAGACGGGGGCGGGGGAACGTCCAGCGGCGGATCGAGCCGCGGCGGGGCGTCGACGTGGCGGCCGCCCCAGCGGGCGTCGTCGTGCTGCGGGAAGTCGCTACGGTAGTGGGTGCCGCGGGACTCTTCGCGGCGGAGGGCCGCATCGATCATCAGGCGGGCGACGGTCAGCATGTTTTGCAGCTCCCAGCCGGGCCGGGAGTCGCATGCGTGGGCCAGGGCGTAGCGGCACCAGAACTCGACGTCCTGCTGGGCTTCGCGGAGGCGTGGGGCGTCGCGGACGATCCCCATTTTGCGAACCATCAGGGAACGGAGGGAGGCGGTGAGGTCAGCGATGTCGAGGCGGTCGCCGGCGGCGGGGGCTGGCAGGGCGTAGCGGATGCGGCGGGGCATGGGGGGCGGCAGGGCGCGGGCCGCTTCGGCAGCGCCGCGGCCGCAGCGGGCGCCGAAGACCAGCCCTTCGATCAGGCTATTGGAGGCCAGGCGGTTGGCCCCGTGCAGGCCGCTGGAGGTGACCTCGCCGGCGGCCCAGAGGCGGGGAAGGGTAGTGCGTCCGTGGCGGTCGACGGCGACGCCGCCGATCATGTAGTGGGCGCCGGGCCGCACGGGGATGCGGTCGCGGGTGATGTCCAGGCCGAAGGCGCGGCAGAGGCGGTCGATGCCGGGGAAGCGTTGCCGCACCCGTTGCGGGTCCAAATGGCTCAGGTCGAGATAGACGCAGGGGTGCTGCGTCTGCTCCATGGTCTGGAAGATGGCGCGGGCGACGATGTCGCGGGGGGCCAGCTCAGCGCGGGGATCAAAGCGGAGCATGAAGCGGTTGCCGTGCACGTCGCGTAAGTAGGCCCCTTCGCCGCGGACCGCTTCGCTGACCAGGTAGCGGGCCGATCCGGCGACGTAGAGCATGGTCGGGTGGAACTGCATGAACTCCATGTCGCGCAGCTGCGCCCCGGCACGCCAGGCGGCGGCCATGCCGTCGCCGGTGGCCACCGGCGGGTTGCTCGTTTCCCGATAGACCATGCCGCAGCCGCCGGAAGCCAGAATGACCTGGCGGGCCCAAACCAGTAGCCGGCCGAGCTCGCCGCGGGCGACCACTGCTCCGACGCAGCCGTCTGTGTCGGTGAGTAGGTCGAGGGTAAAGGTGTCGTCCCACAAGGTGATGTGCGGCGTCTGCCGGGCGCGGGTGATGATCGCCCGCATGACTTCAAAGCCGGTGGCGTCCCCTAAGGCGTGGACGATGCGGCGGTGGCTGTGCCCCCCCTCGCGGGTCAGGGCCAGACTGCCGTTTTCCAAATCGAAGCGGGTTCCCCAGGCGATGAGCCGCTCGATCTCCTGCGGGGCCTCGTGGACAACCATCTCGACGACTTCCGGATCGCACAGGCCGTCGCCGGCTATGAGGGTATCGCGGATGTGGTCCTCGAAGCAGTCCTCCGGGGCCAGGACGCTGGCGATGCCCCCTTGGGCATAGGTGCTGTTGCTTTCGGTGAGGCGGTCTTTGGTGACCACCAGGACAGAGAGGTCCGGTGGGATCTCGAGTGCGGCCCGCAGTCCGGCGATGCCCGCACCGATGACCAGGATGTCGGTGAAGCGGTGCAAGGCGTCGGCGGCGTCGAAGGGGACCAGGTAGCGGGGCGCGTGCATAGGCAGCGGGGGGTTAACGGTTGCGGCGGTCACTTTTTCTGGCGGCGGCGGAGTTCTTCGAAGAAGCGTTCGCCGGCCTGTTCGAACCCGGGCGGGGGGAGCGGGGCGCCGCCGATAACGGTCGGTCCGGTGGCGGTGCCGCGTCCTTCGACTTTGCTGGCGCCGCCGGCCTGGATGCCCGGGGGCGGTAGTGGCCCTTGCGGCCGCAGGGGCCGGGGCAGGTCCTCGGCGGCCTGAGCCTGCTGCTGGAGCTGGGCCAGGCGCCGCCGCTGCGCTTCCAGGAAGCGGTCGTATTCCTCCTGCGTCCAGCCGAGGCGTTGCAGCAGCTCGGGGTCATTGCGGTGCCGCTCGAACTGCTGCAGTTGCAGCTCGGCGGTGCGCGCGCGATGCCGCGGGTCGGCCTCCATTTCCGGCAGCGGCGGATCGGCGGAGGCCCCGCCGCGGGGGAGGTACTTGTCCAAGTCGATCGGTCCGCGGGTCAGGCCCCGGCCGGGCTGTTGCCCCTCGGCCAGGTGCTTGTCCAGCTCCTGCTGCAGTTGCTGCTCAAGCTGCTGCTGACGCTGCGGGTCGGAAGAGGTGCCGTCCGCCGCCTTCTCCTTGGCCAGCTTGTCGAGCTGCTGTTGGAGCTGCTCGCGTTGCTGCCGGCCGAGGCGCTCGTCGAGGGTCTGTTCGGCCTGGCGGCGTTTGGCCGGGTCTGGGGACAGAAGATCGCGGGCCGCCTCGGCGAGGGCTTTGCGTTCGGCAGGGTCGAGGGGCTGGGGCCCCGCCGGCGCCGGACCTTGGGACGAGGCGTCGGCCGCTTCCTGTTGCAACTGCTGGAGGCGTTTTTGCGCCGCCGCACGGGTCTGCGGGTCCGGGGACTGCAGGTCTTTGAGCAGTTGCTCGCGTTCGGCCTGGCGGCGGGCCAGTTCCTGCTCGATGGCCTGGCGGTTGGCCTGTCCGAGGGCCTGGTCGAGCTTGTGGCGGGCGGCTTCTTGGCGGGCGGGGTCGCCGCTAGCTAGATCGCGGACGGCCTGTTCCAGTTCGCGGCGTTGTTCCGGGGTGAGTTTGGCTGCGGCGTTGGCACCACTGCCGGTTTGCGGCGAAGCGTTTTTGGCGTTGGCACCACCGCCGGTTTGCGGCGAGGCATCTCTGGCGTCCTTGGGATCGGGACGGGCGGCGGCACCGCCGGGAGGTTGCTGAGCGGCTGGGCCCGCAGATGGGCCGTCTTTTTTCGCCGTGGCGTCGGGGCTGGCGGCGTTGGAGCTAATGGGATTGGAACCGGCAGCGTTGGCCCTGTCTTGCGACGGTCGAGCGACAGCGGGGGACGGGCGATCCTCGCCGGGGGGTACGGCCTGCGGCCGCTGGGCGGTGCCGGATGGTGCCGGGGGCATGTCGTTGTTGTTCGGGGACGGATTGTTCGCTGCGGGCGTCCCCATCGGCCGACTACTGCCAGGATTGGCATCTGACGGTGGGGCGGGTTTGGGTTCGCTGGGCGGGGTGGCGGCGGCCGCAGCGTCGCCGGGGGGATTTTGCGGCTTGGCCGCACCGGGGGTGGGAAGCTTCTGTTCCGCCTGCGCCGGTTGCTGACCCGGTTGCTTGTCGGGCTGCTGGCCCGGTTGCTGACCCGGTTGCTTGTCGGGCTGCTGGCCCGGTTGCTGACCCGACGCCTGGTTAGGCTGCTGACCCGACGGCTGGCCGGACGGCTGACCCGATGGTTGACCCGACGCCTGGTTAGGCTGCTGACCCGACGGCTGACCGGACGGCTGACCCGATGGTTGACCCGACGCCTGGTTAGGCTGCTGACCCGACGGCTGACCCTGCGGCTGACCGGACGGTTGGGGCCGTCCCTCCGGGGGTTGGCCGGGGGGTTGCTGGGCGGCGGGCGGGGGGTTTTGCGGCGTGAGGGGCTTGGCGTCGCCGCCGCGGGTGCGTTGCTGCTCGATCGCCTCCTGGACGCGGCGGGCCTGTTCTTCGAGTTGCCGCTCTTCGACGCTCTGGGGCATGGGGGCCGTTGCCGGTTCCTGCGAGTTGGCCGCGCCGCCGGACTGCTGACCCGGCGGTTGACCTGGCGGTTGGGCGGCGGGCGTTTGCGACGGGTCGGCCGCGCCGGTCTTGGGCGACGTCGCGTCTGACTTCGCCGAACCTTCCGGCCGGGAGGACGCCGGGGCATCTTTCGGCGTGGCTTGCGTGGAAGACCCCGCCTGGGGCGAGCCTTTCTGGGATGAACCTTCCTTATCCGGTTTCCGCGAACCTTCTTGCGGTGAACCCTCAGACCCCTGGCCCCCCCCCTTCTGTCCCGGCTGACGCTGCTGGCCGGGCTGGGCTTGCTGACCCGGTTGATTCTGTCCCGGCTGGTTCTGGCCCGGCTGCTGCTGTTGGCCGGGCTGACCCTGCGGGGTGGGCTGCCCCTGGCCGGGCTGGTTCTGGCCCGGCTGGTTCTGGCCGGGTTGGTTCTGTTGGCCTGCCTGCTCCTGCTGGCCTGGCTGATTCTGCTGCGGTTTGGGCGGCTCGCGGGGTTCGGTGTTGAGTCGCTGTTGCTGCTGCTGGTTATGCTGCTGCTCTTCCTGCTGGCGGGTCTGGCGTTGCTGGTCGAGCTGTTGCTGCTGTTCGGGCTGGGTGAGCGGGGGCAGGAGACGGACGCGGCGGACCTCCGAGCGACCGACGTTGCCGGGCTGGTCGTTCCAGTCGGACGCGGGGGGGGCTTCGCTGCAGTTGTCGATGGCTTCGGCCCAGTATTCGAGGACCATGCCCTCCTGCGGGCGGAAGGGCTGGCCGTCGGCGTAGCGGAGGCGGGGGAGGTCGGCGGTGAGCTTGAAGGTCAGGTCGGTGGGCCAGGTGTTGTCGGCGGCGCGGCGGAAGGACTGGCCGTTCATGTACGGCACCGGTTCCAGGTCGCGGCCGTTGACGCGGAGGCGCAGCCGGACCTGGTCGATGCCGAAATCGTCGCCGACACGACCATCGACCGGCAGCGGGGCGTTGGCCGGCAGGGCGATCTCCGCTTCGTTCGGCTGGGTAATGGTCACGCGGGGGGCGTAGTCCGGGTCAAGGGTGAGGGTGAACCAAGGCGAGGCGACACCCGTTTCGCCCAGATCGGTGTCCATGAGCAGGCGGTAGCGGCCCGGCTCGCGGGCGGTGAAGGCGAGCTGCAGGGAGTCGGGCTGGCCGGGGAGGAGCTGGGCGGGGACGGCGGGGCGTTGCGGGTCCTCCCAGCGGAGCTCGCCGCGGAGGGGGTGGCGGTTGGTGGTGGCCACAAGGGTGATGCGGGTGCCGCGGTAGACCCGCAGGTGGGGGCCGGAGGCGCGGTCGGCGGGCCGCCGCATGTACGCCGGGTACTCGTAGACCGCTTCAAATTCGGTGAACAGGGGGATCGTGCGAACGGTAACGCGGTATTCGGGGGTTTCGGCGTCGCCGGCGGCGACCTTGTACCAGAAGCTGCTTTGGGCGAGGTAGTCCGGAGCTTTGCCTTGCCAGTGGCGGTTGGTTTCGCCGGGCTGGAGGGGGACTTCCTCGTAGTTGGGGTCATCCTGGCTGTGGCGGACAAGCAAGCGGACGCGGTCCGGGGCGGTGACCGGCGGGATACGACCACCGATGTAGACCTGCACGCTGAAAGACTGGCCCTGGACGATGGCGGCGTCCCCCTCCGGCGGTTGCAATAGCGTGATCTGCGTGCGGGTGGCGATCGGCTGCGGGGTGAAGGGGACGAAGGCCCGCCGTAACAGGGAGGCAAACTGCGTGGCCCGCCACTGGAAAAACAGGGCGGCCAGGCCGACCAGCAGCACGGCCACCAGCAGGCCGAGGTAGAGCAGGTGGCGGTGGTCGACGGCGCGGTTGACATCGGCGGCGCGGGCCAGTTGGGCGGCGCGGGTGGCGAGGGCCGCCTGGATCGCCGGGGGTGTCTCGCCGCGCTGCCGCACATCGACATAGCCGGTCAGCAGGTTTTTCGGGTCCTCGAGGGTCTTTTCGACCTGGGCGGCAGCGTAGAGCGGGTTGATCCGCACCCGCAGCGGCCGGATCAGCTTCCAGTAGGCCAGGCCGACGGCGATGGCCACAAACCCGGCCCACGCCGCCTGGCGGACCAGGTCCGGCAGAACCAGAGCCTTGTCCACCACGAGCATGACCAGGGCATACGCGGCGGTCCAGGCTGCAAGGACCAGCACCCCTAACAACAGATCATGGGCGCGGATGCGGCTGACCGTCTCGGCGATCTGCTGCTCAACCAGCTCGTCGGTCCGTCGCTTGCTGTCCGCTTTCGGTTCGGCCACGGTGGACATAGGAACTGCTCCTGGGCGGTCCAGGCCGCATTACAAAACGGCATCCCGCACTATCCGCATGCCGCACTACACTGCATCCCGCACTATCCGCATTATATGCACGCCCGCCGCCGTATCCCTCTACCATTTCCGACGATCGAGCGGGGCCACGGGTTTGGCCAGTGCCCGGGAATTGAGGCGGGAGCGACGCGGGTCGGGCCGCCGCTGCCGGTGATGCTCCAGCAATTCCGGCAACCAGGATGGCCGCAACGGGTCATGCCGCGTGGCAGCCGCAATGGCGATGGGTGTCAGCCCGTCCCGGAATGCGGTGCGAACGTCCGGGTCAACGATGGGCGAGGGATGGGCAAAGCCGGTAGCGGGATGCGTATGTGATGGTCAATGGTTGAGGTAACTGTCGTATTGGCAGCCGTTGTAGCCGGCGCCGTAACGCTTGCCGAACGGGAAAATGGTGCACTTGGGGCAAGCGAGGGGCAAGGGGCCGCAGGGATCGAAGAAGGAGCGGCAAGAACCGAAGATGAAGCCGCAGTTGCCGGCGAAGCTGCCGCAACCGTTGGCGCAGGCGCGGCCGTACTGGCCCATTTGGATGGGGGCTTTGCCGACGCCGCGGGCGGTGCCGATCCCGCCGGCGCAATCCCCGCCGGGGTGGCCAGCCGGCGAGGCGTAGGAGCGTACGGCCGCGCCGGCCTGGGCGGCGGGCGGCAGGACCGCGGGCGGGACCGCCGGGGTCGGATTGACCGCCGGGGTCGGATTGGCCGCCGGGGTCGGATTGGCCGCCGGCTGGATAATGATCGTCGTCGCCGGGGCAGGGGTGGGCACAATCTGCACCGTCTGCACCGTCGGCATTGGCTGGGGAACCGGCTGCTGGGCCTGGCCGGCCGCCGCCGTCAGACCCCAGCCCGCCACGATCAACAAGAGGGTATGCAGCGTCCGCATAGGATTTGCCCTGTAAGTCGTTATGGTAAAAGGAATTACTTTATCCACAATCCTGTGCTGCGTGTTGTGGGTCGGGCCGCCCGCCGCGGACGGCCCATCCTCTCATCGGTGAGCCGCCGCGGCGACGATCGCTCCATCCGCCCGGACGAGGCCGCTATCTGTCCGCCGCATGGCCCGACGTGCGACCTGTGCGACCTGTAACGACGATAAACCCCGGATCGCCGCCTCGGCCTCTCCAGCCGCCTCGGCCCCTTTTCGCCGCCGCTTCTGGTCAGTGGGTCGCCGGATCGTTAGCATGATTGCCGTCCGTTGTTTCTGGACTTCCGGATGGTATCGGCCCGTTTGAGGCGTCCACTTTGATGTTTTTGCGAGGATGGCCATGAGCATTGCCACTGCACAACCCGGCACCACCCGCGTGGGCTGGATCGGCACCGGCGTGATGGGACGCTGGATGTGCCAACATGTGATGAGCAAAGGGTTTAGTGCAACGGTGTACAACCGCAGCAAGGCCAAGGCCGAGCCGCTGCTGGAACTGGGGGCCCGCTGGGCGGATACGCCCAAGCAGGTGGCCGAGGCCAGCGACATGGTCTTCGCCATCGTCGGCTACCCGAAGGACGTGCGGGAAGTGTTTTTGGGGCCGGAGGGGATTTTGGCCGGTTCGCGAGCGGGGATGGTGGTCGTGGACATGACGACCAGCGAGCCGGCCCTGGCCGAGGAGATCTACGCGGCGGCCAAGGCCCGCGGCGTGGCCGCCCTGGACGCTCCGGTCTCCGGCGGCGACCTGGGGGCCCGCAACGCCACGCTCTCCATCATGATCGGCGGGGACGCCGAGGCGGTCGCCGCCGTCCGCCCCATCTTCGAAGCGATGGGCAAAACCATCGTCCACCAAGGGCCCGCCGGCGCCGGACAGCACACCAAAATGGTCAACCAGATCCTCATTTCCTCCACCATGATCGCCCTGTGCGAGGGGCTGCTTTATGCCCAAAAGGCGGGTCTGAACCTGGAGACCGTCCTGCAGAGCGTCAGCGTCGGTGCGGCGGCGAGCCGCTCCCTGGAGCTGTACGGGCCGCGGATCCTCAAACGCGATTTCGAGCCGGGCTTCTACGTCGAACACTTCATTAAGGACATGGGGATCGCCCTGGCGGAGGCGGAACGGATGAACCTCTGCCTGCCCGGACTGGCCCTGGCCAAGCAGTTGTACGAGGCCGTGCGGGCCCAAGGCTACGGCCGCAAGGGGACGCAGGCCTTGCTACTGGCTTTGGAGACGATCAACAACTGCCGCCGGTAGAGGGGGAATGGCGAATGGCGAATGGCGAATGGCGAATGGAAGTAGGAAGGGAATGGGGAATGGGGAATCGGAAGGCGGGAGTGGCGAATGACGAATGGGGATGAATAGTTGCAAAAGGAGTTGCACCTAGAAGCGAAAATTTCGCGCGGGCGCGATCCTTGCGGCGAGAACGTCCGCGAGGCGGACCGCCAGGCAGGGGTGCTCAGGCGTTCGGCCGGGAACCATTGATGATTGGCCCAGAACGTCCGCGAGGCGGACCGCCGGGGGTTGTTCTTAGGCGGCGTGGCGTCGCGGCCGGGCCAGGGACTGGGCGAACGACCAGCTATGGCCGAACGGGTCGCGGATGCGGCCGTAGCGCTCCCCCCAGCGCATGTCGGTCGGGGGCTGGACGAGGGTAGCGCCGGCGGCGACGGCCCGGGCCACCGCCGCGTCGCAGTCCTCGACTTCCAGGTGCAGCACCACCGGTGGGGCGGCCGGCGCCGGCCCGTCCGCGACCGCGGGAGTCGCCGCCGGGCCCCGGCTCAGGTAGAACACCGCTTCCCCCAACCGCATCTCCAACTGCTCCGCGCTCAGCGATGGTTCGGCCGCCGTCTCCGGTCCCGCCTCGCCGCACGGCACGGGCCGAGCCCCGAACGCCTGCTCGTAAAACGCGCACGCCCGTGCCAGGTCGGCCACCACCAGCCGCGGAATCAGCCCTTCCCGTCGCCGCTCGACCATCGGTCTGCTCCCGTCGCCTCGATTGGGCGGGCTTGCCGGGGGAGAGACTACGGACGCCCCGGCCACTCCCCGCCCCGCCGCTTGCATGGTGCAACGATTTCCATGGTGTCACGATCCACAGGTGCAAGGCGGCTAACCTCTGGCACCGGGGAACTTTCCCGGCGTGGCCGAACCGGAGCAGGGGGAGTGGCCCGGCGGGCGTCGCTTCCGTTGTAACCGCCCGCGGCGACGGGTACAATGTCGGTAGGAGGGGATTTCGCCGCCGCGGCCGTCGCCGGCCGGCGCAGGCGGCATGACCCTCACAGTACTCCGCCCGATGCGGGGACGTGGTTAATTTGCCCTGTTTAGCACGCAGAAGCGTGAAGACGCAGGGCTTGTCAGCCGGCGATCAGAGGACGATCAGAGGGCCTTGCCGGATTTGGCGGCGATGTAGCGATCCTCGATGGCCTTCCAGTTGGCGACGTTCCACCAGGCGTCGATGTAGTCGCCCCGCAGGTTCTGGTATTTCAGGTAATAGGCGTGCTCCCAAACGTCGATCCCCATCACGGGGATGAGGCCTTCCATCAGGGGGCTGTCCTGGTTGGGCCGCTTGATCGCCTCCAGTTTGCCGGTGGCCGGGTTGTAAACGACCCAGCTCCAGCCGCTGCCGAACTGGGTCAGGCCGTTGTTTTTGACGACGGATTTGAAGGAGGCGAAGTCGCCGAAAGCGTCGCGGATGGCGTCGGCGATCTGCCCGCTGGGTTCGCCGCCGCAGTTGGGGCCCATGATCTGCCAGAACAGGGAGTGGTTGTGGTGGCCGCCGCCGTTGTTGATCACCGCCTGGCGGATCGACTCCGGGACCTTTTGGATCTCCCGCAGCAGGGTAACGATGTCGAGGTGGGCCAGGTCCGGGGCGCTCTCTAACGCCTTGTTGAGGTTGTCGACGTAGGCTTTGTGGTGCCGCTGCGAGTGGATCTCCATGGTGCGGGCGTCGATGTACGGCTCCAGGGCGTCGTACGGATACGGCAAGGTAGGCAACGTATGCGGCATGAATGTCTCCTCCGTGGGGAACGATGGCTCATCGATCCGGTGACCGGCCCGAACCCGCCCGTGCGGGTCCGGCGTAAGTTAGTGTAGGCAACGGGGGAGAGGCTGGGAGGCATGCAGGAATACAGATGGTGCGGGCAGTCACGGCATTGCTGGGGGGCGGAATCGGCCTGCTGATAGCGGGCGGTTTTGTGGTCACTTATGTGCAGAAATATCGCCTGGACGCCGCCCGGGTGCAGACGCAGCACCATCTGCGGCAGTTGGCGTTGGCGGCGTTGGACGTGCCGCCGGAGGAGCGGCCATCACGGCCAGGGGATGCGGCAACGGCCGTGACGCGGCCGGGGCAGGCGATCCCGGCGGCGACGGTGGTCTTGCCGGGGCTGCCGCCGCCGGAACGATTAAGTTGGTATGTGCCCCTGTTGCCCCGGCTGGACCAGAAGCTATCCGGTGCGGCGGAAGCTCTACAGCAGGTCGATCCGACGCAGGGGTGGTCGGCCCCGCCCAACCAGCAGGCGGCGCGGGTATGCCTGCGGACGGCCCTGAGCGGAGCGGCCCGGGCACCGGCGGCGGGGGAGCTGGCCCCGGCCCACCTCGTGGCGATCGCCGGGATCGGGCCAGACGCGGCGGCGCAAAGATGGACGCCGCAGGGGCCGCCGCCCCAGGCCGGCGCCTGCCGCTACGACGACCCTACACCCCTGGACGCCATCCGCGACGGCCTAAGCCAGACTCTCTTGCTGGGGGAAACCTCCTACGAGATTGGCCCCTGGCTCCGCGGCGGCCCGGCGACGACCCGCGGCCTGGACCTCGCTCCGCACGCCCCGCCGCTGGTCGCCTCCCGCCATGCCGGCGGCCAGTTCGGCGGCTGGTTCCCGCAGGGGGCCTACTTCGCCCTGTGCGACGGGTCGGTCCGGCTGGTCACGCCGCAGGTCACGCCGCAGGTGCTACAGGCGTTGGCGACGATCGCCGGCGGCCCGGACGAGCTGCCCGCCGACGCGGCCGGCGTGATGCCGCCGTAACCGCCGATCGCCGCCGGTTAGGTGCGACCGGCAAGATCCGTACGTCACATACCGACACAAAACATCACATACCGGCAGAAAGCGGCGTGCGCTTGCCGGGGACGGCCCCAGCGCTTGCCGGCGGCCACAGGAACTGCGGACAACGGCCTTAAAACTTGCCGGCGGCAACCTCACGGCTTGCTGAAGACGAATTTCTTTGGGTTGCCGGTCAGGGCGGAACCGGCAGGCGGCCGCCACAGGACTACCTCCTCGATCTTGCGAGCCAGCTCGAAGTCGCGGTCGGTGATGCCGCCGGCCTCGTGCGTCTTCAGCTTGACCCAGAGTTTTCCCCAGCTCACCGCCAGGTCGGCGTGGTGCCAGGCCGCCTCGCACAGATAGCCGATCGCGTTGACCGCCATGAGGGTTTGCGGCCAGCCGTCCGTGTTGTACTTGCGGCGGATCCAGCCGTCCTCCAGGTACCACTCCGTCAGCCCCAATTCGGCCAACTTGGCCTGCACTTCCTCATCACTGTACGTTTTCAGGTCGGACATGAACGGTTCCTCCAGCGAAAGGGGGGAGGGATGCGTGGCCGGCCCGGCGACGCCCCGCCGCGCCGCCTTGTCGGCGGTCCCCGCGGCCATTACGCTGTTTATTACGCTGTTTATAGTGTCCAAGACTGCCGCCGCTGCCAAGGGAATTTGCATGCCGGCCACGTCAGAGTCCCCGCCCGACATCTCCGCCGCCCGGGAGCGGCTACGGGAGCTGTTCCGACAGCGGGCCGTCCAGTTCGGCGAATTTACCCTCGCTTCCGGCCAGAAGAGCCGCTACTACATCGATTCCAAGCAAGTGCTGTTCCATTCGGAGGCCCTCTACCTGCTGGGGGAATGTCTCTACGCCGCGACGGCGGACCTGGCGTGGCAGGCGATCGGCGGACTGGAGGTCGGGGCGATCCCGCTGACGGCGGCGACCCTGCTGGCCTACCAGCGGCGCGGCCTGGTGCGGGAAGGGTTTTTCGTCCGCAAGCAGGCTAAGGAGCACGGTAGTCGCAACCGCCTGGAGGGGCGGGTCCGGTCCGGCGACGCCGTGATCGTTGTGGACGATGTGGTCACCACTGGCGCCAGTACCCTGCAGGCCATCGAGGCGGTCGAAGCGGCCGGCGGACGGGTGGTGCGTGCGGTGTGCATCTGCGACCGGCTGCAAGGGGCCGCCGAAACGTTGGGCCGCTACGATTTCCGACCGCTGTTCACCGTGCGGGACTTTGGGATCGAGCCGGAGCCGCCGGACGCCAACCGTCCATAATCCCGCGGCCGCTGGCTTTGCGCAATTCCCTCAACCCCTCAAGCACGGGTATTATCCTGTTCGCAACTTTCGTCCTTGCCGGAATTGTCGATACAGCAGTTCGGCCGCCAACGCCCGCGGGGGGGGAAGCGTTGATAATTGTGGATATTTCGATCCGAATATATACAATGGACAGCGGCGGCGACCCTCCCCCGGGACGGTCAACCCCGGCGGCGAGCGGAACCGCCGCCCCGGGAGCTATCGCCAAAGAGCTATCGCCAAAGAGCTATCGCCAAAGAGCTATCGCCACAGGAGCTATCGCCCCTGTAGCTACCCCCCCAGGAGTTATCCTATGGAGCTCCTCGCCACGATCGGCTTCGGCATCGTGCTAGTGGCCTGGCTGTATGGCTACAGCGCGTTGCTGTTCCGCCGGCCACGGTTCCATTGATCGAACCGATGGTAACGGGGATCCGCCTCGTCCGCGGCGGGCCAATCTGGCCGCTGCCTGAATCCTTTGCCCACTGCGCGTCTGGCAAGGGGTCCATCGGCTCGATACAACGGCAGACGAGCCACAGCCGCTTTTGCGACTATCGCAATCGGTTCGGCGGTCAGGGCCAAGCGTGGGCCGCCGCCGGTGTGGCGAGTGGGCGGCCCGGCGACACGGTGGACACCAAGGTGGAGCTAGCGATGCACGCGAGCCGGTGGGTAGTGGGTGGGGCGATGGCGGGGATGCTGGCCGTGACGGCGTGGTCGGACGAGGGGATGTGGCTGCTCAACGAGCCGCCGCGACAGCTTTTGCAGCAAAAATACGGTTTCGAGCTGACCGAGGCGTGGCTGCAGCGGGCGATGCGGGCCTCGGCCCGGCTCAACAGCGGGGGCTCGGGCGGGTTCGTCTCGCCGCAGGGACTGTTGGTCACCAACCAGCACGTCGCCGCCGACGCCGTGCAGAAGCTGAGCAAGCCCGGCCGGGATCTGTACCGAGACGGCTTCTACGCCGCCACGCTGGAAGAGGAGCTCCCCTGCCCGGACCTGGAGATCAACGTCCTGCAGGAGATCATCGACGTCACGGCGGAGGTGCAAGCGGCGGTGCGGCCGTCGATGAGTCCGGCGGAGGCCTTTGCCGCCCGCCGCGCCGCCATGAGCCGCATCGAAAAAGAGTCCCTCGACCGCACCGGCCTGCGCTCGGACGTCGTCACCCTCTACAACGGCGGGGCCTACCACCTTTACCGCTATAAGAAATACACCGACGTGCGGCTGGTGTTCGCACCGGAGCAGGCGGTCGCCGGTTTCGGCGGCGACGTCGACAACTTCGAGTTTCCCCGCTACTGCCTGGACGTGGCCTTTTTCCGGGTCTACGAGCAGGGGCGTCCGGCTCCCACCCCGCACTATTTCCGCTGGAGCCGCACCGGCCCGCAGGAGAATGAACTGGTCTTCGTCACCGGCCACCCCGGCACCACGCAGCGGCTGGAGACGCTGGCCCGCCTGCGGCACCGCCGGGACGTCACCTTGCCCTACACGCTCTACCGGCTGCGGACGCTGGAAGCGGCCCTAACCCAATACAGCGAGCAGCACCCGGAGAAGCGGCGGCAGGCGGCCACCGAGCTGCACAGCGTCGCCAACGCCCGCAAGGCTTTCACTGGCCAGTTGCAGGGACTGCTCGACGCTTCCATTCTCGACCAGAAGCGGCAGCAGGAGGAGCAACTGCTGCACCTGGCCCGGCAGCGCGGGCTGGACACGGCCGCCGCCGAACAGGCCATCGCCCGGATTGCCCAGATCCAGCAGAACCTCCGCAGCTTCGAGAAGGAATACGCCCTGCTCGAGAGCGGCCACGCCTTCCCCGCGACGCTCTGGTCGATCGCCCGCCACTGCGTGCGGCTCGTCGAGGAGCTGCCCAAACCGTCGGCGGAGCGGCTGCGCGAGTACCGCGACTCCAACCTCGAGTCACTGCAGTTGTCCTTGTACAGTCCGGCGCCGCTGTACGCGGAGCTGGAGCGGGCCAAGCTGGCCGCCGGGCTGATGTTTCTGGCGGAAAACCTCGGGGGGGATCACGAAATCGTGCGACTCGTCCTGCAAGGGAAAAGCCCGGCCACGCGAGCGGCGGAACTGGTCGCCGGCACCCGCCTGTTCGATCCGGCCGAGCGCAAGCGGCTGGTCGCCGGGGGCAAGGACGCCGTCGCCGCCAGTACGGATGCGATGATCCAACTGGCCCGGTCCGTGGACCCCTATGCCCGCAAGCTGCGGCAGCGGTACGAGACCGAAATCGAGGAACCGGAGCGGCAAGCCTACGCCGAGCTGGCCGAGCTACGCTTCCGCGTGTTCGGCCGGACCGTCCCGCCGGACGCCACCTTTACCCTGCGTCTGGCCTTCGGCACCGTCCGCGGCTACGAGGCCGAGGGGGAACACATCCCCTGGCACACCACCATCGGCGGACTGTTCGAGCGTCACGCGGCCATGGGGGGACGGGAGCCGTTTGCCCTGCCGGCCCGCTGGCTGGACAAGCGGCAACAGCTCGACCTGGCCACGCCCCTGGTGTTCGTCTCCACCGCCGACACCATCGGCGGCAACTCCGGCTCGCCGGTGCTCAACCGGGCCGGGGAGCTGGTCGGCGTCAATTTCGACCGCAACCGTTACGGCCTGGTCCGCAACTTCGTCTACACCGACGCTCAGGCGCGGCACATGGCCGTGCACTGCCGGGCGGTGCTGGAAGCGCTGGAGAAGGTGTACGCCGCGGAACGCCTGCTGCGGGAGCTGTCCCCGCCGTGAGCGGCGCGGTACGATCCCGACTCCGTACCAGCAACCACATTCATAACATTTTCGCGCGGCCTTGACCGGCCGCGGCGGCGAAAGCATGCCTGCGGGCAGACGCCCGGCATCGTCACGGCCATCCCTTTCGTCCCGAACGCTGTTGTCGCCGTGATCGTTGCTGTCGCCGCCCTGGTAACCATCACTATCACCGCTACTACTGTTAATTATTACACTAGAGTTGGCGATTTTGCTAGCGAAAAATTTTCATTTTTTGCGTGACTCTTCATTAGGCAGGTGATTAGATAGACGTAGATTATCGCTTTCGCCGGAAAAATGTGCGCCGACGGAAGTCTCCCGGCATGCGTGAAGCAGTGCGAGCTTGCGGACCTGCGCCCGTTTGAGTGGCAACCATGGCTACGCATCTGGCGTGGCACTTCATGCTGGGTCTGGCGTTGGGCGGGCTGCTGACCCGTTTGGGGATGCCGCTGGCGCGGCGGTGGGGCCAGGTGGACCGGCCGGACCGGGAGCGGAAGCTGCACCAGGAGGCGGTGCCGACGGCCGGGGGCGTGGCGGTGTTCGTCGCCGCCGCGACGGTGCTGGTGGTCAGTTGCGGGATTTCGCCACTGACCGCGGGGATCATCGGCCAGTATCCCCGGCAGTCGCTGGGGCTGCTGCTGGCGGCAGCGGCCCTGGTCGTTTTGGGCGTGCTCGACGACCGGTACGGCCTGCGGGCCCGTTACAAGCTGCTGGGCCAGTTGGCGGCGGTGGTGCCGCTGACGTTGTGGGGCGGCTTTGAGATTGCCTGCATCGGCCTGTTCGGCTGGACGGTGGAGCTAGGGCCGCTGGCCGTGCCGGTGACGATCTTGTGGCTGCTGGCCTGCATCAACGCCCTGAACCTGATCGACGGGATGGACGGCCTGTTGGGGATGATCGGGGGGATCGCCCTGCTGTCGCTGGCGGCGCTAGCCTTTGTGACCGGGCAGAGCTGGGCGGTGCTGGTGGCCTTGACGCTGGCCGGGGCGGTGCTGGGGTTTTTGTGGTGGAACCTGCCGCCGGCCCGGGTGTACATGGGGGACGCCGGCAGCATGCTGGTGGGTCTGGTGGTCGGGGCGTTGGCGATTGTCGCCTCGCTGAAAGGGCCGGCCACGGTCGCTTTGGGAGCGCCGCTGGCCATCCTGATACTGCCGGTGTTCGATACTGTGGCGGCGATCCTCCGCCGCAAGCTAACCAGCCGCAGCCTGGCTACGCCGGACCGGGGCCACCTGCACCACGTCCTGTTGCGGCGGGGACTAACCGCACCGCGGATTTTGACGCTGCTGGCCGGCCTGGCCGTGCTGGCCGCCGCGGGAGCGCTGGCCAGCATCGCCCTGCAGAACGACCTGTTTGCCCTGATCAGTGCGGCCGGGGTGGTTGTCATGCTGGTGGCCGGCAAGCTATTCGGCCACGCCGAGTGGATACTGTTGCAGAAGCGGCTGAGCAGCGCCGCCCGCAGCCTGTGGCCACCCGGCGACCACCTGCCCCCCGCCGCCTGGGCCGTCCACCTCCAGGGCCAAGCCGACTGGAACCGCCTCTGGACGGAGTTGATCGCTTGGGGCCAACGCCTGCACCTGTGCAGCCTGGAGCTGGATGTTAACGCCCCGTTCCTGCACGAGAACTACCACGCCTGCTGGCAAGGGCCGAAGCCGCCGCAACCGGCGATGCTCTGGCGGCTGGAAATCCCTCTGGTTCTGGAGGGGCGGCCCATCGGCCGGCTGAGTGTCGCGGCGGCCTGCGACGAGCGGCCCTTGGCCGAGACGATGCAATCCCTCTTGCAAGTGATTGCCCTGACAGAAGATCGGGTGGTCGAGATTGCCAACGGGCAGCGGCGGCCACCCAATCCGGCGGGGACGCGGGCAGCCCCGGGAATCGAGGACGCGGCCGCCATCGCCGCCGCCCAAGCCTAACCGATGGCTACACCAGGACTTGTGAAGTTGCACCGGGGGTGACACCATGGTTTCGTCCCATCCGCTGTTCGACCCGCCCCATCCGAACGGGGCCGTGCCCGGGCCAGGGGATAGTCCGCCGGAGTCCTCGCCGCACCTGCTGGCGGGGGTGCTGCGGCGTTGGCCGTGGCTGCTTTTGGGACTGCTGCTGGGGCTGATCGTCGGCACGCTGTATCACGTGCAGCGTCGGCCAGTTTACCAGTCCACCGCCCAGTTGATGGTGCTGAAGAACCGGCCAGAGCTGGTGGCCGGCGGCGCCGGCGACGTGCGCGTCCAATTCGTCGAGGACTACGTCGCCGGACAGGTCATTTTGCTGCGTTCGGAACGGATCCTCAAGCGGGCGGCGGAAAAACATTTGCCGCGGCACAATTTCGAGATGCCGCCGCCCGAGTCGGTCCCGCAACGGGTCGGCTTCCTGGCCAGCAACTTCCAGATCACCCGTGAGAAGGAGCCGGGCTCGAACGTCGGCAGCAACGTCCTGGCCCTATCGTTCAAGGCACCGCACCCGCTGGATGCCCCCAAATACTTGCAGGCGATCATCGCCGCCTACCGGGACGAGCTGGCCGAGGTGTTCGAGGACGCCTCGACGCGTCAGTTGCGGCAATTGGACGAGGAGATCGCCGCCGTCGAACGGGCCATCCGCGACCTGCTGGCCCAACGGGCCGAGACCGAGCAGCAGTTGCTCAAGGAGGACCCGGTGACCGGCCGGCTGCGGGTCCCCGAAGACCTCAGCGTCATCCGCAACCGGATCATGGTCAATCGCAAGTCCGAGAGCGACTTGAAGTTGCGGCGGATCGAGATCGACGCCGAACTGGAGGACGTGCAGCGGGCCGGCAGTTCGCGGCCGGTCCGGCTGGCGGTCATGGCCCGCCTGGGGATCCCGCCGGAGCGGAGCAATCTCCTCAACCCCGATGTGCGCAGCGACGAAGGATTATTGCGGCACCTGAAATACCGCCGTGGCGAGCTGGCCGCCCGGTACGGCTACGGCCCCGGCCATCCGGAAATCGCCGCCCTCGACCGCCAGATTGAGGAGCTGGAACGGGAAATCGCCGTCCGCGGCCCCGGCGGCGACGAGCTTGACTGGCACCGCCACCGCCTGCTCAACGAACGGGCCACCATCGACAAAAAGCTCAAAATCCTTGAAGCCGACATCGCCGAGGACGAGAAAAAGCTCCTCGAGCTGACCCCTATCCACACGGCGATCCAGAAAGCCACGGACAACATCGCCCGCGAGGAGCTACGTCTGAAGGAGTTGTTGCAGCTCCGCGGGCAGATCCGCCGCACCGAGCGCGGCGGCGTCTTCGAAGTCAAGGAGGTGACCACCCCAGGGGTCGGCGTGCAGGTCGCCCCCGTACTGCTGCAGTCCCTGGCCCTGGGGATGATCCTCGGCCTGCTGTTGGGGGGCGGCACCGCTCTGGGAATGGAAATGGCCGACCGTTCCTTCCGCTCGCCGGCAGACATCCGCCGCCACCTGGGCGTGCCGGTTTTGGGGCATGTGCCGTGGATTTCCGACGAGGAGCCGGCCGAAATCGAGCCGCAGACCCCCCTCGACGGCCTGCTGGTCACCTATCTGCGGCCGCGGTCGCCGGAGGCGGAAGCCTTCCGCGCCATCCGCAACCAGTTGCTCTTCGCCACCACCGAGCGCAACCATCAGATCATCCAGGTCACCAGCCCCCACCCCGGCGACGGCAAGAGCACCCTCAGCGGCAACCTGGCGATCAGCTTGGCCCTGGCCGGCAAACGGGTCATCCTGGTGGACGGCGACTTCCGCAAGCCGCGGGTCCACCGGCTGTTTGCCCGGCCTGCCCCACCCGTCGGCCTGGCCACGGTCATCGACGGCCAGACCGACTTGGCCGCCGCCGTCCACCGCTGCGAAATTGACAACCTCTTTCTCCTCCCCTGCGGCCCCCGCCCCGGCAACCCTGCCGAGCTGCTTACCCGCCCCCGCTTCCAGGAAATCCTCAACGAACTCCGCGCCGCCTATGACTACGTGCTGGTCGACACCCCGCCGGTGCTGGCCGTCTCTGATCCGTCAGCGGTCGCCCCGCGGGTGGACGGCATCATCCTGGTCTTCCGCATGACCCGCGACGCCAAACCGACGGTGGAACGGGCCAAAAACGACCTGCTCGCCGTGGGCGGCCGCATCTTCGGTGTGGTGGTCAACGCCGCCCGCGATCGCGACGCCGGCTATTCCTACGGCTACAGCTATCGGTACAATTACCGTTACAGCTACGCGTATCGGTATGCCGATAGCGAAACCGATGGGAATTCCTGAAACTGCCCGCCGCCGCGGCCGGCCTGACCCTCGCCTATGACCCCGCTTGCAGATACGCATGTCCATCTGCTGCCCGGACGGGACGACGGACCGCTGACGGTGGACGAAGCCCTGGCCATGTGCCGGGCGTTGGCAGCCGAGGGGGTACGGCACGCGGCGGCCCTGGCCCACCAGAATCCCTCTTACCCCGAGAACACGGCAGCGGCCCTCCGCGCTGCGGCCGCCGAGCTGCCCCCCCTGCTCGCCGCCCGACAGATCCCCCTCCATGTCTACCCCGCCGGCGAAATCATGCTCTCCCCCCGCTTCCTCGAACAGTGGCGGGCCGGCCACCTCCTGACCATCGGCGACCGTGGCCAGGCCCTGCTGGTCGAGATGCCGCACGGACAGTTTTTCGATGTGCTCCCATTAGCCGACTACTTCCGTCCGCTGGGGATCCGTCTGGTCATCGCCCACGCGGAACGTTACCCGGAGCTGCTCTACGATTTGGGGCTGGCCGAGCGGTGGATCGCGGCGGGCTGCCTAATGCAGGTGACCGCCCAGACCTTGGCCGAACCGTGGGACGCCGCAATGGAGCGGACCTTGCGGGACTGGGCCCAGGGCGGGTTCATCCACTTGCTCGGCTCGGACGGGCACGGGATCGAGCGGCGGCGTCCGCTGCTGGCGGCGGGAGTGGCCCGGCTGGTCCGTTGGGTGGGACGCAGCATGGCGGAGCGGATCGCCTCCCTGTGGGGCGTGGCCGTGCTGCAGGGGCTACCGCTGCACGTGCCGGCCCCGCGGCCGCCCCGCCGCTCCTGGTTCAGCCGCCTGCTTGGCTAGGACCGCTACCAGCCAGAGCACGGGCAGACTTCCCTGCCGAGAGGCGTTCAGCCGCCTGCTTGGCTAGGACCGCTACCCGGCTGACGGCCCCGACCACAAAAACCGCCGGCGGTGAAGTAATGTCCCCGCCGACCGGTGGTATTACCCTTAAACAAAGGCAATCGGCGCTGTTCGTGGGCCCTCCCGTCCCCCCCGGCGGCCCAAGCATACCGGACGAATTTGATCGTAACAGTTTTTCGGACAAGGAATTACGAACCACACAGCGGCGATTCCGCGCACCCAGGGGGCATCGGATGTTGTCGGCGACACCGACGGTCGAGGGACTGTACCGGCTGTTTCCGGACGGGTCGGACCGGCCCGAGACGGTTCCGATCCCAGCGGAGCAGGTGCCGCCGCCGTATGACCGCCTGCTGGTCCATCCTCACCACATGACCGTTACGGTGGAGGAATTTTACCGGACGCCGGTCGCGGTGCAGGTGCTCGCCGTGCGGCATCACGGCGACGAATACGCCCGCAAGATCCTCCTGACCGCCGCCGGGCGGGTCGTGCAGTTCGGACTGGTGCGGATCGATCTAGCGGTCTGTCCGCCGGCGGTGCGGGCGGCGATTGTCGCCGGGCAGACGCCTCTTGGTCGTATCCTCATTGAGCACAACATGTTACGGCGGATCGAACCGATAGAATTCCTACGGGTGCGGCTCAGCCCGGCCATGGCCGGCTGGTTCGGCGTTGCCCCCGGCACGCTCACCTACGGGCGGCTCGGGGTCATCCACAGCGGCGAACGGATCGCCGTGGAAGTGCTGGAGATCCTCGCTCCCGTCCCTCAGGCCGCCGCTGCAGTCAACGGCGTCGCCGCAGACGGCCGGACCGGTGCCCTGCAGCCCGGTGCCCCGCAGCCCGGGGAGTCATCGTAATGGCTCAAGGGAGTGTCGCCAGGCGGCGGTCTTTCAGCAGCTTGCCGACCGGTTTACGAAGGGGAGCCGGCGCGATGGCTCAAGGGAGTGTCGCCAGGGCTACGGCCAGCCGGCAGGCTGCGTCGAATTCGTCCAGGTCGATAAATTCATCGACGGTGTGAATTTCGTTCTGCCCGGCACCGAAAGTAACGGTGGGGATGCCGTGCTTGACTAGCCAGTTGGCGTCCAGGCCGCCGTTGGTGACTCGCAGCTCCGGCGTGCGGCCGATGGCCCGTACCGCCCGCACCGCCCGCTGCACGACCGGGGCGTCCTCCGGCAGGCGGAAGGGGAGATAGTCCAACCGCGATTGGAAGACCACCTTGCCGGTGCGTCCTTCGTGGTCCTTGACCTTGCGGGCGGCCCGCTGGAACGCGGCCTGGCAGGCGGCGGTGATCTCCCGCACGAACTGGGCGTCGTGGCTGCGGCTTTCCCCCTTGACGTGGACGTAATCAGTGACGACGTTGGTGGCCTCGCCGGCACTGCGACCGTTGGCACCACTGATGACGCCGATGTTGCTCGTCCCCTCCCGGCCATCCTTGCTGATCTTTCCCCACCACTGGCGGTTGAACAGCTCGCTCATGGCCAGGGCTAAGATCATGGAGGCGGAAATACCTCGCTCCGGGGCGACGCCGGCATGGGAAGCCTTGCCGTAGATGTCCACGCTCCAGCGGTCGGCGCCGATGGCCCCGATGGTCAGCTCGGCGGCACAGCGGCCGTCGACGTTGAAGCCCATGACCACGCCCCCCAGATCGGCGGGGTTGAGGTGGCGGGCGCCGTACAGGCCGCTTTCCTCGCGGACGGTGAACAGCAGTGTCAGCGGCGGATGCGGCAGTTTCTGGCGGATCAGCTCGGCGGCCAGGGTGACCAGCACGGCGCAGCCGGTGCGGTTGTCGCCCCCCAAGGCGGTGCTGCCGGCGCGGGCATTGACGATCCGCCGCCCCTCGACCCGCGGCTCCGCACCGGCACACAGCGGCACCGTATCCATATGCGTGGCAAACAGCAGCGGACCACTGCTCCCTTTCTTCCCCCGGTTGTCCCCCTTGCGGCCGACGCCGGGCAACTGCACGATCAGGTTGCCCGTCTGTGTCGGCTCAGGGATCCGCGTGTGGGCGTCGTCGTGACGGATCGCCGCGGCGGGGACCCCCGCCTCCTGCAGGGCCGCCGCTATCTCCCGGGCGATCGCCCCCTCCTCGCCGGTAATCCCCGCTACCCGCAAAAACCGCAATAGCCGCTCCGTGGCGGCCTGATGGTCCACCGTGATCGCTGCGGCCAACCGACGCGATGCCATAGCTCCCTCAACAAACAATGCCCGGAAATGATCGCGACGCCTGAACAATACGATCGCATGCGATTCGACCGCGTCTGCCGACAGTCGGCCCCCTTCTGCCGCCGCCTCAAACGGGGATGGCTTGGGGAATTGCTTATTTTACTAAAACCGGGGAAGGAATTGCAATCGGCCCGGTCATTGCGGACCGGCGGAAAGGGATGGCCATCCCGGCGATGGTGCCCCGCCGGACCTTCCCGCCCCATGACCGGCCCGACGCAGAACCGGGACGACCCCGCCTCCCAAAACCTCACCGGAGAACCACACGACAACTGCCGATATACTAAGCAGTTAGGATGGGTGCATGCCCGCGCCGCGCTGGCGCTCGCCGCGTCCCGTCCGTGACCCTTGTCTTACTCCGGGAGCCGAGCATGCAACGTACACTGATTCTCCTCAAGCCGGACGCCGTGCACCGCCGCCTGGTCGGCGAGATCATCGCCCGCTTCGAACGCAAGGGGCTTCGCCTGGTCGGACTGAAACTGTTGCAGGTTTCCCGCCTGCTAGCCGAGCAACATTACGCCGTACACAAAGGCAAACCGTTTTACGACAGCCTGATCGAATTTCTGACCAGCGGCCCGACCGTGGCCATGGTCTGGGAAGGACGTGAGGCCGTCAGCGTCGGCCGGGCCCTGATGGGCCTGACCGACGGGGCCAAGTCCCCCCCTGGCACCATCCGCGGCGACTTTGCCCTGAGCGTCCAAAACAACCTCATCCACGGCAGCGACAGCCCCGAAAACGCCGAAGCCGAAATCGCCCTGTGGTTCCAGCCGGAAGAACTGGTAAACTATAAGCCCGTCGATGCGCCGTGGATCGGCTGAACCGGCTCATGTCGGAACGCCCAATCAACCGACTTTTATGGATGACCGCCGCATATGGTAGCATAGATAGCATACAGGCAGCAGCACCCGGTCCCCCAAGGGAAACCCAGGGGGTGGTCGGTTCGGCTCCGGTGAGTGCGAACCATGTCTGGAGCGCCACAGCTTCGATCGTCGGCATCGCCGCCAAAGGCGGTCGTCGAACGCGTCGCCCAACTGCGGCGGGAAATCGACCACCACAACTACCTCTACTACGTCGAGGCCCGGCCCATCATCTCCGACCGGGAATTCGACCGCCTGATGCAGGAGCTGATCGAGCTGGAGCGGCAGTATCCGGAGCTGGTCACGCCGGACAGCCCGACGCAGCGGGTCGGCGGGGCGCCGATCAGCGGTTTCCGCAAGGTGACCCACCGCATCCCGATGCTGTCGATCGACAACACCTACTCCGCGGCGGAGCTGCGCAAGTTCGACGCCGACGTCCGCAAGGCCCTCGGCGGCGGCCCGGTCGCCTACATGGCCGAGCTGAAGATCGACGGCGTCTCGCTGTCCCTAACCTATGTGGACGGGCAGTTGCAGACAGCGGCGACCCGCGGCGACGGGGAGATCGGCGACGACGTCACCCACAACGTCAAGACCATCGCGGCCATCCCGTTGCGGCTGCGGACCGATACGCCGCCGCCGCTGTTCGAGGTCCGCGGCGAAGTGTACATGACCCGCGGCGAGCTGGCCCGGATCAACGCTGAGCAGGTCCGCCAGGGGCTGGAACCGTTCAAGAACGCCCGCAACCTGACCGCCGGCACGCTCAAGCTGCTCGATCCGAAGCAGGCCGCCGGCCGCCGCATGCTCTTTTTCGCATATGCGGCGGGGGTGGTCGAAGGGATCGTCATCCGCACGCAGCAGGAGCTGTTTGAGGTTTTTCGCCGCTTCGGTCTGCCGGTCAATCCGCATGCCCGGCTGTGTCCGAACATCGAAGCGGTGATCGAGTACTGCCAGCATTGGGAGCGGCACCGCCGCGAGCTACCCTACGACATCGACGGGGTGGTGGTCAAGGTCAACGATTTTGCCCAGCGGGAGCGGCTGGGGAGCACGTCGCGGGCGCCGCGGTGGGCCCGGGCGTACAAGTTCGAGGCCGAGCAGGCGGTCTCGCGGATCGGGGCGGTGGAGTTTTCGGTCGGCAAGTTCGGGGAGCTGACGCCGGTGGCGGTGTTCGACCCGCCGGTGGAGCTGGCCGGCACGACGGTCAGCCGGGCGAGCATGCACAATGCCGCCTGGGTCGCCGAGAAGGACGTCCGCATCGGCGACGCCGTGGTCATCGAAAAGGCTGGGGAGATCATCCCGCAGGTCGTCGAGGTCCTCAAAGAGGAACGTCGCGGCGACGAACAGCCGATCGTCTGGCCGAGCCGCTGCCCCCGCTGCGGCGGCCCGGTCGAGAAACAGGAGGGGCTGGTCAGCTACAACTACGTCTGCGCCAACACGGCGTTGTGCCCGGCGCAACTGGTGCAGCGGATCGTCGCCTTTGCCCGCCGCACGCACATGGACATCGACGGCCTGGGGGAAAAGGTCGCCGAGCAACTGGTCGATGCCGGCCTGGTCCGCCGCGTGACCGACCTGTACCGCCTGCGGCCGGAGCAACTGCTCAAGCTGGAGCGGTTCGCCGAAAAGAGCGCGGCGAACCTGATCGCGGCGATTGCCGCCAGCAAGCAGCGGAGCCTGGCCCGGGTGCTGGCGGCACTGAGTATCTATTCGGTGGGGGACAGCATGGCCGAGGCGTTGGCCGAGGCCTTCCCCTCGCTGGAGGCGGTCGTCCGGGCCAGCGTCGAGGAGCTGGCCCAGGTTAAGGGCTTCGGGCCGAAGCGGGCCCAGTTTGTCCGCGAGTATTTCGACAGTCCGGAGGGGCAGGCAATTGTGGCCGACCTGCGGGCATTTGGGATTGCCGCCGCGGCCGCCCCATCGCCCAAGCCCCCCGCCGGGCCGCTCCCGCTGGCCGGCAAAACGGTGGTGGTCACCGGTACGTTGCAACGCTTCGACCGGGCGGAGGCCGAAGCAGCGATCCGCGCCGCCGGCGGTCACCCCAGCAGCAGCGTCTCCCGCAAGACCTCCTTCGTCGTCGTTGGCGAAAACCCCGGCAGCAAACGCGACAAGGCGATAGAATTAGGCATACCGCTGCTGACGGAGGAGGAATTCGTGCGGCTGCTCGCAGGTGGCTCCGCAGGCGGTTCGTCAAGCGGCCCTGCAGGTAGGCCGACGGGCGGCTCCGTAGACAATGCGGGCGATCCCGCGGTGGCCAGGCCCGCGGGCGATGCGATCGATTCCGCCGTGGCCAGGCCGTCTGTCGGCCCCACAGGCGGTGCTTCCGCGACACGTACGGACGGGCCGTCCGCCCTGACAACCCGTGCGGCCAGCCCGCCGCGGCGACAGCGGGACCTGTTCGACGGATCGGAATAGTACTAGGCCTCTCGGAGCCAGTAGGCCGCCCCCGACCGGGCAGACCACGCAAAGCCAGCAGGTCCCTCGGAGACGCCGGCCGTCCGTCTAGCAGCGGCCCAGGAACGCAGGGATGGGCGCACCGCCGCATGAACCATCGTCGGAGCGAGCGTCCGCGGCGTCGCCGCCGGGCGGGGAGCCGTTGGCACGGGGATCCGAGCATCCACCATCCCCTTGCGTGCCGCAACCCGAGCCAATCCGATCGCCGGCGGTGCCGCAACATTCTTCGGTACCGCAATCCGAGTTGAGACCATCGCCGACGGCGCCGCAAGCAGTGGAGTTGCCGCCGTGGACACCAGCGGACGACGCCCGCGCCGCGGCGGTCTACCTGCTGGCGCGGCTGCACTTCCCGCAGTTCCGACTCGACGCCGCACAGGTGCGGCTCCACCTGCAACGCACCTTCGCCCTGTACCGCCCCAAACACCCCGGCCCGCTCACTTGGAGCGACTACATCGACGGCCTGTATGCCCTGGACTGGATCGTCTGCATCGGCTGTCTGGAGCGGCAGGAGGCGGCGTGGGAAGCACTGTTTGCCGCCCGCACGCAACGGGCCGACCTGCTGCTGATCGACGCCCTGCGGCTCCGCGCCGCCCGCTTCTACCCCCACGATGCCGACGCCCAGGAATCGGCGGTGCAAGAGTTCTGGAGCCGGCTATTGGTCCCGGAAACGGACGACCGCCTGCCGATTTTGGGACGCTACGACGGGCGGCGGCCGCTGGTCCCGTGGCTGATCCGGGTCTTCCAGAACTGGCACATCTCACGGTTGCGGCGTCTGCCGGATGTACCGTTGCCGGAGGACGACCACGCGGTGCCGCCGGCGCCGCCACCCCCGCCGCACGCCGAGGCCCGCTGGCACGAGCTGTTCGTGCAGATCGCCCGCGACTGGATCGGCACCCTCTCGCCGGACGACCTGCTGCTACTGGGACTGCGCTGGCGGTACCGGATGAACCAGCGGCAGGCCGCCAAGCTGTTCGGCCTCAACGAGGGGACTCTCACTCGCCGCACCGACAAGCTGCGGGACCGGGCCTTGGCCTATTTCGGCGAACGCCTCGCCGCCGCCGGCTGGAGCGGCGACGACCTCATGCCGCTGATCCTGGCCGAGCTGGGGGAGGTGCTGTCCGACGACCCGCGCCTGTCCGCCGAGCAGCTGCGGCGACTGCTCGCCCAGCGACACGCCCCGCTGCCGCCGGCTGACCCCGAAGCGGCGGCCTGATCGGCTCGTCGTCGGCGGGCCGCCTGCCACAACTGGCCTCTGTGCGGGCCACATTGAGCGGTGGGTCGAAACCGCAGACCCTCCGGCGGCCATTCCGTACAACAATCGGTGTCGCGGCTTCCCCGTCGCGACGATGGCGGTGACCCTGCCGCGGCCATGGCGACGACCCTGCCGCGGCCATGGCGACGGCCCCGTCTGTCGTATGTGGATGCAAACCGATGTCAGGACCACACTGATGAAGACCCGCCTGTTTACCCCCGGCCCGACCCCCGTGCCGGAAGAGACGCTGCTGGAGCTGGCCCGTCCGGTGGGCTATCACCGCTCCGCCGAAGCCAAGGAAATCCTGGCGGAGGTGACCGCCGGGTTGCAATACGTGTTCCAGACCCGCCAGCCGGTGTACACGCTGACCAGCTCCGGCACCGGGGCGATGGAAGCGGCGGTGGCCAACGTCATCGCTCCCGGCGACAAAGCGATCCTGTGTACCGCCGGCCGCTGGGGGGAACGCTGGCGCGGCATCCTCAAGGCCTACGGGGCGCAGATTGTGGCCGTGGAAGTTCCCTACGGCGCCGCGGTGACGCCGGAGATGCTCGCCGCGGCATTAGCGGCCCACCCGGATGCCGTGGCCGTCTATGCCACGCTCAGCGAGACCAGCACCGGTGTGGGCCACGACATCGCCGCGTTCGGACGACTGGTGGCGGCCACCCCCGCCCTGCTGGTCATCGACGGCATCAGCGGCGTCGGGGCGATGGAATGCCGCATGGACGACTGGCAGATCGACATCCTGGTGACCGGTTCGCAAAAAGCGTTGATGCTCCCGCCGGGGCTGGCGTACATCGCAGCCAGCGAGAAGGCCTGGCGGAAGATCGAGGCCACGCCGGTGCGACATTTTTACTTCGATTTGCGACGCTACCGCAAGGCGTTGGCCGACGGGCCCGATACACCGTTCACCCCAGCCAACACGCTGATCCGGGCGCAACGGGCCAGCCTGCAGCGGATCCGCTCCGAAGGACTGGAGCAGCTCTGGCAGCGGCACGCCCGCATCGCTGCCGCCTGCCGCGCCGCTGTGCAGGCCATGGGACTGGAGCTGTTCGCCCAGCGTCCCAACAACGCCCTGACGGTCATCACCGTGCCCGCGGGCGTCGACGGTTCGGCCACCCTCAAACGCCTGGAAAAGACCTACGGCTACAAGCTCGCCGACGGGCAAGACACCCTCAAGGGCAAAATCTGGCGACTCAGCCACATGGGCTACGTCGATGCCTTTGAAGTCCTCGGGGCGATCGCCGCTCTGGAGCTGGTGCTGCACGAGCTGAAGCGGCCCGTGGAGCTGGGCGCCGGCGTGGCCGCCTTCCAGAGGACCTACGCCCACATGCTCGAGGCCAATCCCTGAAGAAGCGGCCGCCGTCACTTAGCCCCGATGCCTTGCAATTTTTACAACCACTCCGTCGATTGCGCCGCGCGATTGTAGTTGTTACACCGGCTGTGCGATAGCGTGGCGCAGCCGGCACGTCTGATCCGCTCCGTGCGGAGCGTGCATGCCGCAGTTTCCCGACGATTTTTGAGGGCTTTCGGCTCAAGTCGCCGCGCCTGGCACACATCTTGCGGATAGACTGGTGACGCCGGGAGCATGCAAGACGATCGACGGGAGTCGATGCCGGCGTCGTCTCCACGGAGGTCAAGGGAATGACGCTTCGGTGGTTCCGTCTGGTCTGTCGGGTGCCGCTACTTGTCAGCGGGGCAATCGTGGCGTTGGTCGGGTGGACGTCCCCCGCGGCCGCAGCCACCTTCGAGACCCCCAACTTCATCGTCGACGCCCCGACGCCGGAGCTGGCTCGCACCTTCGGCGAAATGGCCGAAGTCTATCGCCGGCAGAAGGCCCTCGAATGGCTCGGACGAGAAATGCCGACCTGGCCGAACCGCTGCCCGCTGCGGGTCCGCATCGAGCTGGGCTCGGCCGGCGGCGCCACCACCTTCTCGTTCCACCCCCGCGGCGGCGTCGTCTCCCAACAGATGGAAATCCGCGGCGAAGTCCGGCAACTGCTGCACAGCGTTCTGCCGCACGAGATCACCCACACCGTCTTTGCCCACTACTTCGGCCGACCCGTCCCCCGCTGGGCCGATGAAGGGGGCAGCGTCCTGTCCGAAAACGAAGAGGAACGCTTCCAGCACGACATCCGCTGCCGGGAAATCCTTAACGCCGGACGAGCCTACGTCCTGCGGACCCTCTTCCGCATGACCGAATACCCGCGCGACATGATCGTCGTCTACGCCCAAGGATATTCGGTGACCGCATTTTTGGTGGAGCGAGGCGGCGGCGGGCAGATCGGCCGGGCCAAGTTCTTGCAATTCCTCAGCATCGGCATGCAGGGGAACGATCCCCGCTACCATGGTACGCTAGAAAGCTGGAATGAGGCGTGCCGCCGCATCTACGGCTTCGAGTCGGTCGACGCCCTGGAAAAAGCATGGCTGGACTCGCTGCGGACGCCGCCGTCGCGGGTCGCGGCCCGCGAGCTGGGCAACGTCCTCAACCGCGGGCCGGCCGCCATACCCGTTGCGGCCGCCAACGCCACTGCCGGTCTGACCTCCGCTCCCACTACGATGGCAACGGCAGCCGGCCGCACCGAGCTTCGCAGCAGTGCCCTGCCGGCAGTGCCGCTGCTGGAACCGCCCGTGCGGGCTGTCCGTGGCGCGCCCCCGGAGTACGACGCGCCGCGGTCCGCATCCCCCTCAGGTCCCGCGTCCGCCTCAGGTCTGGCCGCTGCGACCCCGGCGCCGCCCGTTGCCGCCAGGGGAACAGCACCAGCAGTGTCACCTGCCGTGCCGCTACTATTGCCGCCGGAAATCCCGCATCCGGCCCACGCTGCACGCTGACAGTCGCCGAGATGCGGCCACATCCGCCGGAACCAGGCCAGCACCACTCAGGCCAGCACCACCCAGGGCGGTGTAAATACTCTTGCGACAACGCCGCCTGCCTCGCTCGCGTGCCGAATCCCCGCTCCGACGGGGACACCGAACACATCCGTCCATCAACAGAGTGGTTTTGTACAAATATACACCACAGGTGACGCGTTGTCAAATCGGAAATCCAGATTTTTTCAACCCCGGCGGACGTGGCCGAAGTCGGGAGGAGAGCAGGTGGGCCCACAATCGCGGCGAGCGTCAGAGCGTCTCCATCGTCGCCCTTCAGGCGGCGTCGGCGTCGTTGCGGAATAGATGCATAGGCGGAAACAGGCGTCCTCGCGGCGGCGGTAGTTGGTTGGGGCCAACCGGCCCGTCGTGCGTTCCTTCCCAGGCGTAGTGCCGCAAGGCGTCCAGCACGCGTTCGGCCAACGCCAGGGCTTCGCGGCCGTCGTGGCCGCTGACCCGTGGCATCCGCCCGCTCCGCACGCAGTCCAGAAAATCGCGGATTTCGGCGGTGAGCATATCCCCCTTGCGGTCGCCGTCGATCTGCAGCACCTGCAGGTAGCGGCCGAACAGGTCCTCCTTGAGGCGGGCACGGGCGGCGGCGTCGAGCCGGTCGATGGGGATGCCGTGTCGACGCACCTCGTCGCTGGGCTGAACCAGCACCAGCTTGCGGCTGACGAAATCGATGCCGGCGTAGCCTTCCGGCGCCCAGATGCGCATGCGGCGCTTGGGGATGCGGGTGATGCGGCTGGCGGTCAGGTGGGCGATGCAGCCGTTGGCGAACTCCAGGCGGGCGTTGACCATGTCTTCGTGGCCACCAAAGACCGCCGCGCCGACAGCGGCGACCCGCAGCACCGGCGCCCGCACCAGGGCCAGCAGCAGATCCAGATCGTGGATCATCAGATCGAGCACGGCGCCGATGTCGGTGGAGCGGCCGGTGAACGGTCCGTGGCGTTCGGCTTCGACGAATTTGGGACGGATAGGTCGCCGCAGGAGCTCTTCAAACGCGGGGTTGAATCGTTCGATGTGTCCGACTTGCAGGGGCACACCGGCCTGGCGGGCCAGGGCGATCAGCTCATCGGCTTCGGCCAGGGTGCGGCAGATCGGTTTCTCGACCAGCACAGGCACGCCGGCCCGCAAAAACGCCGCGGCGATCTCGTGGTGGTGGACGGTCGGGGTGACCACGCTGACCGCGTCCACCTGGCCAAGCAAGGGGGCGTAGTGGGTGTAGGGACGGGTGCCCAGTCGGGCGGCGATGAGAGCCGCCTGCTGCGGGTTGACGTCGGCCACTCCGACCAGCTCGACATCGTCCATCGCGGCCAGGATCCGGGCATGGTGCTGCCCGAGGTGCCCGACGCCGATAACCGCCACACGGAGACGCTTCATTGCCGCCTCATGGAGACTCAGGAGTGACGTCCACCGCGGATGCGTTGGTTCAGGCGGCTTGGGTCCACGGTGCTGCTGCCGGTTGCCGGGCAGCAGCGGCCAGCCGTCGGACCAACTCCACATTCAAACTATGACCAGAGCGATACGCCACCACATGACCGGCCAGATCCGCCCCCCACAGGGCCAGGTCGCCGATCAGGTCCAGCACTTTATGCCGCGCCGGCTCGTCCGCAAACCGTAACCGGTTGTGCAACAGCCCCTGCGGGCCGAATACCAGCAGTCCTTCCGGCCCCAGGTGACGGCCGACCCCCTGCCGTTGCAGCTCCTCCGCCTCGGCCAGGGTCACGAACGTCCGGCACGCCGCCAGTTCGTTTTGAAACACCTGCGGCGTCAGCGTCCGGCTCACCCGCTGCGGCGGGATCGGCCCGTACGGCCCGTAGTCCAGGTGGTAGCTGATCCGCAACCCCGGCTCGCCGCTATCGGGCGGGTAAAGCGTCAGGCTACTGCCGGCGCTGACCACCCGCAGCGGCTTGTGCACTGCCCAGATCGGCCGCATCGCCCCTTGCAGGACCGTCCCCGCCTGCTGCAACGCCGCCACGTAGCCTGCCGCCGATCCGTCCAGTCCTGGTGGCTCCGGCCCGTCTAGCTCCACCTGGCAGTTGTCGATCCGCAGTCCTGACAGGGCCGCCAGCACATGCTCGACCAGCGTGATCGCGTCCGGCGGCGTGCCCAGCGTCGTCCGCCGCTGCGTCTGACGCACCCACCCGACCTGGGCCGGTATCGTTAGCCCGGAACGGTCGCGGCGAACAAACACGATCCCGCTGTTGGCCGCCGCGGGGACAAACCGCACCCGCACTTCCCGGCCCGTGACCAGTCCCGTCCCGGCGACCTCCACTGCCCGGGCCAGCGTCCGTTGCGGCCGATAGCCGATGATGTGCACTGCCTTGCCTTTCCGGCGTCCTGCCGGGGTTTGGAGATCCTGCCTGCTGCCTAAAGGCCATCTTCTAGCGGAGGGGCCACGGCTTCCTTACCGCGGGCCGCTCCGCCGGTTGCGCTGTAACCGGTTGACTCGTTTTTCGGCTAATTCGCCGGTCCGATTTCACCAAACAAAAGCATTTTTGTATCCGTGCGTTTTTTATTTATTCACAAGAGCACAACCGTTATCCATCCATAATTTTTATCCACAATTGCTATCCATAATCTCAATTCTTGTGTCTACAAGCGATTTTAATCTGTCATTTGTTTTTTGTCTATACACAATTACCATCCACTTACAATTGACACCTACAAATAGCTCGCGTCCATACGTAATTTGTGTCTGTACGCAATTTGTGTCTGTACGCGACGAGAATTACCCATACCTCCGCTTCTGGCATGGCGACCGTCGCCGAAGCTTGAGCCCGTCAGCGGGACCCGCCGGGTGGCGGCGTGGTACCCGACGCCGGGACGGTGCTACTCCCTGCCGGCGCCGGCCCGCCCAGCGGCGGCAGCTTACTCACGTCCACCACCTGCCCTTGGGCGTCCTTGGGCGGATACCACGTATTGAGCGTCTTGATCACCAGCGGCGTCAGATCGACATACGACGCCACGTAAAACGGCTGGGCCGCCGGCGGCTTGAGCTTCAGCTCCTTGATCATCGGATTTTTCATCTCTTCCGGGGTCACGGCGTCCGGATAGGCAAAGACGATGTGGTAGCCGTTCATTTCGGCGGTTTTATCGACCACCGTTTTGATCTCGTCGTAAAGCTGCGAAATCACCGCCGATGCCTCATCGTTGAGGATGCGACCGACCTCCGCCTCGCGGTCCTGGATTTTGCGGCTCAGCTCAACCATCTTTTTGCCGATCTGGTCGCGCAGCTCGGCGACCTGCTGCTGCTGGTAGTCCTGTTGCAGCTTGGTCAGCTCGGACCGCCAGACGATGATGTCCTTGGACAGCTCATCCCGTTTTTTGTTGAGCAGGTAGGCGTGGTATTTGGCCTTGCCGTATTCGCGCATGACCGCGGCGATGTTGAACGCGGCAATCGTCGGGCGGGCCGCCGGCGCGGCGGGGGGGTTGCCCCCCGGCGTCTGGCTCTGCACCCCGCTGCTGTACCACAGCACCCCCGCGATCCCCACGACCACTGCCCAGCGGCGTACCGTTCGGTTCACGGAACTACCCTCCTTGTGTCGGTGCGGTGCCCTGCGTCCGTGGCGGCGGAGGCACTCGCCGCAGGCCAGCCCGGACGGCTATCGCCGTAGCACCCGGGCGGAACCGTCCTGCCGGAACCGTCCTGCCGGGGACCCTCCGCACCCCGCCAGCCCGCGTGGCTCCTGTCCCTGTCTGCCGTGACGCAGCGGCCTGATACCGCAATCCCCTCGCGGCGTCAACCTCGATACGGCGGAACGCACCACTCCGCCGCCCCCATTCCACTCCCACCCCGCCGCTTGATATTCCGACGAAGCCAGCGTTTCGTATAACAACGTAGAACGGATTGCCCCCGAAGCGGCTACTCCCCCTCGCCGAACCCCCCTGTCCCGCGGACCGTATGCCATATAAACGCGAGGGCGGCGGGGGAGGCAGCCGGCTGCCGGAATGGCCGGGATCGCGGCGGACGCCGGGTCATGGTAGAATAACTGCCCAGGAAGCTCTTGCAGGCCTCTGATGCCAAACTATAGGCGGCGTAAGGAGTTACGAAACGGATAATGCGGGCATGGCCGAGCCGCCGCTAACACGGGTGACCTTGCTGGCTCGTCTGCGGGATCGCAACGATGCCGCGGCGTGGGAGGAATTTGTACAGTTGTATGGGCCGCTGATTTACCGCTTTGCCCGGCAACGGGGACTGCAGGACGCCGACGCCGCCGACCTGATGCAGGACGTGCTCCGCAGCGTCGCCCGGCACGTCGGGCAGTGGCAGTACGACCGTCGCCGCGGCACGTTCCGCGGCTGGCTGTTCACGATTACCCGCAACAAGATTTACAATTTTCTCAACGCCCAGCGGCGACGCCCGCACGTCAGCGGCGACGAAACCGCCCAGGAACGGCTCGAGGCCGCACCCGCCCGCGCCGACCCTGAATCGCTGGATGCCCTCTGGGAACGGGAATATCAGCACCAGTTGAGCCTGCGGGCGATGGAACGGGTCCGGGGCGAGTTCCAGCCGAGCACCTGGCAGGCGTTTTGGGAGACGGCGGTGGCGGGGCGGCCGGCGGCGGAGGTTGGCGCTCGGCTGAACATGTCGCCGGGTGCGGTGTACGTCGCCAAGTGCCGTGTCCTGGCCCGCCTGCGCGAGGAGGTGCGGCAGATGATGGCCGAGGAGGACCCCGGCTTCGCTCCCGCCGCCGCCAACGGCACCTGATTGGCCCGAACCGTTCGCCACGAGGACACGCCATGCCACCGGAGCTCCAATCGGAATGCCTCGACGGCGGCGAGCTGGAACGCCTCCTGCAGGGCCGCCTGACCGCCAGCCGCCTGGCCTGGGCCACCGACCACATCGGCCAATGCCCGGACTGCCAGCAGCGGCTAGAAGCCCTGATCGCCGATGGCGCCCCCTTGGCCGAAGCGTTGCGGCGTGTGTCGGAGCTGATCCCGCCGCGGCATTCGGCCTACCACCGGGCCGTGGCGGCCCTCCGCGAGGAGCTGCGGGCCACGACCTTGCTGCCGCAGCCCACGCCGGAAGAGGCGGCGGACGCCGGGATCGCCGCCATCGACCTGTCGTTTCTGATGCCGGCCGCCGAACCGGACCTGCTCGGACAGCTCGGCCCGTTCCGGGTGCGGCGGGTGCTCGGCCGCGGCGGCATGGGCATCGTCATGCAGGCCTACGACCCCGATTTGGACCGCGAGGTGGCGATCAAGATCATCGAGCCGTACTGGGCCGGCAACGAAGTGGCCCGGCAGCGGTTTTGTCGCGAGGCCCGGGCCGCCGCCGCCGTCACCCACGAGCACATCGTCACCGTCTTCCAGGTCGCCGAGGACGAACATTCCGGCCTGCCTTACCTGGTGATGCAGTTGGTCCAAGGGGAATCGCTGGAGCAGCGGCTGCGGCGGGAGGGAAGGCTGCCGCCGCTGGTGGCGGCCCGTATCGGCATGCAGGCAGCCGCTGGGTTGGCCGCCGCCCACGCCGCCGGCCTGGTCCACCGCGACATCAAACCGGCCAATATCCTCCTGGAGGTCCCGCACGACCGCGTCAAGCTCACCGACTTTGGCCTGGCCCGGGCGGTGGAGGACGTCAAACTGACCCGCAGCGGCATGGTCGCCGGCTCGCCGTTGTACATGTCCCCGGAACAGGCCCGCGGCGAAGAGGTGGACTTCCGCAGCGATCTGTTTAGCCTGGGGGCCGTGTTGTACGAGGCGATCAGCGGCCAGCCCCCCTTCGCCGCCACCACCCCCCTGGCCGTATTGCGGCGGATCACCGACGAAGAACCGCTGCCGCTGCGGCAGGCCGCACCGGACGTTCCGCCGGAGGTGGCGGCGATCGTGGACCGCTTGCTGGTCAAAGACCCCGCCGGACGGTTCGGCTCGGCCGCCGAGGTGGCCGCGGCCTTCGCCACCGTACTGGCCCGACACCGCCAACTGACGCCCCTGGAGATCCCTGCCGGGGTGTGCGTGGAGAGCGACTGCTTTGCCGTGCCGGCGGCGATCCCCCGCTGGCGACAGCGGCTGCGGCGGCTCGTCGACGGGAACCGCTGGCGACGGCTGGCTCGACCCGCCCTCCCCTGGCTTGGCGGCGCCCTGCTCGGCGCGGCGGCCGGCAGCCTGCTGACTGCCTGGACCCTCCCGCCACGCATCGTCGAGCGGACGATCGAGGTCCCCGCCGCACGGACCGCCGGACCGGAACCGCACATCCTGCTAGCGGATACCCAATCGGGAGCGATCTGGAGCTTGGCCTTTGTTGGCAACGACCGCTTGCTTGTCGGTTCTGAAAACGGCACGTTGCGGCTATGGGACCTCAAACGCGCTGCCGCAGGGGGCGACGGCCTGCTCAAAACCTTCGAGCCTCAGCAAAACGGCAACATCTGGAATATCGACGTCTCCGCCGACGGCAAATACGCCGTCAGTGCCTGCGACGATTCCGCCGTCGTCCTGTGGAACCTGCACACCCTGCGGTTTGAAGGGCTGAAGTTTCCGCACCCGCACTCGGCCCGCTCCGCCGCCTTCTCCCCGGACCACCGCTACCTGGCCACCGGCGACCGCAACTCGACCATCCGCATCTGGGATATGGGCACGCAGGTGCCGGTCGAGCTGCGCGAGCACCGCGGCACCGTCCACGGCCTGGTCTTCAGCCCGGATGGCCGCTGGCTGGCCAGTTGCGGCTCGGACCGGATGGTCCACCTCTGGGACGTCACCACCATCCGTTGGGCCGATCGCGAAGGGCCGGAGCGAATATTGAGCCTGTCGGAGCACCGCGGCCCGGTCTATGCCGTGGCGTTCAGCCCGGAGGGGGACCGCCTGGCCAGTTGCGGGTGGGACGGCACCGTCCGCCTGTGGGACACGGCCAACGGCACCCAGCTATTGAGCATCAAGGCCCACGACGGCGACGCCTGGGCCGTGAGCTTTGGGGGCGGCGGCCGCTGGCTGGCCAGTTGCGGCTCGGACGGGGCCGTGCGGGTGTGGGATACTAACAACGGCCAGGAAGTGTTCGCCTGGCGGGGGGACCGCGGCATGCACATCGTCCGCTTCGCCCCCGACGGCACGACCCTGGCTGCCGCCGGCCGGGACGGGATCGTCCGCGTCTGGACCATCCCGCCGCCGGCCGACGAGTAGCGAATCGGAGAACCGGTCAGGCCAGGGCGGCTCGCCATTCCCCCGGTCTGCACTGCCGCATCTGCCTCCGCAGCCGCCGTGGCTGTCAGGCCGCCGTTGGTTATCCGGACCCAGCAAATGTGAGGGCATAATGCGGTTGGCCGCGGCCGCCGTGGCTGTCAGGCCGCTGTTGGTGGTCGCCTTTAGCGGGCACCGATCGCCCGGGCCAGCGGCTGGATCACGTGGGGCACCAGGTAATTCTGGGTCACGTCATCGAGTACCCGCCGCTGATGCTGATAGGCCGCGATGTAGGAATCGTGCGGCTGCTTGCCCCAGAACTGCCGCACCGTGGCATAGACGCTGATCGGCGCTTCCGGAATGTTCCCCGTCCGCAAATGATAGGCGTTGGTGCGCGTCTCGATGCTCACCCGGCATTGCAACTGGTAGGTGTCGTCCAGGGCGATGGTCAGGTTGGGCTGAAAGTTCAGGATTTTGACCTGGGGCATATGCAGGACCGATTCCAGCGGCGTGCCCGCGGCCAGAGCCTCGATGACGACCTCGTCATGGTTCCCCTGGTAGAGCAGGTCGAAGTGGTACATCACGTCCAGCGAATCGGTCTGCAGCAGGGCCAAGTCGAGATGGTAGGGTCCGATTTCCAGAATGCGCTGGATGTGCTGGTCGGCGTCGGCCAGGGCGGGGGGATTGACATATCCGCAGCAGAGCCGTCGCCGGTCGAGGGAGACCCAGCGGTAGCTTCCGTCGTCGTGTTCTTCTTCGAGGTAGTATTCGTCGTCGCCGCGTTTTTCGAAGTCGCAGAGAGCGGGCTGGGCCTTGTGGATGGCCTCAAAGAAGTGGAGGATGGTTTCGCGGCTGGTTGGCAACTCGAGTTTGGAATTGAGGTACATCGACACACCGAAATCGTCGCACAGAGCGGCGTAGGGGTTCATCGCACGTTCCTCCTGTCGGGGCGACGTGGCGGCATGGGCGGCACGGGGAGGGGTGTCGCCGCTTCCGGAGTCCGCCCCGGCATTTTCGGGACATGACTATCCCTGGGCGGCAGAAGCGGTTCGATTCGAGCCACTGCCGCCGCGGGTGCAGCCGAACGCTTGGTGTTATTGTTCGCAATTATCTGTCGATTTGCAAGGTGAGTAGACCGTAGCCGCTGCCCTCGCGGAGGGACAATAGGACCATCTACGCGACGCCCAACGGTCATCCCCGTTCCTATCGGGCCAATGCTCCCGGACTGTCGCGATACATTTTGAGCGGTGCGGCGTCGATAGTCAGGAGCTGTCCGCCGCCCAGGGAGGTCCAGGCGTACAGCTCGGCCCCGCCGCTGGCGGCGGCCCCGACCTTGAGCTGCCGCTCGCTGCCGTCAGCCAGCTTCACCGTGATGTGCAGGTACTCCTTGGCGTCCTCGATGCCGTATTCGGGCTTGTCCTTGCCGTCCAAAAAGCTTTTGATCGTCAGGCCGCTCAGGGTTTGGACCAGGGCGGTCAGTTTGGCGGGGTCGAGCATGAAGCCGGCGGGGGTGGGGGGGGACTGGGGTTTCCACTGGCCGTCGCCGCTTTTGACGAAGTGGAGTTCGGTGACGAATCCGGCCTTGCCCCAGCCTTTGAGTCGGACTTCGGTCGCCTGGTCAGCGACGAAGCGGAGCTGGCCGCGGTCGCGCAGCTCGGCGGTGGTGAAGCGGTCGAATAGGTGCTTGGGCAGGGCGTAGACGCGGTTGCGGCCGCCGACCCGGGCGTAGACCTGCCCCGGATCGGCCGTGACCTTGCCGAACTCGTAGACCCGCTCGCGGTCGTCGCCACTGGTCAGGGTCACCGTCACTTTCAGTTGCGGCGTGGGGGCCAGGCCATATTCTTTCAATTGTTCCTCTGACGGTTGTTCGCTGATGATCCGCGAAGCCGATTGCGTCGTTCCAACTAGCCGCAACAGTTCCTCAACGGTTTCGGCGTCGGCCGATTGCCCCTTGCGGGCTTCCGGTGCGGCAAACAGCCAGCGTCGGGGACCGCTGCCTTCCGATTTGGCCTCGCGGTATAGCTCGTAGGCGGCCGCACCGCTGACCTGCAGGCGCTCCACCGCCTCGTTGCTGAAGGTGGGCAGGCTCGGGTCGAGCAGCTCTAGGCGGCTTTTGCGGACGGCGGCGACGAAGTCCACCGTCTCGGGAGCGGCGCCGATTTTGACCTTTTCGGGGACCAGAAAATCACTGGTCGTGCCGTCCGGGAGGATCCGCCGCACGGCGACGGCGTCCCCTTCCTTGCGGCCGACCAGCAGGCGGATCGGCTGGGCTTTTTCCTTGCGTTTGGGTTCACTTTTGTCATCGGCGGGGGGCTCAAAAGCATCGGCCCATACCTGGATTTCAACCTGCAGGGCATTGCCGCTGAAGCGGGCGTCGTCCCGGGGTGGGAAGGAGCGGATGATGCGGCGTTCCGTCAGGACGTCCAATAGCCGCTGCACGGCGGTGCGGTCGGTCGCCTGAGGCTCGGTGGGGGTCGGCGGGCCGTACAACTTCCACTCCTGGGCGGTGCCGACCCGCCGCAGCGTCACGCCGGTGGACAGGTCGATGCCGTCGATGCGGACGCGTTCCACGGTCAGCAGGTTGCGGTCGCGCAACGGGTCGGGGTTGTCGATGAGGGGAGCCAGGCCATTGAGGTTGGCGCCGCCGACCCGCATGATCCCCGGCTGGCCGTGGATGCGGACCCAGTATTTGGCATCGGCGGGGGCCGGGGGAGCATCCTTTTTGTCCACCGCATCGGGCTTGCCGATGTCCACGGTGGTGCTGGTGCCGTCCTTGAAGCGGAGGGTGACGCGGATGCGGCCGGGGGAGTCGTCGCTCAGGCCGTGTTCGCGGAGCTGCTCGGGGGTGGGCAGCTCGAGGAAGTCGGTGGCGCTGGCGACCCGCAGGCTGGTCAGGGCGTTGAGCAGCGGGCGGACGCCAGTGAAGGTAGCGGCGCTGAGCGGGTCGCCGGAGACGTCGGCGGCCCCCCATCCTTGAGGTTGGACGAACACCCACTGCCCGCCGCTCTTTTCGAGCTGCACCGATTTTTTCTGCTGCTCCAAGGCCAGCTCGATGCGGGTTGTCTCGTCCTCGGCGCGGAACGATTCGACGGGGAAGACCGACTTGTTGCGGAACTCGCTCGGGCTTTTGAGCAGGTCGACGGCCTGGCCGCCGCGGCCGCCGGACTGGAGCAGGGGGTCCAAGGCACTGCGGGGTATGGCCAGGGGGCGGCGGTAGCGGTCGGTCATGACAAAGGCGACGCCGCGGCCGCCGGCCAAAACGTCGCCGATTTGTACGCTGGCGGCACGGTCATCCGAGGCCCGCAGGGTTACCTTCAGACCGGCCGGTTCCAGGCCGTGCAGGGCCGGATTGCCCGTCAGCTCCGGATGCGGCGTCGGTTTGACCGCCAGCAGCTCCCGGACAATATCGTTGACTGTGAAATTGTCCGCCCAGGCCTCCAGAGTCGTACTCTGCCCGGCGGCGTCCTTGGCCTCCCAGCGGACGGTCCACCGCTGCGTCCCCTGGCGGGTAAAAACGATCGGTCCGCCGCTGGAGCGTTCGATTTCGACAGTGGTGATGTCCTCCGGCTTGGCGCCGGCCAGCTCGGCCAGCAAAATGCCGCTGTCCGGCGTGCTATCGGTCCCGACAAGGCTGTAGATGAGCAGTCCGGCAACGGCGGCGAGGATGACGCCGCCCAGTATGGCAGTCGCACGGAAGTTCATGGCATCACCTGCTTTGTAAGCTTGCCTTGTAAGCCGTCGTTGCTGTCGCCTCCCGATGCGGTGGGGAGCCGCCCTACTGCCTGGGCACGGCCATCGCCGGCCCGGCGTCAACCCTTCGGCCCGGCGTCAATCCCCGGTTTGGCGTCAACCCTTTGGCCTGGCCTCCACGCTTCAGCCCGGCGTCACTGTCGCCGCACTACCCACACCCCCGCGCCCAGTCCCACCACGCTCAGCAGTCCCAGACCCAGCGGCAGCCACAGCAGCCGGGTCACATTCAGGCTTCTGGGGTTAGGCAGCTTGTATTCGGTGTACTTTTTCGCCTCGATGTTCACCGCCGCGACGGACGTATCCCGACCACGCAGCCAGTCGATGGTCACGCCCAACAGGTCGAAGCTCAAGGGGCTGCCGCGGGCCCGTTGGGCCAACTCGTCGGTGAAGATGCTGCCGCTGCCGATGGCCGCCGCCCGCGGCGTGGTCCCCTCGGTGACGATCACCGCGACCGGCCGCGGGTCGGGGCTGATCTGGACTTCCCGCATCACCGCCTCGGAAGTCAGGATCTGCTCCCATCGTTGCCCCAGGTCCGCCGGACGTTCCTGCTCCACCCAAGTGGTTCCGACGGTCAGCAGCAGCTCCTTGGCCTGGTACTGGGGGTGGGTCGTCAGGGGGGTCATTTCACGGGCCCGGCTGAGGTCAAGGCGCGGACGCACCCGGATGATTGACTGGAACAACGGGTTGCGTGCGGCCTCCCGGCTAAAGCCGGCCGGGGCGCCGAGCAGGACCTGATCGGGCAACCACGTGTAAATGTAGCGGTTGCCGACACCGATGTTGTATTCGGCCAGCAGCGGCTCGATGCCGGTGGTCAGGACGCGGCCGTCCGGTCCCGGCGTGGCGTCGGCCACCAACAGCAGCTTCCCCTTCTTTTCCGGGCGGTTCATGTAAGCCCGCAAGCTGTCCACGGCCCGCTGGGAAAACGGGTTGAGCGGGTCGGCGACCACCACCACCGCCGCGTCGTCCGGCACGGCGGGGTTGGGTACATTGAGGGGCAGCGGCCGCACCTCCAGATAGTTTCTCTCCAGGTACTGGCGCAGGCGGTTGGCCGAGCGGTCCGGGGGCACGTCCGGATTGTTGCTCACGTCCAGCTCGCCGTGGCCTTGGGTGAAATAGACGACCGGCTTGCGGTCGCTGCCGGCCAGCGAGACGATCTCGCGGTAAAGGCGGCTTTCGCCGACAAAGCTGCGGCCTTCGAAGAAGTCGTTGTCGCTCAGGACGGCGTGGCGTTTCTCCCCCTCGCCAGCGGTCAAGAGCACCGCCGCGGCGGTCGTCCGCTGCGCCAGGGTTAGCTCGAACTGCGGGTATTTGTCCAGCAGGCTCGCCAGTTCGGCCTTGTCCGCGGCCTGGCTGAGGAAGCGGACCTGCACGCGACCGCGGCTAACGTCGCGGAAGGCGATCAGCAACTGGCGGATGTCGTTCAGCTCGCGGTCGGTAGTGTTCGCCATTATGGCGTAGACGTGGATCGGCTCTTCGAGCCGTTCCAGCAGTTGCCGGGTCGGTTCGGACAGGGAGTAGAAGCCGGTCGCCGTGGTGTCGAGCTGTGCCGGCATTTCGCGGGCGATGATCACGTTGACGACGATCAGGGCCACTAGCACCAGCAGGACGGTGAGAAGGAAGTTGGCGCTGTAGATGAAGCGGCGCAGCAGGGGGTCGTGGCGTTCGTCGGCCCGGGCCGGCTGGATGGCGAAGAAGAGGGCAAAAGCACCGATGAGCGTCCCCAGCAGCGGTCCGAGGACCCAGCGGGCCTGTTTCCAGTCGCCGCGGTCCAACCACGCCTGGAGGCTTTCGCTCCAGAGGTAGAAAAAGAGCAGGCTGGCAAGCATAAGCAGCAGTCCCAGACCGCCGCCCATGCCGAGCACGAGGAGGCGGGCTTCCCGCAACTGTTCGGCCTTGCCGGGCGGGGAGGGCCGCAGCAGCAGGCTTACCCCCCCCGCGGCGGCGATCAGGGCCGCCGTCAACGTGGTGGCGAAGCCGGTCAGGTATTCGCCGCGGGCCGGGTTGGCCAGCTCCATTACCCGCCGCGAGGCTTCGGACGACTCCCCGGTTTTCGTCTCCTCGCTGACCTTGATCGTGCGGAAAGCGTGATACCCCAGATACGCCGTTGCCGCCAATGACACCGCCACCAGCACCAGCAGGGTATAACCCACCGCGGAGCGATGGCCGCTGATCCACTCGACCAGGACGTTACCTGCCGCGGGCGGTCCGCCACGCTCAACCGATTCGGCACGTGTCATGTTCGTATCCATGGATGCCGCTTCCTGTTAGGATGTCTGTTCCGTATGGCCGGCGGCGGGGGGAGGGGTCGCGATCGCCGCGGCGGCGGTCGCGGCGGTGGCGGTCGCTGCTACGGTTACGGCCGCCGCTACGGTTCCTGCCGGGGCCGCCAAAGGAACTGACCCCGGCGTTACCCTCCCTGCTCCCCCCGTTGCGACCATTTCGGGCGGGGCCACCCCTTGCTCCGCTGCGGCCCCGCCAGCCGGTCACGCCCACCGTCGCGACTCCAGCACCTTCACGGTCACAAACAACCAAAACACACCCAGCGAGGCGAACAGCAACACGTCCCGCAGCGGCAACCGCCCCGCCAACGCCTCCTCCCACATGTGGTAAAACGACAGCCGGGACAACGCCGCCTGCAGCACCGGCGGCAGAATCGTCCCGCTCTCCTGCATACGGATGACGTAACACAGCAGGAAAAACATCATCCCCGCAAACGTCATCACCGCGGCGACGATCTGGTTGCGGGTCAGCGACGAAAAGAACACCCCCATCCCCACAAACGCCAATCCCTGCACCATCAGGCTGGCGTAAAAGCTCAGCAGCGGCCGGTAGTCAAACGGCGTGCCCACCTCGATCCGCAGGGCGACCAGGTACAGCCCGGACGGCAGCCAGCTCAGCAGGAAAAACAGCCAAATGGCCAGGAACTTGCTGAGCACCACCGGCCACTCGTTGACCGGAGCGGTCAGGAGCACCTCCAGCGTGCCGGTCCGCCGCTCCTCCGCCAGCGCCCGCATGGTCAGGGCCGGCACCTGCACCATCACTGCAAAGACCATCAGCAGATTGTAATAGTCGCTGACGATCGGTTCCGGCATACTCTCGCTGATGTGGGCGAGGCGTACGATCTGGAATATGAACAGGTAATAGCCGATCCACTGCAGCAGGACCATGCCGCCCAGTACCAGGTAGCCGATCGGCGAGAGGAAGTAGGCCGACAGCTCCCGGCGGGTCAGGGCGACGAACTGGCTGTCGGACACGTAGCTGAGGGCAAACAGGAGGTAAATCAGTCCCAGGCCGATGAGGATCAGGCCGCTGGGAACCAGGTACCCTGCCGGCGGTGCGGCGAGGGTCTGGGTAAACAGGGAGACGCCCACGGCCCCGGCCCCGACCAGTCCGGCAGCGGCGGCCAGGATCCGCCAGGGCAGCGGCGCCCGGCTCCGCCACGCCGCCACCGCCGGGGCCACAAACGCCACACCCGCCAGCAGACGGTAGGACAGCCATTTGAGCGACAGCGCCCCGGTCGCGTCCCGCAGCGAGGCCGGGCCGACATACAGCAGCGCAGGCACCGCCGGGCGCAGCACGCCGTAAGCGACCATCGCCCCGCCCAGCAGCCCCAACCCCAACGCTACCGTGTACCCAAGTCCTTGCGTCGTATCGACTTGCGACAAAAACAGCCACAAAAATCCCAACCCCAGCAGGGCCAATGCCAAACCCGGCCCGGCCAGGAAGTCCGGTACGAAAATCCCTGTAACAAAAGCACTTACGGCCAGCATCCCCCCGACGCCGAGCACGCCCCACAGCAGTGGTCCCCGATAGGCCTCATCGGTCTCGTGGCGGAGGAAGGGGAAGGCGAACAGCAGACTGAGAGCCGCTCCCCCCAGACCCCAGGGGAGGAGGTTGTAGCCGATGCGGCGTTCAACGTCGCCGCTGGCAAACACCGGCCCGGGGACCAACGCCGCGGCCAGCCCGAATATCAGCCATGCCAGGGCAAACAGGCCGTAGAGCCGCCGGACTTCGACCTCCGCGTCGCTGAAGGCGTGGTAGAACTGGAACGCCAGGCCGACCGCCGCGGCAAATAACCCAAAACTCTCCGAGATCAGCCGGGAGTTCTCGGTGGCCCGGTTGGCGATGACCGCCACTGCTCCCAAAACGAACAAAAACAGCCCGACAAAGCCGAGCATACGGGGGAGGGACGGCCCCTCGACCACCATCGGGGACGGCGGGGCTTCCGCCACCTCAGGCCCCAGAGGCTTCACTAGGGTCTCGCCGGTCGATGTCTCGTTCATGGCGGTCAGTTTCCCATTATGCCCATTATGGCCGCAAGTCGTTGCGGCAGAAGGAATTGTGCAAGCGTATGTCTGGTCGGTCCGCCCTGCTCAGGCCGCCGCAACGCTCGAGGCCGCCGCAACGCTCGAGGCCGTCGCCCCAACCGTTCGGCCCCGCAGCACCGCCTCGGCAAACAACGCCTCCAGGCTGACCCGCTGGATATCCAGACGCCGCAGCGACCAGCCCCGTTGGAGGACTTGTCGGGCCAGCTCCTCCCGCGGGTCGCGGCGGTCCTGGGTCTGCACCTGGAAGCGGGTGAGCTGGCCGTCCAGGGGCTGTTCCTCCACCACCTGCAGGTCCGGCCATTGCCGTAGCCACGCCGCCACCTCCGGCCGCGGACCGCGGATCTCCAAGACGTACAACGGTTTCCGTTCCTCGATCCGCCGCAACGACTCGTCCAGCTTGATCTGCCCCTGGTCGATGATGATCACCCGCTCGCAGACCTTCTCCACCTCGCTGAGGATGTGGGTGGACAGCAGGATGGTATGGCGGCCCCCCAGCTCCCGGATCGTCGCCAGGGTCTCGCCGATCTGCAGCGGATCTAGGCCACTGGTCGGTTCGTCCAGGATCAGGATGGGGGGATCGGCCAGCAGAGCGTCGGCCAGCCCCACCCGCTGGCGGTAACCTTTCGAGAGCGTCCCGAGCAGCCGGTCGCGGACCTCGCGGATGCGGCACCGCTCCAGGCAATAGTCGATGCGGCTGCGGCGGACCGCCCGTTCCACCCCCTTGATCCGCGCCCGGTACTCCAGATACTCCCGCACCCGCATCTCCGGATACAGCGGCACGCTCTCGGGCAGATAACCAATGTTCCGCCGCACCTCCAGCGACTGGTACATCACGTCATACCCCGCCACCCAGGCGTAACCGCTGGAGGCCGGCAGCCAGGTCGTCAGGATCCGCATGCAGGTGGTCTTGCCCGCCCCGTTAGGTCCCAGAAAGCCCACCACCTCTCCGGGCTGCACGGTGAACGACACGCCGTCCACCGCCAGCACCGGGCCGTAATTTTTCCGCAATTCCCGCACTTCGATCGCTGGCGTGGCCATGACGGGTCCCGTTACACGCATCAATGGCGTTGCACGGCTCTATATGTCGCCGTAATAGGGGCGAAATTACATATATAGAAGCGGCTACCCCTTTGACAAGCAGTGGCGGCCAGACCAAACCAAGGGGGCGAACTAACCCCGTCGCGGCCAAATCGCAGGCGACTACCATTCATCGCCGACGACGACCCCTCACCGTAGGATGCGGCCCGTTGCCGCAAGTGGCGGTCCCTTATTGCAGGCGACTACCATTCATCGCAGACGACGACCCCGTTCCGTATGATGGAAACTAGTATGCACATACCACGATTGATTTTGCGTATGTTGCTGGGGCGGCGTCTGCCCCGGCTGGACGGCGAGGTGCGCCTGGACGGGCCGCAGGCGGCGATCACCATCCGCCGGGACGGCTGGGGGGTGCCGCACATCGAGGCGGCGACGGAGCGGGACGCCCTGTTTGCCCTGGGGTTCTGCCAGGGGCAGGACCGGGCCGGGCAGTTGGAGGTGTTGTGGCGGTTGGCCCGGGGCCGGCTGGCGGAGTGGGTCGGTCCGGGGGGGCTGCCGATGGACCGGCTGAGCCGGTGCATCGGATTTCGCCGCAGCGCCGAGGGGCAATGGCCGGTGCTGGCCGGGTGGGTGCGGGAGTGGATGGAGGCGTTCGCGGCGGGGATCAACGCGGCCCAGCAGCGGGGCGGGACCCGCCGGCCGCATGAGTGGGCCATACTGGGCGGACGACCGTCCCCCTGGGACGGCATCGACCTGTTGGCGGTGCTCAAGCTGCAGTCGTTTCTGTTGCCGTCCAACTGGGACGCCGAGCTGTTGCGGCTCCGGATGCTGTACGCGGACGGCCCGCAGGCGGTGCAGGACCTGGAGCCGGCTGTGGCGGCGGCCCTCGTTCCGTCCCCCGGCCCGGCGCAGACGCAGGACGCCGTCGGATCGCCTCGTTTGCCGGAATCGCCCCGCTTGACTGAATCGACCGACGTGACGGCAGGCCGCTCCGGCTCAGGCCCCTTCGCTGCCGATGACGCCCGCATCCGCCGCCTGGCCGCCGAGACCCTAGAGCGGCTGCAGGCCGACCTGGACCGCCTGCGGGGTTATGTCGGCGGCCCCGGCGGCTCCAACAACTGGGTGATCGCCGGTCGCCGCACGGCCAGCGGCCGGCCGCTCCTGGCCAACGACCCGCATCTGGCCCCGTTTGTGCCGCCGCCGTGGTATTTGGCCCACGTGCGGACGCCGCAATGGGAAGTCGCGGGGGCGATGTTCGCCGGTTCGCTGGGGTTTGCCATCGGCCACAACGGCTATTGTGCCTGGGGCGTAACTGCCGCCCTGAGCGACAACACGGACCTGTTCGTCGAGACGCTCGGCCCGGACCGCCGCAGCGTGCGGGACAGCGACGGCACGTTCGTCCCCTGCACGGTGCGGGAAGAGGTGATCCAGGTGCGGTGGCAGGGGGAGGTGGTCGAGACGGTGCTGGAGACGCCGCGCGGGCCGATCGTGACGCCGCTGGACGGCGATTTGCCAGTAGCTTTATCGATCCGCGGGGTGTGGCAGGAGGCGTTGCCGGTGGTGGGCTTTCTGCGGGCGCCGCTGGCCCGGTCGTTCGAGGAGTTCCGGGCCGCGTTCGCCGAGTGGCCGCTGCTGCCATTGAACGTGGTGTATGCGGACGCGGGGGGGACGATCGGCTGGCAGATGATCGGGCAGTTGCCGCGACGCCGCGGCGGCTATGGCTTGCTGCCCGCTCCCGCCGACCGCCCGGACAGCGGCTGGGAGGCGGACTGGCTCCCCTTCAAGCAGCTCCCGGCGGTGGTCGATCCGCCGCAGGGGTTCTGGGCGACCGCCAATCACGATCCCCGCCTCGACCTGCCGGACTGGCCCGCCCATCTGGGGAGCGACTACTGCGATCCGTACCGGGTACGCGCCGTCCGCGAGGCGTTGGCCGCCCGCGACGGCTGGACTCTCGAGGACTGCCTGGAGTTACAGCGGGACACGCGCTCGATCCCGTGGGAAGAGGTGCGGGAGGTGGTACTGGGGCTGCGACCGGCGACGGCGGAGGCGGCTGAGGCGTTGCGGCTGCTGGAACCGTGGGACGGGCGGATGGACATCGACTCGCCCGCCGCGGCGGTCTTTGAGTTTTTCCTGATGGAGATGCTGGTGCGGGTGGTGCGGCGACGGGCCCCGAAAAGCTGGGAAGCGGCCTTACGCAGCGGCGACGCCAACCTGGCCGCCGACCGCCGCATCGGCCACCTGGTCCGACTCCTGCGGCACCAGCCGCCGGGATGGTTCGACGACTGGCCGCGGGAAATGCTGGACGCCCTGACCCAGGCGGTGCGGCGGCTGCGGGCCGTCGCCGGACCCGGCTCCGCCTACTGGGCGTGGGGGCACGTGCGGCCACTCCGCCTGGAGCATCTGCTATTCGGCAAGCAACGCGGCCTGGCCGCTGTCTTCAACGTCGGCCCCGTCCCTTGCGCCGGGGACGCCAACACCATCTCCCAGGCCGCCGTCTGTCCGACGGACCCGGCCCGCTTTACCCACAACATCGCCAACCTGCGGGCCGCATTTGACCTGGCCGACCTGGGCCGTAGCCGCTTCGTCCTCTGCGGCGGCCAAAGCGGCAACCCCTGCTCGCCGCACTACGACGACCAGCTCCCTCTGTGGCAGCGTGGCGAGGCCATCCCCATCCCTTGGACGCAGGCCGAGGTCATCCGCGCCGCCCGCCACACGCTGCGGCTGCTGCCAGCGACCGCCCCGACGCCGCAACCGTCCGGCTGAGCCTGACCCGTTACCCGTTCCGCTGCGGCCAGACCGGTCCTGCTACGGCCAACCTGGTTTTAGTACGTAGTTTTAGTACGGCCAACCCGGCTTTGCCATGGCTTCAGTTACGATCACAATTCCACTCGGCCAGAAAATGGCAGCGGCATGCCCCCGCAGTTTTGCTCCCGCCTGAACTGCCGCTAGGCCGCTGTCCGGTTTTACGACACCCCCTGCCGCTGCGGTCCCCGTTTTTTTCAACCACTGAGCAGGGCGCCGCAGAGCGTGATCTATGCTTGCCTGATGGCACACGGGTGCCACATGGCTTCCCGCGGGCGTTCCACGCCCGTGGCGGCTGGCTCAAGAGAGAACGCTATCGGCAGCCGCACGGACCGGGGAGGTGAAAGGGGGCCGCAACCTTGTCGAGCAGCACGAGTACCCGCCTGCCGCGACTGAACACGCCGTTTATCCAAGCGATCATTCGCAGCGGCTTGCTCACTCCGGACGACCTGTTGCCGCTGTTGGCCCAGGAGAACCTGGATCCGGTGACCACGCCGCCGTTGCAGTTGGCCGCCGTGCTGGTGCGGCACAAGCGGCTGACCAAGTTCCAAGCCATGCAACTGCTCAACGGCCGCACCCGCGGCTTTGTCCTGGGGTCGTACAAGATCCTCGACGGGATCCGGCAGGACCGAGTCGGCATGGTGTTCCTAGCCGAACGGAGTCCGGACCGGCAGTTGGTCGCCCTGAAGGTGCTGCCGACCGACCGGGCGTCCGACCCAACGATTTTACAGGAATTCCTTAAGGAAGTCCGTGCGGCGGCCCGGGTCCACCACCCGAACCTGGCCCGGGTTTTGGACATTTCCTACTGGCAGGGGACACATTTTGTGGTCTGCGAGTACGTCCCCGGCACGCCGCTGGACCGGCTGGTGACCGAGCGGGGGCCGCTGCCGCCGCACGCCGCCGCCCAAATCATCGCCCAGGCGGCCGTCGGCCTGCACGCCGCCCACGCCGCCGGACTGATCCACCGCGACATCAAGCCGGCCAACATCGTCCTGACCCCCGCCCGCCAGGTCAAGGTCCTTGACCTTGGTCTAACCCACATGCTCGAAAACCCCTGGGCACGGGTCACCCGACGGATCAATACCAAGGAATACGCCGAGGAAATCGCCCACATCGCCCCGGAGGAAGCCTGGGGCTGCCCGCTGGACGCCCGCAGCGACATCTATAGCCTCGGCTCGACTTTTTACTATCTGCTGACGGGCGAGGTCCCCTTCCCCGGCCTGGCGCCGGCGATGATGGCCGAGCGGCAGTTGCGGGGCGTCCCCTCGCCGCGGCTGAAGCGACCGGATGTCCCCCCGGAAATCGACCAGTTGGTCCAGAAAATGGGGGCACGGGAGCCCCACGCCCGCTTCGCCTCGGCACGAGATTTGCTCATCGCCATGCACCCCTGGCTGCCGTTGGCCCAGTGGCAGGCATTGGGACTACTGCAGCCGGAAGCGGCCCGCCCGTCTCAGCCGACGCCACCGACCGACCGGCCACCCCCCTCCCCTTCCGGCGGCTGGCTGCGGCGACTCCTCGTCGGCCTGCTGGGACGCCGCCGACGCTGACAGAACCGGCTAGACCCGCCGCGCTACGAACCGACCCGAAGCCGGCGGTAACCGGGCCGGCCCCGCCGTACAACGGCCAAGCAACGGGCGGTCAGTACCCCATCTCCCACGCGGCGGTCAGAACCATACCTCCCACGCGGCGGTCAGAACCATACCTCCAGGCCAAAGCTCAGCCCCTGCAACCAGTAGTCCGCGGTGCGAAAACCGCTATAGACCGGCGGTTGCGGCCCCGGCAGCAGCGTGACCGGCGGACGGAAAATCGGGTTGATCCGCGGCTCGATCTGTTCGCCGGCCCGTACCACGTTGCTCAGGTACATCCAGTTGTAGCCGACGTAGAGCCGGCCGCTTTGGGTCAGTTGCACGCCGGTGCGGACACTCACCTCCGGCAGCACGGCGAAGGTCCACTGCTGGTAGCGGCCGATGTTGGACGGCAGGGCGAAGCGGCCGATGGCCGTGGCGGTCGGGACGTTGGCGGCGGTAAACAGCACGGTGCGGCCCGAAATGTCCACGACGTGCCGGACGGCTCCCAGGGCCACGGTGGCCCGACCGCCGAAAAACATCACCCCCCAACGCTGCTCGGCCCGCAAACCGAGCACGCCGCCGTGGAAATGGTTGAAGGTACGGAAGCGGTCCAAGGCCTCCAGCCGCTCCCCCGCGGCCAGCGGCGGCGCCGCCGCCAACGCCTGCGTGAACTCCTTGATGCTCACCTCGTCGAACAAGCCAAAGTAACGATAGCCGACAAGGCCGTCCAGATAGCCGGAGGCGGTGTGCCAGCCGTTGAGCACGGCGTGGACCCCGCCACCGATCACCCAGCTTTCCGACTGAACGTCCACCGCCCCCCGCTGCAGACCCGGATAGGCGACGAGAATCGCGTCGTCGATCCCCGTGACGGCGTTGACAAACGGTCGGGCGATGATCTGGTTGCCGTTGGCGTCCGACGCGACCGTCAGCCCCTTTTTGCTGTTACGCAAGAAGAAGAAATCCCCTTCCAGGCCCAATTCATGCTCGGGATCGAGCCAGCCGCCGCCGCTCAGGCGGAAGCCGGGCCGGAACTCGTTGTTGACCCGGTCGTGGGGAAAGAGGATGCGCGTTTCTGGCGTAAACAGTTTGCCGGCAAGGTTTTGCGGCGTGATCGGGTTACCGGTGGTGATCATCGGCGGCAGGTGCTGGCCGCTGCCGGCCCAGGCGAGCAGCTCCACCTGCGTCCAGATGCGTCCGCCATAGTAGAGCGACTCGGCTATCGACGGAAACTCCGGCGTCGGCAGGACGGTCCCTAGCGGCGACCCCGGCGACGCACCCGGCGGCATCCCCGGCGACCCTGGCGACGCGCCCGGCGGCATCACCGATACGGGCATCACCGACACGGGCATCACCGATACGGGCACCGCCGAGCGCGGCGATCGGTGCGAGGCAAACGGAGTGCCCGGCGGCACCGCCCTGGACGCACCTACCGCAACCCCGGCCATCGGTACCGGTCCCATCGGCTCGCCCGGTATTGCGGCGTCCGGTGAATTCTCCACTGCCGGTCGCGGCAGCCGGGCCAACGGCGGCACCCGTCGCGGCCGCTCCCACCGCTGGTATCCCTCCAGCGAATCGCTGGTCGGATACGGCCAATCGGCAGCCGCCGGACGTGCCCATGGCGGAACGGCCGGCACCGGCGGCACCCCCTGCCCCAGGCTCAGCCCCGCCGTCATTACCCAAGCTGCCAGGCCGATCCCCCACCGTTGCCGCACGGCTCCCCTCCTCCCTCCGAACCGGACCGTTACGCCCTGTTTCGGCCATCCAGACCCATGCATCAGGCTTTATCGGCATTTCCCAACCTATTGCTCCATTCCGGCCCATCCAAACCGTCATCCCCAGCGGCGTTCGGACACTTAACTTGTTATTTGCCAGCAACTTATGCCATATTGCCTCCCCTCGCCTGGCGGATTCCCGTATCACGGGGGGACGCCGACGCCCACCGACCGGTCCCTGCTGCGGCCACGCGGCGGCCTCTCACACGTTTGCCGGTCCGGCGGCACTTGGTCGGCCACCGTCCGGCGACATACAATCCCCATGCCGACGCCCCAACCGCCGCGGGGAGGGCAACTGAAGGGGACACGGCCACCTAAAGGCAGGCACGGCATGACGTTACGCGAGCTGCAGGAGCGGATCCGGGCCACCTTCGGCTCACGGGACGCCCGCCGGGGACCGGAAGGGACGTTCATGTGGTTCATGGAGGAGGTAGGTGAACTGGCCGCGGCCCTGCGGGGCGGCGCCCCGCCCGAACACCTGCACCACGAATTTGCTGACGTCCTGGCCTGGCTGGTGACCCTGGCGAACATTGCCGGCGTAGATCTGGAAGAGGCCGTGCGGCGGCACTACGGCACGGGCTGCCCCAAATGCCAGGCCATGCCCTGCCGTTGCGGCGGCGTCAAGCCGTAACCGCGCGCCGCAAGCCCCGTTATGCCGTAACCGGTTGCATATACGGATGTTGCGACACCGGGGAAGTTACGCCACCGTTCGCCCAGCGGGAAGCTGTTACGACGTCGCGGTAGGGGCGTCAAGCCGTAACCGCGCGCCGTGATGGAAGTTGCGACAATAACTGCACTGTGGGCCACCTCACCGGACGATCCGAGGTGTTCCGCCGGCGGGATAGGAGTCACCGAGACCATTGCAACGTAAATCATTGATTGACAAGATGTTGCGTCCAATCCTGGTGACGGTGGCCAGTTACGGGCCGGCAGTAGTAGCGGCCCTGGCGGTGGCGGTGGCGACCCCGGCGCTGGCCGGTGCGGCCGAGCTACCCGCTGCGATCGTTGCCGTCCAAATCGGCTTGCCCGCTGCGGACGACGGCCCGCCGGTGGTCAAATTCGGCAAATGGGCGCCGCTGCGGGCGGTCATCGAGGTCCGCGCGGCGGTGACCGAGCCGGCGGAGCTGGTCGTCACGGCCCCGGACAGCGACGGCATCCGCGTGGTGCAACGGTGGCCGCTGGCGTTGGCCGATGTGGCCCCTGGCACCACCGTGGCCACGGACGCCCGCGGCGTGTTCGGCTACGTCCAGTTGGCCGGGGAGGGCGAAATCACCGTCCAACTGCAACGCCGCGGCGATGGCTCGGCGCTGTCCCCCCCGTATCGGCTCCGCCCGCCGCCGGTACGGGAGCCGTTACTGTACACCATCCTGTGTCTGGGCCAGCCGATGCCGCCGATCGAGCTGCCCCGACCCGCTGGCGGCGGCAACGAGAGCGGCCCGAGCCTCCGCGGCGGCCGGATCGTCCTGACCGCCTGGAGCGACGCCGCACGCCTCCCGACGCACTGGGCCGGCTACGACGCCGCCGACCTGGTCGTCCTGCCTGCCGGGCCGGAAGCCGCGCCGTTCCTGCAGCAGTTGTGGTCCGCCGAGCCGACGATGCGGCAACGGCAGGAAGCCCTGCGGGAATGGCTCCGTCGCGGCGGCCGCCTCCTGGTCGCTGCCGGAGTCCAGGCCGACCGCCTCCCCCAGTGGCCGGAACTGCACGAGCTGCTCCCGCTGGACGTCCGTGGCCGCCAGGACGTCGACCTGCTGCCGCTGCAGTGGAGCCAGCGGGAAGCCAAGCAGTTCGGGGCGTTCCAGGGGACATTGGGCATCCGCGGCGGGCGGTTCCCCGTCGCCGTGGGACCGCTCCGGCAGTCCCGGGCGGCCCGGAGCCTGATCCCCTCGCCGGAACGGCTTGCCGGCAACGACCCGATCGCCGTGGCCCAGGCCCCTTACGGCCTGGGGTGCGTCACCCTGGTGACGTTCGACTTGCACACCCCACCGCTGACCGACTTCCCCCTACGGGCCGAATTCTGGGAGTGGCTGCTACGCGAAGCAGGCGGTGACCGGGCCATCCCGGCGGCAGATGCCCGCCCTCGCCCCGTCGACGCCGAGCTGACCCAAGAAGAGGACGACGCTGCCGTCGCCCTGCGGATCCACCTGGACACCTTCGCGGGCGTGCCGGTCATTTCCTTCGGCTGGGTCGCCGTGCTGATCGGACTGTACCTGGTGCTGATCGGCCCGGTGGAGTACCTGGTGCTCAAGCGGCTGTTCGGACGTCTGGAGTGGACATGGATCAGTTTTCCGATCATCATCGTGACGGTTACGGCTCTGGCGGTGGCCGCCGCGGCCCGCTGGAAGGGGGAGGAGCTACGGGTCAACAAGCTGGACCTCGTGGACGTGGACGTGGCGTCCGGACGGATATATGGGACGACGTGGGTAACGCTGTTCAGTCCGCGGATTGAGGAGTACGTCTTGGCGGTTACGCCGCATCCGGCGTGGGCGGCGGAGGCGTCGCCGGGGGATGCGATCGGCTGGTTCGGGCCGCCGCGGGGTCCGCGGGCCGGACTGCTGAGGCGTCAGTATCACTACGCGGCGTCGGCGGATCGGTCCACCGCACCCCTGGAGGTGCTGGAACAGGTGCCGATCCAGGTCTGGTCGAGCAAGTCGTTTGTGGCCCACTGGAGGGGGCGGCTACCGGAGCCGTCGCCGGTGGCGGCGGAGCTGTACCATCCGCCGGCTGATCGCAGTGTTGCGGTCGGCTCGCTGCTCCACCGTCTGCCGGTACCGGTGCTGGAGGAGTGCGTAGCGTTTTATGGAGGCCAGGCCTACCCCTTGCCCGGCGGCACGCTGCACGCTGGCTACTGGCAACGGATCGTGCTGGACCGGGGGACGCGGGCGGACATGTGGCTGCAGCGGGAAAGCCGGCTGGAAGAGTTGTTGCGGCGGTCGCCGGCCTACGCGGAGCGGGCCGGGCCGGTGCGGACGGCCCCCGGGACGGCAGTGTCAGCCCCTGCCGGCCCGTTGCCGCTGCTGGGGGTGCTGTTCCACGACGCCGCCCTGAGCATCGCCGAGGGGGTCGTGCCACGCAATGCCTCGCTCCGCCGCCTCGACCAGTCCTGGCGGCTCAGCCCCGGCCACCGCGACCAGTTGCTCCTGGTCGGCCGCATCGCCCCCCCGCCCGGCGACGCCGAGACCGTCCTCGCCGGTGACTATAGCCCCACCCTGCTGTGGTGGCGGGAATCCCCCCACAGCGGCCGGCCCCGTACCCCCCTGAGCGGCGTCGGCCGCCAGGAAACCTGGGTCCGCTTCATCCTCCCCGTACGGGACGGCCCGTCATTGGCCCAAGGACCGCCGTAATCGAAGGACTGCAACGATCAGAGGATCGCCGGGATCATGAGAATCGCCATAATCAAAGGACTGCCATAATCGAAAGACTGCCATGATCAAAGGACTGCCATGATTGCTTGCCGCGACTTGACCAAAAAATACGGCGAGCTGTTCGCCGTCGACCGCCTCACCCTCCAACTGGAGCAGGGGGACGTATACGGCTTTATCGGCCCCAACGGCTCCGGCAAGACCACCACCATGCGGATGCTCGCCACCCTGCTCAATCCGAGCTGGGGAGAGGCCACCGTCTGCGGCTACTCCATTTATACTGGCGCCAAGGAGATCCGCCGCCTGATCGGCTACATGCCGGACTTTTTCGGCGTCTATGACGACATGAAGGTGACGGAGTATCTGGAGTTTTTCGCCGCGGCCTACCGAATCAGCGGCCCGGAACGCCGCCGCCGGGTCAACGAGGTGCTCGACCTGGTCGATCTCGGCTACAAGCGGGACGCCCTGGTCACCAGCCTCAGCCGCGGCATGACGCAGCGGCTGGGCCTGGCCCGCGTGCTACTCCACGACCCGCAGGTGCTGCTATTGGACGAGCCGGCCAGCGGCCTGGACCCCCGTGCCCGCATCGAAATGCGCGAGCTGATCAAACGCCTCCGCCGTATGAATAAGACCATCATGGTCTCCTCCCACATCCTGCCTGAGCTGGCCGACATCTGCAACAAGATCGGCATCATCGAACGCGGCAAGCTCATCTGGAACGGCACCGTCGAGGCAGCCATCCAGGCCGTCCGCGGCAAATCGGTCTTCACCGTCGCCGTCCTGCATGAACGCAACCCCGAAGCCGCCGAACGCATCCGCTCCTTCCCCGAAGTCGAATCGGTCGTCCCCGACCCCAAAACCCAAGCCCTCGATGTCCGCCTCAAGGACGGCTACGAGGACGGCAGCTTCCTGCCGCAACGCCTGATCGAGGCCGGCTTCCGCCTCCGCCTGTTCAAGGAAAAGGAGGTCAACATCGAGGACGTCTTCATGCGGATCACCAAAGGCATCACCAGTTGATCGACGGCCCCCCGGCGGCGAACCGGCCGGAGCGACTACCCTTGGGGGCGAGCTGGCCGGAGCCGCTACCGCTGGCGGCGAACCGGCCGGAGCGACTACCCTTGGGGGCGAGCTGGCCGGAGCCGCTACCGCTGGCGGCGAACCGGCCGGAGCGACTACCGCTGGCCGCGACCCTGCCGAAGCGACTGCCCGCATCGCCATCGAGGGGGTTGCTCCCTAGCCATCCATGCCGCCGGACCTGCCGGGCGTAGCCATCGACGCCACGCCATGCCGACCACGTCCTCCGGTCTCCATTTCCCCACCCATGCGGCGGACCCACCCATGACGCCGGAAGCGTCTTGACAAGCGGCGGGCCGTGCCGCTAAGTTCCGCCCGGCGGCTGCTACCGCGGCGACAGCCTGGGGAGCGGCCGCCATGTGCAGGAATGGCCCCATGTTGCGGCGGACACGGCAGGAACTGGTCTTTTGGTTTATAGTGGGCGACCTGGCGGCCACCGCCGCGGCGTGGCTGGCCGCTTACTGGCTCCGCTTCGCCAGTGGCCTGTTCCCGATCGACGCCGCGGAGGGAGTGCCCCCGTTCGCGTGGTACCTGCGGTCGTTGCCGCTGTTGTTGCTAGTGGCCTGGGCGGCCTACCGATTCGGCGGCATGTACGAAGTCCATCGCCTGTGGCGGTTCCGCGAGGAGCTGACGGCGGTATTCCGCGGCGTGGGGCTGATGGCCCTGGCAGCGATGGCGGCCAGCTTCGCCCAACGGCATTATTACGAATCCCGTTTGGGGATGGTCCTGTTTGTCGGGCTGAGCCTGCTCGGGATCGTCGGGGGGCGGCGGCTGGCCTGGGGCGTCGTGCGGCAGTTGCGGCAACGCGGGATCAACCAGAGCCACGCCCTGATCGTCGGCAGCGGCCGGCTGGCCCGCCGCACCGCCACCGTGCTGCGGGCCGTCCCCTGGTCGGGCATCCAGCCGCTCGGATATGTGGATGACGAGCCGCCACGCGCTCCAGTCCTGGACCTGCCCCTGCTGGGCGGCATCGACCAACTCCCCGAACTGGTGCAACGCCACCACGTCGAGCACGTCTTCGTCGCCCTCCCCCTGCACCGCTACGGCGACGCCCGCCGCGCCTTTGCGGCCCTCTCCCAGACCATCGTCGATGTCCAACTGGTCGCCGACATCCCGCAGATCGCTGGCGTCGCCTTCCACACTACCCAGGTCCACGGCATGACCGTCATCAGCCTGCGGGAAAATCCGCACGTCGGCCTCAATATCGTCATCAAACGCGGCATGGACATCGTCCTGTCCCTGATCGCCATCGTCCTTTTGGCCCCGCTGATGGCGGCGATCGCCCTGCTGATCAAGCTGACCAGTCCGGGGCCAGTGTTCTACCGCCAGGAGCGGTGCGGGCTCAACGGCCAACCGTTCCAGATGCTCAAGTTCCGGACCATGCGGGTCGATGCGGAGAAGGATGGTCCGCAGATGACCCGTCCCAACGATCCCCGCCGCACGCGGCTCGGGGCGCTGCTGCGGGCCACCAACCTGGACGAGCTGCCGCAGCTATTCAACGTCCTGCGGGGCGAGATGAGCCTGGTCGGACCCCGCCCGGAACGCCCTGTGTTTGTGCGCCAGTTCGCCCGCTCCATCCCCAACTATATGGTCCGCCACGCCGTCAAGGCCGGCATGACCGGCTGGGCCCAGGTCAACGGCTGGCGCGGCAACTCCTCGCTGCGTCGCCGCGTCCAGTTCGACCTCTACTACATCACCCACTGGAACCCGTTTTTCGACCTGCGTATCCTGTTCCTGACCGTCTGGCGGATGCTCTTTGGCAAGCAGAAGCATGCGTACTGACTGCTAATCAGCCGCAGCCGTGGCGATGAGTGAGCCGTCTGTCAAGATACGGACGCGGACACGGGTCGTACCGCTGCCATCTGTCCTCGATAAAAGCCGTCTATGAAGATACGGACACGAGGCATGCCGCTCGTAACGACTTGCATCCGAGCGGCGGCGGCCGGGCCGGCGTGCGGATCGCGCCTAGCTAGCTAGCGGCGGCCGCCGTTCTGGAAGGGGTTGGGGCGGCTGCTGCGGCCGCGGTCGGAATCGGAGGCGGAGGAGGAAGTATCGGGGGACGAACCGGGCAGGCTAATCCTTTGCGAGCCGTCATCGCGACCACCGCGGCCGGAACCGCTGGCCACCGCCGGGCGGGCAGTCCCTTCCATGATCGCCGTGAGGCGGGCTTCCTCCTCTTTGAGCCACCGGTAACGCAGGTACTCGTCAGCGGTCAGCAAATTGTCACGGTTGAGGTCCATCTCGGCGAATTCCTCGATGGCCTTGCCGGCCCGGAGCCATTCATACAGGGAAACCTGGCCGTCTTTATTGGCGTCATCGGATTCGAACCAGTCGGGCAGCCCCTTGGGGAGCTTGCCGTAGCGGAGGGCGACCGGTTTGGCTTCCTCCTCGCTGGAGCGTCCGTCGCGGCCGCGGTTGCGGGGATCGTTGCCGGCGCTGCCGCCGCTGCCCCAAGGGGCATTCCCCCAGCCGCTGTTGCCCCAGCCGCTGTTGCCCCAGCCGCTGCTGCCCCAGCCGCTGTTGCCCCAGCGGCCACCGCCGGCCCAGGGGGGAGGCCCGCCGGAGCCGTCGCCGCGGCCGGGGGGACCGCCCAAACTGCCGCCCGGGGGACCGCCAAAGCCGCCGGGACCGTTGAAGCCCCCGCCGGACGCGCTGGCTTGCATCCGCTCCATGTTGCGGTTGCTTAGGGCGATGAACTGTTCCTTGGTCATGATGCCGCTTTCGGGGAGCGGTTCCGTGCCATAGCGTTCGGCCATCATGCGGTTCATGCGGCGGACCGACTCGGGGATCTTGCTGAGGTCGAGGGTGTCGCCGGTGCTGCCGGTCATTTGCTGCATGGTGGTCCAGAGGCGTTCGGGATCCATGCGCATCATACCGCCGGGTCCACCCAAGCCACCACCGCCCGGCGGACCGCCAAAACCCCCGCCGGGTGGACCGCCAAAACCCCCGCCGGCAGGACCGCCAAAGCTCCCGCCCGGCGGACCGCCAAAACCGCCGCCGGCAGGACCACTGAAATTACCACCTGAGGGGCCGTTGAAGCCGCTCGGGCCGGAGGTCATCTGCGGGCCGCCACTGAAGGGATTGCTCCCTTCACTCCATCTGCCGCGTTTGCCCCCTTCGCCCTTGCCGCCCCAGTCCATTTTGCCGCCGAACTTGCCGCCCCAGTCTGATTTGCCGCCAAAACCGCCGGAGGGGAAGCTACCCGGCTGGAACCCGCCGCCCGGCGGGAATCCACTACCCGGCTGGAACCCGCCAGATGGGCCGCCGAACCCGCCGCCCGACGGGAAGCCACTACCTGGCTGGAACCCGCCGGAGGGAAAGTTGCCGCGGTCTCCCCTGCCCTTTTTGCCACCAAAGGGGAACTGGGCGGGGGCCTGGGTGGCGGTCAGGAGCAAGGCCGCGCCGATGCCGAAACTGGCCAGTGCATACAGCCATCGCATGGGAACATCCCCGGCGGACGAATCCAGACTGCTATATTTATAACGTGGCAGGCGTGGCTTTGTCACGACATCGTGACGCAAGTCTCATCACCCTTTCAGAATTTACCCCCGCAGCGGCGGGTCCGTTTCGGCCACCGCCCGCTGGCCGGACAACTCCGCCAGAAAGGAAGGGATTAGTCAATTTGTTTGCAAGTACTGATGCAACAAAGTGTTAGAGAGAACTGACGCCACAAGGTCTTCGCAGGAGAAGCGCCGACGCGGTCAGGGGCGGAGGCTGCCGGCGAAGTCCACCTCGACCCGTTCGCCGGCCCGGAAGGCGACCCGCTGGGTGAGGGTCTCCGGTCCGCCGGGACGGTCGATTTCGACCCGCAACAGGTAGGCGAACTCCTGGTGGGTAGGCAGCGGCGGCGTCTGGAACTGCCGGACGGTCTGCGGCGAGGGGGCCAGCGGCCGCTCGTTGACGTAGAGCCGGGCTTGCGGCGGCAGCTTGACGATGAGGGTAGCCCGGGCGGTCGCCGCGGGGGCGAAGGGTGCCGGCGGCGGCACGGCAGGCAAGGGGGCCACCGCGGCGGTGCGGGTCGCCGTCAGGGAATGGGCCTGACGGGCGATCGGCGGCTCGGCCGTTTCGGCAGCGGGGGGACGCTCGCCGGAGGGGGCCGCGGCCGCGTCCGGGGCACGCCGCGGCGTTCCGGCAACGGGGGGCGTGGGCCGTTCCCCGGCAGGCGGGTCTGCCGGACGGTCTATCGAACGGTCTGTCGAACGGTCTGCTGGCCGGCCCGTCGTGTTGTCGGTTGCCGCGTCGCTTTTGCGGAGCGGGTCGACAAAGGCGACCGTCTGCTGCTGCCCGGCCCGCACCTTCACCGTGCGGGTCACGGCGACCGTCTCCTGGTCGCGGTCGAACTCGATTTTGAAGCGGTAGGTGAACTCCTGCCCGGCCGGCAGCAGCGGCGTGACAAAGGTACGGACCGGGCCGCTCTGGCGGAGGAGGCGTTCTTCGGCGTAGAGCCGGGCCTCGGCGGGAAGATGGACGACGATGGTCGCCCGTTGCAGCGAACCTGCCAACGCAGCCGGGGCAACGCCCGGAACAACGCCCGCGGCGGCCGCCGGAGCGATCGCCGGACTGGAGGACGGAGCGGTGGCCCGACGCAATCCCCTACCCCCTGCGGCCGCCCCAGTACCGGGAACGGCGGCGGAACCAGGCGGGGGCGGAGCCGCTTCCGGCGGGGCATACGGGATACTTGGCGGCGGTGCAGGCGGGCCGGGAATGGTTTCGACCGCTGGCGGGGCCAACGGGGCCAGGCCGCCGCAACAGCCCGTGCCGCCGCTCATGTATGGCGAATAGGCATACGGCGAATAGGCCATCGGCAGGCCGCCGTAGCACTGATAGGCCACTCCCTGGCAACCCATGCTGTAAGCAGTGCCGTTGCAGCCGTTGCGACCGAAGAACCGCCGGATCCGTTCGAAAAGCCCGCCGCCCTCACAGCCGGCACCGGAGCCATAACAGGCGGCCGGATACATCGAACCGGCGCAAGAACCGTAGCAGGCGGCGGGATACATCGAGCCGGCACAGCCGCCGAGGCAGCCAGGGCGGGCCGCCGCACCCGGGCAGCCGTCGCCGCGACTGAACAGGTTGCGGAAAAAGCCGTGGAACTGCGGCGTGTCCGGCGTCGCGGCCATCACACTCATCAGCACCAGTCCATACATGCCGCGTCCCTCCGTCCGGTCTGGGGCCTTGAAGAATCTGCGGCCTTGGGGAACTTAAGGCCTTGCAGAATCTGGAGCCTTGGAGAATCCAGGCAATCTGGGAACTCTGGCGCCCCTGCTAATGGTAGGATAAATCGGCCACAGGGACGGGTCAAAGCAGCTTGAGGGAATGTTTACAATTCGGCCACAGGCGGCCCAGGCGCTTTCCGCGTATCAGACATAACAGCTACAATCGCCACAATCGTGCCGTCGGGCGGCTGCACTGGCGGCAGGGCAACACATATGGTAATCCCCGCAGACCGGGGAGAAGTTAGGGCAGGCTGGCCGACCGGACAGGCGGTTCCGGCAAGCTGCCATGGGGCGACTGCCGCCGGATGACCGCACGCCGCCGTGGCCGAGCCGGAGCGCGTGCCTGACCCGCGGCCGGAGCGAGGACCTGGGCCGATGCCGTCGCGTAACCTGTTGTGGATGCTGATCGTTCCGGGTTGGGTGCTGCTGGGGCTGGGGCTGGTGGGGACGGCCCCACCGCCGGAGCGGGACTACCGCTTGGTGCGGCAGGTGGTCGAAGTTTTGGCGGCGGTGGACCGCCACTACGTGCGGGAGCTGTCCGAGGACGAGTGGGAGCAGTTGGTCGAGGAGATGATCAACGGCGGGCTGCAGAGCCTCGACCCCCACTCGCAGTTTTTCAACGCCCGCCAATTGCAGCTTTTTGAGCGGGAGAGCGAAGGGAGCTTTGGCGGCATCGGCATCCGTATGCGGCGACAGGAGCAGGGGATCGTCGTGGACTATCCGCTAGTGGGCACGCCGGCCTACGAGGCGGGGATCATCAGCGGCGACGTGATCGTGGCGGTGGACGGAGAGCCGACGGCGGGCTGGACGGCGGAGCAGGCCCAAAAGCGGATCACCGGCGAGCCGGGGACATCGGTCACGCTGACGATCCGACGCGTCGGGCGGACGCCGCCGGAGTTCCCGGTGACCCTGACGCGGGCCCGTGTGGCCCTGCACCCGGTCGCTGGCGTATCCCGCCGCAAGGACGACCTCCTCCGCTGGGAATGGTTCGTCGATCCCGCCCGCCGCATCGGCTTGGTCCGCATCCAGCAGTTCAACGAGCGGACCGGAGCGGAAGTGCGACAGGCCCTGCAGGAGATTGTCCAAGCTGGCGGCCAAGGGCTGATCCTCGACCTGCGGAACAACCCCGGCGGCCTGCTCACCCAGGCCGTCGAGGTGGCCGACCTGTTCCTCGACGACGGCGTGATCGTGACCACCCGCGACCGTCACGGCGGCGAAAAAAACTACCGGGCCCGGCCCAACAACTCCCCCTGGCCGGCCGGCTGCCCCATCGTCGTGCTGCTGGACAGCCGCTCGGCCAGCGCCAGCGAGATCGTCGCCGCCGCCCTGCAGGACCACCACCGCGCCGCCGTCTGCGGCGAACGCTCCTTCGGCAAGGGGAGCGTCCAAACCCTCTTCCGACTCGGACCCGACCAAAAGACCGCCGTCAAGCTCACCACCCAGACCTACTGGCGACCCAGCGGTAAAAACATCGACCGGGCCAACGCTCCCCGCGACCAGCCCGACGACTGGGGCGTCCGGCCCGACCCCGGCCTGGAGGTCCCCCTCACCGAGCAAGACAAGCTCCGTTACGACTACGAGATGGAGCAGCTCCAGTTCGTCCCCGGACGGCCGGACGTGGTCGGGGCCAACCCCCCGCCTTTCCCCCTGCCCGTCCCCAAAAAGAAGGACGGCCAGCCCTACTGGGACCCCAACCAGCCATTTGTGGACCGCCCCCTGGAACGGGCCATCCAATACCTCCAGGACCGCCTGCGCTGAGGCCGTGCCCGACACCGTACCCGACACCCGCGGCAATCCCGACCAATGCTGCGACCGCTCTGTTCCCCATGTCCGAGCCGCTGACCCTGGCCGTGCTGTACGAAGACAACCACCTCCTGGTGGTCAACAAGCCGGCGCCGCTGCTGACCCAGGCCCCGCCCGGCATCCCCAGCCTGGAGGCGCTGGCCAAGGCTTACCTCAAGGAGAAATACCACAAGCCCGGCGGGGTCTACCTGGGCATTCCGCACCGTCTGGACCGCCCGGTCAGCGGCGTGGTCTGTTTTGCCCGCAACACCAAGGCGGCCCGCCGCGTCCACGAGCAGTTCCACAATCGCCAGGTGGTCAAACGGTACTGGGCATTGGTGAGCGGGCGGGTGAGTCCGCCGCAGGGGGAGTGGCACGACTGGCTCTACAAGCTCCCCGAACAATCACGGGTCGAGCCGGCCCGTCCGGAGCAGCCCGGCGCCCGCGTGGCCGTGCTCGCTTACCGCTGCCTGGCCCAGGTCGACGCCGATACCGACGCCGACAACGCCGACGACGCCGACATCGACGCCGACCACCCTGACGCCACGCCGACGTTCAGTTGGCTGGAGCTCCAGCCGCTGACCGGTCGAACGCACCAGCTCCGCGCCCAGACCGCCTGGCGCGGCCACCCCATCCTCGGCGACCACGCCTACGGCAGCCCCCACCCCTTCGGACCGCCCGCCCCCCTGCCCCGCGACGCCGTCATCGCCCTGCACGCCCGCGAGCTGACCCTCCTCCACCCCATCCGCTACGAGCCGCTCACCTTCACCGCCCCCCCGCCGGACTACTGGCTCCCTTGGCTGCAACGCCTGTCCCCGTCTGCGGCCACCTCCTCGCCGTCTGCGGCCACCCCGTCCTCGGCCACCCCCCCCGCCGCCTCCCCCCCCCCCCCCCGCCCCCCCCCCCCCCCCCCCCCCCCCCCCCCCGC
>FWPU01000224.1_pt1 | contig 180144 bp, 185 predicted proteins | sample 2228361 | NCBI WGS metagenome assembly FWPU01 (sample SAMEA103939777, study PRJEB20133) | metagenome | reverse complement strand
GGGCCGAAATTGTAGGCGTAGTCAAAGCCTCCCTGGACCGCAGGGTCCTCGTTGGTCTGGGTCAGGCCACGAAACACGTATTGGCTGAATAGTCCGACGTTTGCTGTGACCGAGTGTGTGGAACTGGATTCCGCATCTGCAGCGATACTTGCCCCAGGTATTACGCCGAATGCGATGCTCAGCAGAACTCCACGCATGCATAATCTCCTCATGATCCCTCCTTTGAGCGTCCTTTTTAGCTGGCAAGGTTTCGCCTGCCCAGCTTTTACCCTTCGGATAACGATTTACGGTGAGACGACCAGACTTGCTGACGCACACCGTGTTGCGTATTAGATAACTAAATTTCTTGTTATGCAACTCCCGAGTTTGCTCCTTGACTTCCTCCCCTGCCTGAAGGCGGAGGATTCCTGCAGCTCACGCCGCAAGTCTCTCCTTGCGGAGAGAATTCGAGGCGTCCGTCCAGCGGTGCTTCGTCCACCGATGAACTTCAAGCCTCGGGGCGGCCTCCGCCCCATCCCACAGATTGGGTTTGTCTTTCTTCGCGATGTTGCGCGATGCGGCCTGGTTCGCTTCTATCGCCAGCCCGCAGCTTCGGCAACGGAGCCAATTCCACAGCCGGCGCTTGACCTGCGTCGATCCGCACGACGGGCAGGTTTCGGATGTGCCGCGCTCCGGTTCGCGCTTTGCAAAGATGCCAAATCTCGCGCAGCGCTTCTCTATGATTCGGCTTACCCGGTCAAAGCTCCAAAAGCCGTGGATGCGTCCGTCCCACTTGCGGGTGTAGTCCACTTCCCGGCGGATGTCCTTCGGCCAGCCGATGACGACGCGCCCCACGCGGCGGGCTTTCAGGACGGAGACGATCCGGGCGGCGAGCGCTTCCCAGGCGTGCTCCAGTCGCGCCTGGCGCTTGCGGTACAGCCTCCGCAGGCGTTTCGAGGATTGGCATCCCGCCTGGCGGTGCGAAAGCTCCGCCATGTGCCGCGCGATGCGGCGGCCCCAGTAATCCCAGTCCTTCAGGACCTCCCGCCCCAGGAAGTGGACCGCCGAATCGCGGCCCTCGATGCTCACCGAGGCAAGCACCCGGACTCCGAGGTCGATGCCCGCGATCCGCTCGCCCGCCTCAGCCTTCGCCGCCACGGCCTTGACGGTGTAATGAAGGTACCAGCGGGCACGTCCCGCATCGAACAGGATCTCTCCACGCCCGGGCTTCCCCGTGTAACGCCGCAACCCGCGGTAGGGCATGCGCATCCGCCCGGAGCCTTTCCTCAAATCGGCTGGCAGGGTCAGGGCGACGGTTCTGGAATCCAGGGCATAAGAGCGCCCGCATTTGATCGGGATGAAGTCATCCGGACGGCTTCCGCCCTTGCGCTTGCGATAGCGCGGCAGCCCGGGCTTGTCCCGTAGGTCTCCGTTGTTCCACTGTTTTCGCAGATCGAAATAGGATCTCCACGCCTCGGAAAGCTTCTTGAGAACCTCCTGCACGATGTCGGAGGGCAGCCTTCGGTACGCCTCGTGCGCCTTGAAATCGGCGCATAGCGCCTCGTACTCCGGCACTCTGCCGCCGGACAGGAACGCCTGCCGGCAGGCGTAGTTGGCCGCATTCCACAGCGCGGCGACGCGATCGCCCAGCAGCCTGAGCGTCCGCTCGGCCTGCCGATCCGGCAACAATCTCACGCGATTGGTTCTCATGCTGCCAAGAATACCGGCTCGTCCGCTCGCGGCGCAGCAGGAAAAACGCCCCGGACCGCCTCGTTATTGCGCTATTCCTCCCCGCCCTGAACGGCAGGGCTTCCCGCGCAGGAAGGTGAGGGTGATCGGAGGAGGGGGAGCGGTCCGGGTGGCGCGCTAGTCGAGCTTGCGCGCCAGGTCCTGGGCGCGAAGATGCGTCATAGCGCCAATACTCAGAAGCGCCTTGGGAGGCCGGCTTGCTTGAGCACCGCGTTTGCGGTGTGACGGGACTTGATTTTATGATCAACCGGAAAACGCAGGCCGGTTATGGGCGAAAACCAGATGTCATGATCTCCCCTGCCATGGCGCTCGAATCTGCAGCCCGCTTCCTTCAGCAAGCGTATCAGCTCAGGGGTAAAGCTGCCGCCCATCAGCAATGGAGACGGTGCGCGATGGCGTATTTCCGCGCAAGGATCTCAAATGGGATCTCTTCACCGCTAGGATAGCCATTGGCTTCCAATAGCTCCGGGATCATGGCGGCCAGCTTTTGAGAAAGCGCTTCCAGAGTATCGGCCTCGGTCGCCAATCCGGGAACATCGTCCGATGTGGCCACCCAAACGCCGGCCTCTTCATCCCACTCGGCGCGGACAAATAAAGCTTTCACCTGCATATCCTCCAAATGCCAGAATTCCATTCTACTCCAGCTTCCGGGCGAGGTCCTGGGCGCGAAGATGCATGTAGCGCTTGAGCATCCGCAGACCTTTGTGCCCCGTCACGGTCGCGACTTCCATCGAGTCTAGCCCGCGCTCGAAAAGCCTGCTCGCCGCCTCGTGCCGCAGATCGTGAAAGCGGAGGTCCTGGAGTCCGGCGCGCTTCACTGCGCGCTTCCACGCCTGCGCGACACCCGTCGCGGTCAGCGGAAACACCCTCCCATCGATGGAGCGGGGAAGCTTTTCCAGGAGCGTCGTCGCGCGGCTTGACAGGGGCACCGTGCGCGCCTCGCCGTTTTTCGTGTCCGGCAGGTAAGCGGTGCGCCGCTTGAGATCGATGCGATCCCAGGCCAGGAATAGCAGCTCGCCTTGCCGCATGGCGGTCGAGACCGCCATGCGGCAAGCGGCAGCATGTAGGGATTGCGGCACTGCCCGAGGCTTTGCCAGAGCGCTTGCGCTTCGCCGTCGCCGAGCCTTCGATCGCGAGCCTTCCCAGGCGCTGGCTTGCGCACCAGACGGCAGGGATTGGCCGGGATCTGGTAGCCCCACTCCATCGCTGCGATGTCCACGATGCGGCTCAGTAGGCCCAGCTCCTTGCGCACCGTGTCCTGGCTCACTGCCCGCAGCCTGGCATCGCGGTAGCGCGCCACATCCGCAGACGAAAGCCTTGCCAGCGCGATCCGGCCAAGGGCTTCGCCCAGGCGGTCGAGCGCGGCGTGGTAGCCGTGCCCGCGCAGCTTGGGCAGCACGTCGGCGCGGTAGCGCCCGATGAGCTCCCCTCTCGTCACCCGCTCAGCCGCTGTTGTGTCCTTCCACAGCCCGCGCTCGATCTCCGACTCCACCTTTCGCGCCCAAGCGATGGCGTCCGCGCGGCTCGAGAAGGTCTCGCTCGCGGCGACGCCATGACGCCGTACTCTCCCCTGTCACCGCCCGCTCGCGCGCCTGGTGATCGTCGCCATTTCTGTCCCCGATTTGTCCCCGTGGACAGTATATTCCGCGCGAAAGCCCATGGGAAGGGCATCCGCGATGAATCAATTTTTCGCTCCTAAGGGGCGGGTCGCACGTTCGATTCGTGTTCGGGGCGCCAAAATCAATAGCTTGTGTGCACACCATCGCCAGCGATCCCGGTCGCAAGCCTCCTGTGAGGGTGGACGGCACACCACCGGGGAAGGGGCCTCACTATCTGCGCCGCTCGAGAGCCTCGCCGGCCACTTCGCCCCTCCCGAACAAATCTCTCTTTCTCAGGCGGTGTGCCTTCCATGGCATAGAGGCATAATCCACTGGGGTTTTAAGACTTAATGGCGCGGGCTCGAGGAAGACCGGTAGAGCTCAAGGCCCCCCGCGAGGCTCTGGCCCAGCTTATCTTCGCCAACCCCCGCCGAAGGGAAAGCCCCCACGGCGGCGCTGAATCATGAGATAGCCTCCTAGCATGCCCCCCAGGTGAGCGAAATGGGCGACGCCCGGCTGGGCGCCGGTAATCCCCATGTAGAGGGTGATCAACCCGTACAAGGTGACGAAGAGCCACGCCGGCATGGGAATCGGCGGGAAGATGAGCATGATGGTCCGGCGCGGGAAATACATGCCGAAGGCGAGCAGCAACCCAAACACCCCTCCCGACGCGCCAACCGTCGGGTAAGGCGGCGCGTTGGTTATGGCGGCGACGAGCAGTTGCGCGATGCCGGCTGTAATCACGCATGTGAAGTAAAACGTAAGATAGAAGCGAGCGCCGAACAGCCGCTCCAGTTCGGAGCCGAACATATAGAGGGCGAACATGTTAAAGAATAGATGCGCGACGCTGCCGTGCAGGAAGCTGTAAGTGAGGAGCTGCCACGGCCGGAACTCTTCACCCGCGAGCCCGTAGGAGGGATCGGCGTCGAGGGGCCAGAGGGCGAAGGAAGCCACCAGTTGATGCCCGGTCGCGAGCTGGAGCAGGAAAACCACCGTGTTGACGATGATGAGGGTTTGGGTGACTGGAGGCATCGATAGGCTTTAAGGTTCGGGCTTCCCGGCGATGGTCATAAAATGGTAGATCACGCTTCCCGTCCCGGGTTCAATGGCCTCGAAACGCGACCCCGGCTGTATCTGCAACACCTGCAATGTTACCCTTTTAACACCGCGGGCGAGGAGATCGCATACAGCATCGTCGAACAGCGGCATCAAGCCGTGCCCTCCAGCGAGGGCTGGCCCGCACGCCGGCCACAGGTTTCCCTGGGCCCTCTCCCTCTGCATCGGCAACGTGGCTGCGGCCCAGTACAGGATGTGCCTGCTACCCGGAGACCCGGACTACAGCCGGGGCCGGGCCCGGCGCCGAGGGGTTGGATCATCCCAGGGAACGGGCCGTGGCGGCGCGGGTGGTGGAACTCATGGGCCCGCGGGGTGTGTTCGCGAGCATCGATCTGCACCATCATTTCTGGAAGTGCGGGACGAACGGGGGCACGACGTGGCCAGCGCCGATCTCGAGGTCCACGACGATCGCATCGCTCTTAAGCGCCTCGTGATTTCCTCCATACTGACCCTGCAATGCGAGGCGATCCGGCACGACCGGCTCGGGTATTTCAGGGAACGGTTGCCATTGAACTGAACGCTCCCCGAGCCCAGGGGTCGGATAGCGTAGAATTCGTTTTTATGCTTGGCGCCATGATTCGCCTCCATCCCCTCCGCGAGCCCCTGTGCTTTCTCATGCTGGCTCTGCTCAGCACCCTCGGTCACGCGGAAACCTTCCACATCCGGGCCGTAGACGGCAGCACCATCCCGGTGACGCGGCAGGGCTCGGGTCCGGTGATTGCTCTGTGGCTGCCCTCCGAGCACGGCTTGACCGCCGGGGACCGGGAGGCGGCCCGGGGCCTCGCCGAGCGGGGCTTCGAGGTCTGGCTCGCCGACCTGCACGCTGCCCGTTTCCTGGCGACTGTGCCCAGCCAGATGGACCAGATCCCTCCCTCCGACGCCGTGGCGGTGCTCGCCAAGGCCGCAAAAAGCCTGAAACCCATCCTGCTGATCGCCGAGGAGCGGGGAGCGGTTCTCGCCCTGGAAGCCGCCGATCTGTGGCGCCGGGAAGCGGGCGCTTCCGCCTCCGCGCTCAAGGGGGCCATTCTGCTTTCTCCCAATTTCTACGCCGCCACGCCTGACCCCGGCGAGGAACCCCGCTACCTTCCGGCCGCGACGGCGAACCGCCTTCCCGTGGCCATCATCCAACCGGCCTTGTCGCCCTGGTACTGGTGGGTGGACGAGCTGAAGGCGCGCCTCGCGCGCCACGGCGCCCCGGTGTACGTCTATTACCTCCAGACGGTGCGGGACCGCTTCTACTTCCGGGAGGACGCCACCGGGGACGAGCAGGCCATGGCCGCCAGGCTCCCCGCGGTGCTGGAGTCGGCGTGGAAAAAGATCAACGGAAGGAACCCGTCATGAGGAAGCCCGTCGCATGGATGATCCTGCTCCTCGCCTTGCCCTTGGCAGACTTCGCCGATGGGCGGGAGTTGAAGCCCCACACCGGCGAAACCCCGCCCCTCGCCCTGCCCGACCTGAACGGGCGCGTGCATCGCCTGGAGGACTACCGGGGCCAGGTGGTGCTGGTCAACTTCTGGGCCACCTGGTGCCCGCCCTGCCGCGCGGAGATGCCCTCCATGCAGCGGCTCCAGGACAAGCTCGCCGGCCGGCCGTTCACCATCCTGGCGGTAGACATGGGCGAAACCGAGGCCGAGGTCCGGGATTTTCTCAAGGAAGTGCCGGTCCGCTTCCCCATCCTCATGGACAAGGACGGCGCCGCCCTGAGGGCGTGGAAAGTGCGGGCCTTCCCCACCAGTTTCGTGGTGGACGCGGAAGGCCGGATCCGCTACTCCCTTTTCGGCGCCAAGGAGTGGGATGACGCGGACGGGCTGGAGAAGGTCGGCGCCTTGCTCCAAGGGGCTTCGCCCCGCCGGGCGGGCGGAGAAGGCCCCAAGTCCCCGGGCCAATAGCACTCGACGAGCGCACGGATGGCCAACGACACCGAACAAAGCCCAGCGAGTCAGACAAAACCGCAAGCGGGCGGGCAGCGCCCGGCGGCGGCCAAGTTCGTCGAGGGGCGGGTGGTGGCCCTCAAGCCCTGGACCGAACGGCTGTATTCGATCCAAGTAGAGGCGGCCGTGGAGCCCTTCCGGGCGGGGCAATTCGGGCGCCTGGCGCTTCCCGGAGACGCCGGAGAGATGATCGCCCGCCCCTACTCTTTCGTGAACGCCCCCTTCGAGAGGCCCCATGAGTTCTACTTCATCACTCTGGAGAACGGCCCTCTGACCCAGCGGCTGGTAAGGCTGCGTCCAGGGGATCCCATCTGGATCGCGCCCCGGGCCTCGGGCTTTATGACCCTCGCCGACATCCAGGATGCGGACTTCCTGTGGCTCCTCTCCACCGGCACCGCCATCGGCCCCTTCCTCTCCATCTGCAAGACGGAGGAACCTTGGCAGCGATTTAAGAAAGTGGTGTTGGCCCACGCGGTGCGTTTTGCGAAGGAGCTCACCTACCAGGAGACGATACGGACCATCGCCGAGCGACGGGGAAGCCAGTTCGTGTACGTGCCCTTCGTCACCCGGGAGGAGGCGAGCTTCGCCCTCAAGGCTCGGGTTCCCCAGGCGATCCAAGACGGACGACTGGAGGCCCGGGCAGGCGTGCCCCTCGCCGCCGAGGGCTCCCAGGTGATGATCTGCGGCAATCCGGACATGGTGAGCGACACTAGCGCCGTGCTGGAGGCCCGGGGCTTCAAGAAAAACCGGCGCAAGGACCCCGGTCAGATCACCGTGGAGAACTATTGGTAGGCCGAGCCAGCAAGCAGGGCGGCTTGGCCGGCACCGGGGGCCGCCTCAGCACAGCCGCAGGTTGGAGAACCACAGAAGGGCGTCGGGGTCCAGGTAGCCGCGGAAAGCCCACACTCCGAGGGTAGTAAGCGCCGCCACCAGCGCCACCGCCACCCAAGCCCAGGGGCTCCCGTCCAGGGCGGTTTTCACCGCCCGCGGAAGCCTGAAGACTTCCCCATGCCTCGAGGTCATTTCCCTGGCGCTCCGGCGAGGGAAGCGGGCCTCAGCTCCCGGTCGTCGATCGGCCAGTGCAGCAGCGCCGCCAGCACCCCCAGGCCGATGGTGATGGCCCAGACCGCATCGTAGGTGCCGGTCAGGTCGAACAGAAAACCGCCCAGCCACACGCCCATGAAGCTTCCTACCTGATGGCCGAGAAACACGAAGCCGAACAAGGTCGAGAGATATTTTACGCCGAAGATCTGGGCCACGACCCCGTTGGTAAGGGGCACGGTGCTCAGCCACAGAAGCCCCATGCAGGCAGCGAACAGGTAGACGGAAAACTCGGTGAGGGGGGCGAGCAGAAACACCGAGATCACTCCTGCCCGGACGAGGTAGATGCCCGCCAAGAGGTATTTCTTCCGGTAGTGCCCTCCCAGCCACCCGGCCACGTAGGTACCCACGATGTTGAACAGCCCGATCAGGGCGAGCGCCATCATCCCCGCCCGGGCGGGCAGCCCCTGGTCGGTCAAGAAGGCCGGAAAGTGCACGGCGATGAATACCACCTGAAAACCGCACACGAAAAAGCCGAAGTACAAAAGCCAGAAACCCGAGTGCCCGCCCGCCTCCACCAGGGCCTCCCGCATGGTCTGCCCCGATAGGGCGCTGGCAGTCCCGCCATCCCGGCGCTCCGCCAGCGCCACCGCGAGGGGCGCCATGAACGCCGCCAGGATGGCGAGGGTCAACAGCGCCTCGAACCAGCCCAGCGCCCCGATCAGGGACTGCTCCACCGGCAGCATGATGAACTGGCCGAAGGAGCCGGCGGCGCCGGCGATGCCGAAGGCCATGCTGCGCTTGTGGGGCGGGAAGGCCCGGCCGAGGGCTCCGTAGACCACCGAAAACGCGGTTCCCGAGAGCCCGAGCCCGATGAGCAGCCCGGCGCTCAAGGAAAGGGTGAGGGGGCTGTCCGAGTAGGCCATCAGGGCCAGGCCCAAGGCGTAAAGCGCCCCACCTGTGGCCAGCACCCGCCCTGTCCCGAACCGGTCGGCCACCATGCCGGCGAAGGGCTGCGCCAAGCCCCAGACCAGGTTCTGGAGCGCGATGGCGAAGGCGAACACTTCCCGGCCCCAGCCGTACTCGTTGCTCATGGGCTGGAGAAACAACCCGAACCCGTGACGAATGCCTAGGGAAAGGGTCAAAATCACGCCCCCGAACAAAAGGGCGATGGCGGGAGTGCGCCAGGAGCTTTTCATCAGGTTTTCCATTGTCACGGAGGCAAGATACGCCGAACGTATCCATCCTGTCTCGGGCGCCGCTTCAGGGCACTCCGTGGACTCTCGACCGGTGACCGTACGAGTATATGCGTCCGCACACCGGGAGCAAGGAACAAATCCCTTAACCGGCGGTAAACAATCTGTGCTTGCTGTCATCGTAAGACAGCGCAGCCGGGGGTGCATGTAAAAGGCGCGCGAGGCGGCATCCGCACTTTTTAGACGTTGTACCGAAGGCACGCCCGGCCACGCGACACCCCTTTTGTGTTTAGAATGGCTTCCCCCATCCCCGACGAGGCCAGCCTATGCGCCAGTGCGCACCGCTTCCCGAAAATGTGGTCGCCGAGCTGCACGCCATCGTGGGCGAGCGCTTGTCCCTGTCGCTCCCGGTGCGGGAACACCACGGCAAGGACGAGTCATACCACGCCCCTCGGCCTCCCGACGCGGTGGTGTTTCCCGAGAGCACGGAAGAAGTGCAGGCCATCGTGGCTGCCTGCCGCCGCCACCGGGTCCCCATCGTACCCTTTGGCGCCGGCACGTCGGTGGAGGGCCAGGTCCTTGCCGTCCACGGGGGCGTGTGCGTGGATTTCACCCGCATGGACCGGATCCTGGCGGTGCATGAGGAGGATCTGGATGCCACGGTGCAGGCGGGGGTAACCCGGGAGCGATTGAACGACCATCTGCGACACATGGGGCTTTTCTTTCCCATCGACCCGGGTGCCAACGCCACACTGGGCGGCATGGCCTCTACCCGCGCCTCCGGCACCAACGCCGTGCGCTACGGCACCATGCGGGAGAACGTGTTGGGGCTCACCGTGGTCACCGCCGACGGGCGGGTGGTGCGCACCGCCCGGCGTGCCCGCAAGAGCGCTGCGGGCTACGACTTGACGCGCCTGTTCGTGGGCGCCGAGGGCACCCTGGGGCTCATCACCGAGGTGAGGCTCCGGCTTTACCCGCTGCCCGAGGCCGTCTCCGCCGCCGTCTGCCCTTTTCCCGAGGTCGGCTCCGCCGTCGCCACGGTGATCCAGACCATCCAGTCAGGCATTCCCCTCGCTCGCGGGGAACTCCTGGACACCCTGACCCTGCGGGCGGTCAATCGCCATTCCAAGACCGGCTATCGGGAAACGCCGACTTTGTTTCTGGAATTTCACGGCACCGAGGCGGAGGTGGCCGAGCAAGCCCGTAGAGTGGAAACCATCGCCCGGGAGCACGGCGGCATGGACTTCCAATGGGCCACCCGGCCTGAAGAGCGCAGCCGCCTGTGGAAGGCCCGGCACGAGGCGTACCCTGCCTGCCTGCAGCTCGTTCCCGGCCGCCGGGCGCTGGTGACCGACGTGTGCGTTCCCCTTTCCCGGCTGGCCGAATGCATCGAGGCCACTTTGGAAGACATCGCCCGCACACCCCTGACGGTGCCCCTCTTCGGCCACGTGGGCGACGGCAACTTCCATTTGATCGTCCTGGTGGATCCCCAAGACCCCGAGCACCTCAGGCAGGCGCGCACCCTCAACCACCGGCTGGTGCGGCGAGCCCTCGCCCTGGATGGGACCTGCACCGGCGAGCACGGCATCGGCGTCGGCAAGCGGCAGTACCTGCGGGAGGAGCTGGGGGACGGCGTGGATCTCATGGCCGCCATCAAGCGGGCCTTGGACCCGGACGGCCTCTTCAACCCGGGCAAGATCCTGCCGGAGGACGCCGATGCATGACCCGTTGCGACAAGCGCGCATCGATCTCGCCGCCGCGCTGCGCGCGGCCGAGACGTTGGGTCTCCACGAGGGCGTGTGCAACCACTTCAGCGTGAAGGCCCCGGGCGCGGCCGACCGCTTCCTGGTGAACCCCTTCGGCCTCCACTGGCGCGAGATCACCGCGAGCCGCCTGCTGCTGGTGGACGCGGAGGGCCGAGTGCTGGAAGGGGAAGGCCGGGTCGAGAAGACGGCGCTGTGCATCCACACCGCCATACACCGCCGCAACCCCCGCGCCGCCTGCGTGCTGCATACCCATATGCCCTACGCCACGGCGCTCACCATGACGGAGGGCGGTGAGCTTCTCCCCGCAGGACAGAACGCCCTGCGCTTCCATGGCGACATCGCCTACGACCGCGCCTACCAGGGACTGGCGCTGGACGAATCCGAGGGAGAGCGCATCGCCGCCGCGCTGGGTGACAAGCGCGTGCTCTTTCTCGCCAATCACGGCGTCATCGTGGTGGGAAAGAGCGTCGCCACTGCCTTCGACGATCTCTACTATCTGGAACGAGCGGCCCAGGCCCAGGTGCTCGCCATGTCCACGGGACTGCCCTTGAAGTGGGTACCCGAGGAGATCGCTCAGCGCACGTTCCAGGAATTCACATCCACCGACAGCTATGCGATCCTCCACTTCGAGGCGCTGAAGCGGCTGCTGGCTGGCGCAGATCCCGATTTCACCGCCTGAATGCTCTGCCGCCCCCGCGCCCCTGCGCCGGGAGCGAGGGCTCTGCTATTCTTCGCCGCAACCCAATCCTTTCCGGAGGACAGGACCGTTGGACGCGCCCCACCCCTACTCCGCCTGGCTGTCGAATCCCTTGCCCGAGCGGGAAGCCCTGGTCAATGAGCTGCACGCCCGGCCCTTCATGGCGTTGCGCGCGCCCTTGGAGGCGTCCCACCTCGCGGTGCTCTCCGGGGAGCTGGAAAACGAGCGCAACCGGGAGCACTTCGCCGAGCTGTGCCGCCGCTTCGGCGCTCCGCCCCCTGCACCGGAGGCGAACTATCACGTGGCCGATCTAGGGGAAGCGCTCGTCCGCTGGGAGCGGCACACCGAGTTCACCACCTACACTTTCTATCGGCAGGGACCCTTCGCCGAGCCGTTCCGGGATCCGGCCATCACCCGCGTCCCGGCGGACTGGCTCCGACAGCTCCCGGGCCGGCTTCTGGTGGCGGTGCATCTCGCTCTGGAGAGTTCCGCCACGGTAGAGCGGGACGCGGCGAGCCTGGCGGCCTTGTGCGGTTCGGACCGTTACGTGGGTTCTCTCATGGCGGGCAGCAAGGCCATCGCCTGGACGGACTTCCGGCTCAACGCCGACGGTTTCGTCCGTATCCTCGTGCGCGATCGAGGGCTCAATGACCGTCAGGCGGGCCGGCTGGTGCAGCGGTTACTGGAAGTGGAGACGTATCGCACGGCAGCCCTCCTCGCCTTCCCCCTGGCCCTGAAGATCCGCCCTCGGCTGCGGGCGCTGGAGTTGGAGCTGACGGAACTCACCGGTCAGATCGCCCAGGTCAAGGATCTGGAAACGGAGCAGAGGCTGCTTGCGGCGCTTACCCGCCTCGACGCGGAAACGGCGCAACTCGCGAGCCAGACCAGTTACCGCTTCGGCGCCGCCCGGGCCTATTACAGCCTGGTGCGCCGGCGCATCGACGAGCTGCGGGAGAGTCGCATCGAGGGACTGCAAACGTGGGGGGAGTTCATGGATCGGCGGCTCGCCCCGGCCATGGAGACCTGCGAGTCGGTCAACACCCGGATCAACGCCCTGGCGGTACGGGTCGCCCACGCGGGCAACTCCCTGCGCACCGTAGTAGACGTGGCACTCCAGGCCCAGAACCGGGACTTGCTGCGCTCCATGAACCGCCGGGTGCAACTGCAGATCCGGCTGCAGCAGACGGTGGAAGGCCTCTCGGTGGTGGCCATCAGCTACTATGCCATCGGATTACTAGGGTACGGCTTCAAAGGCCTTGCCGGCCTCTTCCCGGCCCTTGACCCGGAGCTGCTCCAGGCGGGAAGCCTTTTGCTGGTGGTGCCCCTGGTATGGGCGGGGGTCCGACGCCTGCGGCACCTAGCCGCACCTGAGGCGGAGAGCCCCCCGTCCAGGGCTCAGTGAGCCTTGGGCCAGGAGCAGCGCCGCCCTAGGCCCCGCGCCAGGGTCTCGCGCAAGACCCTTTCGATCAAGCCGGCCAGGGTCTGGCCTGTCTCGGCCGCGTGGCGCTTCGCCTGGCACCTCAGCTTGCCGCCGATCACCAGCGTAGCCCTCATGCAGAAAAGCAGATTCATGCGTGCAAAATCTGCCAATTATTCAGGACGGACGGGGCCGGCTCGCCGAGAGGCGGAGTGGAAAGCGCTCAGTAGTCGGCCAACCCCCTACCGCAAGCTCGACCGGAAAGCCTGCTCGAAGGCCCGCGCGACGCACCAGCCCACCGGCGTGACGGCGCCCGCGTACTCGGCCGAGGGTCCCGGCAGCTCGGCGATCGTTACCGTGTCGGTGCTGGTGCCGGTGGCCGGGTAGCCCTCGGGCGTGCGCTGGCCGGCGAGCACCCGGGCTTTCACTTCAGCGACAAGGTGCACCAGCTCCACCCGGGCGGCGTCGGACAGCGCGGCCTCCACGATCACGCAGGCGTTGATCGTGTGGGGAACCGGGGTCTCGAACACGGGGCTCAGTCCCGGGGCGGAGAGGTTGCTTAGGCCCGCCGTCACCAGGGCGCGGGCGCGAAACCCTGCCCGGGCCTCGCCGCCCTCCCCGTAGCCCTCCACCCGGGCCGCGGTGAGGCAGCCAGTGGTCTCCTCCAGGGGAAGCGCCAGGGAGGCGAGCCGGACGGTGATCCAGCCCTGGAGGTCGGGCTCGCGGAAATCGAGCGCCACAGGGTGGTTCACCCAGTAGCGGCTCCGGACCCAGCCGCCCCGGTACGGGGCGCTGGAGATGATGGGGCAGGGCCTGCCGAAATCCACCACCAGCGCGCCCCCCACGAGGGCGACGGAGAGGGGTGCGGGCAAAGCGTCGAACATGGGGATGGCTACACGACCGCCGCCACCAACACGGCAGTCTCGGCGATTTCCACCAGCGCTCCGGCCGTGTCGCCGGTCGTTCCCCGAAGGCGTGCCATCATGAGAGCGCGAAGGCAGCCGAACACGACAGCCGCCGTCACCAAGACGACGAGCCCCCGTTCCGGGCACAAGGCGAGGAGAGCGGCCACTGTCGCCGCGACGCTCACCGTGGCCCCGCGCCGGGGCAGGTGGGCCGCCAAAGCGCTGCCCAAACCGCCCGGGCGCACGTAGGGGGTGGTCAGGAACAGCAGCGGCACCAGGGCCCGGCCGGCCATGGGGGCGACGGCGAGGCAGAGCCAGGCACCGCGCCCGACCGCGGCCTCCAGGGCCGCAAACTTGGCGATCAGCACCAGCGCCACCACCACCACCGCCACCGCACCCCGATGGGGGTCCTTCATGATGGCCAGGGTACGGTCCCGGTCGCCGTGCCCCCCCAGCCAGGCGTCAGCGCTGTCGGCCAGGCCGTCCAGGTGCAGGGCTCCCGTGACCGCGATCCATAAAGCGAGAAGCAGGGCCGCGGTGACGCCGGGGGACGCGCCTTGCAGCATCCAGCCGAGGCCCGCCAGCAAGCCCCCCAGCAGAAGCCCGACGGCGGGGTACCAGACGACGGAGCGGCCCACGTCTTTCTCCCGCCAATCGCCGCGCCTGACGGGCAGGCGAGTGAGGAACTGGAGCGCGATCAGAAAGGGCTGCAGCACCGCAACCTCACCCGCTCTCCAAGTCTTTTCCGTCGAAGGGGGATTTCACCGGACAGCCTCCCCTGCCGGCACCCATACCCGCGTCAGGCTGGCGTGGGGCACAGGGATGCACAGAAGCTCGTTCACCGGCCGGCCGTCGAGATGGGCCCGCACCACCCGGATCGGCCCGCCGTGGGTGACGATCAACACCCGCTCGCCGCGGCAGCGCGAAACCCGCTCGCGCCACGCGGCCAGCACCCGGTCCCGGAACGCGGACAGCGGCTCGCCTCCCGGCGGCGGATGGGCCAGGGGGTCGCGCCAGAATCGTTCCAGGACCTCCGGATCCTCGGTGCCCAGCGCCTCGGCGGTCCGTCCCTCCCAGGCGCCGAAATCGATCTCCCGCCACCGCTCGTCCACTTCCAAGACGAGGGCATGGCGCCGTGCCAGCACCCGGGCGAAGGCCGCGCAGCGGACGAGGGGCGAGGTGACGATCCGGTCCCAAGGTCCCTCTCCTCCTACCGCCGCTTCCATCTGCTGCCAGCCGGCGGCCGTGAGCGGGTCATCGGTGCTTCCCCGATACCGGGGCCCGCCCTCCGCCTCCCCGTGGCGGAGCAGGTCGATCCGTCCCTTTCCAGGCCTCACCGGGCCTTCTCCGAGACGCCCGCCTCGGCAAAGGTGGCCATTTCGGCGTGCAGGGCGCAGGCGAGCCGCAGCAGCGGCACCGCTACCGCCGCCCCGCTCCCTTCCCCGAGGCGCATGCCCAGACGGAGCAGCGGCTCGGCCTCCAACGCCTGGAGCAGGCGCCCATGGCCGGGTTCGGCGGAGGCATGGGCGAAGAGCATCCACTCTCCGGCGCCCGGGCAGCGGCGCACCGCCACCAGCGCCGCGCAGGTGGCGATGAAGCCGTCCACCAGCACCGGCAGCCCCGTCTGGGCGCAGGCCACGTAGGCGCCGACGAGGGCCGCGATCTCGAAGCCGCCCACGCGGCGCAAAGCTTCCAGGGGATCGGCCAGCCCGGCGCGATGGAGGGCTAGCGCCCGGCTCACCACCTCCGCCTTGCGGGCGACACCGGCCGCGTCGAGCCCCGTGCCCGGGCCGACCAGGCGCTCGGGCGCCTCCTCGAGGAGGGCGCAGGCAAGAGCCGTCGCGGCAGTGGTGTTGGCGATGCCCATCTCGCCGCCGATGAAGAGCGCCGCGCCCGCCTCGCGGGCCCGCTGGGCCGCGGCGCGGCCCGCCTCCAGGGCGAGCTCGAGCTGGACGGCGGACATGGCGGGTTGCCGGCAGAAGTTGGCGGTTCCCGCACCGGCCCGGCAGGAGACGACGCCGGGCAGCGGCCCGGGATCCCGCACCGTGCCCACGTCCACCACCTCCAGCTCGGCGCCCAGGTACCGCGCCAGCACCGAGATGGCCGCGCCGCCCCGGGAGAAGTTGCGCACCATCTCCACCGTCACCGCCTGGGGAAAGGCGGACACGCCCTCCTCCGCCACGCCGTGGTCGGCGACGAACACGGCGATGCGCACCCGCTCCAGGGAAGGTCGCTCCCGCCCCTGCAGGCCCGCCAGCCGCACGGCGAGCTCTTCCAGGCGCCCGAGGGCCCCAGGGGGCTTGGTGAGGCGGGACTGGCGCGCCCGCGCCGCTTCTTGAGCGCTGCGATCCACCGGCGCGGCCGGAGCGTCGATCCATGACTCTGACATGTAGCGCTTCCTCGTTAAGCGGGAACCCGAAAACGACATCGAGGCTGCCCTCGGCGGGCCTCCGGCACGGCGCGCTTCACGGCTTCGGCCCTTTCAGCGCCAGGGGCAGCCCCGCCACGGTGAGAATCACCCAGTCGCAGAGGGCGGCCAGGCGCTGGTGCAACATTCCCGCTTCGTCGCAATAGCGCCGGGACAGGGCAGAGGCCGGAATCACCCCCAGGCCGGTCTCGTTGCCGACGAGTATCACCTGGCCCGCAATCCCCGGCAACGCGGCTAGCAGCGCATCGCGCTCGCGGGGGAGCGTTTCTGCACCCGCATCGCCCAGCAGATTGGAGAGCCACAGCGTCAGACACTCCACCACCAAGCAGCGGTCTTCGCGACCATGGGCGACCAGCGCCTCGGCGAGACGCACGGGTTCCTCCACCGTCACCCACTCCGCTGGCCGCCGTCGGCGGTGCGCCTCGATGCGCCGGGCCATCTCCTCGTCCCCCGCCGTGGCGGTGGCCACGTACACCACCTGGAGCCCGCTTTCCCGGGCCAGCCGCTCCGCCAGCCGGCTCTTGCCCGAGCGCACCCCGCCGAGGATCAGCGTCTTCACTTGGCCGTCCCCGCGCCCGCGCCGCAGCCCAGGCCGAGAAGCGCCAGGATCCGCGCCATGTCCAGGTGGTCTTCGCACGCGTCCGCCAGCCGGTCGAGGGCCGCCTCCCGCAGGGCGCGGTAGTCGGGCGTCACGGGCGCTTGCATCCCCGCCCAGGCGAGCAAGGCGTCGCAGGCGGGGCGGGATTCGAACAATCCGTGGAGGTAGGTGCCGAGGATCTGGCCGTCCTCCGAGATGGCGCCGTCATGGCGGCTGTCGAGCCGCACCAGCGGCCGCGCCAGGGCGGCGCCCCGGCTCACGCCGCAGTGGATTTCGTAGCCCGTCACGGGGGCATCGCCGAAGGCGAGGATACCGCTGACGTTGGCCAGCTGCTTCTCCGGCTCGAGCACCGTCACCATGTCAAGCAGCGCGAGCCCTGGGCTCGTGCCGGGCGGACCTTCCAGACCGAAGGGATCGGAGACCTCGCGGCCTAGCATCTGGAAGCCACCGCAGATGCCGATCAGCTTGCCGCCGTAGCGCAGATGGCGCTGGATCACCCGCTCCCAGCCGTTTTCCCGCAGCCACTGGAGGTCCGAGCGCACGCTCTTGCTGCCGGGCAGGAGGAGGAGATCCGCCGGCGGTACCGGTTCGCCGGCGCCCACGAAGCGCACATCCACCCGGGGGTGCAGCCGCAGGGGATCGAGATCCGTGTGGTTGCTGATGCGGGGAAAGACCGGCACCACGACCTTGAGCGCGCCTGCGTCCTTGGCGGGCTGGGAATCATCGATCGCGTCCTCGGCCTCCAGGTGCAGCCCATGCAGGTAGGGAAGCACCCCCAGCACCGGACGGGCGGTGCGGCCCTCCAACCAATGGAGGCCGGGCTCCAGCAGCGCGAGATCGCCGCGGAAGCGGTTGATCACAAAGCCCCGCACCCGGGCCTGTTCCGACGGAGAAAGCAGCTCCAGCGTGCCCACCAGGTGGGCGAACACGCCGCCCCGGTCGATGTCGGCGACGAGGAGCACCGGGCAGTCCACGCTTTCCGCGAAGCCCATGTTGGCGATGTCGTTGTCCCGCAAGTTGATCTCGGCGGGACTGCCCGCCCCTTCCACCAGCACCACCTCGTAGTGCGCGGCCAGGCGATGGAACGATTCCAGCACCGCCGCCCGGACATGGGCCTTGTAGGCGTGGTAGCCCAGGGCGTCCAGGGTGCCGAGGGCACGCCCCTGGAGGATCACCTGGGCGCCCACGTCCGTGTTGGGCTTGAGGAGCACCGGGTTCATATCCGTCGTCGGAGCAATTCCGGCAGCCTGGGCCTGGACCGCCTGGGCCCGGCCGATCTCGCCCCCGTCCACGGCGACGGCGCTGTTCAGCGCCATGTTCTGGGGCTTGAACGGCGCCACCCGCACCCCGCGTCGGGCGAGGGCTCGGCACAATCCCGCCACGAGGGTGCTTTTGCCCGCGTCCGAGGTGGTGCCCTGGATCATCAGCGTACGCGCCATGAGGTCAATGGGTGGACATCCATGTCATCGGTGACTAAAACGCCCATCACTTCCGGGCGTGGGTGCCGCGGCTGCGCACCGCGTCCAGGGCTTGGCACAGCCGCTCGGCGCCGTCCAGGATGCGGGGCGTGGGCCGCTGCAGGAGATCGGAGGGCACGAACACCAGGTTGCCCTGCTTCACCGCCTCGATCTGGGGCCAGCGCCGCCACCCCTCCAGCCACTCCGGGTAGGCTTCCCCCATGCCTCCGGCCACGATCACCTGGGGGTTGGCGACCAGCACCGACTCCACGTTGAGCAGGGGCGTGAGGGTCGGAACCGCAGCGAACACGTTGGTCCCGCCGCACAGCTCGATCACGCGGCTGATGAGATGCTCCCCGTTCACGGTCATGAGGGGTCTGTCCCAGATCTGGTAGAAGACCGAGACCCTGGGCCTGCCTCCATAGCGGGATTGGAGCCGGCGCCAGCGGTCGCGGAACGCGTCCGCCGCCTTCTGCGCTTGGGCCCCGGTCCCCGCCAAGGCTCCCAGGCGCTCGAGATGGGTCGCCACCTGCTCGAAGGTGCGGATCTCGGTCACGTAAAGGGTCAGCTTCAGGTCGTGGAGCTGCTTCAGCATCCGCGGGTCGTTGCCGCTCGCCCAGCCCACCACCAAGTCCGGCGCGAGGGCCAGGATGCGTTCCGGGTCCGGGGAGACGTAGCTCCCCACCCGGGGGATTTTCTTCGCTTCGGGCGGGTAATCGCTCCATTGCACGGCGCCCACCACGGCGCGTCCGGCGCCGGCCGCGAACAGCAGCTCGGTGGCATGGGGCGCCAGGCTCACGATGCGCTGCGCGGGCTGGGCCAACCGCACTTCGCGTCCCGCATCGTCGCGCACCACGATCTCGGCTTGGGCGGCGGTCGCAAGAGCCCAGGCAAGCAGGGCCCATCCCCAACGCCGCAGAATCTCCACGCTGCCCTTTCCCGTCATTTCGCCGCCCGTTCGCGACGGGGCACGGCACGCGCCCATTCGTCCAGCGCAAGGGCCAGGCGTTCCCATGGGCCGCCGCTCCCGGGAAGCCCGAAGCGCAGCCCCGGCGGATCGGCGAAGGCGCGCACGAGGATGCCCCGCCGGGCGAGGAACTCCTGAGCTTGCGCGGCGCAGGGCGTTTCCACCCACTGGAACAGGGCGGTGCCTCCGGCAGGCGCGAGGCCCGAATCGGCGAGCAGTCGGGCGAGCCGCTCACTCGCCGCGGGCAGCGTCTGGCGCATTTTCTGCTGCCAACCGGTGTCCGCCAGCGCTGCGGCCGCCACGTAGCGGGACGGGTTGGCCACCGCCCAGGGCCCCATCGCCGCCTCGATCCGCGTCAATAGCTCGGGGGCCGCCACTACGAATCCGACCCGGACGCCGGCGAGGCCGAAGAACTTCCCCAGGGAGCGCAACACAACGAGCCCCGGTGCGCCGGCGAGGGGCGCCAGGCTCTCTTCCGGTGTCGCATCCATGAAGGCCTCGTCCACCACCAGCCAGCCGCCCCGGGCTTTAAGTTCTTTGCGCCACGCGAGGAGAGTCTCCCGGCTGAACCGCTCGCCGGTGGGATTGTTGGGGTTCGTGAGCACCAGCACGTCCACCGGCGGCACGCCGGCGCGCAACTCGGCGGCCGAGACGCCGGTCACGTGATGCCCCGCCGCGGCCCAGGCCCGGCGATGCTCGCCGTAGCCCGGCTCCAGCACCGCGACGCGCCCCGGAGGCCGCAGCCGCGGCAGCGCCTGGATCGCCGCCTGGCTGCCGGGAACGGGCAGCAGGCAAGACGCGCCGTAGTAGGCCTGGGCCGCCTGTTCCAGCCCGTCCCCCGCTTCCGGCAGCCGCCGCCAGCGCTCGGCGGGCACGGCGGCGACCGGCCATCCCCAGGGGTTGATCCCGGTGGAAAGGTCGATCCACTGCGCGAGTGGAATGCCGTAGCGCTGGGCCGCCCGGCGCAGTTGGCCGCCGTGCTCAAGCACCGAGCCATGCCCCTGTCATTAGAAGGCACAGCCACAGCCAGGTGCCGCGCCGCACCAGGGCGGTCGCGCGGGCGATGTCGGCTACGGCGGGCGCTTTCCCCTCGCCCAAAGCCGGGCGGGCTTTCCGCGTCCCGTGGTAGACCGCAGGCCCCCCCAGCCTCACCCCCAGAGCGCCCGCGCCCGCCGCCATGACCGGGCCGGCGTTCGCGCTCTCCCACGCGGCTGCCTGGGTCCGCCAGCAGCGCAGCGCCGCCTCGAACCGACCCAGCGCCGCGTAGGTAAGGGCCGTCAGCCGGGCCGGGAAGTAATTGAGTCCATCGTCCAGCCGCGCCGCCGCCCAGCCGAAATGAAGATATCGCGGCGTGCGGTAGCCCCAGAGGGCATCCAGGGTGTTGGCCAGGCGGTACAGAACCACCCCGGGCGCCCCGGCCAGGGCGTACCAGAACAGGGCGCCGAAGACGGCGTCATTGCCGTTCTCCAGCACCGACTCGACCGCTCCCCGCACCACGTCCTCGGGCTCCATCGCCTCCGTATCGCGGCTCACCATGTCCGCGACCCGCCGGCGCGCTTCTTCCAGCGTACCCGCCTCGAGCGCCTGGACCACACGCCCGGCATGCTCCTCCAGGCTCCTGCCGCCCAAGGCGAGATAGAGCAACGCGGTCTCCGTGACTATGCCGATCCAAGGCCCCTGGGCCGCCGCCCACCACGCGGCAGCAACGAACGGCAGGACCGCGAGGGCGACCGCCGCCATGCCGCGCCCGCGCCGCGCCGAGGGTCCGGCCCCTGCTCCGCCGTAGAGAGCGCGTTCGACGCCGTTCGCCCACCACCCGAACCCCACCAGGGGATGGAAACGCGGGGGCTCCCCCAGCAGTCGGTCCAGCAACACCGCAGCCAGGGCGACGAAGGCGATCTGCATCACAGCTCGATGCCCTTCTGCGCTCTCACTCCGGCCTCGAAAGCGTGCTTGACCGCCCGCATCTCGGTCACGGTGTCGGCCAGGGCGATGAGCTCCGGTTTTGCCCCGCGCCCGGTGATGACCACGTGCTGCCGGGGTGGCCGGCTTTCGATCGCCGCGATCACCTCTTGCACCGGCAGATAGCCGTACTTGAGCACGATGGCGAGTTCGTCCAGCAGCACGAGCTGGTAGGACGCCTCTTGCAGCATGGCCCGAGCCTTCTCCCACGCGGCCCGGGCGGCACGGATGTCCCGCTCCCGGTCCTGGGTCTCCCAGGTGTAGCCCTCGCCCATCACGTGGTAATCCACTTCGGGGAAGCGGCGGAAGAACGCTTCTTCCCCGGTAGCAAAGCGCCCCTTCACGAACTGCACGATGCCCACCCGCATGCCGTGACCCAGGGCCCGAGCCACCATGCCGAAGGCGGAGCTCGACTTGCCCTTGCCGTTGCCGGTGGCGAGCACCACGACGCCGCGGTCCTCGCTGGCCTTCGCGATCTTCGCGTCCACCACCGCCTTCTTGCGCGCCATGCGCTGGCGGTGGCGCTCAGCGAGATCCGGCTTCTCGCCGCGTTCCCTCATCCCGGTTCTCCTTCGCTGGGTTTTCCGCGGATCGGCCCCACGCATTCTCGTACACCAGCGCTTCCAGCGGAACGCGCCGGGCCCAGCCCTCCTGTTCCAACATGGGTCGTTCGTAAAACGCCTCCACGTGTCCCACGCACAGGATCGCCACCGGCCGGCTTCCTTCCGGCATCGCCAGCAGCCGGGCGAGGGCGTCGGGATCGAACAGGGACACCCAGCCCACGCCGATACCCTCGGCCCGGGCCGCCAGCCAGAGGTTCTGGATCGCGCAAGCGACCGAACAAAGATCCATTTCCGGCAGGGTGCGCCGCCCGAACACGTGCCGCTCCCGCTCTGCCATCAAGGCTACCACCAGCAGCTCGCCGCATTCGCGCACGCCCTCCACCTTCAGCCGCATGAACTCGTCCCCGCGCTCTCCCAGGGCTGCGGCGGTGCGCTGGCGCTCCTCTTCCACCAGCCGGTGGATCCCGGCCCGCAGCGCCGGATCGGTCACCCGCACGAAGCGCCACGGCTGCATGAACCCTACGCTGGGGGCAAGATGGGCCGCCGTTAGGAGCCGCGCCAGAAGCCCCGGGTCCACGGGATCGGGAAGGAAGTGGCGCACATCCCGCCGCTCGGTGATGACCCGATAGACGGCAGCGATCTCGGCATCGCTGTAACGATGACGCCCATCCTTCATTTCACGGCCTCCGCCCATTGACGGACGATGGCGTGGAGTTGGCGCAGCCCGTCGGTGAGGCACGCCGGTCCTGGCTGCAGGATGTCCGCCGACTTGATCTCGTAGAGATGGCCGCGCCTCACAGCGGGAACGTCCTGCCACCCGGGGCGCGCGGCCACTTGCTCGGGACGGAATTTCTTGCCGCACCAGGAGCCAATGATGATATCCGGCGCGCGCCGCGGCACTTCCAGAGGATCGGCAATCACCCGATCCCGGGCCATGGGGCGCCGGGCCAGCTCCGGAAAGCAGTCGATGCCGCCTGCGATCTCGATCAACTCCGAGACCCAGCGGATGCCCGAGATCTGGGGGTTGTCCCACTCCTCGAAGTACACCCGCGGGCGGCGGGAAAGCTCCCCGGCGTGCCGCCGAACCTCCTCCATGCCCGCCTCCAGCCTCTGGATCAGCTCCTCGGCCTTCTCCCGGGCGCCCACCATCGCGCCGACCGTGGCGATCATGGACAGGATCTCGCCGACCGAGCGCTGGTTGAAAATACACACGTTGACGCCCCGGCGGATGAGCTCGGCGGCGATGTCGGCCTGGAGGTCGGAAAAGCCGAAGACCAGGTCCGGCGCGAGGGCCAGGATCTTGTCGATCTTGGCGCTGGTGAAGGCCGACACCTTCGGTTTTTCCTTGCGGGCGCGGGCCGGGCGCACGGTGAAGCCGGAAATCCCCACGATGCGGTGCTCTTCCCCCAGGAGATAGAGGGTCTCGGTGGTCTCCTCGGTTAGGCACACGATGCGGCTCGGCAGGCCCACCCCGATCGCCGCGTTGCGGGCCAGGTTGCGGGAGCTCGGGAGCGATTCGCCCTGGGCCATTTTCGTTCAAGGCCGGAAAAAAGCCGCCACGGCGCGCGGGTTGGACGGAAAGTAGAAGTGCACGTAGGAAGCGGTAAGGCGCCCGATCCGGTACACCGCCTCCCCGGGATCGCCCCGGGGGGTGACGGCCCGCGCCCAGGGCGCGAGGCCGGTAGTGAGCCGGGAGTGATGGAACGTGTGCCCGCGCACGGGGCCCTCCGGCGTCCGCACCTCTTGCAAGCCGAGGGCGGCGAGCCGTTCCTGCATCACCGCCTCGCCCGGCAGGAGGCCCGCCATGGGCGCCCGGTGCCCCTCATGGGTCAGGGCTTCCAGAAGATAGAGCATGCCCCCGCACTCGGCGAGGACCGGTTTTCCCCGCTCATGATGGGCTTGCAGGGCTCGCTTCATGCCTTCGTTCCCGGCGAGCCGGTCCAGGTGCAGTTCCGGGTAGCCCCCCGGCAGCCAGACGCTGTCCACCGGCGGCAAATGGTCATCCTCCAGGGGCGAGAAGAAGACGAGCTCGGCGCCCAGCCGGCGGAGCAGGTCCAGGTTGGCCGGATAAAGAAAAGAAAACCCGGCGTCCCGGGCGACCCCGATCCGTACACCTTCGAGGAGGCGTTCCTCCTCCGAAGCCGCCGGCGCGGCAAAAGCCACGGGGGCCGGCAGCTCCGCTGCGCCCGTGGCCGCCACGGCTTCCGCCGCCGCGTCGAGCCGGGCCTCCAGGTCGCCGATCTCCTGGGCTTGAAACAGCCCGAGATGTCGGTCGGGGAGGGCCGCTTCGGGCCGCTGGGCCAATGCGCCGAAAAACGTAAACCCGGGCGGCAGACTCGCCTTCAGAAGCTCTCCATGGCGCGGGCCCCCGACCCGGTTCGCGACGACCCCCGCCACTCGAAGGCCCGGCCGGTAGGTGGCGAGCCCGTGGCACACGGCGCCGAAGCTCTGGGCCATGGCGGACGCGTCCACCACCAGCAGCACCGGCAGATCCAAGGCGATCGCCAGATCGGCGCTGCTGGGCTCCCCGTCGTAGAGCCCCATCACCCCTTCCACCAGGATCAGGTCCGCCTCCCCCGCCGCATCGTACAAACGGCGGCGGCATTCCGCTTCGCCCACCATCCACAGGTCGAGGGAGTACACCGGCGCGCCCGAGGCCCGCTCCAGAATCATGGGATCCAGGAAGTCGGGCCCGGTCTTGAATACCCGCACCCGCCGGCCCCGATGGCGGTGCAGGCGGGCGAGGGCCGCGGTGGCCGTGGTCTTTCCTTGCCCCGAGGCCGGCGCGGCGACCAGCAGCGCCGGGCAGTGCCGGAGGGCAGCGGTCTGGGGCGGAGACTCAAGGGCGCTTTGCGGCATGGTCGGTGGCGGAGAGCAGCGCGTTACGAAGACTGGTTTACCCCATCCGGGCGCGGATGCGCAAGCCAGCGAAGGAACCTGTATCCGGCCAGGCCCAGCGCCGCATAGAAAAAGGCGGACAGCGCGTGGCGGGGGTAGTAGCGGGCCACTCGAGCCGCGTATTCCGACCCGCTCAGCTCCGGGAAGTAACCCGACAGCAAGTAGAAACTCCCGTTGGAGATCAGGAAGGCGGCGGTGACGCCCACGAGGAGCGCCCCCGCGATGCGCGCCCATCCACGACCGCCGACCGTTTCCGCCCGAGGGCACCCGCGCCCCGCGAGCCACAGGGCCCCGTAGGCGAAGGCGAGAAAGGGATAGGCGGGCGTGACGCACCAGCCGCTCACCCCGCCCACGGTGATGGCGAGGAAATCGATCGCGACGCCCTCGGCGACAAACGCAGCAAACCACCCCGCCGAGCCCAGGAACATGCCCGCCAGGAAGAACACGGTCCAGGACGCGTCGGGAAGCTGGACCGCCGAGCCGAAGGGGTGATAGCGGGTCGCAGCCATGAGCATGGCGAGGCCGAGCCCGGCGAGCAACGTGGAATGACGATCAAGTGCATGCACCATGAATTCTCCTCGGATGGTAGCGTTAAACAGACCCCTCACCCGCCCTGGGGCCGGTAGCGCAGGGTGACGAACACATTAGTGCCGTCCTGGGGAAAGAAGGCAGCCGTCTCGTAGTCCTTGTCCAACAGGTTCCCCACCTTGAGCTGCACCGCCCAGTCCTTGTGGGGCCGGTACTCGGCCCGCAGGTCCACGGTGGCGTAACTTCCCAGGCGGCGGGTGTTGGCCAGATCGTCGAAGCGTCGGCCCTCCGCCACCACGGTGGCGCCGACGGTGAAACGCCCGATGTCCCGGTCCACGTCCAGCCGGAAGGACTGCTCCGCCCGCCGCGGCAACACCTTCCCGCGGTTCGGTCCGCTGCTGCGGTTCTCCGGGTCCAGGAGGGTGGCGTAGGCCGCGATCCGCCAGCCGGCCATCGTTCCGCTTACGATGCCCTCGATCCCCCGGAGGCGGGCCTCGTCGATGTTCTGGGGCAGGAAAGTCGCTGCGTCGAAGGCGATCAGATTGTCCACCTGGGTCTGGTACGCATGAAGAGACCAGTGCCCGGCGCGCCCGATGCCTTCCAGCCCCACCTCCACGCTTCGGGACTCCTCCGGCTGGAGGTTAGGGTTGCCGAAGCCGGGGAAGTAGAGCTCGTTGAACGTGGGCGCCTTGAACGCCGTGCCGTAGGAAACGGTGAAGCGCAGGCCTCGGAAGATTTCGTAGCCCCAGGCCGCGCTGCCGGTGGTCTCGGCCCCGAACTGTTCGTTGTCGTCGTGGCGCAGGGACGCTTGCAGGTCATGGGCGCCCAACCGGGCCAGGTACTGGGCGAAAAACCCCTCGTTGCGGCGAGAGGTCACTGGAAAGGCGGTGGTGCTGTCCACCCGGTCGTTCTGGTGGTCGAAGCCGACGGTGGCGAGCTGGTTCGCCCCCAGGGCGACGTCGTTCTGCAGGGAGAACAGGTCGCGCCGGGTGTCGAAGCGGGTCCGGAATGCGCCGTTCAGGAAATTGTCCGACTCGTCCCGGCTCTGGCCGGCGGAGAGGGACACCTGCCACCGGGAGAGGGGCGAAAACTTCAACCGCCCGCCGATCACCTGCTGCACCGACTCGGACTCGTTGACGAAAGTCCCGTCGAACTCGTTCTGCCCCTTGGCCCGCAGGGCGTGGAAATCCACCTCCGCGCCGTTGTCGAACCGGTGCCCCAACCGCAGCGAGCCGGCGCGGTTGCGGTAGCCGTCGGCGTCGGGCTCGATGGTGAAGCAGCCCGCGCCCCCCGGGAACGGCTTGCCGGTGCAGGCGTTAAATCCCTGGGTGTCCAGGTTGCTCAGGCCCAGATGGAACCAGCTCCGCTCGCCGCCCCCCTGCAAGCCCGCCACCAGGGACGAGGTGCTGTGGGAGCCGGCGCCGGCACTGAGGTAGGGCGTGAGCGCCCCCCCGCCCCGGCGGGTGAAGATCTGGATCACGCCCCCGATGGCCTCCGACCCGTACAGGCTGGAGCGGGGGCCGCGCACCACCTCGATGCGCTCGATCTGCTCCAGGGGAAAGTCCTGGAACGCGGCCTGACCTAGGGTGGCCGAGCCGACCTTGATGCCGTCGATCAACACCAGCACGTGGTCGGACTCGGTGCCGCGCAGAAACAAGGACGTGTTCTTCCCGAGCCCGCCGTTGTTGGCGATGGAAATGCCGGCAAGTCCCCGCAGCACTTCCTCCACGGACAACGCCTGGGTGCGCTCGATGTCCTCCCGGGTGATCACCGTGACCGACGCCAGGGTCTCGTCGGCGGTCTCCGCGGTGCGGCTGGCGGTGACCACAACCGGCGCGAGGGCCACCACTTCCTTTGCCGGTTGTGCCTCCGCCCCCCAAGATCCGCTGCAAACGGCCAGCAACGCCAAGCCCGCCGGCCCGTAGGCTCTTTTCATCGCTTCTCCTCCGCCCGCGCGCACACCCGCGGCGGGCCTCGCGTGATTGAAAACGGATCCGGAGGAAGGATGAAACGGAGCGTGCGCTGGAAAAGCCGCCGGGCGCCGTCGGACCGCCCTCCGCGATCCCCCTGCGATCGCTCCAGGCCGGTCTCCGGGCTTGCGAGTGGAGCGGCATTGAGCCGTCCGGGTCTGCGCCTTCCCGCGCTCATGGCGCAGTGGCCTGATGCAGACCCTTGACTCGCTTACCGTTGCGGGGGCAGCGCCGGCTTTGCCCGGTCGATTCGGGCGCACCGGCTTCCCGTTTCACTGGGCCGGCGGCCGCCGGCCCAGTACCTGAAGCTCGTTGCAATGTATCGACGCGGGGATGGGCATGTCAAGGACGGGGGATAGCGGCTGCGGCCCTGTCCGGTGCGGAGGACGCTGACGTCCGGAACGTCGTCGTGGTGGGGTAGCTTCTCCAGGAAATTCCTCAAAATCTGCACGCTTCGCCCTCGTCGTGGTACCGTGGCGCCGATCGCAGTAAACGGTTGCGAAAAGACGGGGATGAAGTGGAAGGCGCTTTCGATCACAAGCCGTCTCGGCCAGCCTTCAGCGACCCGGAACGAGCGGGTTCCGAAGAAGCTGGAATGGCTTGCGAAGAGGTCATGAACCGACGCCAATTTGTCGCGAATGCCGGAAAGGCGCTGCTGGGCAGCCTGTTGGCCAGCGCGTCGCCCGCCGGGCACGGGGCTCCGCGTAACGGCGATGCGAGACTCGACGAGACATCCCGGTCCCGCGAGGGCTGGAGCGCGAGGGCTGGCGGCGTCACGCTTTTTGTCTGCGGCGACGTGATGACCGGGCGGGGCGTGGATCAGATCCTGCCTCGCCCGAGCAAGCCGGATCTTCGCGAGCCCTACATCCGCTCTGCGCTGGACTACGTCGCGCTGGCGGAGGGGAGGAGCGGACCGATCCCCCGGCCGGTGGACTTCTCCTATATCTGGGGCGACGCCCTGGCCGAGCTGGAGCGCGTGCGTCCCGATGCGCGCATCATCAACCTGGAGACCGCGATCACGACCTCGGAGGAGTTCTGGCCCCGCAAAAGAATCCACTACCGCATGCATCCCGGCAACGTGCCGTGCCTGTCCGCCGCCAAGATCGATTGCTGCGTGCTCGCCAATAATCACGTGTTGGACTGGGGTTATCGCGGGTTGGCCGAGACCCTGAGCACCTTGCGCGCAGTGGGCATGCGCACCGCCGGTGCCGGGAAGGACGCGGCGGAGGCCGGCGCGCCGGCGGTGATCGAGCTGCACCAGGGCGGTCGGGTGCTCGTCTTCGCCTACGGCACTGAAAGCGCGGGCGTTCCGCCCGAGTGGGCAGCGGGCGAGACCCGCGCGGGCGTGAGCTTTCTCGGCGACCTGTCGCACCGGGCCGTGGAAACCATCGCCCGCCAGGTGGCCGCCGTGCGGCGCCCCGGTGACATCGCCGTCGCTTCGCTCCACTGGAGCGGCAACTGGGGCTACGCCATCACGGATAGCGAGCGCGAGTTCGCCCATCGGCTGATCGACGCCGCCCAGGTGGATATGGTGCACGGTCATTCGTCCCATCACCCGAAGGGCATCGAGGTCTATCGCGACCGGCTGATCCTCTATGGTTGCGGGGACTTCTTGAACGACTACGAAGGAATCGTCGGATACGAATCGTTCCGTTCCGAACTCGTCCTGATGTATTTCCCCACCTTCGACGCCGCCACCGGCAAGCTCGCCCGCCTGATCCTCACGCCCATGCAGATCCGCCGCTTGCGCCTGAACCGCGTGGGCGGTCTGGACGTGGGCTGGATCGAGCACACCTTGAATCGCGAGGGACGAGCGCTCGGCACGCGGGTAGAGCGGCAGCCGGACGATACGCTTGCGCTTCTCTGGGCTTGAGGCGCACGCTGCTGCATCAGTACGCGGCGGCGTGCCGCAGGCCCCCAGAATCGGCCTTCTTTCGCTACACTAAAGGGCCGCCGTGGCCAAGGCTTGATGGGCTCTCTTTATGTTTTTATGGACACCCTGAAGCTCGCTTTCGGTCTCACTTTCACTGACCTCTACGAGCGCTCGGGCATCGAGCGCATCGACCGGCTTTTTCTCGAGCATCTGCGCGGCACCGCGCCGGAAGTCCATGAGCGGCTCGCCGCGGCGCGCGCCCGCCCCGAGGCGGTGGACAAGCGCGAATACTCGCGGCTGCTGGTGGACGCGGCCCCGCACGTAGACGCCTTTCTCGGGCGGCTCTTCGGCATCGAGGCGGAAGTCGCGCGCCTGAACGCTCAGCACGCGGCCGCGCAACAGCGCTACCGGGTCAAGCGTCACTTCGTCCAGCGCCGGGCGCTCCATGCCCGCTCTCCGGAAGAAGCGGAACGGGAGGACGGGACGGCCCTCATGCGGGCGTTGGAGCAGCGCATGGGAGAAGCCTTCTCGGAGGATGCCTTCGCGCGCCACGTGGAGCGCTGGCTCGCCGAGGGCGACGAAGCGGCCCTGGCGCTTGCCGAGCGCTACAGCGCCTGGGCGGTATACACAGCCGCCGGGCGCTCGCGCCATGCCGCCGGAACCCTATTCAAGGTCCCCGCCAAGCTGGACCCGGCGCGGCTCGTGGAGGTGGCACCGGAGACGGTTCACGGCGTCGAGCAGCTGCGCCTGGGCGAGACCCACCTGCGCCAGCGCGACGGGTTCCACCTCACCGATCCTGGCATGGGCGAAGAGGCAGTCCTCGACCAGGCGAATTACTGCATCTGGTGCCATGGCCAGTCCAAGGACTCCTGCTCCGCGGGGCTGCGGGACAAAGGCGGGGGCTTCCGCTCGAACGCCCTCGGCGCCGCCCTCACCGGCTGCCCGCTGGAAGAGAAGATCTCCGAGATGAATTTCGCCAAGGCCCATGGGGCCTCCCTGGGAGCGCTCGCCATCGTCACGGTGGACAACCCCCTCGCCGCCGCCACCGGCCACCGCATCTGCAACGACTGCATGAAGGCGTGCATCTACCAGAAGCAGGAGCCGGTGGACATTCCCCAGATCGAAACGCGGGTGTTGAAGGATGTGCTCGAGCTGCCCTGGGGCTTCGAGATCTACAGCCTGCTCACCCGCTGGACGCCGCTTCTCCTCACGCGCCCGGTGCCCCGCCCCGAGACGGGCTACAAGGTGCTGGTGGTGGGCCAGGGTCCGGCGGGCTTCAACCTGGCCCACCACCTGCTGAACGAGGGCCACGCGGTGGTGGCCATCGACGGCCTGAAGATCGAGCCGCTGCCGGAAGCCCTCTCCGGCGTCGCGCCAGACGGCCGGCGGGTGCCGTTCTATCCCATCCGGGACGTGGGCGCCCTGTGGGAAGACTTGAGCGAACGGGTGATGGCGGGCTTCGGCGGGGTGGCCGAATACGGGATCACCGTGCGCTGGGACAAGAATTTCTTGAAGCTCGTGCGCCTGCTCCTCGAGCGGCGCAAGGGCTATGCCCTCTTCGGCGGGGTGCGCTTCGGCGGCACCTTCACGCCGCAGGACGCACTGGCCCTGGGCTTCGATCACATCGCCCTTGCCACCGGCGCCGGCCGACCCACCGTGGTGCCCATGGAAAACGCCCTCGCCCGGGGCGTGCGCATGGCCTCCGATTTCCTCATGGCGTTGCAATTGACCGGTGCGGCCCGGTCGGACTCCATCGCCAATCTGCAGATCCGCCTGCCAGCGGTGGTGATCGGCGGGGGCTTGACCGCCGTCGACGCCGCCACCGAAACCCTGGCCTACTACCCGGTGCAGGTGGAAAAATTCTTGTCCCGCTACGAGACCCTGGTGGCGGAGCAGGGGGAGGCGGCGGTGCGGGCCGATTGGAGCGCCGAGGACGCAGCGATCGCCGAGGAGTTCATCGCCCACGCCCGGGCGATTCGGGCCGAACGGGCCGCCGCCGCCCGGGAAGGGCGCGCTCCCCGGCTGCGGGAGCTGCTGGACGCCTGGGGCGGCGTCACCATCGTGTACCGCCGGCGGCTCGCGGACGCGCCGAGCTACCGCCTCAATCACGAGGAAGTGCGCAAGGCCATGGAGGAAGGCGTGCGCTTCGCGGAGAACCTGCAGCCGGTGGCGGTGATCACCGACGAGTTCGGCGCCGCCCGCGCCCTCAAGCTCCAGTGCGCGGGCGGCGGCGAAGTGGAGCTTTCGGCCCGCACGGTCCTGATCGCTGCCGGTACGCAGCCGAACACCGTGCTCGCGCGGGAGCTGCCCGGGCTCCTGCCGCCCCTGGACGGCGCCTACTACCAGGCCTTCGACGAAGGCGGACAGCCCGTCGCGCCGGAACGCAACCCGAAGCCGGCGAAGCCCCATGTGCTCATGGCGCTGTTCCCCGACGGGCGAGCCATGAGCTTCTGGGGCGACCTGCACCCGTCCTACGCGGGCAACGTGGTGAAGGCCATGGCCGGGGCGAAGCAGGGCCACCCGGTGGTCACCCGCAGGCTTCAAGCGCGGCCGCCCGAGCCGGTGGCGCCGGAGGCCCTGCTCGCCCGGCTGAACCGGGAGCTTCGGCCCACGGTGCATGCGGTGCACCGCTTGACGCCCACCATCGTCGAAGTGGTCGTGCACGCACCCATGGCCGCCCGCCGCTTCCGCCCGGGCCAGTTCTATCGCCTGCAGAACTTCGAGGCATGGGCGCCCCGCGCCGACGGAACGCAGCTCGCCATGGAGGGGCTCGCCCTCACCGGCGCTTGGGTCGACGAAGAAAAAGGGCTTCTGTCGCTGATCGTCCTGGAGATGGGAGGCTCCTCCGACGTGTGCTCCCTGCTCAAGCCCGGCGAGCCGGTGGTGGTGATGGGACCCACCGGCGCCCCGACCGAGATCCCTTCCGGCGAGACGGTGCTGCTCGTGGGCGGGGGCTTGGGCAATGCGGTGCTCTTCTCCATCGGCCAGGCGCTACGTGGGAATGGGTGCCGCGTGCTCTATTTCGCCGGCTACAAGCGCCTCGCCGACCGCTACCACGTGGAGCGGATCGAAGCCGCGGCCGATACGGTGGTCTGGTGCTGTGATGAGGCACCCGGCTTCATTCCCGGCCGGCCCCAGGACAGGGCCTTCGTCGGCAACATCGTCCAGGCGATGGAAGCCTACGCCCGGGGCGAGCTGGGAGAGCCGCAACCGCCCCTCTCGGCGGTGGACCGCATCATCGCCATCGGCTCGGATCGCATGATGGCTGCGGTGGCCGAGGCGCGCAGGGGGGCCCTCGCCCCGCATCTCAAGCCCGGCCACGTGGCTATCGGCTCCATCAACTCGCCGATGCAGTGCATGATGAAGGAGATCTGCGGCCAGTGCCTGCAACTGCATCGGGACCCCGTCACCGGCCGGGAGGAAGTGGTCTTCTCCTGCTTCAACCAGGACCAGCCCCTGGATCAGGTGAGCTTCGCCTGCCTCGCCTCGAGGCTGTCCCAGAACGCGCTGCAGGAGAAGCTCACCGCCCGCTGGGTCCGGCGCTGCCTCGGCCGGCTGATCCCTGGAGACGAACGGGCGCTGCGTCGGGCGGGCGACTAGCGCCTATCTCGCGACTGCTGGCGTGGGAGGGGTGGGCTCCAGCGTCCCGTGGCGCCGTCTGTGGCTCCGGGTTGCGGTTCGCTGCCCCCACCGCCTACGGCTCCCTCTGAAATCGGGGAGGGTACGCCGCAGCGCCGTCTGTGGGAAAGCGAGTGCCCGCGTCCCCATTGGGCCCTAGCGCTCACGGCGGGTTGATGGGCTCGTAGCGCGCCCCTTCGTCCCTGACGCCCAGGTTGGCCACTAACCGGGTCGTCGCCCGATCCAGGTCTTCCAGCACCTCGTCCGGCAACTTGTACAGCGACTCCGGCAGCAGGCTCATGGCGGATCCCGGCGCGTCCTTGAGCAGCCGCAGGCCCGCCTTGGTGGCGAACAGCCGCACCACTCGCTGATCCGCCCGATCGTGGACGTGCTCAACGAGAACCTGTGGGGGGCCGGTGGAGCGCTGCGTGGAGCGCATCCGCGCCTGGGCGGCGGCCGGCGTCGAGCACCTGGTGATCCAGCCGATTCCGCCTCTCGAGGGCATGCGCTTCTTCGCCCGGGAGATCATGCCAGCGTTCAGGCAGGGCAAATAAACGCTGGGCTAGCACCGACGGGTGGTCAGTCGTTCTCCCACTCGTCTTCTTCTTCGGGTTTTTCCTTCTCTTCCTCCCGGTCCAAACCCATCAGCCGGATCGCCGCGGCGTGGAGCGCCGACCCCTTGCGGCCCAGCTCCTCGATCACGTTCAGGTGATGCAAGCCGGGCATGGGCACCTGCTCGATCTGCAGGCACTCCTTCCAGCGCGCCACCAGCAACTCCGTCTGGAGGCGGAATTCGCTGCTCTCCTCGCTTCCTACCGCCACCGTGAGGGGCGCCTTCACCCGCGGCTCCATGTACACAGGGCTCAACGCCCGGGCAGCGTCCGCGGTGAGCCGCAGGTCGGCGTTCATGCTGGTTTCCACCAGGGGCGCCAGGTCGTAGATCCCGCTCACCGCCAGGCCACCCTTGATCACCTTGGGGGTCAGTCCCGAGTACATCCGGTTCCAGTCGGTAACGTACAGCATGGCGACCAGATGGGCGCCGGCAGAATGGCCCGCGACGAAGAGTTTGCCCGGGTGGGCGCCATAGTCGCCAGCGTTGCGCAGGAGCCACACCACCGCCTCCCGCGCTTCGTCCACGATGTCGGCCACCGCGACCTTGGGGGCGAGATCGTAGTTGACCAAAGCCACGGTGACGCCCGCTTCCCCCAGGGCCGGCGCCAGGAAGGAAAAATCGCTCTTGTCCAGGGAGCGCCAATAGCCCCCGTGGAAATAGACGAGCAGCGCTCGGCTCGGCCCTTGGGACAGAAACACGTCCAGGGTCTGCTTTTCCCCCTTGCCGTAGCGCACGTCCAGGGCGCAGGGCCATTCGGCCCGCACCCGCGCGGACGCCTCGGCCCAGCGGGCGAAGATCTGGGGATGGTCGGGAATCGCCGCCCGGGCATTGTACTGGCGCTCGAAGAACGGATCGATGCTGGGTTCCATGGCTGCTCCTGCGCGATTGAAAACTTCCTGCGGATCGAGGAACTCGGCCGATGTCCTCCTGTCTACGAGCATGTTTGCCCGAAGCGAGGCCACTGCCGTATACTGCCGCCCGTGACCATTGTAATGAAACGCATTGTCCTCCTGCTGCTGGCCTTCTGGCTGCCCGCCCAGGGCTTCGCCGGCGTGGCGATGCCCTTCTGCGGCACCCACGGGAACGGCAGTTCCCCCGCCGATCATGGCTGGCACGCCGTCCACCTGGCGCAACACGGCTTGCCCCATGATTCCCAAGGCCTTGATCACCAAGGCCCCGCGGCGGACCTGCCGACCTCCCAGGCGGGAGATTCCCAGGGACTGCCCGCCTGCGACGGTTGCAGCCTATGCCAGCAGTGCAGCGCGCCGGCCCTCCCCGCGGCGACCGTCACGGCCCGCCCGGTGATCGCGGACACCCAGCCGACCCTGGCGGTGCTGCCGCCCCGGCCGGTCTTTCTCGCCTCCTTCCAGCGGCCACCCCTCCTCTGAACCCCATTCCGTCGGGCGGCTGAAACCGCTGCCGCTCGGCGCGACGATTCGCGCCCTCCTCCTGCTCCACGCCCAGCGCGGAGCCGGTTTCAACTGGAAATGGGAGTCAGCTTATGTCGCAAATCCCTCGCGGAGCGTTGGCCCTTGCGGCCGTCGCTCTGGCCGCCGCCCTCGGCTTCCCTCCGGCCGAAGCGGCGCAAGACCGGGCAGGCGGCCCCCGCCTGCCCAACCTGCAAGGAGGCTCCTATGCCCGCGGCGTCGAGCCCGCGGTGGAAGCCCTGCTCGCCGGGCCCCTGACGCTGCACGACGCGATCCGCATCGCCCTGGTGACCAACGCCGAGCTCCTGCGGGAGTACCGGGAACTGGGGATCACGCCTTCCGCCCTGGTGCAATCGGGCCTGCTGGCCTCCCGGGCGGCGCCCTTGCAGGTGCGCAGCGGTTTCCTCGGTCTGCCGCTTGCCACGGCGACACAACCTTTGCGCGCGCCGGACGAGCTGCGCGCCCAGGTGGCCCGGACGGCCCTGGCCGTGAGCCGGGAGGTGGCCGGAGCCTACCTGGATCTCGCCCTCGCCGAGGCCCTCGCGCCCCACGCCGAGCAACTGGCCGAGGCCGCCCTGGCCGCTGCGGAGCTCGCGGACGGCCAGCGGAAGGCGGGCAACGCCAGTCTCCTCAAAACGCTTCCTCATCGTGTTCAGCTCGCCGAAGTGACCCTCGAGCGGGATCTCGCCCGGGTCGCCCTGGCCAACGCCCAGCGGGAGCTGGCGCGGCGCTTGAGCCTCGTGCCGGGCAGCCGTCCCTTGAAGACCGCGGGGCTTCCCGCGCTGCCCGACACCCTGCCCGAATGGGAGGAACTTCAGGCTTTCGCCTGGGCCAACCGGCTCGATGCCCGTCGAGCGGAAGAGCGGCTCCAGGCCGACAACCCCACCGGCTATGCTCCTGCGCTGCCCGAGACCCGGGTGCGGTTGCCCCTCCTCGCTCCGGACAATCTGTACCGGCTCCAGGCGCCGGTGCCCAAAGCCGAGCTGGAACTGCTGGAAACCCATCGCCGCGTGGCGGCGGAGGTGGCTGAGCGGGAGGCGCGCCTGCGGCTCGCATACGCCCGGGCCGACGGCTACCGAGCCACCGTGCTGCCGGCGAAGGCGGCTTTGGTGGAAGAGACGCTCAAGCATTACAACGGCATGCTGGTGGGCGTCTACGACCTGATCGAGGCAAAGCGGGAAGAGCTAAAAGCGCGCAAGCAATACCTCGAAGCGGTGCGGGACTTCTGGATCGCCACCCTGGACCTGGAACAGGCGGTGGGCGGCGAGCTGCCCCAGCCCGTCGCTTTCCGCTATGCCGAGCCGCTGGCGCCTCCCCGGGAGGGGCTCAAGAGCCTCCCCGCCCACACTGGCCATCACTGAAATGGGAGTGACACGATGGATCGCAGACGTTTTCTCTCAGTAAGCGGCAGCGCCGCCCTGGGCATCGCCCTGCTCAAGCAGGCGTCCGCGGCAGCCAGGACGGCGCCGGAAGCCCGCACCCACCCGCCCCTCGCCCCCACCGCCGGCGCGCCCTACCGGCCCGTGGTCACCCTGAACGGGCGCAGCCTTCCCTTCCGCATGAAAGACGGCGTCAAGGAGTTCCACTTGATCGCCGAGCCAGTGAAGAGGGAAATCGCCCCGGGCATGGTGGCAAACCTGTGGGGCTATAACGGCTCCTCTCCCGGTCCCACCATCGAAGCAGTCGAAGGCGACCGGGTGCGCATTTACGTCACCAACCGGCTGAAAGAGCACACCACCATCCACTGGCACGGCATCTTCCTACCCAACGGCATGGACGGGGTGGGCGGCCTCAACCAGCCCCAGATCCCGCCGGGCAAGACCTACGTGTACGAGTTCACGCTGAAACAGAACGGCACCTTCATGTACCACCCCCATGCCGACGAGATGTTGCAGATGGCCATGGGGATGATGGGCATGTTCGTGGTCCACCCACGTAACCCGGAGGAGCGGCGTGTAGACCGGGACTACTGCTTCATCCTGGCCACGTACAAGTTCCATCCCGGCACCTACACGCCCGACCCCTCCGAGATGCTGGACTTCAACATCTGGACCTTCAACAGCCGCACATTCCCGGGCATCGATCCCCTGGTGGCTCGCACCGGCGAGCGGGTCCGGGTGCGCATCGCCAACCTCTCCATGACCAGCCATCCGATCCACATCCACGGGACCCGTTTCTGGGTGACCGGCACCGACGGCGGCTGGATCCCGGAAAGCGCCCGCTGGCCGGAAACCACCGTGGACGTGCCGGTAGGCGCGATCCGGGTGGTGGAGTTCGTGGCAGAGGCGCCGGGGGATTGGGCGCTCCACTGCCACAAGTCCCACCACACCATGGGGCCCATGGGCCACGGGGTGCCCAACATGCTGGGGGTGGACCAGTCCAAGCCCGCCGAGCGCCTGGCAAACCTCCTCCCGGGCAAGCACTACATGCCCATGGGCGAGCACGGCATGGCGGAGATGCAGGACATGGCGGCCATGGCTCACCTGATGCCCCTGCCGGAGAACACCCTGCCCATGATGACCGGCGAAGGCCCCTTCGGCCCCATCGAGATGGGCGGCATGGTCACCGTGGTGAAGATCCGCGACGACCAGAAGCCGGGAGATTATTCGGACCCCGGCTGGTACGAGCACCCCAAAGGCACAGTCGCCTGGGAGCTGGACGAGAAGAGCGCCCGGGAGCTGATGGCCGGTTTCCACCCGCAACAGTAAAAGGAGAGCCCATGAAACGCGCGATCGCATCCCTCGTACTGCTCGGCGCCAGTACGGCCGTGACCGCCGCAGGCGTTCATTCCGGCGGCCATGGCAGCGCTTACAGTTTCGGCGAACCGGGCAAGCCCCATGAAGTCACGAGAACGATCGAGGTCAAGGCGACCGACGAGATGAGGTTCGTGTTCGATCTACCCGCCATCAAACAGGGCGAAACCATCCGTTTCGTCGTCACCAACACAGGCAGGCTTACCCATGAGTTCTCCCTGGGCGACGAGGCGACCCAGCGGGCCCATGCCAGAATGATGGAAAAAATGTCCGGCATGCAGCACGAAGACGATCCGTCGGCGGTGACCCTCGCCCCCGGAGAAACCAAGGAGATCATCTGGAAATTCAATAAACCGATCAACGGCAAGGTGGTCTTTGCCTGCTTCCACGACAACCACCACCGGGCGGGCATGACGGCCAGGGTGGACTTCGAGAAGGCGATAGAGAACTGACGCCCGGGCCGGGCGGAAAAGGCGCGAGAGCGCAACACGCGCTCTCGCATCAAGCCTTACCGCATCCTGGGCACCTGCACTCCGCCGCTCGCCCACCGGGCCCTCGACGCCGATCCCGATATCGGGCTGCTCCTCCCGTGCAACGTCGTCGTACGCGAAGAAGACGACGGCCGCATCTGGGTCGGCTTCATGGATCCGGAAGCGGTGCTCAAGCTCGTGGACAAGCCCGAGGTGCATACGCTGGGCAAGGAAGTGCGGGCGCGCCTCGAACGGGTGCGGGACGCGCTCAAACAATGAAGGATTCGCCGGCGGGTGCGTGCGTCCAACTCCGATTTGATGTAAATCAACATGGCGGTTGCCAACGGGTGGTAATTTTCATTGCAGGTAGCAGAGCGCCAGCCGATAAAACATTTTGCACCGCTCATCACATTATTTTCTCTTCGCGAGCGAAAAGGAGCATTGCCATGAAACGCATCGATATACGCAGAACGCTGATTGCCGCGGCCCTCGCCGGGGTCACTGCAGTCGGTGCAACCGCGCAGGCCCAAGGACATCAAGAGGGCGTCTACGGCATGGGGCCGGGTATGATGGGGCCCGGGATGGGCATGGGTCCTGGCATGATGGGCGGATACGGTCCAGGGCCCCGCGGCGGATATGGGCCAGGCGGCGGCTACGGCCCAGGTTGCGGAATGGGAATGGGTCCGGGCATGATGGGCGGTGGCATGATGGGTGGTTACGGCCCGGGCATGGGGATGGGAATGATGGGCCCCGGGATGATGGGCGGCATGATGGGTCCCGGCATGATGGGCTACGGTCCCCTCGGCGCGCTCAATCTCACCGAAGACCAGCGCAAGAAGATCGAAGGGATCCATGAAGAAGTCCGCAGGAAGCAGTGGGACCTCATGGGCAGGATGATGGAAGAGCGGCAGAAGCTAGCCAGCCTGCTCTGGGCCGAAAAGCGCGACAACAAGGCCATCCAGGAGCAATACAAGAAGCTCCAGGACCTGCGCCAGCAGCACCTGCAATTGCGCCTCGAAGCTCACGACAAGCTCGAAGGGGTGCTCACCAAGGAGCAGAAGGAGCAGCTCAGGCGCTTCGGCCCGTGGTGGGCGCAGGACATCGAGTAGCGTTTCATCTCGAAAGCCAGTGGAGGTTGGCTGCCGGCCCCCCTTTACCGGTCAATCCGCAATTTTTTTGATGTGAATCAAAATCCCGCGAAGCACCAGGCGTACAGTTGGAACTATGCAGCGTGGAAGCGCTCGAATGATGGAGCGTGGCTGACTGGCATTCGGCCTGGCTCGCTTGCGTCGCGCGCTTTCCCCAGGGCGCAGGAACAGCGCGATGAGCGATCGTCTGCGCGACTTCGGTTCTTTAACGATGGTTTGATGGTTTTGCCGGGCTTTGCATCCGACCCTCCTCCCCGCGGGAGCCTTTCCCGCGGCTTCAAAGGCGACCGCCCTTCGGGGCGTCGCCTCTTTTTTCCAGTACGGTATGCACAACTGCGTAAAACACGATACGGATCATGGCGGGACGAATGACGGAGGGTTGGTGGCAGCTTGATGCAAATCAAATCCCGACGATCGCGATGCACTCAATTGCGAACCGTGATGCGACTGTTACTCATCATAGCGAAGCGGCCACTCCAGAAAGCTCTTGTAGCCCTGGTAGCGCTGACCCTGACGATGCATAGCTTCGCTGCTGCCAGCGCGGCAATCCTTTTTCATGAAGCTCCTGCAGCCACGGTCGCCGTTGCCCTCAGCGACGCCGGTACCGATTGCGACCCGGGCGGCACGGGATGTCCGGCGGAGCCATGCGATCAATCGGTTTCGTGCCATGCCCCGTGCTCCATGCAAGCCCTGCCCTCGGGATTCAGTTCCGTCCCGTCCCCATCGTCAGCGCTGTACGATCTCATCGAGGCGACTCGCCACCTCGCATTTATACCCGAGCGGCCCAAGCGTCCTCCCCTCGCCTGATCGTCCTTTTGGGAGCCAGCGCTTCGGGCACTGCGTCCTATCGAAGCGCGGTTGTCATCTGCTTTTATGTCTCTTCGGAGCCCATTGGAGACATCTCGAGTTGTCACCCCAGAAACGTTTCACTACCTGAATCGAAAGGAGAAATCTATGAACCGCCTGTTCTTGTTTGCCACGTTGGCCATCGCCCTCGCGTCTCCGCCCGCGCTCGCGGTCGAGGAGCATCATCCCGACCAGAAAGCCGCGGCAGCCGCGCCCCTGGCCCCCGCCGATGTTGACAGATCGGTAGAGAAGATGAAATCCAACCTCCAGAAGATGCAGCAACAACTGGATCGCATTGCCCGCAGCAAAGCGCCGGAAGAACGCCGGAAGCTGCTCCAGGAGCATATGCAGACCATGCGGGAGAACATGATGATGGGCCAGTCCTTGATGATGGGCGGCACCGGCGCCGCTCACGGCATGGGCATGATGAGCGGCATGGGGTCCGGTGGCATGATGGGGCCCGGGATGATGGGCATGTGCCCCATGATGGGCATGATGGGAGGCATGGGAGGAATGGCCGGCGGCATGGCCCCCGATGTCATGATGAACCGCATGCAGCAGATGGAGAAACGCCTGGACATGATGCAGATGATGATGGAGCAGATGCTGAAGCCCCAGGCTCAGCCCGCGCAGAGATAGGGTTGTTCATTTACGCAAAAGGAGAGCGCCGATGTGGGGTGGCTACGACGGATATGGTTGGGGTTGGGGTTGGGGCATGGGGTTCGGCATGATCAGCATGGTGCTGTTCTGGGTGCTGGTCATCCTCGGCATCGTGATCCTGGTGAAATGGATCGCCGCGGGTTCTCTCGGCGGCAGCACAGGCGCTCCGCGGGAGAAAACCGCCCTTGACATTCTCAAGGAGCGTTACGCCCGCGGCGAGATCGACCGCGAGGAGTTCGAGCAGAAGAAGAAGGATCTCTCGGGCTGAACCGGGCCTCAGAAGCCGGTAAACGGGACGCCGAACGCTTGCTGCCGACGTTCTGTCATCAAAGAGAACCATGGATTCAGGAATGGAGCCATGCCCGTCATCAATACTCCGACCAGCCACCGCTTCCCGTGGTACGTGAGGCTGTTCTTCTGGAACCAGCGGCGCAGGTACGGCGCGGTGCTGGAACCCGCGCGCCTGTGGGGCCGAAGCCCATGGGTGTTCATGGGCGTAGCGACCCTCTACGGCGCCCTGGACCGCCGTTCCTCGCCCATCGAGCCGGCGCTGCGCTCCCTCATCACGGTACGGGTTTCGCAGATCAACTGGTGCCGGTTCTGCGTAGACATCAACTCGGCGCTGGCGCTCAAGCGCGGGGAAGACCTGGCAAAGCTCGAGGAGCTGGAGCGCTTCGAATCGAGCGAGCGATTCACTAGCCGGGAAAAGGCCGCCCTCGCTTACGCCGAAGCGATCACCTATTCGGACCGGCAGCCTGCGGCGGAGCATTTCGCGCGGCTGCGCCAGCACTTCGACGACGACGCGATCATCGAGCTGACGGCGATCATCGCGTTCCAGAACCTGTCGAGCAAGTTCAACGCCGCCCTGGGAGTCGAGCCGCAGGGCTTTTGTGCGGCGGCGCCTCAGCCGGCAGAGCGAGGGGCCCAACAAGGAGGGCCGCCATGAAACCCTCGACGTCCCCATCGAGAAGGCTGGCCGCAGCCACCGCGTTCGCCGTTTCCGCCCATGCCGGCGCCGCGCACAATCCGCAACACGCAACGGCCGATGGTCTCGAGATCTACTATGGGGTTCTCCCTGCGGCGATGGTGCGCGGGCATGAGAAAGAACACGGAGGGAAGCCGCAAACGTCCCGGGACTTCCACGTCGTGGTGACTCTCTTCGACAGAGCCACCGGCCGCCGCATCACCGAAGCAAAAGTCGCGGTCCGGATCGCCGAGGTCGGCCTTGTCGGGGAAGAGAAGTCGCTCGAGCCGATGAAAGTCAACGAGGCGATGAGCTTCGGGAATTATTTCAGGATGTCCGGTCCTGGACCTCATCGCATCGAGTTGTCCATCCGGCTCCCTGGTGCCCATCGACCGATTCAGGCTCGATTCGAACACCGCCAACCGTGAGAGCTCTATGCACCGTTTCAAGACACCCAAATTGGCACGCCACACCCAGACTCGCCACGCCGGCAACAAGGGATGGGCCGGGGCATTGCTCGTCGCTGTCCTGCTGATGCCATCCCTCTCCTCTGGAGCGGACCTTACCCAGCGCCGCGTCGTAGGCGACCTCGAAATCGCGCTGTCGGTTTCCTCACCAGGCCACGGGAGCGACCAAGCCCGGGCTCTGGCTTCGTCCTCCTCGACAAACGAGCTGCATACGCTGACCGTCACCATCGTCGACCGCGGCACGCGTTCCCCGGTGACCCAGGCCCGAGTGACCGCGAACGTGGCGGAAGAAACCTACGTCGGCGCGGACTATGCCCTGATTCACGCAGCCGGCGGCGAGCCTGGGATTTATTTCGCGGAGGTACCGATGCCTGGGCGCGCCACCTACCGTATCCTGGTGCAGGTCCGCATGGCCGGTGCTCCCCGGACGCGCGAAGCGCAGTTCCAGTACCGCCACCATCATTGACGACCGCTTGAAGGATTGTCCATGACCTTCGAACAACCCTCCAGCCCGCAGCAACCGGGAAAAACCCGCTTGAATTGGGTTTTGCTCGGCTTCATCGTCGTTGCCGCCTTCTTCCTGATCTCCGAGCACCGGGCTCACCTGCTGGGTGCTCTTCCCTTTCTGGTCCTGCTCGCGTGCCCGCTGCTGCATCTCTTCATGCACAGGGGACACGGCGGGCACGGCTCCCATGGGCATGGATCGGCGCCGCCCGGCGAGTCGGGCAGGAGGGATCCATCATGACCGAATCGGCACCCGCCTACGGCCTGTGGACGCTGGTGATCGTCAATTCTCTGGTGTTCATCATCTTCGCTTTCAGCTTCTTCAAGCCACGCACGAGCCGCGACTGGCGCTCGTTCGGCGCGTATTCGGCGTTCATCGTGGCGCTGTTCACCGAGATGTACGGCTTTCCGCTGACGATCTATCTGCTTTCCGGCTGGCTGCAGAGCCGCTTTCCGGAGATCGATTTTCTCGCCCACGATGCCGGGCACCTGCTGGAAACCCTGTTCGGCTGGAGGACGAATCCCCACTTCGGTCCGTTCCACATTCTCAGCAATCTCTTCATCTTCCCCGGTTTCATCGTGTTGGCGAGAGCCTGGAAGGTGCTCTACGAAGCGCAGCGCGAAGCCCGGCTCGCCACTTCCGGCCCCTACGCCCACGTGCGCCATCCCCAGTACGTCGCTTTCATTCTGATCATGTTCGGTTTCCTCCTGCAGTGGCCGACCATTCTGACGCTTGTCATGTTCCCGGTGCTGGTATGGATGTACGTCCAGCTCGCTCGCCGGGAGGAGCGCGATGCGCTCGCAGAATTCGGCGATGCGTATGCCCGCTACATGGAAAGCGCCCCTGCGTTTTGGCCCAGCCTCAGAGCACGAGCGGCAAGCCCAAGGGAGGAAGGGCGGTAGTCGATCGCGGGCTCTCCATGCGGGCCTGCGAATTGCATTAGCGCCCGAATCATTCCGTCTTCGGTCCAGGGAGACACATATGCGCGATCACCACGAACACGTCCCACGCCCAATGGAATCCCCCAAAGCCGCCCACGCGCCGACCCATGCCGGTCATGCCCCCCAAGCCACTCACGCAGAGCACGCCGGCCACGACCACGAGGCCATGATCGCGGACTTCCGCCGCCGCTTCTGGATTTCCGCCGTCCTCACCCTTCCGATCCTGGCGCTCTCGCCCATGCTCCAGCACTGGTTCGGCCTGCCCCAGGCCCTGGCCTTCCGCGGCTCGGACTACGTGCTGTTCGCGCTCTCCAGCGTCGTCTTCTTCTACGGCGGCCGGCCTTTCCTCGCGGGCATCGCGCGGGAGCTGGCCAGGCGCCAGCCGGGCATGATGACCTTGATCGCGCTCGCGATCTCGGTCGCCTACTTCTATTCCAGCGCGGTGGTCTTCGGCCTCGCCGGCGAGCCCTTCTTCTGGGAGCTGGCCACCCTGATCGACGTGATGCTGCTCGGCCACTGGATCGAGATGCGCTCGGTGCTGGGCGCCTCCCGCGCCCTGGAAAGCCTGGTACAACTGTTGCCCTCCACCGCCCATCGCTTGTCGGAAAACGAGGAAGTCGAGGACGTGTCGGTCTCGGCGCTCGAGCCCGGCGACCGGGTGCTGATCAAGCCTGGGGAGAAGGTGCCCATCGACGGCGTTATCGTTCAGGGCCGATCCAGCTTCAACGAAGCAATGCTCACCGGCGAGTCCCGACCGGTAGAAAGGGGTGAGGGGCAGGAGGCCATCGGCGGTGCCATCAACGGGGAGGGCGCCGTGGTGATCGAAGTGCGCAAGACCGGCGACCAGACCTATCTCGCCCAGGTGATCGATCTGGTGCGCCGGGCCCAGGAAACGCGCTCCCGGACCCAGGACCTCGCCAACCGGGCAGCCCAGTGGCTCACCTGGATCGCTCTTTCCGCCGGAAGCGCCACCTTCGCCGTCTGGCTCGGCCTGGGGGAAAGCTTCCAGTTCGCCCTGGCGCGCATGGTGACCGTCATGGTCATCGCCTGCCCCCATGCCCTGGGGCTCGCGGTGCCGCTGGTGGTGGCGGTCTCCACCAGCCTCACCGCGCGCAACGGGCTCCTCATCCGGGACCGGGCCGCCTTTGAGCGCGCCCGCCAGTTGAACGCGGTGATTTTCGACAAGACGGGAACCCTCACCGAGGGACGCTTCGGCGTCTCTGACGTCATCCCCTTCGGTTCCCGCACGGCGGACGAGGTCCTCGTCTGGGCGGCGAGCCTCGAGAGCCAGTCGGAGCATCCCATCGCCGCCGGCATCGTGCGCGCCGCCGCCGAGAAAGGGATTCGGCCGAAGCCCGTGGAACGATTCAAAAATCTTACCGGGCAAGGGGCGGAAGCCGTGGTGGAGGGGCGCAGCGTCAAGGTGGTGAGCCCGGGCTACCTGCGGGAGCGGGGCCTCTCGGTCGATCGCGCGGAGGTCGCCGCGCTGGCGGATCAGGGCAAGACGGTGGTCTACCTGCTGCTGGACGACGAGCCGGCGGGCGCCATCGCCCTCGCCGACATCGTCAGGAAAGAATCCCACGAAGCGGTCTCGCGCCTCAAGGCCATGGGCATCCAATGCCTGATGCTCACGGGCGACGCGACCGCGGTCGCCAGGACGGTGGCCGCCGAGCTGGGGCTCGACGACACCTTCGCCGAAGTGCTGCCCCACGAGAAGGCCCAGAAGGTGCGGGAGGTCAAGGCCAAGGGGCTGACGGTGGCCATGGTGGGCGACGGCGTCAACGACGCCCCGGCGCTGGTGGAGTCGGACTTGGGAATCGCCATCGGCGCGGGCACCGACGTGGCCATCGAGTCGGCCGACGTGGTGCTGGTGCGAAGCGACCCCCGCGACGTGGCGGCGATCCTGGCGCTTTCCCGCGCCACCTACAACAAGATGGTGCAGAACCTGTTGTGGGCCACCGGGTACAACGCCTTCGCTATCCCCCTCGCGGCGGGTATTGCCTACGCCTGGGGACTACTGCTCACGCCGGCCGTGGGCGCGGCGCTCATGTCGGCGAGCACGGTAATCGTGGCCGTTAACGCCAAGCTCCTGGAGCGAGCCCGGTCCCTGGTGCCAAGCGGAACCTGACGGAGGCCCAGGCACATAGCGTTTCAATCCTTGCCGTTGTCCTCGCTCCTGACCTCTTCCTCACGTGGACGCAGGCATTTTCGTCAAATCCGGGGTAAAATCACCTCGCCCATGAACTTCCGGGGCAATGGCTGAGTCACATAGGAGCGATGCGCCGCCAATCGTCCCTTCGAATTCTCCATCGCGCGTCCGTGGTGCTCGGCCTGTTGCTCATCGTGCAGACGGGCCTAGCGGCCCAGCTTTGCCTCGCCGTCCTGGGCAGCGCGCCGGCCGCGGCCCAGGCGGCTGGCGGGGCTCCTGACCTGGCGACGGCCCCATGCTGCGACCATGCTCTGGAGCCCGCCGATTGCCTAGCCAATCCCTACGGCCTGGAGCCGGGTGTGCCCATGGAACTGCCGTCGGCGAGTCTCGTTCCGCCCCTGCTCGTGGCATGGGCCGCCCACCCCTTGCCGGGGCCCGAAGCCGGCAGCCGGCCCTCCCGGGCTAGCCCCCACCGCGAAGTCCCCATCCCCATCCGCCTGCACCGCTACCTCAGCTAGCCTGGGGCGCGGTGACCCTCCGTCCGCAGTCTGTGCTCGTGCGCGGAGCGTGTTTGTCGTCCGTTCCCAGACGTTTGCCCGCCGTTCCCGAAAGAAGCGGGACTTGCGGGGAGCGTCCTGACCATTGACGAATGTCACTGCATCGATGGGAGCATCTTTGATGAAAAAAGGAAAACCTTTCTTCGGGCCCTGGGCCCTGCCCTTCATCGCGGCCCTCGCCTTGGCCCTGCCGGGGACGGTTTTGGCCCAGTCCGGCGTCACCCTTACCCACGTGCACGGCCTCGCCTACAGCGCCGACGGTCAGAGGCTCTACATCCCGAGCCATCACGGCCTCGCAATCTATAACGAAGGGCATTGGGCCAAGGCCCCCGGACCGCAACACGATTACATGGGCTTCTCGGCCACCCGAGAGCGGTTCTACAGCAGCGGGCACCCGGCCCCCGGGACCGGGTTCAAGAACCCGTTCGGCCTCATTCGCAGCGACGACGGCGGCAAGAGCTGGCAGCGCCTCGGCCTGGAAGGGGAATCCGATTTTCACGTGCTCGCCACCGGGTACGAAACCAACGCGGTCTATGTCTACAACCCGCACCCCAATTCACGCATGCGCCGGCGCGGCCTCCACTACACCCTGGACGACGGTTTCGCCTGGCGCCCCGCCGAAGCCCAGGGGCTCGCCGGGGAGGTCATCGGCCTCGCCGTGCATCCCCGCGATCCCAGGACGGTGGCCGCCGCGACCCAAAGGGGGATCTTCCTCTCGAAGGACGCCGGCGCCACCTTCGAGCCCGTGATGACGGGGGTACAGGGTCTCGCCGTGTTCTTTGATCTGGACAGCAAGCGCCTGTGGGCCGCGACTTTCCACGGCCAACCGGCCCTCACCCAGGTGGATCTGGCCAGCCGCGGGAAAAAACCCGTGACCCTGCCCCCGCTTCCGCGGGACGCCGTGGCCTACATCGCCCAGAACCCCAAGCGCCGGGACGAATACGCCATCGCCACCTTCGAGCGCAGCGTCTATCTCACCCGAGATGGCGGCAAAACGTGGAATCAGATCGCCGACCGGGGACGCACCTTGTGAGTCCGTGCGTCCGAGTGCGGGAGCTTGCGCCATGAGCGAAACCGAAAAGCCGCCGTTTCCGAAGTGGATCTCCCGGTTGATCGCTGGCGGAATCATTGCCTTCGCTGCCGGGTTTATCGCGTTCGCCTACTGGGCCACGCGCCCCGAAGCGCCTTCCGTTCAACGATCTCGCCAGGATGGGACCGCCGCCCCGCAGGCAGGCCCAGCCCTCGTCGCCCTGGGCAAGGGCGTGTATGACCGCCACTGCGCCGCCTGTCATGGCGCCAACCTGGAAGGCCAGCCCAACTGGCAGCGCCGTCGTCCGGACGGGCGCATGCCCGCCCCGCCCCACGACGACACGGGCCACACCTGGCATCACCCCGACGATGTGCTCTTTGGCATCGTTAAGTACGGGCTTGTGCCCCCCTACGCGCCACCCGGCTACCAGAGCGATATGCCGGCTTTCAAGGACATTCTCTCGGACGAAGAGATCCGGGCGGTGCTGGCCTTCATCGAGAGCCGCTGGTCGCCCCAGGTGCTGGAGTGGCGCCGGCAAGCCCTGGCGGAGCAGGAGATGAAATGACGCGTCGCAACGCCTTCGAAGCCCCGTCCGCTTCGCGCTGGGTCCGGGACCGGCAATCGTGGCGCTTCATTTTTCTTGCCTACGTCCCCGTCCTCGCACTGCTCAGCCTCGCCTGGGAGCTTGCCCAGCTCCCCCTCTACACCCTGTGGGAGTCGACCCTGCCCGAGATCGCCTTCGCCGTCGCCCATTGCACCGGCGGCGATGTGCAGATCGGCCTCTCGGCCCTCTTCGCCGCCCTCCTCCTTACCCGCGCCGGAGCGCTACCCCAGTGGCGCTGGCCCAGGGTGATCGCGGTCGCGGTGACCGCCGGCACGGGCTACACGGTCTACAGCGAGTGGCTCAACACCGCCGTACGCAAGAGCTGGGCCTATTCGGAGCTGATGCCTGTCGTGCCGCACCTGGAGGTGGGTCTGTCGCCCCTCGCCCAGTGGATCGTGGTCCCGGTGGCTTCCCTGTGGATCGCGCGGCGCCTTTTCCTGGGAAACCGCGGGAACCGCGTCGCGACGGAGGAAAGGAGACATAGGATGAACATGCTATGGCTGCCCGCCACGTTGAGCCTGGCGGCCCTCGTCGCCGTTGCGGACGCCCAGGCCGCAGGCGATCCCGCCCGGGGTGCTCAGGCCTTCCGCGCCTGCGCGGCGTGCCACTCCATCGAGCTGGGACAACACCTGACGGGCCCAAGCCTGGCCGATGTCTTCGGGCGCAAGGCGGGAACGGTGGAGGGTTTCCAGCGCTACTCCAAGGCGCTCAAGGATTCCGGCGTCGTGTGGGACGAAAAAACCCTGGATGCCTGGCTGCGGGACCCGGCGAAGCTCGTCCCGGGCAACCTCATGACTTTCCGCGGCATCCCCGACGCCCGGGTGCGTGCCGACCTGATCGCCTATCTGAAGGCGGCCTCCGAGGGCAAAGCGGCGGGGGATGCGCCTGGCAGAGGCGGCATGATGCAGGCGCCCCGCCTGGCCGATCTCAAGAAGGCCGACTCGGAGAGCCTCATCAAGGAAATCCGCTACTGCCGCGACACCTACCATGTCATCACCGCCGACGGCGAGACGTTCCCCATCTGGGAATTCAACCTGCGGTTCAAGACCGATTCCAGCGATCGCGGGCCCAAGAAAGGCCAGCCTGTGCTGGTCGGCGCCGGCATGATGGGCGACCGGGCCTTCGTGGTGTTTTCGGACCCCGCCGAGATCTCGGCCTTCGTCAAGAAGCAGTGCCCATAGACGCGAATGATCCCTGAAGCGAATAACCCCGGCAGCACCCCCGCCGCCCGGCCGCGCCGTGCGTCGTGCTGGAGCGCCCGGCTGTTTATGGAGCAGAAGCTTCGCCGGCCGATTTTGCGGCCGCACGACGATGCCGCTTCGATGGCCGCTCCCAGTTCGCGCCCAGGAGACTCGCCGTGAGGATCAAGGTGACGCTCATCGCGGCGGGGCTAGCCGTGCTCGGCATTTCGGTCGCGGGCGTGATTCGCGAATTGGGCACGGGGCGCGACGAGACCCGTGGCGCCCGGGTCCCGGAAGTCGCCGCGGAAATCGCCACCGACGGGAAACTCCCGGGATTCGCCCGCGTCGAGGCCCGGCGCCCCGTGCCGCCGCTGCGCTTCGTCGACGGAGATGGCAAGCCCCGCGCCCTCGCCGATTTCCGCGGGCGCGTGATCCTGCTCAACCTCTGGGCCACCTGGTGCCCGCCCTGCCGCAAGGAGATGCCCAACCTGGACCGCTTGCAGGAGCAGCTCGGCGGCCCGGACTTCGAGGTGGTGGCCCTGTCCATCGACCGGGGAGGCCTCTTCGCGGTGCAGAGTTTTTTCGACGAAATGGATCTTCGCCATCTCAAGATCTACGTGGACGCTAGCGCGGAGGCGATGGCGGCGCTGGGTGCGGTCGGGCTTCCCACGACGCTGCTGGTCGACCGCAGTGGCCGGGAGCGTTGGCGCGTGGTGGGGCCCGTGGAATGGGACAAACCCGAGGTGATAGAGCGCCTACGGCGCTATCTGAAAAATGACGACGCGAAATCGTGAATCTGAAAACCAGCCAGTCGGCGAACAGCAACCCGTTAACGCCATCAGGATGAGCCGATCGACCGCCCCATTGCTTCTGAGCCTCGGACTCTCCGCCGCGCTTTCCGCGCTGGCCCACTCCCCCGATGAAGCGCTGCAGGAGCTGCGCGAAAAAGAACCTTACCTCCAGCTCGCGGACCGGGAGGCGCTGGGCTTCGTCCTGGAAGACCCGTCCGCCCGGAAAGTCGCCCTCACCGACTTCCGCGGAAAAGTGGTGATCCTCAATTTCATCTATGCCCGCTGCACCGACGTCTGCCCGTTGCACAGCGAGCTGATCGCCCGGATCCAGGCGCAGGTCAACGCCACGCTGATGCGCGACCAGGTGCAGTTCATCACGGTTGCGACCGATACCGAGGACGCCGCGGCCACTGCCCAGCTCATGCGCGCCCACGGCAAGGCCCATGGCTTCGATCCCGCCAACTGGGTGTTCCTGTACCGGGGCGCCGGAAAGCCCGACACCGGGATTCAGCTTGCCAAAACTTACGGTCTAGAGTTCACCCCGGCGGCGGAAGGCGTCCAGATGCACGGTGTGGTCACCCACGTCATCGATCAGGAGGGAATCCTGAGGGCGCGCTTTCACGGCCTCAAGGTCCAGTCGCTCAGCGTGACCGCATTCATCAACACGCTGCTCTACCCGGACCATCACGGCCCCGGTGCCGCTTCGGCGGCCGCCCCTCCCGCGACCGGCAGCCGGTCGGAGCGCAAGCCATCCTGGCCGAGCGGTGTCTTTTTCCAGGCGGCGCTGGGAGCGGGTTTCGCAGCTCTGGGCATCGGAGGGTTCCTGCTGCACCGGCGCCGCCGGCAGCGCAGGCAGCTCGCCCAAAGAGGCCCGAACCCTGAGTAGCGCAAGGAAAAACATGCCATGTGGACGCGACGCAGATTTTTATTGACCACGGCCACTTCCGCGACCTCCCTGGCGATGCCGAGCGTCATGAGACGCGCCCTCGCAGGCGAGGAACCCGATCTCGTGCTGCGCATCGTCGCCGCGCCCGATCGGGTCCCGATCTGGTCCGGGCCCGAGACCAGGGTGCTGCGCTATCGCGCGGAAGTGCTTCGAGGGCGGCGGGACGCGGTGCGCCCCGCTTCGAGCTATCTGGGCCCCACGCTGGAGTTCAGGCCCAGCGAGCGGGTGCGCATCCACTTCGTGAATCGCACGAGCGAGCCGAGCATCATCCACTGGCACGGGATGATCGTGCCGGATGAGGCCGACGGCCATCCCCATCATGCCGTGGGTTCCGGAGAAGAATACATCTACGAGTTCACCGTACGAAATCCGGCGGGGACCTATCTCTACCATCCCCATCCCCACGGGCTCACCGGCAAACAGGTCTACTATGGTCTTGCCGGGCTTTTGATCGTGCGGGAACGGGAGGAGCGGGCCTACGGCCTCCCCGGGCCCGAGCACGAGTTGAGCCTGGTCATCCAGGATCGCCGGGTCGGCCGGGAAAACCAGTTCGTGTTCAAGCGCACGATGATGGACGACATGAATGGCGTGCTGGGCGACACGGTGCTCGTGAACGGCTTGCCCGATGCGGCGTTCAAGGTCTCACCACGACCTTACCGGCTGCGCCTCGCCAACGTATCCAACGCCCGCATCTACAAGCTCGCCTGGTCCGACGGCCGCCCGATGCGCGTCATCGCCACCGACAACGGCCTGCTCTCCTCGGCAGAGGGCCTTCAGACCCGGCCGTACGTGATCCTGGCGCCGTTCGAGCGGGTGGAGCTGCTGGAGGATTTCGGCGAGCGCCGCCCGGGTGCGGAAATCTCCCTGGTGAGCCAGACGTTTTCCGACATGGGAATGATGGACGGAATGATGGACGGCATGATGGGCGGAGGTTCCGGCGGCATGTCGGGCGGGATGATGGGGGGGATGATGGGCCGCGGCATGGGCGGGATGATGGGCCGCGGCATGATGGGCCCTGGCCAGGGCGAGGAGCTGATAGTCGCCCGCTTCAGCGTCCCGTCCGAAGCACGCGTGCGCGGCGAACCGCTCCGCCTGCCCAAGCCGGCTCCCGACGTACAGGAGGGGAAGCACGCGGTCTACACTCAGCTCGCGTTTCGCCACATGCAGGGCTTCTTCAACGGGCGCCGCTTTGACATGCAAGCGGTCGCCGAAGACGAGCGACTGCCCCTCAACGAAGGGACGGTGTGGACCTTTTCCAACGATGGGCGCGGCATGCCCATGCCCCACCCTATCCATATCCATGGAGTGCGCTTTCGCATCCTCGAGCGCAGCCGCGGGGACGTGCCCGAGGACCTGCGCGACGGGCTGATCGATGCGGGCTACAAGGACACCTTCCTGATCTTTCCCGGCGAGCGGATGCGCGTGCTCGTGGCGCCCACTGAGCCGGGGCTCTTCATGTACCACTGCCACAACCTGGAGCACGAGGACGGCGGCATGATGCGCAACTGCTTATTCGAGCCGAACGGCAAGAAAAAAGGATGAGAAAAAATCTTCGTGTTTTGGCTTCGAGAGGGCAGATCTTGGCTGGGTGCGCCGTGGCCCGCCGACCGCCCCGTTGTGCTGCGGTTCACGCACAGTGCGTCGCATCTTCGCAGCCCTCGTGGGGTGCGCTTGAGCGCACCGTCCCGGAATTTCAGATAGAGCCGAATTTCCCCACGTTGCCTCGTGAGAGGAGAAATGCAAATGGAAAATGCGCAATCGCTCGAAGCGAAGGCTGCGGCGGCCGAGCAAGCTCAGCCCATCGCATCGAGGGAAGACTGCGCGGACGGGACCGCCGCCGGCATCACCGGGACCCCGACCACGCTGATCCGCCACAACCGGACCGGCGCCACCGAAGTCGTGGTCGGCGCGCTACCGGCCGAACGCCTGACGGCGGTCCTCGAGCGCATGCTGGAGGGTGGCCGGTAGGACGCCCCCATGCATGCGCTTCGCGCCAGGGATTTCCAGGGCCACCCCGTCAAATGACTTTGCTCGGCAATCTGGCATGATCGAAGGCTCCGCCATCGGACTGACAGCCGCCTTCGCGGCCGGCATCGTCTCGTTTCTCTCTCCCTGCGTGCTCCCGCTCGTGCCCGCCTACGTGTCCTATGTCGCCGGACAGTCGCTGCACGGCTCGGCGCCGCAGATGGATGCTCGCAGCCGCTTGACCGCGGCAGTCATGAGCCTGTTCTTCGTCATGGGCTTCAGCGTCGTCTTCATCGCCCTCGGCGCAAGCGCCACGGCGTTGGGCCGGCTGCTGCTCCAGTACCGGTACGAGGCGAACATCGTCGGCGGCGTCATCGTCATCGCCTTTGGGCTCTTCATGCTGGGCATGATGCGCCGCGTGTCCTGGTTGCACCGGGACCTGCGCTTTCATCCGCGGCTCGCCGGCGGCCACCCGGCGGCCACCTTCGTGCTGGGGCTCGCGTTCGGCTTCGGCTGGACGCCGTGCATCGGCCCGGTGCTGGGCGTGATCCTGACCGCCAGCGCCATGCAGGAGTCCGTATCGGCGGGCGTCAGGTTGCTCTCCGCCTACGCCCTCGGTCTCGGCGTGCCGTTCCTGCTCTCCGCGCTCTTCCTGCGGGAGCTGCTGGGCAGGCTGAAGGGACTGCGCCACGCCGGCCGGCCGCTGCAGGCGGTGGCTGGAATCGTCATGGTGCTCATGGGCGTCGCCATGATGACGGGCCAGCTCACGGCGTTCAGCTACTGGCTCCTGGAAACCTTCCCGGCGCTGGGGCGCATCGGCTGAAGCCGTCCTGGAGCGGGGTTACGAGATGGGCGAGGCGGATCGGGAGGAGTTTCTCCCCCGTCGCGAAGAACCGAGAGGCGGATAAGGATAATATTGTGGGAAGGGGCGGCGCGCCCGGAATGTCTTGCCCTGGGTTCGGACGACAGGTGGCCGCCCGTGCGGCGGGGAATACATCATGCCCGAAAGGAAGGGAGGAATCATGGGTTTTTACGACAAGTGGATCCTGCCGCGGTTGACCGACCTGGCGATGCGGAACAAGGAGGCCACCCGCTACCGGGCCCAGCTTCTCCCCCAGGCCCAGGGCGTGACCCTGGAGGTCGGGGTCGGCTCCGGGCTCAACCTGCCCTTTTACGGGCCGCAGGTGGATCGGCTCTACGCGGTCGATCCCTCGGAAGAGCTTCTGCGCATGGCGGAGAAGAAGGTGCGCGCAGCGCCCTTCCCGGTGGAGCTTCTCGCCCGCTCGGCCGAGGAGATTCCGGTCGACGACGGTTCCATCGACACGGTGGTTACGACCTGGAGCCTGTGCACCATCCCGGATCCCCTCAAGGCACTGAGGGAAATGCGGCGGGTGTTGAAACCGGGAGGCGTGCTGCTCTTCGCCGAGCACGGGCTAGCGCCGGAAGCCTCGGTCCAACGCTGGCAACACCGGCTCAACCCTCTGTGGAACAAGCTCACCGGCGGCTGCAACCTGGACCGGAAAATGGACGAACTCATCCGGGCGGCGGGCTTCCGCATCCTGGAACTCACCACGGAGTACGCGAAGGGCCCCCGTCCGATGAGCTACATCTATGTCGGCCGCGCGGCGCCGGGATGATGGGGGCGCGGCGCAAAGCCGGTTACAGCTTGAGCCACCCGCGGCGGTGGATCGCGTGGGCGACCATGCCCGCGACGAAGGCGAGCCCCACGTTCCACACCGCGAGCCCCGCCGTCACCAGCGTGATGAACCGCTCCCGCTTGTCGCGGCTAAAGTCGCATGCCCCCAGCGCGAGCTGGGCGCCGGTGAGGAACAGGACCACGCCAAGGATCGATTCCGGCAGCAGGCGGAACAAGGCTTCCACCGAGCCGCTGAAAAATAGCCCGAGCACCGTGAAAAGGGCGCCGAGGATGATGAGGGCGCCGCCAGTGCGGGCGCCGAAGCGCACGTGCCCGGCCATCCCGCCCGCGCCGTGACACATGGGCACGCCGCCCACCGCGGCGCCGAACAGGTTGAGGAGGCCGGTGGAAGTGGCCACCGTGCGCTCGGAAACCTTGCGGTCGGGGAACAGGCGGTTGTTTTCCTCGGTGATGGCGATGATTGCGTTGCCCAGGGTAAGGGGAACCTGGGGCAGCGCCAGGAACACGGCGCCGATCAGGAAGGCGTCCAGTGTCAGGCCGGAAAGGGCGAACGAGGGCAGCCGCAGCTCGGGCCGCGCTTCCGCCAGGCTCCCGACAAGCTCCGGGCTCTGCAGTGCGCCCGCGCCGAACCCGAATAGGAGCAGTGCGAACATGGCGGGAAACGTGCGGTTGGTGAGCAGCAGCACGGTCCCCGCCAGTCCGAAGGCGCTCAGGAGCCATCCCTCCGACATCCATCTGGCGCCCTGGAGCATGAAGCTCATGCCCAGGCCGAGAACGATCCCGACCACCACCGGCCGAGCCACCAGGCGCGCCACCCGGTCGGCGGCGCCAGTCAGTCCGAGGGCGAGCCAGACCAGCCCCGTGACCAGGGAGGCGCCGTACACCGCCGCGGGCGTGACGACGAAGGTCTGGGCCGCCTGGGCCGTGGCGATGGCCCCCACCGCCTTCATCGGCTGTACCGGGAACGGCGTGCGATAGTAGGCGCCGCAGACCATCATGGCGACTCCGAATCCGAAGAGAATCCCGAGCGGGTCCATCTTCAGGACGCCGATGTAGGCGACCACGAAGGGGATCAGCGTCCCGAGATCCCCGAACGCCCCGGCCCACTCCAGGCGGTCGAAGCGGTTACGCCGGGTAGCCTCCGGCGCGGGGACGGAGTCGGACTTCTCGACGGGTTTCATGCCGCGATTTTAACCGGCCCGTTCCCGGACCGTTCGAAGCCGGTGCATCCGGTCAAGCAGGGAAATCGGGGAAGGCGCCCCCGCTTCGGGCCGTCGGATGTCCGCCCCGGACCAGGATGATCGTCAGGGCGAGGGCACTGAAAGCGGCCCCCGCGATAAACGTGAACGAAGCTCCGAACCGGTCCCACAGCAGTCCTGCCAGAGCGCTGGCGAGGAGCGTGGCGAGGCCGCTCATCAGATTGAAGAAGCCGTAGGCGGTGCCCCTCAATTCCGCCGGCGCGGCGTCGGCCACCATGGTTGCCAAGAGCCCCTGGGTGATGCCCATGTGCAAGCCCCACAACGTGATGCCGGCCCATATCCAGGTCCAGCGATCGCTGTACGCCAGCGCGAGATCGGCGCCGATCAGCAGCGCCAGCCCCAGAGCCAGCAGCCTGGTGTGACTCATCCGGTCGGAGAGCCAGCCGAAGGGGTAGGCCGACGCTGCATAGACCACGTTCATGCCGATCAGCACCAAGGGCGCAAGGGCCACAGGCAATCCTCCCTGCTGGGCGCGCAGGATGAGAAACGCCTCGGAAAAGCGCGCCAGGGTGAACACGGCGCCGATCGCCACCACCCACCAGTAGGCGGCCGACAGCCGGCGCAGGCTCTCCCCCCGGATCGGGTTGACTACCTCCTGCCCCGCCTGCCGTTGCGGCTCCCGCACACCGAAAAAGAGGAGCGCCACCGCCAGAAACCCGGGGATGACGGCTACCCAGAACACGGCCCGGAAATCGTTCGCCCACAAGAACATCAGGCCCATGGCGAGCAGGGGGCCGAGGAAAGCGCCCACCGTATCGAGGGATTGGCGCAGGCCGAAGGCCGCCCCGCGCACTTCGGGAGGCGCAATGTCCGCCACCAGCGCATCCCGCGGCGCCCCGCGGATGCCCTTGCCCATGCGGTCCATGAGTCGCGCGGCGAGAACCAGACCGGCGCTCGTCGCCAGCGCAAACAGGGGTTTGGAGAGCGCCCCCAGCCCATAGCCAAGGAGCGCCAGTGGCTTGCGCCTGCCCCAATAATCGGAAAGCGCCCCGGAGAACACCTTCACGATCAGGGCGGTCGCCTCCGCCGCCCCCTCGATCACTCCGACCACCAGGGCACTTGCACCCAAGGCCGTCACCAGGAAGACCGGCAGCAGGCTGTGGATCATCTCCGAGGAGATGTCCATGAACAGGCTCACGAAGCCGAGCGCCCAGATGGCGGGCGGGATGCGGACTCCGGCGGGACTGTCAATGCCTCGCGTCGATGGGACGGCTTTCATGGGTGGGCTTTTCTGCGATCGTGGGAGGGCCTTTATTGGTTCGTGGCTTTTTAGTTCTCCTGCGTCCAGGCGTTCGGGCGATTCATGGCGTCCATCGCCGCCGTGCGGACCGCATGGGCGGGATGCGACTTGGACAGTCGCGCCAGCATCCCCAATCCGGGGTTGCGGCTTTCGATGCGGCTTAGGCTTCTGACGATCTCCAGTCCTTGGACCACATCCAAGGGATGACGCATGGCGCAATTCACCAGCGCTTCAGCCGTGTCCGCCTCGCCGCGCCAACCGAGCGCGATGATGGCACGCATGCGCACCTCAGACAACGGATGCAGCAAGGCATGCAGGAGCTTGGCGCGATAATCCCTCGCCTCGAGCCGAGCCTGGTCCGCGCCGCAGCAGGGGCAAACCCGCGCTTCGGCGGGAATCAAAGCAAAGCATCCGAGGCAAAAATGAGGCTTCTGTACGACGGGTGCCATCCTGGTATCCCGGCTTCTTCGGTTACACCCAGGCTCAAGAAAACGCCTATCGTATCGCCCAAACCACGCACGGTACCCGTGTCGACCGGCTTACCCCCGCAGGGTGGCGATCAGCCGCTGGGGACGGAGGAGCAGATCGAGAGCGTCGCCAATCTCCCGCACGACTACGTGGGCGCTCGCCACGGCACCTCCCCAGACGCCCTCTTGCTGCACGACGGCGATCGCCAACGCCGCCGCCTCTAGCATCCGATGGTCGTTGCGGCCGTTGCCGATGCAAACGCAGCCGGCTGCCCCGAGCCGCTCCACGTAAGCTCTTTTCTCCTCGGCTTGCCCCCGCGACGGCAGAATCGACAACTGGCAAGGGACGTCGCGCAAGCGGGCGCGGGCGGTGCCGAAGGTGTCGCCGGTCACCACGTGGATGAGCAGTTGTCTCGCCAGTTGGTCGAGGCGCTCCCGCACGCCGGGCAAAAGCTCGCCGTCGAGGGCCAGTGTGCCGTTGTAGTCCAGAACGAGATGCGCTAGATCCAGAGTAGCGAAATCGGGGATCTCGACTCTCAACATGCGATGGGTGCTCCTTCAGCGCACGACCATGACGGCGCATTCGGCGTAGCTGATCACCCGGTGGGTGACGGAGCCCAAGCGCCAGCGGTCGAACGCACCCCGACCGCGGTGGCCGAGGACGATGAGGTCCACGCCCTGTTGCTCGGCATAATCGAGAATCTGCTGCGCCGGGTGCCCGATCGCAATCCCCAGGTGCGCCTCGATTCCGAGCCGATCGGTTCGCTGCTTGAGCCCGTCGAGGAGCCCTTGGTGGTAGTTGCGTGAATGCTCAATGACCGCTTCTGTCTCCACATCCTCCCCGAATTCGGGCACTTGAGCCACCGTCAAGACGTACAACGCCGCTTGGTAGCGGGCCGCCAGGTCGACCGAGAAATCGAATGCTTTGTCGGAAGGCTCGGAGCCATCGTAGGCGAGCAGGATTTTCTTGATCATGCTTTCACCTCCAGTTTTGGCTTTTCCCCATCGGTCGCGGCTATGCTCTCTCGTGCCTGAGCCCCCTCCTCCCCTCGGCGCAAATGATGATGCGGGAAGAAAAAGGCATTGGCGATCAGTGTCGGGATGACAGCGCTTCCGATGACCGCGGCCACCAGCGCGGAGTATTGCGACTGATCAACGATACCGCGGGACAGGCCGAACAGCGCAGAAATGGTGCCAAAGGTGAGCCCCGTCGACATGAGCAGAGTGGTATACGTCGCCTCCTTGCCCGGCGCGCCGTAGGCCTTAGTCATCGGGAAGACACCGGCAAACTTGGTTCCCATTTTCACAAGCAGTAGCGACAGGAATACCCCAGGCGCCGCAATCAGGGCCGGAAGCGATACGAAGGACCCGGCGCGAATGAAATAAAACGGGGTGAGCAAACCAAAAGTGAGCGTACGCAGGCGCCGCACCAGGGCATGATCCTTGCCCACGGTGCCTGCCAGCACCATGCCGATCAAATAGGCAGGCAAAACCGCCTCGCTATCCGCCCAGACCGCGAGCGCTCCCATGCCGAACAGGAAAAACAGCAGAAACTTCGCCTCCAGCTCCGAAGGCCGATTGCCGTAACGCCGAAAGAAGCGCGGCGTGAGCCAGGGCAAGATGAAGAACGCGAGCGTCCCCGTGCCGACGAAGACCAGCGTTTTCCAGGTGAAGGGGGCGAAGATGAGTCCGAGCGCGACCACCGTGCCCAAATCGGTGACGAAACAAGCAGCGAGCACCGTCTTGCCATAGTCGGTCGCGTTGAAGCCGAACTCCAGCATCACCGCATAGACCACCGCGACCGAGGTCGTGGACATGGCGATGCCAGCGAGCCAACTGGCCATTGGGTCCCAGCCGAGGAGCCAGCGGGCTGCCGCGGCGCAGCCCAGGAACGGCGCAAGAAAGCTCGCCAGACCGACGGCAGCCGCCTCCTTCCACTTGAGCTTGAACACTTCCGGGTCCAGCTCGGCGCCGGCGAGAAAGGTGAGCACGATGGCTCCGGTGCCGGAAAGAAACTTGATCCACGAGGCCTCCGCTCCCAGGGCTGAGGTTCCGACCGCGGCGCCGATAATGAGCTGGGCGATGGTGCCCACCACGATTTCGGACAAGGCGGTTGCGATCCGCAACCATAGGGAGAGAAGGCTCGCCGCGAGCGCAAGCCCGAGCCACAAAGCTGCCAGCGCCCAGGTTTCGGTCACGACCTCTCTCCTTGCGGTTCCTCCGCCACGAGCGGCGGATCGTCCTCGTCCGGGTTGAGCACGCCAAAGCGGGCGGGGATATGGGCGTAGAAGACCCGGATCTTCTCCCGCTCGACGAGCTCCAGCAGTCGCCTCGCTTCCTCGGGCGTGACGATGAACTCCACTTCCACGGTGAGGGTGCCGGCCAGCTCGAAGAAGTGGTTCTCGTAGAGCACGTGGTGCCGCCCGAACCCGGCCATGGCGCGAAACGCCGAGCCGCCGCGGATGCCCATGCGGTTGGCTTCCGCGAGCAGCCATTCCCACAGGAGGGTGTGGCGGTGGCGGGCGTTCTCGTGCACATAGAAGCGTAGGAACGATCCTTCCATGGTGTCTTCCTCCATCGAATCACGTGCTCGACACCAGCCGCACGCTCAAAATACCCAGCCCTGTCAGCAGCAGTGCGCCGAACAAGTGCAGGCCGATCGCCCCGAGCGCCCAGAGAAATTCGCCGCGACCGATCAGGGACACGACCTCGGCGGAAAAAGTGGAAAACGTGGTCAAGCCACCCAGGAAGCCAGTGATGATCATCAGCCGCGCCTCCGGCGGCAGGCCAGGATGCTGGTTGAAAAAGCCGATGGCGACGCCGATCAGGAAGCCACCGAGCAGGTTGGCGGCCAAGGTGCCGAGAGGAAGGGTAGGGAAAACGGGGTTTAGCCGATAGCCCAGCCACCAGCGCAACGAAGCACCGAAAGTGGCACCCAAGCTGATGGCAGCGAAACCATACATACCCATCGCGCTCCTTTCTTGTTGGGTTCCCGATGAACCGGAGCGCTGGGCGCAGGCGAGAGAGTCGGAGACTTCAGATGAGCCTACGCGTTCCGAACGCTTCCGGGAACAACCGTAGGCATCATCAGCCGGTCAGAGACGGACCAGGCGGTTATGGGAGGAATGCCATCTCCACCAAGCGAAGTATACGCTCGGCGCGTGTCCCCTGGCAACAGGACCGCGGTCGCTTGCACAGCTGGGGGCTGATCATGATCCCGGATGCCTTCTCCTTCAGCTCGCGAGCTGCGGCACGACGATGAAATAGGCGTTGAGCATGTACAGGCCGGAGGCGATCAGAATCAGGCCCCCGGCGATCTCGAACGTCTTCTGGCGCTCGCGCAATCCTTGCAGGCTCTCCAGCCAGCCCACGGCCACCGCGCCGAGGATGATGGGCACCGCGCGGCCAAGAGCAAACGCCAGCAGCAAAATGGTTCCAAACAGGGGCGAGCCGATCCCGGCGGCGACGCCGAGCAGAATCACGAGGGCGGGGGTGCAGAAGGGACAGACGGCCACGGAAAACGGCACGCCGAGGGAAAAGGCACCCCATGCGGTCGCCGCGGGCCTGGCGCGCAGCCGGAGCGCGGGAAGGGGAAGCCTGAGCCACCCTGGCCACGCGAGCCCCAGGACGATGAGAAACGGTCCCAGGACCAGCCCCCATTCCCGGCCCATGAGCCTTTGCAGGCCGTTTCCGCCCAGGCCTGCGCTCAGTCCGAGCAGGGCATGGGTGATCACCATGCCGAGGATGAACATTGCGCCATAGAAGGCGGCCCTCCCGGGCGCGTGGGCCTTGGTGACATACGCCAGCGACACCGGGATGGCCGCGAGCGCCACCGGGTTGAAGCTGAACACGAACCCGATCACAAAGCCGGCCGCCAGCGAGGCGAGGCTCGCCTGTTCCAGCGTCTGACGCAGCGATTCAACGTCCATCGTCTTCCTTCCGGGTGGCGGCTCTACCTCCGCCCGCGCGCTCAAGCCGCTCGCGCAGCTCCTGCCCGAACCGCTGGGCGCTGGGCAGCACCGGGAAAACCAGTTCCTCGTCGATGGCGATCGCCGGCGGGCTGGTCACCCCCAAAGCTACCGCATAGTCCATTTCTTCCAGGACGTCGATCTCCCGCCAGGTCACTTTGTCCCAACCGAAGCTTTCGGCGACGGACTTGAGCGTCTCCCGTGCCCGTGCGCATTTGTCGCAGCCGGACGTTGTAAACACCTCCACCTTAATCATGGAGGCTGGGGTCAGATCTTTCATGAACGTTCCCGCCGTCCATCGTTCGTCACGCTGCTTTCGAGCGCGTCGAGAATCGGGCACTCGTCCAGCGGCTTCGCCCCGTCCTTGCAAATCTCGATCAGGCTGCTGAGCGCCTGCGACAACGCTGTGAGCGCCTTGACCTTGGCCTCCACTTGCAGCTTCTTTTGGATCACGACGCTGCGCACGTCGGTGCAACAAGCATCGTCATGGGTTTTGAGCTCCAGCAGCTCGCGGATCTCGGCAAGGGAAAAACCGCACTGCTGCGCGTGCCTGATGAAGACGAGCCGTCGCATCGCGTCGCGCCCGTACAGTCGATAGCCCGCCGGGCTCTTGCGAACCGGTACGAGCAGCCTCTCCTTTTCGTAGTAGCGGATCGTGTCCACGCCCACCTCGGCCCGATCCGCCACTTGCCCGATGGTGAGCAACTCGTCCCGCCGATCGGAAGATGCGCCGGGCGTCGAATCCGCGTCAGGGCTTTGCCGCCCGGACTTCGATGGACTTCGCGACTTTCTCGCCTTTTTCCATCCCATGGACAATCCTCACCTCTTTTCCGTTCAACGTGGGGAGATAAACGTGCTCGGCGCCTTTCTTGATCGGCGTCCCCAGAGGCACCTTGATGGTAACCTGCACCATTTCTCCTTCGCTTCGGGCCTCCAGGACGAGACTCCCTTCGCAGCCGCCCGGCTTGAAACTGCACCGGGTCAGCTTCGTTCCGGTCACGGTGCCTTCGATTACTTCTTGGGCGAGCGCCGGCACCGAGCCCAGCGCCCACGCAAGCATGGCAGCGTTCAAAATCCATCGGTTAGACATGTTCCACCCTCCAAGGTTGGCTGCTCTTGCCCTTACCGAAACCGAACCCGCTCATGGGACCAGCCGCCCGTCCCGGAGATGCAGGATCCGGTCGGACATCCGGGCAAGAGTCTCCGCGTGGGTCACCACGATCACGGTACGCCCGCGGGAGATGTCCTTGAGCAGCCCGTAGATCATCTCGCCGGTCTTGGAATCCAGGTTTCCGGTGGGCTCGTCGGCCAGGATCAACGGCGGGTCATTGGCGAGGGCACGGGCGATGGCGACCCGCTGCTGCTCGCCCCCGGAAAGCTCCCCGGGCCTGTGGGCAAGCCGGGCCCCGAGGCCCATCATGTCCAGCAACCGGGCCGCACGTATTCTCCGCTCGGCGGAACCGACCCCATTGAACTCCATCGGCAGCATCACGTTTTCCAGGGCCGTGAGATTAGGAATCAAGTTGAAACCCTGGAACACGAACCCCACGCGCTGCCGGCGGAAGCGGATGAGCTCCGCCTCGGATAAAGCGTTCAGCCGCTGATGAGCGACCATGACCTCGCCCGCCGTCGGCCGGTCCATGGCCCCGATCAAGTGAAGGAGCGTGGACTTGCCGCTCCCGCTGGGACCGACGATCGCCACCATGCCACGCTCGGCCACCGCCAGGTCGAGCCCGTCCAGAGCCCGCACCTCTTCGCGGCCCTTGCGGTATACCTTGGCGACGCCCCGCAGCTCGATCAGGGCTTCGCCATTGTCTTTTGGTGCCAGCTCATTCATGGCGGAGCGCCTCGATGGGGGAAAGCTTCAGGATCTGCCGGATGGCGTAGGCGCTACCGGCCAGCGCGGCTCCAGCGCTCACCGCGACGAAGAGCCCCACCGCTGCGGCGCCGATTTCCGGCCCGAAGGGAAGGACCTCCATCAGCGCATCCTTGTAATGGGCCGGAAGCAAGGGCGCCACGCCCAAGCTATACAGTCGGCGGGACGCCTCCCGGCCCCAGGCAGCGAAAAGCAGCGCCGCCAGCAGAGCCCCCGCGGCGCAGAATCCCGCGGCTTCCGCGAGGAAGCTCAGGGCGATGCCGCGATCGGGGGCTCCGAGGGCCTTCAGGGTACCGATCTCCCGGGTGCGCTCCCGCACCACCAGCACCATGACGAAGAACACGACCAGCACCATCAGCATGCCGGACAACACCACCCCGGCTCGGGCGAGACGGACCACGGTGCCCGTGGCGGTCGTCTCGAACTCAGCGGCGCTCGTGGGGGCGATGATGTCCGCCACGTCTCCCAGGCGCGTCCTCAGGGCTTGCTCCACCCGCGGCAGGTTCTCGGCCGAATCCGCCTGCACGAAGAGCCATGAGATGCCTTCCGGGACGCCGTAGATTTCCCGGAAGGTGTCCAGGGGCATGAAAAGCTGCATGTCGCCGAAGACGTATCCGCTCGCGTAGATGCCGACGATCTCCAAGGTGGCGGGCGGGCGGTCCAGCGCGAAGATGACCGGATGGGTCCGCGTAAGGTCCAGGGTCAGGGTCGCGCCCGCTAGATTTTCGGGAGAGATCCCCGCCCAGCGGGCAAACCCCTGACCGATGACCGCCACCCGTCTGCCCCGGTCCTGGGGCGCGAGATCCCGGCCGGCGATGATCTTTGGATTTCCAGCTTCCCCGTGGGATTCCAGGCGCTTGTTGTCGCCCGGGTTCATGCCGACGATCATGGCGAAGTTGTGGCCTTCCGTCGGGGTCATGGCCAGCAGATAAGGCTCCACCCGGGCCACGTGCCCGACCTGCGCGACCATGTCCAGCGCTTTCTGGGGCAGGAGCACCCAGTTGCCTTCCATGTTGACGTGGCCCATGGATCCCCGGGCGCGAAGCTGGAGCGTGTTGTCCACCGTGCGCTTGAGCAGCTCCGTGTGCCGCTCCACCGCAGCGCTGATGGACTGCATGACGAGGAGCAGCAGGAGCGGGGCGCCGAGCAGCACCGCGACGATCACCAGTCTCGGCACGCTTCGCGCAAGATTGCGGAGTCCGTAACGGATCATTCCCATCAGGGCCTCCGCATCGCCTCCACCGGGCTCAGGCCCCTGGCCCTGACCACCGGGTAGAGGCTGCCCAGCACCGTGAGCCCGACGGCGCCGGCCAGCACAAACACCACGACCTGCCCGTCGAATCCGACCGGCAGCGCCATGGACCACCGAAGGAACCGGGCCAGGAAAGGCGCCGCGATCACCGCCCCCAGGCTGCCGAGCCCGCTCAAGGCCGCCGCCTCGGCCACGAACTGGACAGCGATCTCGCCGTTGGAGGCGCCGAGGGCCTTGAGGGTGCCGATCTCCCGGATGCGCTCGCGCATGCTGAGCGCCATCACGAAAATGACCAGCACCGCCCCCGTCGCCAGGAGCACCGCGGCCGCGTAGGTGCTGCTCAACGCCAGGCTTCCCAAGGTGACTCGGGCCGCGGACACCGCTTCGGGCGTGGTGACGACATCCGCCTCCGCCAGGAAGCGCTTCAGGTCTTCGACGACGGGCTCCACGTGGGCGACGGAATCCACGGTGACGAAGATCTTGGACAGTTTCCGGCCTGGATTGAAGGTTGCGCGGAAGGCCTCCAATGGAATGAACACGTGGTTGTCGCCGAAATCGTTGCCGGTCGCGTAGATCCCGATGACCCGGAACGCCTGCCCGTTGAGCGTCACCTGACGCTCCGCGAGCGCCGCATCGGAGAGCTCGCCCACCCCCAGACGCTGCCGGGCGTACAGGCGGCCCGCGATCGCCACCCGCGCCGCGGCATCTTCCGCGGTAAAGGATCGCCCGGACACGATGCGCGCGTTCTCGTAGTCGATCTCTCCGATCGCGCGCAGCGCCGCGCCGGGCCTGAGGCCGATCACCATGGCGTAGGCGTTCTTCTTCGAGGGGTCGATCTGGGGGTGGTAGACGTATTCGTCCACCCGAGTCAGATGGCGCGCATGGGGAATGCGCAGCACTTTCTCCAGCGTCTCCACCGTGAAGTGCTCTTCTCCCACCGGCTTGTCCTTGCCGAAGCCGCCGGTGCCGAAGGCGCCCGCCTCCCTCAGCTCGATCAGCGTCCGCACCCTTCCTTCCATCTGCGCCACGCGCTCCCGGGTCGCCAAGGCCGCCTGGATCATCAAAGCGAGCAGGCCGATGACGATGGACAACAAGGCGACCGCCAGGGCGCCCCGTGCCCGGTGCCGGAATGGATTGCGGAGCCCGCGAAGCAGCGCACCGATCATGGCCTCAATCCTCCTGCCGGAACCACGGAGGAGTCGGCAGGGCACGGTTTCCGCGCCCGTAGCGCTGAAGCGTGTGGGAGGCGCTGTTCTGCCCGACGAGAAGCTCTCAAAGTCCGGGCTCCCATTTCTGGATCCGGTTATTGAGGAAATCCACCGTGAACACCGTTCCATCTTCAGCGATCGCCACCGCGATCGCATGCCGGAACTGTCCCGGGCCGCTGCCCCGTTCGCCGAAGGCGGTCAGGAACGTGCCGTCCGGCGCGAACTTCTGGACCCGGTCGTTGTAGAAGTCGGCGACGAACACGCCGCCGTCCGGCCCGATGGCGATGCCGGTCACGGTGGCGAACCAGCCGTGGAACGGTCCGTGGATGTTCATCGCGAAGGGACCGCCCCACTTGCGCAGGAAGCGTCCGTCCGGTGCGAACGCCTGCACCCGATCCGCGTAGCCGTCGGCGACAAAGAGCGTCCCGTCCGGCGCCAGCGCTACACCGGTGGGATAGACGAATTCGCCCGCCCAAATGCCTGGCCGGCCGGTCTCTCCCCATTGGCGCACGAAGCTGCCGTCGGCCTTGAGGCGCTGGATCCGATGGTTGTAGAAGTCCGCGACGAAAACATCGCCGTTGGCGGCCACCGCGACGCCCCCGGGCGCGTTGAACTCCCCCGGCCCGCTTCCGGGGCGGCCGAACGCGCGCTTCGGCGTGCCGTCAAGGGCGAATACCTGGATGCGATCGTTGAAGTACTCCGGCACGTAGAGCTCGCGGTCGCGAACGGAGAGGTTCATGGGACGCCCCAGTTCGCCCATGCCCTCGCCCGGGCGGCCGAACTGGCGCTTGAAATTCCCATCGAAGTCGAACACCTGGATGCGGCCGTTGCGGGCGTCCGCGACGAACACCTCCCCACCGGCCACGGCGATGCCGGTGGGATCGTCGAACTGGCCTGGCCCCGAGCCCTTCTCGCCCCACGCCTTGACAAACACGTAGGCGGGTTCCCTGGCGGAGGGAACAAACGCGAGCCCTGCGATCGCTGCGAGCGCCGCCGCGACGAGGAGGGCCCCTCCCAGATATTTACCTGTTTTTCTCAGCCTCATACGCCCAGGGTGCAAATCAGAAGTTGAAGCGCAAGCCGGCATGGAGCACGTAGTCCGTCTCCAGCGCCGTGCCGCGGAGATCCTGCACCACCGGCAACTGCACGCCCGCTTCGACGATCCAGCGCCGGGTCACATACTGGAGGCCGGGGGTAAGGAACAGCGTGGTTCCGCCCGAGTCGGGGTCGGCCACGCCACCGGTGCGGTTCTTGCCCCGATGGATCAGGTTGAGCTCGATCACCCCGTACACGAACGCCGGCACGCCGGCGGAGAGGGCCCGCGGCCAGAGCCGGACCTGGAGCGAGGCGTCGAAGCGCGCCGCGTCGCCCGCTTCGAACCCGTTCGCCTCGCTGTTCATCGCGTAGCTCACCTGGCTGTCGATCTGGAAATCCAGCGTCTGGTACGAGGCCACCACCCCCGCGAACGCGTCCCAGGAACCGGAGCCCGGCTGGACGTCGGGCGGAAGGCGCCCCAGGGCGTCCCGCTTGTCATCGTCTCCGGTGGGGGCCTTGAGGCCGGCGAACGGGGCGATGCGGAAGGTGCGTCCCGGATCATCTCGGCGAATCACGGTATAGCGACCGAAGAGGCTAAGATCGCCGAAACCGCTCGCTGATCGCGTGACCCGCTGTCCCCCGGCCGTGAGCTCGAGTTCGTTGTCCACGTACGGCAGCACACCGAAGAGGGCCAGATCGCTGGTCACGCCGTACCCGAAGGCCGTCACCGCCGCCCTGCCGCGGAAGTCCCGGTCAGCGCCGCTCGGATCGTCCCCCGACCAGCCCGCCACGAGGAGCTCGCGGAAGACGAAATGGCCTTTGGCGAGCGGCAGCGCGGTATTGAAGGTGATCGGGGCGCCAGAGGCGTGGCCGCTTGCGATCCCGAGCCCGAGGGCCAGGAGCGCCTTGAGCGTTAGCGCTACACTATTTCCGCTTTTCCGCGCCATCGGATCCTCTCCCGATCTGCTCAAATGCGCGCAGGGTGAAGCCGGCGTCCTTCACCGCCTGCCGGGCAGTGGGCTCTGCGAGGACCGCGCCGTCCTTCATGGTGACCACCACCTGGCCGCTTTCCAGATCGACCTGCACCTTGTCGACCGCGTCGAGCGAGCGCAGCTTCTTTTCGATCCCGTAGGCGCAGAACGGGCACGCCAGCCCGTCCACCTGGAGCCGGTAACTCGGCCCGGCCGCCAGCGCCACCGAAGCGATCCACAGGAGTCCCAGCGCGAATGCCAGAACGGTCAGCATCTTCCTCATCGCCGTGTTCCTCCTTTCCAGGGAACCTCGCTCATCCGCTTTCACCGATGCCCGCCCCGCCAGGTGAGAAGCGGCATGTTGATGACGACGTTGGTCCGCTCCACCGCGATCTCGCCGCGAGCAGCCGCCTGCTCCACCTCGGCGGCGCTGGTGAGCAGCCGCGCCGAACGCTCATCCTTCCAGGTGACGAGATGGAGCGCCCGGAGCGGGCTGTAGCCGTCTGCGTCGGGCGGGTTGTCGAACACGTCGGCCTGGAAGTCGAAGGGCCCGTCGCCCGAAACGCCGTTCCTGAACACGTAGACCCTGGCGAGCATGTCCTGCGGCGCATTCGCCAGGGAGGGGACGACCAGGACCGGAGAGCCTTTCATGCGCGTGAGCAGCGCGGCCACCTGGGGATCGGAGGCTTCGGTGTGAATGAACAAAATGCGCTTGCCTTCCAGGTAACCGTCCACGGGAGGCACCACCGTGCCGGTGTAGAACCTCGCCGCCAGGACGAAGCCGGCGACGAGCACGCCGACCAGCGCGGTCACCACCAGATTGCGGGTCATGGTCCCCTCTTTCCCTTCCGAAAACGCCGGCTCGTTCATGTGCCCAATCACGCTCACGCCGCCTCGAAGCCTTGGGCCAGAAGGGCCCGGCGTATGCCCTCCGCGCCGATCGCGTCGGGACGATAGGTCACGACGACTTGTTTCGCTTCAGGATCGCCGGTGACCTGGTCGATCCCGTCCACCTCCAGCAGGGCTTCCCGGATCGCGCCGAGACAGCGCTCGCAGTGCATGTTGGCCACCACGAAGCTCGTTTCGGCGCGGCGCGGCCGCCGCCGCTTGGGCAGCAACCGCCCGGCGAAGGAGTTGGTCAGCACCGCCGTCACGCTGGCCGCCATGGCGATCATCGCCCACACCGGATGCACCCAGCCGGTCGTGGCGAGGGGCACGCCGACGCCGTTGAAGGAAAACGCGAGCGCCAGGTTCTGCACCGTCTTGCCGTAGGACGCCCGACCGATGTGAAACGCGTCCACCACTGCGGTCAGGCGCTCGCCGATCAGCACCACGTCGGCCGACTCGATGGCGATGTCGGTTCCGGCGCCGATCGCCACCCCCACGTCGGCCTGCATCAGGGCCGGCGCATCGTTGATGCCGTCGCCCACCATCGCCACCCGGTACCCCTCGCCCTGGAGCCTTCGGATCACCTCGGCCTTTTCCTGGGGCAGTACCTCGGCGTAGCACTCGGCGATGCCGAGCTTGCGGGCGACGGCGCTGGCCGTGTAGGCGTGATCGCCCGTGAGCATCACGGGGTGCAATCCCGCTTCCCTCAAACGCGCCACGACTTCCTTCGCCTCCGGCTTCACTGGGTCGGCGATGGCGATCAACCCGGCAAGCTGGCCATCCGCCGCCACGGCGATCACGGTGTGCCCCTCGGCCTGCAGGCTCTCGATCCGTTCCCGCACCGGCGCCAGGTCCGCGCCTTGCCGGGCCGCGAACGCCGGGCTTCCGACCGCGACGCGATGTCCTTTCACCCGCGCCACCACGCCTTGGCCGGGCGTCGCCTGGAACTCGTCCGCCTTCGGAACCGGCAGATGCCAGGCCGCCGCGGCCTCGCCCACCGCCCGGGCCAGGGGATGCTCGGAGACCTGCTCGGCGGCCGCGGCGAGCCGCAGGGCCGCAGCCTCGCTCCAGCCGCTCACCGGGACGATCTCCCCCACCGCCGGCTTGCCTTGCGTCAGAGTGCCGGTCTTATCGAAGACGACCTTCCTCACGTCCTTCAGCACCTGGAACGCCTCCGCCGACCGCATGAGGATGCCCCGTTCGGCGGCCATGCCGCCGCCCCGGATCATGGCGAGGGGGGTAGCCATGCCGAGGGCGCAGGGATAACCCATGACCAGCACCGCGAGGGCGGCGAAGACCGCCCGGGTCCAGTCGGCTTTGCCGGCCACCGACCACGCCCCCAGGGTCCAGACCGCCATGGCGGCGGCAGCGAAAGCGAGCACAGCGGGGACGTAGACCTGAAGAATGCGGTCCACCAGCGCCAGCACCCCCGGCTTCAGGGCGCGGGCCTCTTCCACCTGCCGCGCCACCTGGCTTAAGAAACTTTCCTCCCCCACCTTCGCGACCCGGACAAGAAGCGTGCCGAGCTGGTTGACGGAACCGCCGATCACCCCATCCCCGGGCGACTTTTCCACCGGAATGGATTCGCCCGTGACCAGGCTCTCGTCCACGCCGGACGAGCCCTCGACCACTTCTCCATCGACAGGAATCGACTCGCCCGGCCGCACCCGCACCAACTCGCCTCGCTTCACCTCCGCCAGCGGCACCTCCTGCTCCCGCCCACCGCGCACCACCCGCGCTGTAGGCGGGACCAGGGAAAGGAGTTTGCGCACCGCCTGGGAAGCCCGGGTGCGCACCAGGGCCGAGACGTACCCGGAAAGCAGATGGTAAGTGGTGACGAAGACCGCCACGCCGAAGAAGTCGGGGACGGGAAATGCGGGATCGACGTAGCCCAGGAAGCCGCCGAAGAGCCCGGCGAAGGCGCCGAACTCCATGAGCACGTGCTGGTTAAGGATCCCCCGGCGCAGGCTCGCCCAGGCCATTTCCATGATGTGCCAACCAGGGCCGAAGACCGTGGACAGGGCAAGAAAAGGCATCAGCCAGTAGAGCGCCGCCATTGCCTCGGGCGGCAGAAGCTCCAGCCACATGAGTCCCATGGCAGCGAAAGACACCAGGGCAAAGCCGACGGCTACCCGCAGGTCGTCGCGCCGCTGCCTCAGCTCCCGCTCCTCTTCCTCGAAGGCCCGCAGCCGGTCGGGACTGCGCACGGTGTAGCCGAGATCGACCAGGGTTCGCCGGAGCGCTTCAGGCGTGACCCGGCGGGGGTCGAACTCGACCAGCGCTTCCTCGTGGGCCAGGTTCACGTTCACGCTCAGCACGCCCGGCATGCGCCCGAGAGCCTTGCTGATGCTGGCCACGCAGAAGGAGCACGCCATGCCGCCGATGCGAAGCTGAAGCTTCGCGAATCCCTCTGGGGCGGTAAGCGTCACCTGGCGACTGCCGCCATGCCCGCCAACGGTTTGCCTTGACTCGTTCATGACCGTCAACCTCGATAGGAACCTCCGGTGCCCGCGCGCCGAGCAACCGTTTTCCCGATCGATGTATAAGGCTAAACCCAGGAGTCGACTCCAGAGTCAAGGGAATCGCGCTATAGGGCGGCGGAAGGACCGACACGCTCCGGATCCCCGGGATGCGCCAGGCTCGGGTCTCGTCGATGGGTGGCCGTCGCCCCGGTTTCTCGCGGAAAACAGCGGCCAGCCGGTGCACCGGCGCATCCCGCTTTCCGTCGGGGAGCGCCCTGCCTCAGACTAATAGAGCACCGCAACCGCCCAGAAGAAACCCCCATGGCCTTCGTTCAATCTCCGCCCGCCCTCGGCCACCCATTCGATGACGATTGGATGCTACGCTCCCACTTGGCGCGGGTGCTGCCGCCGGAGGTGCACGCGGAAGTGGTTCCTGGACTGCGGGCCCTGGCCAAGCGCTGCGCAGAGGAGCTTTATCCCCTCCAGCTTGCCGACCGGCTGAACGAGCCGGCGCTGATTCAGTGGGACGCCTGGGGCAACCGCATCGACCGCATCGAACTGACCCAAGTATGGCGGCTCGCTGAGCGCCTCGCCGCCGAGCACGGGGTGGTGGCCACCGCCTACGAGGCCCGGCACGGGGTCTTCTCCCGGGTGCACCAGTTCGCCCTGGCCTATCTTTTCGCCCCCGCCACCGACATGTACGCCTGTCCCCTGGCCATGACCGACGGCGCCGCCCGCACCCTCCTGGAGCTCAACAACCGGGACCTCATCGAGCGGGTGGTTCCGCGCCTCACCAGCCGGGACCCGACCCGGGTCTGGACCTCCGGCCAGTGGATGACGGAGCTCTCCGGCGGCTCCGATGTGGGCCGCTCGGAAACGGTGGCACGCCAAGAGGCGGACGGCACCTGGCGGCTCTACGGGCGCAAGTGGTTCACCTCGGCCATCACGGCCCAGATGGCTCTTACCCTCGCCAGACCCGAAGGCAACCCGCCGGGGGGGCAAGGTCTCGCTCTGTTTTACGTGGAAACTCGCGACCCGGAGGGGCGCCCGAACCGGCTCCAGGTGAACCGCCTCAAGGACAAGCTGGGCACCCGCAAGCTTCCCACCGCCGAGCTGACCCTGGACGGCACGCCGGCGGTGCCCGTGGCGGGATTGAGGGACGGGGTGCGCCACATCGCTCCCATGCTCAACCTCACCCGGCTGTGGAACAGCGTGAGCGCGGTGGCCTACATGGGCCGAGGTCTCGCCCTGGCCTGGGACTACGCCCGCAAGCAGGTGGCCTTCGGCGCGCCCCTTTCCGAACAGCCCCTGCATGCGGACACCCTGTTGGGCCTGGAGGCGGAATTCGCCGCCGCCTTTCAATTGACCTTTCACGCAGTGGAACTGCGAGGCCGGCAGGAAGCGGGAGAGATCAGCGAGGCGGATTCGGCGCTGCTGCGGTTGCTCACCCCCATCGCCAAGCTCTTGACCGCCAAGCAGGCCATCGCCGTGGCGAGCGAAGTGCTGGAGTGTTTCGGTGGCGCAGGCTACATGGAAGACACGGGGCTGCCGGTACTTTTGCGGGACTGCCAAGTGCTTTCCATCTGGGAGGGAACCACCAACGTGCTTTCCCTCGACGCCCTGCGGGCGTTGAAGGCGGCGGGGGGTCTTGCCCCCGTGGAGGACCTGCTGGCCCGGCTGCGTCCCGGCGTCCAGGAGGCCGCCCTCCACCGGGCCCTCGCCTCGGCCGAGGCGGCCCTGGGCCACGCCCGGCAGTGGCTCTCCCGGGCCGAGCAGGAAGGCCCGCCGGCTCTGGAGGCCGGGGCCCGGCGCTTCGCCATGACCTTGGGGCGCGCCATCGCGGCCGCCCTTCTCGCCCGCCACGCCCAGTGGTCCCTGGACCGGGAGGGCGACGGCCGGTGCCGGGAGGCCGCCCGGCGCTTCGCTGCCGCCGGGATCGACCAGATCTGGGAGAGTTAACCCTCCTCTTCCGGTGCGCCTCCCGGGCATCCAAGGTTTCCGTTCAGCTTCGGTTCAGCGCCTCCGTTCCATTCTCCCTCTCGCGCGAAGGCAGCCTGCCCGGCCCCGGCCCGTTCAGCGGCGGTTCAGGAACCAGGGCGTAGGATGCCAGGCGTGGGAATGGGAAAAGACTCAGAAAGGAGGCTCGAAATGAAAAGCACTCACAAGCTCGCCCTGCTGGGGTCCACCCTCGTCCTAGTGGCTGGCCTCGGCGCTGCTCCGGCGGTGGCCCAAGCCGATGGCGGGGACTGGCATCCCACGCACCACTGGAAGCACGACCATTGGAAGAAACGCCATCACTGGAAGCACCACGGCTGGGTGCCTCCCGGGCATCGGTACTACCACTATCACTATTATGACGGGCCGCCCCGGGTGATCTACCGGCCGTACTACAAGGAGTACCACCACTACTACTATCCCCGGTACTACGACCGCCACGGGAGTGATTTCACCATCATCTGGCGCGGCAGTTTCTGAGCCCCCGGAGCGTGAACGGGAAAGGAGGTTACCATGTGGAAGAAAAAAATCGCCTTGGCCACGATGCTCGCCCTGGCCTCGGTTCCTGCCTGGTCCTACGAGCCCTATGAGGACTACGACTACGCCAAAGTGAAAAGCGTCACTCCCCGCTACGAGCGGGTGAACGTCCCGCGGGAGGAATGCTGGACCGAGCAGGTCCCCGGCGGCTACCGGGAGACGCGAGGACCCGACAGCTACTTGGGTCCCATCATCGGCGGAATCGCAGGGGGCCTCCTGGGCTCCACCGTGGGCAAGGGCAGCGGAAAACACGTGGCCATCGGCGCCGGGGCGGTGGCCGGCACCATCGTTGGGGCGGAATTGTCCCGGAACGAGGCCTACGCCTACGAGCCGCCCCACGACGTGCAGCGCTGCCGCGTGGTGGACCGCTGGGAGAAGCGCATCGCGGGCTACGAAGTGAGCTATCAATACGCGGGCCGCACCTACACCACGGTGCTGCCTTATGACCCGGGCCCCCGCCTGCGGGTGCGGGTGTCCGTGGAGCCCGCCGAGTGATGCGCCGGGCGGCCTGCGGCGGGAAGAAGCCGGCCGGGCCGCCTTTCTGTTAAAGTTCGGGTGAACCACCGGGAGTTGTCGTCGTGACTTGGAAAAAGGCAGTGTCGGCCTGCGGCTGGCTTGCCGCCGGGCTCGGGGTCGCCCTGGCGACGACCGCCGCTTGGGCCGACCACGACCGTTTCGACCCCCGCTATGACCGGCCGGAGCGCTACCCGCGCTACGAGTCCCGGGAGGTCTCGCCCGGGGACTACTACCGGCTAGACAAGCGGGAGCGGGGCGGCCGCTCCCCCCGGGACGAGGCGGCGGAGCGGGCCCGCCGGGAAACCGGCGGGCGAGTGCTCTCCATCGAGGAGCATTCCCGCCGGGACGACCGGGAAGGCTACCGAGTGCGGATCCTCACCCCGGAAGGGGAGGTCCGCTACTACGACGTGGGCCCGGGCAACGGGCGGGGGAGACGCTGAGGCCCTCCCGATGCAGGGACCCGCTGGCCCGTTTTTCCGTCTCCCAAGGCCGTAGAGCTGTCTCCAGTGCGCCTCCTGGTGATCGAAGACGAAGCCGATCTGCGCCGCCAGGTAACCGACCGCCTCGCCCGGGAGGGCTACCAGGTGGATGGCACCGGCGACGGCGCGGAAGGTCTCTACCTCGCGAGCGAGTATCCCTACGACGCCGCCATCGTGGACCTGGGGCTGCCCAGCATCCCGGGGCTGGAGATCATCCGGCGCCTGCGCTCGGGCGGACGGCTGCTGCCCATTCTGGTGCTCACTGCCCGCGGCCGCTGGCAGGACAAGGTGGAAGGGCTGGAGGCCGGGGCCGACGACTATCTCACCAAGCCCTTCCAGATGGAGGAGCTGCTCGCGCGGGTCAAGGCCCTGATCCGCCGCGCCGCCGGCACTCCTTCCCAGACCGTGGAGTGCGGCCCCCTCCGGGTCGATCTGGCCGCCCAGAAGGTGAGCATGAACGGGGCCGAGGTGGACCTCACGCCCTACGAGTACCGGCTCCTGGAATACCTGGTGACCCATCGTAATAAAGTGGTCTCCAAGGCGGAGCTTTCCGACTACCTCTATCCCCACGACGAGGACCGGGACAGCAACGTGCTGGAGGTGCTAGTGGGGCGGCTGCGGCGTAAGCTGGACCCGGACGGGGCGCTTGCCCCCATCGAGACCCTGCGGGGCCGGGGCTACCGTTTCGTCCTGGAAAGCAACGCATCATGATGTCCCTGCACCGGCGCGTGGCGCTGTCCGCCGCGCTGGTGCTCGCGGCGTTCGTCGTCCTCGCCAGCGTCGCCCTGGAGCAGGCGTTCCGGGAAAGCGCCGAATCGGCACGGCGGGAGCGGCTCCTCGCCCAGATTTACCTCCTCCTGGGGGCAGCCGAGGAAGACGCGGAGGGCCGGCTCCTCCTGCCCGAGCCCCTGCCCGAGCCGCGGCTGAGCCTCCCCGGTTCCGGGCTCTACGCCCAGGTGACCGAGGCCGACGGCGCGGTGTTGTGGCGTTCCCCCTCCGCCCTCGGGCTCGACGTACCTTTCGCGGCCGGGCTCTCCCCTGGCGTGCGGCGTTTCGAGCGGCGCGCGAACACTGCCGGGGAGGATTACTTCGTCCAGAGCCTGGGGGTGCGCTGGGCCATCGGCGCCCATCCCCGGGATCTCACCTTCAGCGTGGCCGAGGACCTGAGCGAGTATATCCAACAGATCCGCCGCTACCGCACCGCCCTGGCGGGGTGGCTCGCCGCCCTGTCCGTACTGCTCCTCGCGGTGCTGTGGCTGGTGCTGCGCTGGGGACTGAAACCCCTGCGGCGCGTGGCCGCCGAAGTGGCCGAGGTCCAGGCCGGACGCCAGGAGCATCTTGGTGGAGAATATCCCGAGGAACTGAAGCTCCTCACCGAAAACATCAACGCCCTCCTCACCCACGAGCGGGCCCAGCAGAAAAAGCTAAAGAATGCCCTCGCGGATCTGGCCCACAGCCTGAAGACGCCCCTGGCGGTGCTGCGGGGCATGACCGATCCGGGCAACCCCCTTCCCCCTTCCCCGGCGGCGCTGGGCGAGCAGCTCGACCGCATGGGACGGCTGGTGGAGTACCACCTCCAGCGCGCCGCGGCGGGCAAGGCAAGGACGTTTTCCGGACCGATCCCGGTCCGGGCGGTGGCCGAGCGCCTCATCGCCACCCTAGCCAAAGTCCACCGGGACAAGCCTGTGCGCAGCGCCGTAGCGGTGGACGCCCAGGAGGTATTCCGCGGCGCCGAGGACGATCTCATGGAGGTGCTCGGCAACCTCCTGGACAACGCCTACAAATGGTGCCGCTCCCAGGTGCGGGTCACCGCCTTGAGGAACCAGGAGGGATTCTCCCTCACGGTGGAGGACGACGGCCCCGGGATCGAGCCGGGGGAGGCCCAGCGGCTCCTCGAGCGGGGCGTGCGGGCCGACGAGACGGTGCCCGGCCACGGCATCGGCCTCGCCGTGGTGCGGGACGTGGCCGGCGCCTACGACGGGGCCGTCACCATCGACTGCTCGCCCCTGGGCGGGGTGCGGGTCACCGTGCGCTTCCGAGACTAGCCAAGGCCGAGAAGGCTCAGCGACCAGCCCGCAGCGTCCACGCCCCTCGCTCCATCCATATCGCCGCCGCCCAGGGAAGGGCGCGCGGCAAGCCCCTGGCGCGGTTTGCGGCCGCTGCTCTAAACTGTCCCGGTCGCTGCCGCTGAGGGGGACGCATGTTCTTCGAAAAAAAGATCGAAGGATTCCTGGAGCGCCTCAAAGACCATGGCGCCCTTCCGCTGCGGGTGGAGCTGTGGAATGGGCGCGCGGTCGAACTCTCGCCCCACGCCACGGTGTTGCTGCGGCTGAACGCCCCCGCGGCGGCCCGCTACTTTGTGCGCCCGACCCTGGCCAAGCTGGGGGAAGCCTACGTGGAAGGCCACGTGGACGTGGAAGGGCCCTTGAGGGACGTGATCGGCGCCGCCACCCGCCTCGCCGCCCAGGCGGGCGTCGGTCAGGGCCGTCTACCCCTGTGGCGCTGGGCCCATTCCCGGCGCACGGACCGCAAGGCGATCCAATACCACTACGACGTCTCCAACGACTTCTACGCCCTGTGGCTCGACCGCCACATGGTCTATTCCTGCGCCTACTTCAAGACGGGAGACGAAGACATCCATACCGCCCAGGAGCAGAAGCTGGACCACATCTGCCGCAAGCTCATGTTGCGGCCCGGGGAGAAGTTCCTCGACATCGGTTGCGGCTGGGGCGGGCTGATCCGCTGGGCCGCCAAGCATTACGGGGTCGATGCTACTGGCATCACCCTGTCGCGGAACCAGTACGAGTACGCCTCGAAACGCATCGAGGACGAGGGCCTCTCCAGCCGCTGCCGCGTCCTGCTCCAGGACTACCGGGACGTGCCGGGAGAGGCGGTGTTCGACAAGATCGCCAGCGTGGGCATGTTCGAGCACGTGGGGCTGAAGAACCTGCCCCGCTACTTCGGCGTCATGCAGCGGCTGCTCAAGCCGGGCGGCGTCGCGCTCAACCACGGCATCACCGCCGGCGATCCCGACAGCCGCTGGTCGCCCCTGGGCGGCGGCGAGTTCATCGAGAAATACGTCTTCCCCCACGGCGAGCTGCCCCACCTGTCCCTCGCGCTCCGCGAGATGTCCGCCCAGCGACTGGAAGTGGCCGACGTGGAAACCCTGCGGCTGCATTACGCCAAGACCCTCTGGCATTGGGCGCAGCGGCTGGAGCAAAACCGAGCCCGGGCGGCGGCCCTCGCGGGCGAGAAGCGGCTGCGCATCTGGCGCGTATATCTCGCCGGCTGCGCCCACGCTTTCGAGCAGGGCTGGGTGACGATCCAGCAGGTCCTCGCGTTCAAACCCGCCCGCGCGGGCGAAAGCCCCCTGCCCTGGACCCGGGAGTACATGTACGCCACAGCCCGAGCTGCCGAGGCAGCCTATCCCAAACGGATGGAACACCTCGGCTAGGTACGACAGAATTCGGCGATGCCGAGGGGGAGGTTCGGGAGCCGCAGGAGTCCGGCGATGCCGAACGCGATGATCACCGCCCCGGCGCCGTAGCGCACCCAGGGACGCTGCAGAAAACCCTTCAGGCTTCCGGCGAACCAGCCCATGGCCATCAGGTTGGGGAGCGTGCCCGCCCCGAAGGCCAGCATGACGAGGGCGCCGGTGACGGGGCTCGCCGAGAGAAGCGCGGTGAAGAGCACGCTGTAGACCAGGCCGCAGGGCAGCCAACCCCACACCGTGCCGGCAACAAACGCCCGCGGCACGCTGTCGATGGGCAGCATCCGGGCCGTCCACGGCTGGAGCCGCCGCCACAACAGGCCGCCGGCGCGCTCCAGGCGGGCCACGCCGCGCCACAGGCCCGTCATGTAAAGCCCCAGGGCGATCAGCATCAGGTTCGCGGCGGCGTACAAGCCCTGCTGCACGGGAATCAGCTCTTCGGCCAGGAGCCCGGCGGAGCCGGCTGTCCCCGCTGCCGCCCCCGCCGCCCCGTAGCTGGCGATGCGCCCCACGTTGTAGGCCGCCTGCAACCCCACCCGGCGGCCCCCTCCTGCTTCGCCCGCGCTGAGGGAGAGGGCGCCCACGATGCCGCCGCACATGCCCACGCAGTGGGTGCCGCCAAGCAACCCCACCAGGAACACGGAAAGAAAACCCGCCGTCATATCACCTTTGAATAGCGGGTGCGCTGGAGGTCGGACTGGAGGTACTTGTCGAACACCATGCACACGTGGCGCACCAGCAGCCGGCCCCGGGGGGTGACGCCGATCCAGTCGTCCTCCAGGGTCACCAGGCCCCAGCGCTCCAGCTCCCTCAGCGCCTCCAGCTCCCGCTGGAAGTAGCGGCGGAAATCGATGAGATAGCCGCTTTCGATGGGCTCGAAGGAAAGCTCGAAATGGCAGATGAGGGCCTGGATCACCGCCCGCCGCAGGAGATCGTCGGCGGAAAGCTCCAGCCCGCGCATGATGGGCAGCCGCCCGTCGTCCAGGGCCTCGTAATATTCCCGCAGGGCGCGATGGTTCTGGGCGTAGGTGGGCCCGATCATGCCGATGGCCGAGACCCCCAGCCCCACCAGGTCGCACCCGGCGTGGGTGGAGTAACCCTGGAAGTTGCGGTGCAGCCGGCCCTGGCGCTGGGCCACCGCCAGCTCGTCGTCCGGCTTGGCGAAGTGGTCCATGCCGATGTAGAGGTAGCCTGCCGCGGTCAAGCGCTCGATGGCGAGTTTGAAGATTTCCAGCTTCTCGTCGGCGCTGGGCAGCTCGGCGGGATCGATCTGCCGCTGGGTTTTGAAGACGTGGGGCAGGTGGGCGTAGTTATAGAGGGCGATGCGGTCCGGGTTCGCCGCGATCACCCGCTCCAGCGTGTGGGCGAAGCTCACCGCGCTCTGCTTCGGCAGCCCGTAAATCAGGTCCAGGCTCACCGAGCGGAATCCGTGGACGCGGGCGGCCTCGATCACGGCCACCGTCTGGGCCTCGCTCTGGATCCGGTTCACCGCCCGCTGCACCCGGGGGTCCAGGTCCTGGACGCCGAGGCTCATGCGGTTGAAGCCGATTTCCGCCAGAACCCGCACCGTGTCGGGACCCACCTTGCGCGGGTCGATCTCGACGGAATATTCCCCCTGGGGGGAAAGGGGGAAGCGGGAGCGGATGTCCTGCATCAAGGCGCGGAGCTGCTCGTCCGAGAGATAGGTGGGAGTGCCGCCGCCGAAATGGAGCTGGCGCACCTCGTTGTCCCCGGCGAACAGGGCCGCCTGCAGGTCCAGCTCCTTGCGCAAATACTTGAGGTAGCTGGCGGCGTGGCGGCGGTTCTTGGTGATGATCTTGTTGCACGCGCAGTAGAAACAGACCGTGTCGCAGAACGGGATGTGCACGTAAAGGGAAAGGGGCCGGCGGATGCCGCCGATGTTGCGCTTCGCGGCCCAGGCCCGATAGGCGGCCTCGTCGTAGGCTTCCACGAAGCGGTCGGCGGTCGGGTACGACGTGTAGCGCGGCCCGCTCACGTCGAAGCGGCGGATGAGCTCGGCGTCGAAGGCGGGCAGCGTCGGCGCGCTCTGGAAAGCTGCGTGGTGTTCGGATCGTTGCATCGCGGCGATGTGCAAGACGGTTGCCATAGGTTTCCTACTATGCCACGGGCGGCCGGAGAGCCTTTGATCTAGATCAACGGGATGCGGTACATTAGAATTCGTTTATCTTCGTTCCAGGACCTCGCCCGGGATCGCCCTGCGGCACCCGCCTATCTATGGCCACCTCGCCTCCCGTCAAGGGCATCAGCCTCACGGCGCTGCGCACCGCGTGCAGCGCCTGCAACCTCCAGGAGCTGTGCCTGCCCATCGGGCTCACCCGGGAGGAGGTAGAGCGCTTGGACGCGGTGGTGTACCAGCGCCGCCGCGTCAAGCGGGGCGAGCACCTCTACCGGGCGGGCGAGGGCTTCGACGCCCTCTTCGCCGTGCGCTCGGGTTTCTTCAAGACCTATCTGCTCTCGGAGGACGGGCGGGAGCAGGTGACCGGCTTCCACATGATGGGGGAAGTGATGGGTCTGGACGCCATCAGCGCAGAGCGTCATTCCTGCAGCGCCATCGCGCTGGAAGACAGCGAGATCTGTCTGGTACCCTACTCCGAGCTGGAGGCCCTTTCGCGCGAGATGCCTTCGCTGCAGCGTCATCTGCACAAGATGATGAGCCGGGAGATCGTCCGCGACCAGGGGGTCATGCTGCTCCTGGGCAGCATGAAGGCGGAGGAGCGGCTGGCCGCCTTCCTGGTGAACCTCTCCCAGCGCTTCCAGGCCCGCGGCTACTCGCCTTCCGCGTTCAATCTGCGCATGACCCGGGAGGAGATCGGCAGCTACCTGGGCCTGAAGCTGGAGACCGTGAGCCGCCTCTTTTCCAAGTTCCAGGAGGAACGCCTCATCCGGGTGCACAACAAAGCGATCCAGATCCTGGATCCCGAAGGGCTCAACGCCCTCGTCGGCTCCTGCATGCTGCGCTAAGCCTGAGCCCTGCCGGAGTCCGGGGTGATTTCCCGCGACTCCATCGGGCACGTGAACGCATCAGCCTGCATCGCGTCGACCGGTAACCTGCCGGGGAAAGGCGCGGGCTGCGCCCGCAACCGCCGGCGCTCGGCCTGGACCAGGCGGGTGACCGCGACGCCGAGCAGCCGGTAAGGCAGGGCTGCCCCGGCCTCCCGCAGGCTGCGCTCCAGGCAGCCGACCCAGCGACCCAGGTGTCCCTCCAGGAAAGACTTCGCGGCCCGATGTACCACGCCGTGCTTGATCGCCAGGCGGCGGGTGCGCGCGTAGGCCTCTTTTACCAGCAGCAGGCTGTAGAATTCAAGCTCGCAGGCGATGTGGTCCGGGAGGTCCGGGTCGCCCTCCTTGAGCTCCAATCCAAAGGCGGCGTAAAAGCCGGCGATGTCGGCAAGCTCGGCGGCGCGGCCGGCGATCCGCCGCCCGTCGCCGTAAGCGGTCTCATGCAGACTGACCGGCCCGCCCGGGGAAAACAAGCGCAAGTATTCCTCTTGTAGCGCAGCCTCGGCGGCCTCCGCCCAAGCCCGGCGCAACTGCCCGATGCAGCCTCGCGCGGTCGGAGGCAGCCCGAGCGTCCGAACGGCCGTGAACGCTGTCACGAGCGAGCGCCGCCCGCCCGAGGCGGGGTAGGCAAACCCTTGCGCCACGGCTCTGAACGCCGCCGAGGCGTTCAGAAGCGCCGCAGGATCGGCGGCGTTGAAGGATTCGAACGCCACGTGCTCGACCCCTTTAACGGGCGAGCTGCAACGGCACCCAGGCAGACCAGCCCTTGCGGGCGCCCACTTCCCGCCTGCCCCCTTCCCAAACCGCAAAGGCAACCATCGTACGACCACCGGGGGCAAGCCGCGGCGAGTTGGGGCTTTCGGTCGCCATGGGCAGGGTGATCACCACCGTCCAGCGGCCGTCGCGCCACACGCCCCTGCCATCGGCGTGCTGGTCGGGTTTGACGGTCAAGGTGCCCCAGCCCTCCGCCATCTGGTCCAGGACCGGGCTCAAAGTGGGGCGGGAGATGGGATTGTCCACTCCCAGCGCGCCCATGTAGGGACGCGCATCGGTCGCTCGAAGCACGTAATCGGGATAGAGATCCACCACGGCATTGGGGTACAGCGCCTTCACCTCCGGTTCCCCCTGCTCCATGTCCCGCTGGAAGGCGGCCCGCCATTGCACGATGTTCACCCGTCCGCCCGCGTTGCCCATCATGGGAGAGGGCAGGCGATCGGGGTTGTACTCGATAGGAAACTCCACCGCCACCTGGTCGCCGAATTCGTCCGTCACGATGCGGTCATCGCGGGTGGGATCTTTCCATGTGAGCAGCAGGGCCAGCCACTGCCCGTTGTGCACGGCCCTGGCTTGCAGTTCTTTCACCGCGTTGTCCGGGTGAATGGGGGTGGCGACCGTCTGGGGCAGGATGGGCACCGCCACCGGCTTCGCCTGCTTCCAGAAGGAAGCCGCGACATTGAGAATAGGCCCGGAACTCTTGACACGTACCGCCCGCAGCGTCGGCTCTGCCGCTGCCGAGGTTGCCGCCCAGGTAATGCAGGCGAGTAAGCTCAGCCAAGTCTTAAGCGCTCCCATGGTCTTGGCCCCTGTCAAGTGATGTTAGTGCGATAGGCCTGATGCCGCTCGTCGTAGGCGGCGCGCACGTAGATCGGCTCCTTCAAGGGCACGCGGACCAGCTCCGTTCCCTTCTCGCTGTAGCCGACGGCGTAATTTCCCTCCAGCCGGTAGCTGTGGATGATGTCCGGCGTGGCGCCGAACAGCAAGAGCGCCCCCAAGAGTTTCCCGTCATCCTTCGCCCGCCGGTAGGCCGCCATCGCCTCCTCCACGCCCCAGCCGAACATCTGGACGAGGAAGCGCGGCGGCACGTGAACCGGGGGAATGTAATAGACGTTGGGCTCCAGCCCGAACTGGGGATAAAGAGGCTTCGCGACCTTGGCGACATGTACCAGGTAGTCGAGGGGATTGTCCTCGCGCGCGAGCTCGGGTGTGGCGATGAAGCCCTGCAGGCGGATCTTGCCGATGCAGGTGATGGTGCACTGGGTCTGGCGGCCGTTTTCCACCGCCGGGTAGCAGCCGATGCACTTCTCGGAAACTCGCGTCATCGGGTTGAAAAACGATTTCTTGTACGGGCACCCTTTCACGCACTCCCGGTAGCCCCGGCAGCGTTGTTGATCGATGAGCACGATGCCGTCTTCCGGGCGTTTATAAATCGACTGGCGCGGGCAGGCGCCCAGGCATGCTGGGTAGGTACAGTGGTTGCAGATGCGCGGGAGATAGTACATCCACTGCATGTGGGGAAGCGTGAGATAGGCCCCCTGCGGCATGATCCCAGCGGAATCATCCTCGCCGATATTGGGATGCGCGTAGTCGAGGTCCTCGGGCAGGTAGCCGAGCACCCGCTCGCCCTGGGGCGCGGCATCGAACAGCGTCTTGCCGCGGTACACCGGTCCGTCCAGCGCCTGCACCCCGAGCCGCTCCAGGATCTTCACGTCCCAGCCGAGGGGATAGTAGCCGTAGGGCTTGCTTTCCACGTTGTTCCAGAACATGTACTCCTGGCCACGCCCGGCGGTCCAGGTGGTCTTGCAGGCCACGGTACAGGTCTGGCAGGCGATGCACTTGTTGAGGTCCATCACCATGGCGAACTGCTTCTGCGGGCGCGCGGCCTCGTAGGGATATTCCATCTCCCGCCCGATCTGCCAGTTGTAAACCTTGGGCATCTTGCTTACTCCTCCGTCAAATCCGCTCAGCTCCGGGTGACGCTCACGAACCCGCCCACCAGGTAACGCTTGAGCGCCTCGTTTTCGTTCGCGGGCCTCAATCCCAGGGTGACCGGCCGCCACAGCCCCTTGCCTCCGAGGCCGCCGTCCTCGGCCTTGGCGAACTTGGCAATGGATTCCCGCGGCGCGCCGGTCACGCAGTGCACGTCCACGTTGAAACCCTTGGTCACCTCGTTGGTCCAGGATTTGCGCGTGACGAGGGTGTGCGTCTGATGGGTCGGTTTGAGCCAGGTGCGCGTGAGGGACTGGTGGCCGCCGTAGCGGAACAGCGCCTGGTACTCGGTCTCCTCGTTCTTGGCCGCGCCGTCGGGACGGGTCTCATGGGCCTTCACAGAGCCCGGGGTCGCCATGTAACCGTTGAACCACATGCGCGTCACGCCGCGGGGCGTGCCCGGGTAGTAGCGGGCGCGCGCCATCAGCCGCGCCACCTTGTACTCCTGCCTGCGCGACGGGTCGTTCCATCCGCGGAAGGGCAGATCCGCCGGATCGCCGTCGATCCACACGTAATCGCCGTCGGCGATGCCCAGCTCCTTCGCGTCCAGGGGGTTGATGTCCACGTACATCTCGCCCGCGCTGGGGCTGCGCTTGTCGCGCCGGTACATGTCGCCAAAGGGGCCGAACAACGCCGCCATGAAATCCGTGTCGATGGGCATGGTGTGGGCGCCGTGGCGGTACTTCGGCGTATGGAAGATATGGCGCCAGCCGCGGTCCTGCAGGGGATGCTTGCTGGCGAGCAGGCCCGCCACGTCAAAGGTGGCGTTTCGCATCTGGCGGGTGATGTGGCTCCGGTCCTCCCGGCCGATGCCCCAATCCTCCGGCCGTTTGGGCCGAATGGCGGGATGGGGAGCGGCCACGATGGCGCAAGGCTCGTAGAAGGTGGCGTCTGAAGGCTCCCGGTGCACCACCAGATTCTCGCCCGCGTCGATGAACTCGGGTTCCGGCCGGTAAAACTCGAGCCGTCCGGTCTTGGTAAACCAGGGCTTGGATTCGTGCACCTGCTCGTAGCTGTTGGCCCGCGGGTAGGTGCGGGTGTTCATGAGCGCCGGGATGCCGAGCTTCGCCAAGTTTTCCAGGTCCGTGAAGCGGTAACCCTTGAGCGGCGCCGAGCCGTCGATGATGCGCTGGAGATAGACGTCGACCTCGCCTTGCGCGACGAAGCGCCACATCTGTTCGAAGCGCGCATCGCCCGTGAGCTTGGTGAGCTCGCGGGCCACGCCCAAGTAGGTCTCCAGGTCGGCCACGGTATTGAAGGCTCGTCGCGCCGGGGTCCTGGGATAGGCCTGAACGAAGGGGTTGGTGTTGGAGGCCGTCATGTCGGGATACTTGAACTCCATCCAGGAATCCACCCCGTACACGATGTCGGAGAATTCGCAGGAAGCGGTCCACCACCATTCGTTGTAGACCACCAGCTCGGCCCGCGGCAGGGTGTTGAACACCACGTCGTAGAAGCCCTTCTGGTTGCCCAGGGACGAGTTGGAGTTCACCTGCCATATCGCCTTGGTGGGCGTAGGCACGTGGGCGCCGGCGGTGATCTTCTTGTCGCCCGCCTTCATGAGGCGCTCCCCGTTGGCCCAGTAGTGCATGGACTCGGGACGCAGGGTGAGCCGGGTCTTGACCGGACCCGCCGGGTCGAGCTGGGGATTGAAGGGGTCCTCGGCCACATAGCGGGGCACGCCCGAAAACAGGGTGTTCTTGTAGGTGCCCGCGTAGGAACCGATGTTGCCGCCATGCCTGCCCAGGCTGCCGGCGAGCGCCAGCACCAGGAACAGGGCCCGGTCCTTGTTGTCGTTGTTCCAGAACTGATTGGGGCCCATGCCGCAGGCCACCAGCGTCCGGCCGCCGCTTCCCGCGATGTCCCGGGCGAGGACGCGGATCGCCTCCTCGGGCGCCCAGGTGAGCTTCGAGACCTTGTCCGGCGTCATGTTCTCGTCCAGGTACTGCCGGGTGAGGTCGAACACGGGCCGCACCTGGACCCTCTTGCCGTCCACCGTAGTGACTTCAAAGGTTCCCGTGAGCGCGGGATCGAGGCCGAGGGAATCGAAGTGATCGCCCACCTGGTCGTGGCCCACGGCCACGGGGCCGTTGCGCTTCAAGTCCCAGACCACGAAGTCGGCGAATTCGCCGGCCAGGGCTTCAGGAATGTGCACCCCGTTCTGCTGGGGCGTCGGCGGCGCTGCTTGCCCCTTGGCGACCACCTGGGTCCAGTTCCTGAGCGCGGCGTTGCGGTGTCCCGGAAAGAGGTCAGTGGCCTTGACCCGCTCCAAAGTATCCATGCGCACGAGGGTGGGCAGGTCGGTGTAGCGCTTGACGAACGTCTCGTCGTAGCGCTTTTCCGCGATGATCACCTGCGCCAGACCCAACGCGAAAGCCGGGTCCGTGCCCGGCCGAATGACGATCACCTCGTCGCACTTGGAAGCGGTGGCCGAATACTCTACGGTAACCGCCACGGTCTTGGCCCCCTTGAGCCGGGCCTCCGTCAGCCAATGGGAGTCCGGCATCTTGGTGGTGATCCAGTTCATCCCCCACACCACCACCAGCTTGGCGTTCTCGGTATCGAAGAGCTCGAAGTCGTTGGTCTGTTCGCCGGTGACCATGGGATGCCCCGGCGGCAAATCCGTGTGGAAGGAATAGGAGTCCCAGGCGCCCGTTCCCTTGGCTTCCTCCGGGGCACCCCGCGCACGTGGTGATCGAGCAACGCCAGCGAGTTGCCCATGCGGAAGGCGCCGAAGATGCGCACCGCGCCCTGCTTGGCCATGCCGCCGCGGAATTTTAAGACCCGGGTCCCCGCGCCCCCTACGGCTTCGACCATGTCGGGATCGTAGCCCTGGGCGAGCAGGAATTTGCGGCCCTGTTCCCCCGAGTAGGCCTTGGCGATGTCGAGGAGCGCGCGGGCATGGTAGCGGTACGCTTCCTCGTGGCTGATCTTGACCCACGAATCCCAGCCGCGGCGCATGAGCTCCCGCGGCGGCGCGCCCGTGACCGGGTCGCGCGGAAAGCCGCGATCCGCCCATTCCTTGAAGCCTTTGCGGACGTACGCGCCCTTCACGCGCCGGTCGCCGTAGAAGCGGCGGGCGAGCACGAGCCCCTTCTGGCAGCAACGGGGATCCCAGCGGTGGGAAGCGCGGTTGCCGTAGAGGTCCTGCGCCTTGCCATAGCCGTAAGTGGGCTCGATGCGCACCACCACGTTGTTTTTGACGTAGGCGTTGAGCAGGCAGTTGTGCGTGTCGTTCGGACAGCACATGAACACGAAAGTGCGGTCATGGCGGTAGATGTCCCGGTACATGCGCTCCCAGTCCCGGTTGGGATAGGAAGCCAGGGGATTGGCCACCGCGACGGGAGCCAGATAGCGGTATTGGGCGAACAGGTCGGCCGGGCTCGCCAGTGCGCCGAATCCGGCGGCGCCGGCCATCTTGAGGAAACGGCGCCGGGAAAGATCAACAACGGGATTTTTCATTGCGCGCCCCTTCTCGACTGCGACCATGGAAAAGGATACGTGCAAGCCTCCTTATTGCTTTGACCTAGGTCAAAACAGAAGTCGAGAGCATGCGCTCACTGGCCGCTGCTGGCCGGTCATTCCGTCGGCACGCGGCGTCAATCGCGGCAAGTAGTGCCCGTCTCCTCCCGCTTGGGGCAGCCGGGCGGCCGCTCCGTGGGCGCGAGGGGGCAGCGGTTGATTTCCGCGGAGGTGCGCTGGAAGAAACAGGTGAGGGCGCTGGAAGCGGCAGCGAAGACCCAGAAGATAAAGAAGCCGAGGGTGTAGACCATCAGGCGGTTCTCCCCCAACGCCTGGCCGCCCGGGAGAAGCGTGTCGCTGAAGGGCAGCTCCATCGGGTCGAACAGGGTGAAAAAGATCGCCTCCCCGATCCCCCCCACGATGAAGGAAGGCCACAGGATCCAGATCAGGCGCCGCCCGAAGCTACCCAGGTCCTGGGCGCCTTGGGCCTCCACCGCCCGCGGCGGGCTCGGACAACTCATGGCTTGGGCCCTCGGGACTTCCGCGCGAGCCATACCAGCAGGAAAATCCCCATGGCGACGAGGAAGCCGATGGTGAACAGGCTCAAGCGGCCGAAATCGGAGGTCAACAGCAGTTCCAATGCCGGAGACATGGCGTTCTCACTCCTTGGATCAGGATGAAGCGGGCGGCGGCACGAGCCGCACCGCCGGTTGCTCGGGGTACCACACGTAGTCCGTGAGCCGCCAGGTGCCGCCCTCGTCCTCGAGGCTCAACACCCAGCGCCCGGGAGCCGGGGGCGAGAGCGCGCCGCGGAACTCGCCCCCGCCCGCAGGAAGCAGCCGCACCGTCTGGTCGAAGCCCGCCCGGGTGGGATGGATCATCTTGAGCACCAGCGCCGCCGGCGGCGCGCCGTCTTTCGTCGCGAGCTCCACCACCACCCTGCGCCCGCCGTCCTCCAAACGCACTTCGGCGGTCACGCCCCGGCGAAGGGCGGCCCGCTCCCGGTCCAGCACCTGGTGGATGGCAAGCCCCTGCTTGTAATAATCCTCCACCACCAGGCCGTCGTCGCTCTTCACAGCAAGCCACAAGGTCACGAAGCCGGCCGCCACCACCGCCGCGGGCCCGGCGCCGAGCCCCCACACCCAGGGCTCCCGGTACCAGGGGCGCGCTCCCAGCGCTTGCTCCCGCCCCTCAGCGGGCGATGAAGCTGGATTTCTCATCGGTCCTCACCCGTTCGTCGTCCACCGCTTGCACGCGGAACACCACCGGGTTCGAGCCCTTCTCCACCGCGCCGCGCTCGGCCAGCAGCCGAACCGACACCGTCCGGGACGAGGCCCCTTCTACCTGGATCGGCTGGGGCTCCCCTTTCAGCTCGAGCCCGTTGATGCCGCTGGCGGTGATGAGGTACAGCCGCGGCTGCTCGGTGGTATTGAAGATTTGCAACCGGTACACGTTCTCCAGCCGCCCGTCCTCCGTCTCCCGCACCAGGGTCGCCCGGTCGCGGATCACGTTGACCTTGAGGGGCACCCGGAGATAAAGGGTAGCCGCCACCGCCGCCACCAGGGCGAGGAGGATGGCCGAATAGATCAGCACCCGGGGCCGCAGCAGGTGCTCCACGATGTCCCGGTCCGAATACTTGCCCTCGATGGCGTTTTCGGTGGAGAAGCGGATGAGCCCCCGGGGATAGCCCATCTTGTCCATCACCTGGTTGCAGCCGTCGATGCACGCCCCGCAGCTTATGCACTCGTATTGAAGGCCGTTGCGGATGTCGATGCCCGTGGGACAGGCCTGCACGCAGATGCCGCAATCCACGCAGTCGCCGAGCCCCCGGGCCTTCCGGCCGGCGGAGCGGGAACGCGCTCCCCGGGGCTCGCCCCGGCGGTAATCGTAGGTGACGATCAGCGTATCCGGGTCGAACATCACGCTCTGGAAACGGGCGTAGGGGCACATGTACTTGCACACCTGCTCCCGCATCCAGCCGGCGTTGCCGTAGGTGGCGAAGCCGTAGAACAGCACCCAGAAGGTCTCCCACGGCCCCGGGGAGAGCCGCACGAGCTCCCCGAGCAGCTCCCGGATCGGGGTGAAGTAGCCCACGAAGGTGATCCCGGTCCAGAGGGACAAGGCGATCCACAGGCCGTGCTTGGCGGCCTTGACGCGGAGCTTGCGCAGGCTCATGGGCGCCTGGTCCAGCTTCATGCGCTTCATCCGGTCACCTTCCACCCACTGCTCGATCCACAGGAAGATCTCGGTGTAGACCGTCTGGGGGCAGGCGAAGCCGCACCACAGGCGGCCGGCGACGGCGGTGAACAGGAACAGAGCCAGGGCCGAGATCACCAGGAGTGCCGTGAGCAGGATGAAGTCCTGGGGCCAGAAGACGATGCCGAAAATGTAGAACTTGCGGTGGGCCAGGTCGAACAGCACCGCCTGCCGCTCGTTCCAGGTGAGCCAGGGCACGCCGTAGAACACGAGCTGGGTGAGCGCCACCAGGGCGATGCGCCAATTGGCGAGGACGCCCGAGACCGCCCGCGGGTAGATCTTCTTGCGGACTTCGTACAGGGCGACTTCGAGGCTGTCGTCCGTCCCCGAAGCATTTACCTTTTGAACCGGCTGATCCAACGTCTTGACGCCTTTCACGGGCGGCGAGCCGCCCCGCTTCAATACCACGAGGGTAGACGGCGGCCTGGGTCCCGCCGCCTCCCTTCCCTCAAGTCCCCCTTTTTCCGCCGGGGGCGTCTGCCGCCCCTTCTCCCTGGAGATGGCCCGCACTTCCAACTTCTATTTGGCCTGTTGCGACAACCCGTACACGTAGGCCGAGAGCAGGTGGATCTTGGCCGGCGACAGCCGCTCGCCCCACGCCGGCATGACCCCGGTGCGCCCCCTGGTGATGGTCTCGAGAATGGCCGCCTCGCTTCCGCCGTAGAGCCACACGTTGTCGGTCAGGTTGGGCGCGCCGAGCTGGGGGTTGCCCTTGGCGTCGGCGCCGTGGCAGGCGGCGCACACGACGAACTTTTCCTTTCCCTGCTCGGCCAGTTTCGCGTCGTGGGGCCGGCCGGAGAGGGAGAGCACGTAATGGGCCACCGCCTTCGCCCCCTCGGGGCCGCCCACTGCGTCCACCATGGGCGGCATCACGCCCTGGCGGCCGTTGGCGATGGACGCCTTGATCGCCTCCGGATCGCCGCCGTAGAGCCAGTCCCCGTCGGCCAGATTGGGGAAGCCCACGGTGCCTCGGGCGTCGGAGCCATGGCACTGGGCGCAATAGGTGAGGAACAGCCGCTGGCCCATCTCCCGCGCCTGGGGGTCGGCCGCCACGGCCCGCACGTCCTGCTGCAGGAACTTGTTGAAGATGGGCCCGTAAGTTTCCTCCGCCTTGGCCATTTCCTGCTCGAACCGGCCCTTGGAGCTCCACCCCAGAACGCCCTGGAACGTGCCGAGCCCCGGGTAGAGCACCAGGTACGCGAGGGAGAACACGATGGTGATGTAGAAGAGATTGCTCCACCACTTGGGGAGCGGGTTGTTCCACTCCGCCAGGTCCTCGTCCCACACGTGGCCCGTGGTGCCCACCGCCTCCCCCTTCTTCACCTTGGCCTTGGACAGGAACCACAGGAACAGGCCGCAGCCGGCGATGCTGGCCAGCGTCAGAATGGCCACGTACCAGCCCCAGAAGGGGCTCACGAAATCGCTCATTGCTTTTTCCTCCCGCGACGCGCCTGCTCCATCTCGTTGCGGATGCGCTCCCGCTCCTCGCCGTCGAAGGGGGCGAGGGCGGCCTCGTCGAACCGCCGCCTGGCGCGACCGCTCCAGGCCCAGGCGAAGATGCCCACGAAGGCGACGAAGGCGAGCACGGTCTCCAGGATCCTCAGGTCGTTCACATCCATGGCCTCACCTCGCGCTCTTCAACGCCGTGCCCAGCCCCTGGAGGTAGGCGATGATGGCGTCCATCTCGGTCTTGCCCTCCACTTCCTTGGGGGCGTTGGCGATGTCCTCGTCGCTGTAGGGCACGCCGATCCGCTGCAGGGCCTTCATGTGCCTCGCCACCCGGGCACCGTCCACCTTGGCCTGGGCCAGCCATGGATAGGCCGGCATGTTGGACTCGGGCACCACGTCCCGCGGGTTCATGAAGTGGACCCGGTGCCACTCGTCGGAGTAGCGCCCGCCCACCCGGGCGAGGTCCGGGCCGGTGCGCTTCGACCCCCACAGGAACGGGTGGTCGTACACCGACTCGCCCGCCACCGAGTAATGGCCGTAGCGCTCCACTTCCGCCCGGAACGGCCGCACCATCTGGGAGTGGCAGTTGAAGCAACCCTCCCGCTGGTAGATGTCGCGGCCGGCGAGCTGCAGCGCGGTGAAGGGCTTGAGCCCGGGCACCGGCTCGGTGGTGGAGCGCTGGAAAAAGAGCGGCACGATCTCCACCAGCCCGCCCACCGCCACCACCAGGACGATGAGCACGATCATGAGCGCCAGGTTCTTCTCGATTTTTTCGTGCATCGAGCTCATGGCGTCCTCCTCAGTGGGCCGCGGCCGGCACCGGCGCCGGCACGTTGTCCATGGCCTTGGCCCCCGCCATGGTCTTCCACACGTTGTAGGCCATGATCAGCATGCCGGCGAGGAACAGGATGCCGCCCAGCAAGCGGATCGAGTAGAAGGGGTACATGGCTTTGACGCTTTCCGCGAAGCTGTAGGTGAGGGTGCCGTCGTCGTTCACCGCCCGCCACATGAGCCCCTGGGTGACCCCGGCGATCCACATGGAGGCGATGTAGAGCACCACGCCGATGGTGGACACCCAGAAATGCACCGTGATCAGGCCCACCGAATGCATCTCGCTGCGGCCCACCATGCGCGGGATCAGGTAGTAGAGGGAACCGATGGAGATCATGGCCACCCACCCGAGCGCGCCCGAGTGCACGTGGCCGATGGTCCAGTCGGTGTAGTGGGACAGGGCGTTCACCGTCTTCACCGACATCATCGGTCCCTCGAAGGTGGACATGCCGTAGAACGAGACGGAAGTCACCAGGAACTTGAGGATCGGGTCGGTGCGCAGCTTGTCCCACGCCCCCGACAGGGTCATGATGCCGTTGATCATCCCGCCCCAGGAGGGCGCCAGCAGGATGAGGGAGAAGAGCATCCCCAGCGACTGGGTCCAGTCGGGCAGCGCCGTGTAGTGCAGGTGGTGGGGGCCCGCCCACATGTAGGTGAAGATCAGGGCCCAGAAGTGCACCACCGACAACCGGTACGAGTACACCGGCCGCCCCGCCTGCTTGGGAATGAAGTAGTACATCATTCCGAGGAAGCCGGCAGTGAGGAAGAAGCCCACCGCGTTGTGCCCGTACCACCACTGCACCATGGCGTCCTGGGCGCCGCTAAACACGGAATAGGACTTCCACAGGGTGGCCGGGATCTCCAGGCTGTTCACCAGGTGCAGCAGCGCGATGGTGAGGATGAAGGCGCCGAAAAACCAGTTGGCGACATAGATGTGGGGGGTCCTGCGCTTGTAGAGGGTGCCGAAGAACACGACCGCGTAGGCGACCCAGACCAGGGTGATGAGGACGTCGATGGGCCACTCCAGCTCGGCATACTCCTTGGAGGTGGTGTAGCCCAGTGGCAGGGTGATGGCCGCGGCCACGATCACCGCCTGCCAGCCCCAGAAGGTGAACGCCGCCAGGCCGTCGGAAAAGAGCCGCACGTGGCAGGTGCGCTGCACCACGTAGTAGGAGGTGGCGAAGAGGGCGGAGCCGCCGAAAGCGAAGATCACCGCGTTGGTATGCAGCGGCCGCAGCCGCCCGTAGGAAAGCCACGGGATGCCGTAGGTGAGATCTGGCCAGATCAACTGGGCGGCGATGATCACCCCCACCAGCATGCCCACGATGCCCCACACCAGGGTCATGACGGCGAACTGGCGGACCACCTTGTAGTTGTACGTCTCTCGCGCTTCCATTCAACTCTCCCCGTTGCCTAATCAAAAACCTTGCAGACTTCCCGGTCCCCGGCTCCAGGCGCATGCCGCGCGCGGGCGCATCGATGGTAAGGGTTCCGCGACCGGCGCTTTTTGACCTAGATCAAGTCAAAGGCTGGACCCCCTCTGGTCTTTCCCCGGCCGGTCGTCGTCCATGAGAACGCGGTGGGCCGGCCCTTCCAGGTCGTCGAACTGCCCGCTCCTCAGCGCCCACCAGAACACCGCGCCGATCAGCAGCACCAGCGCAAGCGACAGGGGGATGAGGAGGTACAAGATGTCCATATCGGGGATGCGTCAAAGGCTCGGGGTGAGGGACCTCGGCTTCAGAAGACTCCGCCGCGATTGCGCAGCCCGCAATGTCGAGTCCTGCATCCGGAGGAGAAATCCCGGTCTCGCACGCGCGAGCCTCAAGGAGTTCATCACCACCAGCAGCGAGCTTCCCGCCATGCCGATGCCCGCCATCCAGGGAGTAACGAAACCTGCCACGGCGAGGGGCAGCGCCACCAGGTTGTAGGCGATGGCCCAGGCGAAGTTCTGGCGGATGATGCGGGTCGCGCGGCGCGCCAGCGCAAATCCATCCGCCAGGTCCTGGAGCCGCCCGGAGGTAAGCACCATGTCCGCGCTCGCCCGGGCCGCCTGGGCCGCCTCACCTACCGCCACCGAGACCTGGGCCTGGGCAAGCACCGGTGCGTCGTTGATCCCGTCCCCCACCATGGCCACCACCGCCCCTTCCCGCTGCAGCCGCTGGACGAAGGCGAGCTTGTCCTCGGGGGAAGCGCCGGCCACGGGGTGATCGATGCCCAGGACCCTCGCCACCCGCTGTACGGGTTCGAGCCGGTCGCCCGAGAGCAGCATGACCCGGTGGCCCGCGGCCCGCAGGCGCGCCACGGCGGCCGCGGCGTCCGGGCGCAAGGCATCGCGGAAGGCGAAAGCCGCCAGGTAGCCTCCCTCCTCGCCCAGCACCACCGCGGTGTCATGCCGCTCCAGGAAAGCGGCGAGGGCCGGCGGCGCCGGCTGACCCGCGCCCTCGGCGACGAAGGCCAGCGTGCCGATGCGTAGCCTGCGCCCGCCGATCACCGCCTCCATCCCCGCCCCCGGCACCCGCACCGGAAGGGTCCCGGCGGGAAGCGCCAGGCCCCGGGCCCGGACGGCTTCCCGCAAAGCCCGGCCGACCGGATGCTCCGCTCCCTGCTCCAGGCCGGCTGCCAGGGCAAGGCACTCTTCGGCGGACAGCGGCCCCAGGGGGAGGGTCTCCTCCAGCGCCAACTGGCCTTCGGTCAGGGTACCGGTCTTGTCGAACACCACGTGGGTCGCCTTTGCCAAGGCCTCGAGGGCATGCCCCCGGGCCACCAGCAGACCCCGCCTCGCCAACCAGTGGGTGGCCGCCCCCAGAGCCGCAGGGGTCGCGAGAGACAGGGCGCAGGGGCAGGTCACCACCAACACCGCGACGGTGATCCACAGGGCTCTGTGCGGTTCCACCGACCACCAGTAGAGGAAGACGCCCGCCGCCACCAGGAGCAGGGCCGCCACGAACCCGGCCGCCACCCGGTCGGCAGCCGCCGCGATGGGTGGCTTTTCCGCCGCCGCCCGGTCCAGCAGCCGCACGATGCCGGCGAGCACCGTCTCTTCCCCCACCCGTTCCACCCGCATTACCACCGGGCTCTCCAGGTTGAGGGAGGCGCCGATCATCCCATCGCCCGGCCGCTTCCCCACCGGCCGGCCCTCCCCGGTGAGCAAGGCCTCGTCCACGGCGGTGACTCCCTCGACCACCACCCCGTCCGCCGGCACCGCTTCCCCGGGGCGCACCCGCACATAGTCCCCTGGGGCGAGCTCCGCCACCGCCACCCGCACCTCTTCGACGCTGGAGGGGTAGGCGGAGAGCTTCCACGCCATGGCGGGCTTCAATCGGGCCAGGGCCTCGGAGGCGTCGGCGGCCCGCTGCCTGGCATTCCACTCCAGGTAGCGGCCGCCCAGCAGGAAGAACACGAACATGGTGATGGAGTCGAAGTAGGTTTCCCCTTCTCCGGTCAGGGTGGCCCAGACGCTGGCGGCGAAGGCGAGCCCGACGCCCAGGGCCACCGGCACGTCCATCCCTAAGCGCTGGGCCCGCAGATCGTTCCAGGCGCCGCGGAAGAAGCGGGCCGCGGAAAACCCCACTACCGGCACGGTGAGGAGGAGCGCCCCCCAGCGCAGCAGCGCCTCGATGTCCCGCGGCATCTCCCCTTCCCCCGCCAGGTACGCCGGGATCGCCAGCATCATCACCTGCATCATGCCGAAGCCGGCGACGAACAGCTCCCATAAGGCCCGCCGCCGCTCCTGGCGCAGGATCGCCTCGTGCCGGCCGGGATCGTAGGGATGGGCGGTGTAGCCGATGGCGGCGATGGCCCGGAGGATCTCGGACAGGCGCACCCGGGTCTCGTCCCAGCGCACCCGGGCGCGCCGGGTGGCGTAGTTCACGCTCACGCCCAGGACCCCGGGCAGCCGGGCGAGATGCTGCTCGTTGAGCCACACGCAGGCCCCGCAGCGGATGCCTTCCAGGATCAGGGAGGCCTCCCGCACGTTCCCGCCCGCGCTGCGCACGAAACCCTGCTGCACCTTGGGCGAATCGTAGAGCTTAAGCTCCTGCAGGAACTCGGGCAGCGCCTCCCGGGGCGAGACGGGCAGCGCGCTGCGGTGCCGGTAGTAGCTCTCCAGGCCCGCGGCCACGATGGCGCGGGCCACCGCTTCGCAGCCGGGGCAGCACAGGGGGCGGGCGGCGCCATCCACCATGACGGCGTATTGGCGACCTTCCGGCACCGGAAGCCCGCAATGAAAACAGGCGGTGGCCGCCAAGGAAGCAGAGTCTGAGGAGAGAGCGCTCACCGTGGGGATTCCGCCAGCCCCGTCCAGGCGGGCCTGGACGGGGCTCTATCAACAGCCTTCGGGATAAGCCGCTGGGCGGCCATGGCCGCCCAGCGGCTTCCAGGGCTTAAATATATATTAGAAATTAATGATAGTCTAATTCTGCCCTCGGCTGCCTGATTCATTCAGAACCGATATCCGATCCCCACCCCATAGACCCAGGGATCGATATCCAGCTTGGTCACGGTGGCCCCCGTGGCCTTGAGCCTCACGTCGGTGTCGATCCACAGGTACTTCACGTCCACGTTCAGGTACCAGTTTCCGGCCAAGGCATAGTCGAATCCCACCTGCAGGGCGCCTCCGAAGCTGTCCTTCTCCACTTCCAGCGTGTCGTTGAGGAGGTCCCGGTCGGTGAAGCGGGTGTAGTTGATGCCCGCGCCCACGTAGGGCTTGAAGGCCTGATCCGGCAGGAAGTGGTATTGCAGGGTCAGGGTGGGCGGAAGGTGCTTGACCGACCCGATGTCGGCTCCCATCAGGGTGACGTCGTGCTTCTGCGGATAGGTCAGGATCAGCTCCAGGGCGATGTTTCGGGTGACGAAATAGCTGATGTCCACCTCCGGGGCCACCCGGTTGTCCACGTCCAGGGCATCGGCCGGAAGCCCCAGGGGACCGCCGGCCGAAGAGCCGGCGTTCGGGTCGATGTTGACCACTCGGGCGCGCACCAGCCAATCACCCGCCTCGGCGTGGCTCACCATGGGCAATGCCAGGGCCACGCCCGCCACGACTGCCCTTACCAGTTCTTTTTTCATGGCTTTCTCCCAAGTTGACAAGGCAAAATCAACGCGGTGGCTGAAGAAAACCCCACCCTTTCGGTGGTTATCCTAGCGGCTACGGCGGCGCAGCATTTGATCTGGATCAAACCCCCGTCGACTTTTCCCCGGGCTGGATCGAATCCCGAACGCCAGGTCGCGGCGCCTTTTAAGCTTTTCGCCGCCTTTCAGCTTCCCTCCTATAATCGGAAACTTGGAACCTTCTAACTGCGTCGCAACAAAAGAGAAGTGCGCAGATCAACTTGGAGCATGCACCATGACACTGACCATTTCTTCCGGCGATGCGCTGATCATCGTCGACGTGCAAAACGACTTTCTTCCCGGCGGGGCTTTGGCCGTTCCGGAAGGGGATCGGGTGATCGAGCCCTTGAACCGGGCGGCTGCTTTGTTCGAGGCCAAGGGGCTGCCCGTTTTCGCCACCCGGGACTGGCACCCGGAAAACCACTGCTCCTTCAAACCTCAAGGCGGGCCGTGGCCGCCCCATTGCGTAGCGGGAACCCGAGGCGCCGAATTCGCCCCGAGCCTCCGGCTGCCCGCTTCTACCGTGGTGATCTCCAAAGCCACCACCCCGGAGCGGGACGCCTATTCCGGCTTCCAGGGGACAGCCCTTGCGGAGGAACTCAGACGCCGGGGCGTGAAGCGGGTGGTGGTGGGCGGGCTCGCCACCGATTACTGCGTCCTGAACACCGTCAAGGACGCCCTGACCCAGGGCTTTCAAGTAGTGCTTCTCACCGATGCCATCCGGGCCGTGGACGTGAAGCCGGGGGACGGGGACGCGGCCCGGGCCGAGATGGAGCGAAGCGGAGCGCTACCCGTGACCGCGGCGGACCTCGCCTGAGGAGGCCACCCTTTCCATGAGCCCTCTGCTCACCGACCTGTACCAGCTCACCATGCTCCAAGCCTACCTGGAGCGGGGCACGCTAGCGACAGCCGTCTTCGAGCTCTTCGTGCGCAAACGGCCCCCGGGGCGCAACTTCCTCGTGGCGGCAGGGCTCGAGCAGGCGCTCCAGTACCTGGAAAACCTGCGCTTCCAGGACGAAGATCTGGGCTGGATCGCGGAATCCGGACTGTTCAAGCCGGAGTTTGTGGATTTTCTTGCCGGGCTGCGCTTCGAGGGCGACGTGTACGCCATGCCCGAAGGTACCCTTTTCTTCCCCGACGAGCCCATCCTGCGGGTTGTGGCGCCGCTCCCCCAGGCCCAATTGGTGGAAACCCGGCTCATCAATATCGTCAATTTCCAGTCCATGGTGGCCTCTAAGGCCGCCCGCTCGGTGCTGGCTGCCGAGGGCAAGCTCCTGGTGGATTTCGGGCTGCGCCGAGCCCACGGGGCGGAAGCCGGGCTCTTCGCCGCCCGAGCCGCTTACCTCGCCGGGTTCAACGGCACCGCCACGGTGCTGGCCGGCCGGGAGTACGGAATTCCCCTCTATGGCACCATGGCCCATTCCTTCGTCCAGGCCCACGATTCGGAAGTCCAGGCCTTCGAGGACTTCGCCCGCACTTTTCCCAAGAACGCGATCCTGCTCATCGACACCTACGACACGGAGCGGGCAGCCCGGCGGGTCGTGGAATTGGCGCGGAAGCTGGCGGCGGACGGGATTCAGATCCGGGGCGTTCGCATCGACAGCGGTGACCTGGCAAGCCACGCCCGCCACGTGCGGCGCATTCTCGACGAGGGCGGGCTCTCCCAGGCAATCATCTTCGCCAGCGGCAATCTGGACGAGGAGAAGCTCGCCGCCCTGGTCCAGGGGGGCGCCCCCATCGACGGCTTCGGCGTCGGCACCAGCCTCACCACCTCCAGCGACGCCCCCTTCCTCGACTCGGTGTACAAACTCCAGGAATACGCTGGCCGGGCCCGCCGCAAGCGCTCCGAGCAGAAAGCCACCTGGCCCGGGCGCAAGCAGGTCTATCGCCGCTATGACGGGAAGGGCTTCCTGGCGAGCGACGTGCTCACGCTGGAAACCGACCCCCAGGAAGGGGAACCCTTGCTGCTCCAGGTCATGGCAGGCGGCCGCCGCCTGAGCCCTCCCCCCGCCCTCAAAGAGATCCGGGAACGGACCCTGGCCCAGTACGCCCGCCTGCCGCACGCCCTGCGGGCCCTCGGCCCCGCCCCGCCCTATCCCGTAGAAGTGGCGCCGGCCCTCCGGGCGCTGGCGGAAGAAGTGGACCGCTGGCAGCCTTAGGCCCGGGCCGCCCCGGGCCGAGCCGTCGCCCATGCCCACCATGTCTGCCGGCAGAGCCCCTTCTTTTGGTCACTGGCGCGTCTACAATGGGAGAGCCCCCACGTCCTTTTGCGCCAAGAGGAGAAAGCCATGAGAAAAACGCTGCTCGTTGCCACTACCGCCCTGCTCCTTTCTGCCTGCGCTTACCTACCCTTCCAGTCCGGACCCTCCGCCGTCGCCGAGCTCAAGCCGTTGAGGGCCAGCGGGGTCGCGGGCACCGTGAACTTCACTCAGAAGGGGAACAAGGTATTGGTCGTGGCGGAGGTGAAGGGGCTTAAGCCCGGGCCCCACGGGTTCCACGTCCATGAGAAGGGGGATTGCAGCGCTCCGGATGGCATGAGCGCCGGCGGGCATTTCAACCCACACGGCAAGAAGCACGGAGGCCCCAACGACCCGGACCGCCACGCAGGCGACCTGGGCAACATCGTGGCGGATGCCAACGGATACGCCAAGCTCACCCTGGAAACGGACGCCCTGTCGATTGGGTCCGGGCCGGGCAACATCCTGGGCCGCAGCGTCATCGTCCATGCGGATCCCGACGATTTCAAGACCCAGCCCCACGGCAACGCGGGCGCCCGCATCGCCTGCGGCCTCATCGTCGCCAAGGGGAGCAGGAGCGGTTATTGAGGCGCCTGCAGGCAGAGGGCAGCGCCCCGTCCGGTTGACAGGGGCAGCGGTCAAAGGCTTAGATTAAACCTTCGCTTTGTTTTTCCAATCCGAGCCATGGAACGCCGCCGCTTCATGAAAGCCTGTGCCGCCGGCGCCTTCATCGCTGCCTCTAACCCCCAGGCCCTGGCTGCCCGGACAGTGTCGCCCCGCTACTATGCCCGGACCCTCCTGGTGGACCTGGAGGATAAGCCCCTCCGGGCCTCGACCCTCGCCGCAGGCACCAATTACATCTTCCATTACCCCTTTGGCGGCACGCCCTGCTTTCTCCTGGATCTGGGTCAACCCACCCAGCGGGACGTGCCGCTCAGGACCGCCAGCGGCCAGACCTACGTCTGGGAGGGCGGGGTCGGGCCCCGGCGCTCCATCGTCGCCTATTCGGCCATCTGCGCCCACAAGCTGGCCTACCCCACCAAGCAGATCAGCTTCATCAGCTACCGGAGCGCCTCGGAGGGCTCCACCTTCGCCCGACCCAACATGATCCACTGCTGTGCCGAGCACAGCGAGTACGACCCAGCCCGCGGGGCCCGGGTAGTGGGCGGGCCAGCGGAGCAACCCTTGGCGGCGATCCTCCTGGAGCACGATCCGGCCACTGACGCGCTGTACGCCGTCGGCACCCTAGGGGGTGAGCTGTTCGACGAGTTTTTCCGGAAATACGACTTCCGCCTGGTGCTGGAGCATGGCTCCGATACCTTGCCTAAGACGCCGGTGAGCCGCACCACCCGAGTGGCGGAGCTCGCCCGTTATTGCGAACAGCGGGTGCGCTGTTAGAGGTAATCCCGCTGGCGCGGGACAGCGGCCGCTTCTTCCCATTTCCGCGCCGTCGCGGCCCCCCCAGGATGATCCCCTGGCTCGAGGTCCATACCCCGTTTCCGCCGGTCGAAACCGCCCTCGCCTCCCCCAATGGACTGCTCGCGGCCGGTGGCGACCTCTCCCTTGCCCGGCTGCTGGACGCTTATCGCCGGGGAATTTTCCCCTGGTTCAACGAGGGCGAACCCATCTTATGGTGGAGCCCGGACCCGCGCATGGTGCTATTTCCGCAGGAGATCAGGATTTCTCGTTCGTTGCGCAAAACCTTGCGCCGCCGCCGCTTTGAGATCCGCTGCGACACCGCCTTTCGCCGGGTGATGGCCGCCTGCGCCGCGCCTCGGCCCGGCCAGGCGGGCACCTGGATCTCCCCCCTCATGATCGAAGCATACGAGGGATTGCACCGGGCCGGCTACGCCCACTCGGTGGAGACCTGGATCGACGGAGAGCTGGCGGGCGGGCTCTACGGGGTGGCCCTGGGACGGGCTTTCTTCGGCGAGTCCATGTTCTACCTCGTCCCCGACGCTTCCAAGGTCGCGCTGGTGCACCTGGCGCGCCAGCTCGAGCGCTGGGGCTTCGGACTCATCGACTGCCAGATGGACACCTCGCATCTGCGTTCTCTAGGGGCGCGGGAGATTCCTCGCAGCGATTTCACGCGCCGCCTGGCGGAATTGGTAAACTATGGAGGCGTCACCGGAAAATGGCGCTTCGACGCCGACCTGGTGTGACGGTAAGCTCAAGCCGGCAATGCGGTCGAGCGTCGAAGAGGAGTGGAAGGGGCGTAATCCCTCTTGACGGGAGCTTCGGGTCTGACCATGGCTTTGCTTAACGACTTTCCCCTGTCGGTGCTCCAGTTCTACGCCACGGCGCCCTACCCCTGCAGCTATCTTCCGGGGCGGCTCGCCCGCAGCCAGGTGGCCACCCCGAGCCACCTGATCGACACCCGGGTTTACGGCGAGCTGGTGCGGGCCGGCTTTCGCCGCAGCGGCGCTTTCACCTACCGGCCCTATTGCGACCATTGCCGGGCCTGCGTGCCGGTACGCATCGTCGTGGACGAGCTTAAGCCAAACCGCTCCCAGCGCCGCGCCTGGAAGCGCCACCGCAACCTGCAGGCGAGCGTCCACAACCTGCACTATAGCACCGCCCATTACGCCCTGTACCTGCGCTATCAGGCTCACCGCCATGCGGGGGGCGGCATGGACCAGGACAGCCGGGAGCAATATCGTCATTTCCTCCTGCAGAGCAACGTCACGTCCAAGCTGGTGGAATTCCATGAAGGAACGGAGCTCCGGATGGTAAGCATCATCGACGAGCTGTCCGACGGGCTGTCCTCGGTCTACACTTTCTTCGAACCCAACGTGCCGGGGACGAGCTACGGCACCTACAACATCCTGTGGCAAGTCCAGCTATGCCGCGAGCTGGGACTTCCCTACCTCTACCTCGGTTATTGGATCGCCGAAAGTCGCAAGATGGCCTACAAGATCCACTTCCAGCCGATGGAGGGCCTGGTCAACGGCCGGTGGCAGAGATTAGCCCTGCCCGCGCCGGCGTGATTCGCTCCGAGCCCCGGCCGCGATGCGCATCCTGATCGTCGAAGACGACAAGAGCATCGCCACCAACCTCTACGATTTCCTGGAAACCCGAGGTCACACAGTGGATGCTGCCGCGGACGGCGTGACCGGCCTGCACCTCGCCGTCACCCAGGATTTCGACGCCATTCTTCTCGACCTCAGCCTGCCGGGCATGGACGGCGTGACTTTGTGCCGCAAGCTCCGGGAGGAAGCAGGCAAAGACACTCCGATACTCATGCTCACCGCCCGCGACACCCTGGAGGACAAGCTGCAAGGCTTCCAGCACGGAGCCGACGACTACCTGGTGAAGCCCTTTTCCTTGCGAGAGGTGGAGGCGCGGCTGACCGCCCTGTACCGGCGTCTCAGCGGCCGCGTCGTCCGACGGGAGCTCAAGGTGGGCGAGTTGAGCTTCGATCCCCGCTCCCTTTCCATCCGCTATTGCGGCAAGCCGGTGAAGTTGCCGCCCAAGGCAATCCGGCTGCTGGAAGTGCTCATGTCCCAGCCGGAACGGGTATTTTCTCGGGCCGAGCTGGAAACTGCCGTGTGGGGCGAGCCCCAGGAATCGAGCGACACTCTGCGTTCCCAGATGCACGTGTTGCGGCGGGCGCTGGCGGCCGCCGGCGGCCACGACCCTATCGAGACCGTCCACGGGATCGGCTATCGGCTCACTTCGACCCATGGACGCTGAGGCGCAAACCGTTTCCCCAGGCGGCCGCGCCTTCGAGACAGCCGGATGAAAGCATGCGCGCCAAGCTTGGCTTCCGCACCCGCACCGCTCTGACCATCGCCGCCTTCAGCCTGATCCTGCTGGTCGCCCAGTCGATGGTCGTGGTAATCCTCACCTACGAACAGGAAGAGGAAGACAATCTCGTCAACCAGATCCTGGACAATCAACTGCGCCGGCTCGAGGAGCAGCTACGGCTCGGTCAGACGCCCGAGCTTCCGGCGAGCGAACAATTCCGGGGCTACCTGGCCCGCACCCCCGCCGAGCGTGCGCAGGTGCCGGCCGACATGCGCGATCTGCCTCCCGGGATCATGGAGGTCGTCCGCGACGGGCGGGTATTGCATTTCGCCGTCCAACGGGTGGGGGAGGCCACTCTGTACCTAGTCTACGACGCCACTCCCCATGAGGCCCGGGTGCAGGAGTTCAGCCACTGGATGGTGCTCGCGGTGCTCACGATGGCCGTAGTCACGGCCCTGCTGGGCTATTGGGTGGCGGGGCTTCTCGTGCGCCAGGTGACCGATCTCGCCGGGCGCGTGGCGAGGTTGCGCCCCGAAGACGAGGTCCTGCCTTCGGCCGAGGATTACCTGGATGAAGAGATCGCGAGCCTCGCCCGGGCCATCATCGACTATCACCGCCGGGCCGCCGAGCTGATCCGGCGGGAGAAAGAATTCACCGCCAACGTGAGCCACGAGCTACGCACGCCGCTCACCGCCATTAAGACTGGATGTGAGCTGCTCGCCCAGGAGGGCAGCCTTGGGGATAAGGCCCGCGCCCGGGTGGCGACCCTGGCCGAAGCGGCAGCTCGCATGGAGGATTCCATTCGGGCGCTGCTGTTCCTTGCCCGGGAGACCACCCTGCGGGACATGGAAACGGTCAACGTGCGCGAGGCGGTGGAGGAGACCCTTACGCCCCTCAAGGAAGGCCTGCAGTCGAGGCCCGGCGTGCGGGTTGAAATCGCCATCGACGCCACGGCAGTGCTCCAAACCAGCCGCACCGCGCTGCACCTGGTGGTCACCAACCTGGTGAAAAACGCCATCGCGCACACCTTTGAGGGCTGCATCCGGATCAGCCTCGAGGGGCGGACGCTGGAGGTGAGCGACACCGGAACCGGCATCGCCGAGCACGATCTGCCGCGCATCTTCGAGCGCTTCTACCGAGGCGGCAACGGCGCGGGCAGCGATCGTGCCGGGCTCGGACTGGCCATCGTGCGCGCCATCGCCGAGCGGCTCGGCTGGCGCGTCAGCGTGGAGAGCCGGCTGGGGAAAGGCAGCCGCTTCCGTGTCGAGTTCCCGCCCGATGCGCTGCCCGCCCCAACCGCCTCGCCGCCGCGGCTGGCGATGCGCTGACACCCCGCAATCGAATCCTTCCGCGAGGTCTGTTCACCGCAGCCCCGGGTCATCGCGCGGCACCGCGGGCTCACCAGACTAGGCGTCCCGGTCCGCCCCGACTTCAGCGCGACCCTGCCTCGCTATCGTCCGCTCCGGATCCCCCTCTGGGCCATCGGAGGATGAGCGCGGGGGCGGATCCCAGGCGCGGCCGTTTCCCGGCGCGGCGGAGTCGATCCTCGGACGCGCTCTCCCGCGATCGCTGGGACGCCCGCCGAGGCAGGCCGTCTTGGCCTCACAAAATTCTCACACATCCTTGACGCAACCTCGAGGTCCGGCAGGCTAGCATGGGCTCGCGCTGAACCATCGATGGCCCATGGAGCTGCAGGAAACCACCCTTCCCGATACGACGACGGGGCCTTCCGCGAAACGCGGCCAGGTGGTCCAGACGCTGTCCCTTGTCATCCCTGTGCACGACGAGGAGCCGAACCTGGCCCGGCTCGTGGCCGAGCTGGACTCGGTCCGGGCCAGCCTCCCGCCTCTGGAGGTCGTGTTCGTGGACGATGGCAGCGGCGACGGTACCCCTTGGGCGCTGGAGCAAATCGCCACGAACCGGCCATGGGTGCGCTTCGTGCGCCATCGCCGCAATTGCGGGCAGAGCGCGGCGCTGCGCACAGGGATCAAGGCGGCCCGTCATCCGTGGATCGTCACCCTGGACGGGGACGGCCAGAACGACCCTGCGGACATCGGGAAGCTCGTCCAGGCGCTGCAGCAGCATCCGGAGCCGGAGCGGGTTCAACTAGTGACCGGCGAGCGCCGCCGGCGGGAGGATTCCTGGGGCCGCAGGTGGTCCTCGCGCATCGCCAACACCGTGCGCAGCCGGCTTCTGGGAGACGGCGTGGCCGATACCGGCTGCGGCCTGAAACTGATCCGCCGGGAGGCGTTTCTCGACCTGCCCTATTTCGATCATATGCACCGCTTCCTGCCGGCCCTCGTCAGGCGCCAGGGCGGGGAGATCCTGCGAGTCCCGGTGAACCACCGGCCGCGACTTCAAGGCCGCTCGCACTATGGGATCGGCAACCGGCTGTGGGTGGGGCTGATCGACCTCATGGGCGTGCTGTGGCTCCAACGCCGCTATTGCCGGGACGACCTCGAGGAGAGCTAACACCATGGACGCCCAGACGTTCTGGTTGGGGTTGGGGTTTCTAGGCCAGACGATGTTTTCCCTGCGCTTCCTCGTCCAGTGGTGGGCGAGCGAGCGGCGCAAGCGAAGCGTCGTTCCTCCCGCCTTCTGGTACTTCAGCCTCGCGGGCGGCAGCGTCCTGCTCGCCTACGCGATCTACCGCACCGACCCCGTCTTCATCGTCGGCCAACTGGCGGGGCTCGCGATCTACGCCCGCAACCTGCACCTGATTCTGCGCGCCCGCGGGGAGAGGGTGGATACGGCCGCCCGCGAAGCGGCATGAAAGGCTTCCGACTCGGTGGGCTCGCCTTCGTCATGGGCCTGTGGCTCCTGCCGGTGTTCGTGACGCTCGAATTCCGGCCGATTCTTCCCGTGGACGAAACGCGGGTCGTCAGCGTCGCGTGGGAGATGTGGAACCGGGGCGATCTCCTGATCCCTTACCTGAACGGCGCACCCTACCCCGACAAGCCTCCCCTACTGTTCTGGATCATCCAGCTCGGCTGGGCAGTGACCGGGGTCAACGCTTGGTGGCCTCGGCTGGTGCCTGGTTTGTTCGCCCTCGGCTGCCTCTATCTGAGCCACCGTCTGGGGCGACACCTCTGGCCGCACACGCCGGCCGCGGCCGACCTCGCAACGCTGGTGCTGCTAGGGACGACTTTCTGGTCCGCCTTCTGCACTGGCCTGGTCTACGACATGACCCTTACCTTTTTTGTCCTGGCGGGCATGATGGGGCTGCTCCTCGCCTGGCAGGGAAAGCCCTGGCGCGGTTTCGCCGTGTTCGGTCTCTCGGCCGGCCTGGGCATCCTGACCAAAGGACCGGTGGCCTTGCTTCATCTCAGCCTGCCCGCATGCACCGCGCCACTGTGGATGGGCGACAACCCCCCGCGGTGGAGCCGGTGGTCTCTCGGTGTGGCCGCGGGTGCGCTCCTCGGGCTCGCCCTTGCCGCCGCATGGGCCTTGCCCGCCGCCCGTGCCGGAGGCGACGCTTACGCACAACAAATCCTCTGGTATCAGACGGCGAACCGCATGGTAAACGCTTTTGCCCACCGTCGCCCGTTCTGGTGGTACCTCCCCCTACTGCCTCTTCTCTTGTTTCCCTGGATCGTGTGGCCGCCGTTATGGCGCTCGTTGCGCTCGCTCATCGCCTCCCAGGCGGACAGCGGTGTGCGCCTGACCCTGATCTGGAGCGGCGTGGGCCTGGCTGCTTTTTCCGCCTTGAGCGGCAAACAGGCCCATTACCTCCTGCCTCTCCTGCCGCCGCTCGCCCTGCTGGCCGGCCGCGGGCTCGCGGACAGCCCCCAGCTGCGCCCTGGAGACGCCCTCTATCCCGCCGCCGGGCTGGTGCTCTTTGGCGCAGTCCTGTTTTTGATTCCCGTGCTCGCGCCCCATCTGGACCTGCCGGCCTGGGCGGAACAGCTTCCCTGGATCACCGGCCTCACCATCGCCAGCACCGGCCTCGTCCTCGCGGTCGTCCAGCTGGGCCATTCATGGCTCGAAAGCGCAAAGCTGGCATTGGCGTCGGCCTTCACGGTGACGGCTTTTCAGGCGGGACTGTCCCTGCCCGTATGGAACGCCTACGATCTGCAATCCATAAGCCTGCGCCTCGGCGCCCTGGAAGCTAGCGGCATTCCCCTCGCCCACGTGGGCAAGTACCACGGCCAGTTCCAGTTTCTCGGGCGCCTGCGACACCCCCTGGACGTGGTGGAGCCCCAAGCGTTGGCGGCCTGGTTCGCCCGTCATCCGGGCGGACGGGCAGTGGTCTACCTCGCGCCAGACGATCCCCTCCTCCACCGGGCCGAATTCAGCCAACCGTTCCGTAGCCGCTATGTGGCCATCGTCGACGCCCGAGCGGCGGCGCTTGCGCAAAGCCGCTCCGCCGGGATGCCTGCTAGCGAGAGGGCGCCGTGACCGCCGTCCGGTCCTACCACGTCCGGCCGAGGAGTCGAGCGGATTTCTTCGGCTCGGTGCTCCCCAGCCGACTTCCCTCCGACGACCGCGCAGTGGCCGGCGCGGACCTCCCATCCTCATACCAGGAGAACAAACCATGCGCCTGAGCGTTCTCGGGGCAGGCTACGTGGGGCTCGTCACGAGCGCCTGCTTCGCGCAAGTGGGCAATCAGGTGACTTGCGTCGACCGGGATGCGACCAAGGTCGGCCAGCTCCAGCGGGGAGAAGTCCCCATCTACGAGCCCGGCCTCGAACCCCTGGTCGCAACCAACCTCGGCCAGGGAAGATTGCGTTTCACCACCCGCCTGCCCGAAGCGGTTGCGGAGTCCGACGTGATTTTCATCGCCGTCGGCACACCGCCGCGCCCGGACGGGCGTCCCGACGTGGAGGACGTGCTCTCCGCAGCCCGGCAACTGGGGGCTTGCCTCGACCGTAACGCGCTGGTCGTGGTGAAATCCACCGTTCCCGTGGGTGCCACGGAGCAAGTGGAAGCGCTCCTCGCCGAGGCATTGGCCGCCCGAGGGGTGGATGCAACCGTGGAGGTTGCTTTCAATCCCGAATTCCTCAAAGAAGGCGACGCGATCAACGACTTCATGCGGCCGGACCGGGTCATCGTGGGCAGCCGAAGCTGCCGGGCTACGAGCGCGCTGCGCTCTCTCTACGCGCCGTTCCTGGGCGACTCCGAGCGCTTCCTCACCATGAGCGTGCGGGACGCCGAGATGACCAAATACGCGGCCAATGCCATGCTGGCCACCCGCATCTCCTTCATGAACGAGCTAGCTCTGCTTTGCGAGCGGCTCAACGTGGACGTGGAGCAGGTGCGCGTCGGCATCGGCGCCGATCCGCGGATCGGCCCCGCCTTTCTGCATCCCGGATGCGGCTACGGCGGATCGTGCTTTCCCAAGGATGTGCGCGCTCTGATCCGGCTCGCCCAGGACGCGGGCGTCGATGCCGGTCTGCTGCGGGCGGTGGACGCGAGGAATGAGACCCAGAAGCACCTGCTCTTCGAAAAACTCACTGCGCGTTTCGGCCGGCAGCTGGCGGGGCGCAAGTTCGCCCTCTGGGGGCTTGCCTTCAAGCCCGGCACCGACGACCTGCGGGAAGCGCCGGCCATCCCGCTCATCACCCGGTTGATCCAGGCTGGGGCCACCGTGAGCGCCTTTGACCCAGCCGCCATGGGTACGGCTCGAACCGCTTTCCCCAAGGAGTGGTTCGAGCGGAGCAGGCTCAGACTCATGGAGGAGCCGTATCAGGCTTTGATCCAGGCCAGCGCGCTGCTGCTCGTCACGGAGTGGAAGCAGTTCCGGAATCCGGACCTCCCCCGCATGCGCCAGATGATGCGCTGGCCCATCGTCTTCGACGGCCGCAATCTGTTCGATCCCCGGCTCATGGCCGCCAGGGTTTCGAATACTATCCCATCGGCCGGGGTCGCCACGGGCCCCCTGCGCTCGCCACGGCGCCACTGTGCGCTGCGGGATGAGTTCATCGAGAGTGAGTACGGCAGCCGAGGGCGACGAACCTCCCCGTCCCTATGCATCCCTTTCGTCCTGTCCGTGCCGCTTGGCACCGGAAGGAAACGCCGGGGGAGCAACCGAGGACGCTGAGCAATTGCCGGGCTGCCAAGTGTCGCCGCGTCTGCCCAGCGGCTACAATCCACCCCATGCTGTATTCCCTATTTCGCCCAGCGCTGTTCGCGCTGGAGGCGGAGACTGCCCACGGCCTCACCCTCTCCCTGCTGGAGGCAGCCCGCGCCCTGCGCCTCGACCGCCTCGCCTTCCATCCGCCCGTCGGACGGCCGGTACGGGCCATGGGGCTCAACTTCCCTAACCCGGTGGGGCTCGCTGCTGGCTTCGACAAGACCGGTGCCCACGTGGACGCCCTGGGCAGCCTGGGTTTCGGCTTCATCGAAGTGGGCACCGTGACGCCCCGCCCCCAACCCGGCAATCCCCGTCCCCGGTTGTTCCGCCTCCCAGAGGCCCAGGCCATCATCAATCGCATGGGCTTTAATAACCCCGGCATCGACGCGGTGCTCGCCAACCTGGCCCGCACCCGCTACCGGGGCGTGCTGGGGATCAACATCGGCAAGAACTTCGACACCCCCTTAGCGCGGGCGGCGGAGGATTACGCCCTCTGCCTGCGCAAGGTATATCCCCGGGCCGATTACGTGGCGATCAACGTTTCCTCGCCGAACACCGTAGGATTGCGGGACCTTCAAGCCGAGGAGGCTCTGGACGCCCTGCTGGCCGAGCTTGCCACCGAGCGGGAGCGGCTTTCCGACGTCCATGGGCGGCGAGTACCCTTGGCGGTGAAGATCGCCCCGGACCTGGACGCCGCCGGCATCCAGGCCATCGCCCGGCTGCTGCTAAAGCACGGCCTCGACGCAGTCATCGCCACCAACACCACGGTGGCCCGCCCTCAGCTCGACGCGCATCCCCTCGCCCGGGAGGCGGGGGGGCTCTCCGGGGCGCCGCTTCGCCTCGCTGCCACCCGGGCGGTGCGTCTGCTCTCAGCCACCCTAGCGGGGGCGCTACCCATCATCGCCGTGGGGGGCATCCTTTGCGGGGCCGATGCGCGGGAAAAGCTGGAAGCGGGCGCCACCCTGGTGCAGGTCTACACGGGGCTCGTCTACCGGGGCCCGGGGCTTGTCGCCGAGCTGCTCCGCGCCACGGCAGCACCACCCGAGGCCTGACCGGCTGGTTCCACCTTAGACCGGCGGCCTTCGCTCCAGCCTGCCTCCAGCCTGCAGGTACCCTCTTGACGGACAAGGTTGTCCGCCAGCAGCCGGTGCGACGATAATTAGCGCTTTACGCGCCGGCCGCACCCTCGCAGGCGGCCAAACGTTCCCGCGTCATGGAAAGCTATCTGCTGATTCTGGTGAGCACGGTCCTGGTAAACAACATCGTGCTCGCGAAAGTTCTGGGGCTGTGTCCTTTCATGGGGGTCTCCAGGAAGCTGAAAACAGCTATGGGGATGGGGCTTGCGACCGCCTTCGTACTCACCCTGGCTTCCGGGACGAGCTATCTCGTCAACCGCTACCTCCTGGGACCGGAGCTCTTCTACCTGCGCACCCTCTCCTTCATCGTGGTGATCGCCGGCGTGGTGCAATTCACCGAGATGTTCGTACGCAAGACGAGCCCCCTTCTGCACCAGGTGCTGGGCATTTATCTGCCCCTCATCACCACCAACTGCGCCGTGCTGGGCATTCCCCTGCTCAACGTCCAGGCGGGCCACGATTTCGTGGAGTCCTTGTTCTTCGGCCTGGGGGGCGCCCTAGGCTTTTCCCTCGTGCTAGTGCTGTTCGCCGCCCTGCGGGAGCGGTTGGAGGCGGCGGATGTGCCCGCGCCCTTCCGGGGCTCTCCCATCGCCCTCGTCACCGCCGGGCTCATGAGCCTGGCGTTCATGGGGTTTTCCGGGTTGGTAAAGTGAGGACGATACCGGGGCGATGCTGACCGCGCTGCTCGTCATGGGGGCTCTGGCCGTGGGCCTGGGGGCCGTCTTGGGTTTCGCGGCCCAGCGACTGCGGGTCGAAGGCCATCCCCTGGTGGAAAAAATCGATGCCCTGCTGCCCCAGACCCAGTGCGGGCAATGCGGCTATCCCGGCTGCCGTCCTTACGCCCAGGCCATCGCCGAAGGCCGGGCGGACATCAATCAATGTCCACCGGGAGGCGAGGAGGGGATCCGGCAACTGGCCGAGCTGCTGGGGGTGGAGCCCAAGCCTTTGAACCCGCAACACGGCCAGATGAAGCCCAAGGCGGTAGCCCTGATCGACGAAAACCTGTGCATCGGCTGCACCCTGTGCATCCAGGCCTGCCCGGTGGACGCCATCGTGGGGGCGGCCAAGCAGATGCACACGGTGATCGCCGCCGAGTGCACCGGCTGCGAGCTGTGCCTGCCCCCGTGCCCGGTGGACTGCATCACCATGGTGCCAGTGCCCGAGCGCATTGAGACGTGGAAGTGGAAGCCTCCCCTGTCATCCCTCCAGAGCGCGGCCTGAGGCGGCTGCACCGCTTCCCGGGCGGGCTTAAGCTGGAGGACCACAAGGCGCTGTCCACCTCCCGCCCCATCGAGCCGCTTCCCCTGCCCTCCCTGCTGGTGGTGCCCCTTGCCCAGCACATCGGCGCAAAAGCGCGACCCCGCGTGGTAGCGGGGCAGCGGGTGCTCAAGGGAGAGCCCATCGGGTCCGCGGAGGGCGGCGTGTCCTGCGGCGTTCACGCCCCCACCTCCGGCCGGGTGGTGGCCGTAGAGCCTCGGCCTGTACCCCATCCGTCGGGGCTTCCCGACCTGTGCGTGGTGATCGAGCCGGATGGAGAGGAGCGCTGGATCGAGCGCCGGCCCATCGATTATCTCGACGCCGACCCGAGGGAAGTACGCAACCGCCTGCGGGAGGCGGGCCTCGTCGGGTTGGGAGGAGCGGTGTTCCCGAGCTACGTCAAGCTGAGCCCCGGCACCAACACGGTGCGCACCCTGGTGGTGAACGGCGCAGAGTGCGAGCCGTACATCACCTGCGACGAGATGCTGATGCGCTCCCACGCCGCCGAGATCGTGGCGGGGATCGAAATCGCCCGCCACCTCCTGGGCGCCGTCGAGGTACTGATCGGCGTCGAGGACAACAAGCCCGAGGCGATCGCCGCCATGACGGCGGTGGTGTCAGCGGCGGGTCACCCCTTCGAGATCGTGCCGGTGCCCCCCCTTTATCCCGCGGGAGGGGAAAAGCAGCTTCTCTACACCCTGACCGGCCGGGAGGTGCCTTCGGGCAAGCGCCCCCAGGACATCGGGATCGTCTGCTTCAACGTGGGCACCTTGTACGCCCTGGCCCGGGCGGTGCTCCACGGCGAGCCCCTGATCTCCCGCGTCACCACGGTCACCGGCAACGTGGAGGCGCCCCGCAACGTGGAGGCGCTCATCGGCACGCCAGTGGCCCACCTCCTTGCCGCCGCCCGCCCGCGCTCCGATACCGATGCCCTCATCATGGGAGGGCCTATGATGGGCTTCGTGCTCCCGGGGCCCGAGGTGCCAGTGGTGAAAGCCACCAACTGCATCATCGCCCGCTCTCCGGCCCTGCTCCCGCCGCCGCCCCCGCCCATGCCGTGCATCCGCTGCGGCCGCTGCGCAGAAGTCTGCCCAGTGCGTCTCGCCCCTATGGAGCTTTACGCCTTTGCCAAATCCCGCAACTTTGGCAAGGCCCAGGAGTACGCCCTGTTCGACTGCATCGAGTGCGGCTGCTGCAGCGCCGTATGCCCGAGCCACATTCCCCTCGTCGACTTCTACCGCTACGCGAAGAGCGAGATCTGGGCCCGGGAACGGGAGCGCAAGGCCGCCGACCTGGCCCGCCGCCGCCACGAGTTCCGCCTGGCGCGGCTCGCCCGGGAGCAAGAAGAGCGGGCACGGCGCCTTGCAGAGAAAGCGGGCAAGGCTGGGCAGGCAGTCCCGGACCGGGAGGCCATTCGGGCGATCATCGAGCAGGCCAAGGCGAAAAAGGCCCAGGCTTCCTCCCATCCGATGAACGCTCCTTCTTCTGGCGAGGCGCAGTGACGCCCTCCGGCACCGGCGCCTAACCCATGCCGGCACCCTTCGTGAGCTTAGCGGGTAGCGCGCAAGGAGTCATGCTGCGGGTGCTGCTGGCCCTGCTGCCGGGTATCGCTGTCTACGCCTGGTGGCGCGGCCCCGGCGTTTTGATCCAGCTTGCCCTGGCAAGCGCCGCGGCACTCGCCTCCGAGGCCCTCATGCTCAAGCTCCGGGGCGTGCCCCTCGCGCCCTTCCTGTCCGACCTCTCGGCCCTGGTGACCGCCTGGCTCCTTGCCCTGTGCTTGCCCCCTATCGCGCCATGGTGGCTCGTCGTGGTGGGCACCGTCTTCGCCCTCGTCGTCGCCAAGCACCTCTACGGCGGACTGGGAAGCAATCTGTTCAATCCGGCCATGGTGGGCTACTGCGTGCTCGTTCTTTCCTTTCCCGCAGAAGTTGCCCGCTGGCCTGCGGCCCTTCCCTCGCCCCCCCTCGGGTGGACCGAGACCGCGGCCTACATCTTTCTCGGCCATCTGCCCGCCGGCCTCTCCCTGGATGCGCTGACCGGCGCTACGCCCTTGGACGGGGTAAAGACCCAGCTCGCCGCCAGCCGCACCCTCCAGGAAATTTTCCACCGGCCCGGCTTCGTCGCAGCCCCGCCGGGCGCCGCCTGGCTCGCCCTCGCCTACGCTGTGGGGGGGCTCGCCCTGTGGCAGCAGCGGGTGATCGACTGGCGCGTGCCGGCGGCCTACCTGGCCACCCTCGCCCTGGTGGCGGCGATCTTCCACCTCTCCGACCCGGACCGCTACGCCGGGCCTCTGTTTCATCTGATCCATGGCGCCGGTGTGCTGGGTGCTTTTTTCATCCTGACCGACCCGGTGAGCGGCCCGACCACGCCCTTGGGCAAGCTGATTTTCGCCGCCACGGCGGCCCTGCTCACCTATCTGATCCGGGTCTTTGGCAGCTATCCGGATGGCGTCGCCTTCGCCGTGCTCATCATGAACATGACGGTGCCCTTGATCGACGCCTACACCCAGCCACCGGTATACGGGAAGAACTCTTCCGACCGCGGGGCAGGCCCATGAGCTTGAGCCCGGGACGCTCGGCCCTGCGGGCCGCGCTGGTGTTAGCTGCCTTCGCCCTCGCAGGTACCCTGGTCCTCGGCCTCGCCTTCCAGAAGACCCGGGAACCCATCGCCCGGGCGGAAGAGGCGGCGAAGCTCAAGCTCCTCGACCAGGTAATCCCCCCCGAGCTGCACGACAACGATTTGCTGGCCGACGCCATCGAGCTTCCCGCCAGCGCCCTGCTGGGAACCGATGAGCCGCGCCCTGCCTATCGTGCGGTGAAGAACGGTCGGGTCACGGCGGTGGCCTTCGAGGCGATTGCGCCCGACGGTTACAACGGTAGAATTAGGCTTCTGCTGGCGGTGTCTCCCGAGGGCCGCCTCCTCGGCGTGCGGGTCGTCGCCCACGCCGAGACGCCGGGCCTGGGCGACTACATCGATATCGCCAAGAGCGACTGGATCCGCCAGTTCGACGGACGGCACCTTTCGCCTGCAAACGCGAACGCCTGGCGGGTCAAGAAGGACGGCGGGACCTTCGACGCCATGGCCGGCGCCACCGTTACGCCGCGAGCGGTGGTGAAGGCGGTGCGCAAGGCCCTCGAATACTTCCACGCCCACCGGCCTGCGCTGGTGGGCGATGACCTCCAGACCGGGAAGGCAGCCCCATGACTTCTCCCCGTGAACTCCTGGAAAACGGCCTGTGGAGCCAGAACCCCGGGCTCACGCAGCTGCTGGGCTTGTGCCCCCTGCTCGCCGTGAGCAGCACGGTGGTGAACGCGGTAAGTTTGGGCCTTGCCACGGCCCTGGTCATGGCAATGACCGGCTTGGCGGTGTCGGCGGCGCGCCACCTGATCCCGCCCGAGATCCGCATTCCCATCTTCGTCCTCGTCATCGCGGTTCTGGTCTCGGTGGTAGACCTGCTCATGCACGCCTACGTCCATGACCTCTACCTGGTGTTGGGCATCTTCGTCCCCTTGATCGTCACCAACTGCATCGTGCTCGCCCGAGCAGAAGCCTTCGCTTCCCGGCGGGGCCCCTTGGCGTCTGCCTTGGACGGGCTGGCCATGGGGCTCGGGCTCACGGCCGTGCTGGCCCTGCTGGGGGCCCTGCGGGAGCTTGTGGGCAAGGGCACCCTCCTCTCGGGACTGCATCTCGTCTTTGGGGAAGGGGCTCGGGGCTGGGCGGTGGAGGTGCTACCCGGCTATGGCGGCTTTTTGCTGGCAGTGCTGCCCCCCGGCGCCTTTATCGGCCTGGGGCTGCTGATCGCCGCCAAGAACGCCCTCGACCAGCGTCGGACAGAGCGCCGAGCGGCGCCAGAGGCCCTTGGCCGCGGTGCGTGACCGGCCATGGGCGTCCACTTCCCTTTTTCTGGACATGCCGACCGGGTGGCGGTGTACGCGTTCTTCGAGCGCCACGGACTAAGCTTCCCGCTGCAGGAAAAATATTACCGGTGGTGGCACGAATGGGCGCGGCAGCAAGTCATGGAGGACCCCCATCTCCGAGCGTGCAAAGGGCCCGAGCTGGAGCGATTCCCCTATGGGCAGCACGCTTTCCACGACTTTCACCTGCACCAGTACGGCTGGGCGACGGCCCTCGCCGACCTGGGAGCGTTCATCCAAGGTACGCTTCTACCCCGCTTGAGCGCTGAGGCCCGCGAGCGCCTGGAACGAGAGCACGAGGCCTTCCTCGCCCGGCTCAAGGAGGAGGCTGCCGCCGCGCCCCGTCCGCCAGCGCCCGAGGTGGGACGTTACCGGCATACGTGATGCCCGGCTTCGAATCGCCGAGACACGATCGATGAACGCGTCGAAACGCCGCGCCATTTTCGAGCGCTTGCGAGCGGCGAACCCTCAGCCCACCACGGAGCTGGAGTACCGTACTCCCTTCGAGCTGCTGGTGGCGGTGATCCTCTCCGCCCAGGCGACCGACAAAAGCGTGAACCTGGCGACCCACCGGCTGTTCCAGGTGGCCGACACGCCGGAGAAGATGCTCGCCCTGGGAGAGGAGCGGCTCGCCGAGTACATCCGCACGATCGGTCTGTACCGCACCAAGGCGAAAAATCTGATCGCCGCCTGCCGCATCCTGGTGGAGGAGCACGGGGGGCGCGTGCCCTCCACCCGGGAAGCGCTGGAAAAACTGCCGGGCGTGGGTCGCAAGACCGCCAACGTGATCCTCAATACCGCCTTCGGCGAGCCCACCATCGCGGTGGACACCCACATCTTCCGCGTCGCCAACCGCACCGGGCTCGCTCCCGGGAAAAACGTGCGCCAGGTGGAGGAGCGCCTTGGCCGGCTGGTGCCCGAGGAATTCCGCAAGCACGCCCACCACTGGCTCATCCTCCACGGCCGCTACGTGTGCAAGGCGCGCAAGCCCGAGTGCTGGCGCTGCATCATCGTCGATCTGTGCGAGTACCGGCAGAAGAACCTGGTACCCCCGGCAGCGAGCGTGAAAACGGGTGGCGCCGGTGCTAAGCTTGGCCGTCGGGCGCGCTCCCTCGGCACCTGACCCCTTGCCCCGATGTTCCAGCCCAGCCGCGATCAGGCCCGGCAGTTCCTCTTCGAGGCGTGGCGCAAGTACCGGGAGCGGCAGGTCCTAAGTCCCCTGGAGGACCTGGCCGTTGCCGTCATCCTGCTACATCCCGAGTATCATCCCGTGCTGGAGGATCCGGAGCGCTACGGGGATAGGGAGTACTTTCCCGAGGCGGGGGAGATCAATCCATTCCTGCACCTGAGCCTGCACCTCGCCCTCGAAGAGCAGCTCTCCATCGATCAGCCTCCCGGCCTCGGGGACCGGGTCAAGGCGCTGGAGAGACGTATTGGCTCGCGCCACGAAGCCCTGCACGCCACCATGGAATGTCTGGCGGAGACGCTCTGGCGGGCCCAGCGGGACGGCACAGTCCCCGACGCCAGCCTCTATCTCGCCTGCCTGGATCGACGGCTCGGAAAATGAATCGGGCCAGGGCACGGCCCGCGCCCGCTTCCCGGGGGCTGCGCTCGCGACTTCGGCGGGAGCCTTCACCGGGGTGCACCGCCTTCCGGAAGGGCTCCGAAAGGATCAGCGGCTGCCCGGGGGTTTGACCTGCAGGCTGCCTTTCTGGCTCGCGAAATAAGCCGCCAGGTTCCGGATGTCCTGCTCGCTCAGGTTGGCGGCGAAGCCTTGCATGATGGGATTTTGCCGCTCCCCGGTCTTGTAATCGGTGAGGGCCTTCTCCAGGTAGTCCCGGTATTGGCCCGCGAGCTTGGGGTAGGTCGGGGCGATGGGGGCGTCCCCTGTCGGCCCGTGGCAAGCAGCGCACACCTCGGTGGCGATCTTCTTGCCCGCCTCGGGATTAGCTGCCCACGCGCCCGTCGTGAAAAGCAGGCCGCACAAAGCGAGAGACAGCGTTGTTCTCATCCTTTGCCTCCTCCCAACGGCCCGCGTCATTTGCCCGCCCCGCTGTAATAGGCCGCCAGATCGGCCATGTCCTGGGCCGATAGGGTGGCGGCGATGGCGGTCATGGAAGGATGCTTGCGCGCCCCGCTCTTGTAGGCTTCCAGCGCCGCCACGATGTACTCGGCGCTCTGACCCCCCAGTTTGGGCACGGTATAGACTATGGGGTACGCCGTGCGGTAACCCGCGATCTCGTGGCACCCTGAGCACATGGCGCTCTTTTCCTTGCCGGCTTCCGCGTCTCCTGCCGCCTGGACACCCAGTGCTGTTGCCAGGAGGAACAGGGCGGTCAAGCCCCTGAATGCGTCTCTCGACCTCATCTCGTGCGCTCGTTTTTGTTGTAAAACAAAGTGCGCAATGTAGCGGATCGCGCGGGCATGGTCAACGCCGGCGCGCGGCAAGAGGCCTGGTCCGGGGGTGCAGCCGGAGGCTACCGGCTAGGCTTGGGGCGAGACCGACACCAGCACCGCGCACTCGGCAAGCCCGATCACCCGTTCGGTAGTGCTGCCCATGAGCAGCCTGCGAAAGGCGGTGCGGCCGTGGCTGCCCAGGACGACGAGATCAGCCCCTATCCTGCGCCCGACGGCTATGATGACTTCGTGCTCGCGTCCCTCGGCCACTTCGGGCTGCGCCTGGACGCCCTCGCCCGCCGCCAGCGCCGCCGCGCTCGCCACGATGGTTTCGGTTTCCCGATGGCGCTCTTCGCTGCGATACGGCGGGCTCACCGACAGCACGGTCAGCGGTATTGCGAACAGCCGGGCGAGGGTCGCGCCCAGCCGAGTCGCGCGCTCGCTGGCCGGGGAGCCGTCTGTGGCTACCAGGATGCGCCGCTCGGGGAGGCCGGCGGCGCGCGGCACCACGAGCACCGGGCGTTGGGCAAGGCCGATCACGCCGCTGGTGGTGCTGCCCATCAGGCGCCGCATCAGATTGCGGCGCCCGCGGCGTCCGACGACGACCAGGTCGGCGGCGCAACCGGCAGCCACTGCCACGATCTCCTCGTAGGCTTCGTCGCCGTGCCGCACCAACAGTTCCGGCACGACGCCGCTCGCTCGCGCATCGTGCTCCACCTGTGCCAGGATGGCCCGAGCCTGTTTCTCGCCTTCGCGCACCAGGTCCGGTGTCAGGGCCTCGACTTCCGGGTTGCTGACCACCATGGTGAGCACGGTCAGCCGCGACCCGCATCGCTTCGCCATCTCGATGGCCGCGCGCACCGCGCCGGCCGCCGCGTCGGAGCCGTCGGTGGCGAGCAGTATGCTGGAAAAAACCGTGTTCATCAGTGCTCTCCCACCAGAAGGCCGGACATCGCTCCGATCAGTACCACGATCTCGAGGGCCGCGATCACCGCATACGCCCTATCGCCGTTCCTGGCGAACACCGGCAGCAGCCGCAAATAGCACGCAAGGGTCACCGATGACAGCCAAGCGACCCCAATCAAGTTCAAGAAGTCGCCGCGATGCACCAAATGCAACCAGCCCCAACCGGCTTCCACGTTGCCTACTACCAGGAATTCGTCCACCGGCAGCCCCCAGCGGTAGGGCAAGTCGCCATGAGCGATGTGGGGCTCGATCACCCCGAACATATACAGCGCGAAGGATACCACCAGGAACGCGAACCCGATCTTGGTGCCGACGTCGAGCCAGCGCGCGTAGAGGACTTGCTCTTCCGAAGCGTAGCGTTGCTTCTCCACCATGGTGAACTTCATGGCTTCAGACACCCAGCCCTTTGAGCAGGGCGCGTCCGCCCGCCACCAGCAGCATCATCAGCACCACCTTACGCACCATCGAAGCGTGCACGCGCTTCAGCAGATGCCCCCCGAGCCTAGCACCCAGCATCATGCCCAGGATGGAAGGCACTGTCAGCACCGGCAGGACCGCTCCGCGGCTCAGATATACCCAGGCTGCGGAAGTGTCCACGATGGACAGCATGAAACTGCTGGTGGATACGGCAACCTTGAGAGGTGCGCCCATCAGGAGGTTGAGCACCGGCACGTTGGCCCAGCCAGCGCCCAGCCCGAACATGCCCGCCATGATGCCAATACCGGCAAACAATATGAGGCCCATCGGCGTACGATGGACTTTCCATGGAACTTCGCGGCCGGTCGCCGCGTCCAGGAACACGCCATGGATCGCGAGCGCCGTCGACAGCCGGTCGGCGACCGGAACCTCGGGAAACTCCGATTTCTTGGCGCTCCACATCAAGGCGCAGATACCGAGGATAGTGACCCCGAGGGCGGTCTGCACGACATGGGTGGGCAGCGCCAGGCCCATCAAGGCGCCGGCGATGGACGAGGCCGAGCCGATGAGGGCCAACGGCATGGCGAGCCGCAGGCTCGCCATGCCGCCCTTCAGCAGTCCAGGTCCGGCCGAGAGCGCGCTGGAAAGCGCCACCAATAGGCCGGTGCCGCGCACGAAATCCAGGTGAAACGGAAAGAAACCGCCGACGATCGGTACGAACAGCACGCCGCCGCCGACGCCGGCGAGCACCGCCACGATTCCCAGCAGGAAGCACACGATGAACAGTGTGATCGGCCAGGCCCACCAGGGCATGACCAATCCATTGGCGGCCGCCGCGGCATCAGGAGCGGCGGCGAGTGCGGTCGCCACGAGCTCCACCATGGTTCAGCCCCCAATCAGCCCCGAGGCCGCCAAGATGATCACCACCGCCTCTCCCGCGGCCAACAGGGCCAGGGCGCGCTCTCCGCGTCTCAAGTACTCGGGCGTCACACGCAGGCAGGCAAACGCGGTCACCGCAGCGAAGACCGCGATGCCCACGAAGCTCAAAAAGTCTCCCTCCCCAAGATGACGGGCCCAGCTCCAGCCTGCGCTCGCGCCCGCCGCTTCCAGATATCGCTGCGCCGGCAAGCCCCAAAGGTCCGGCAGCGCCTCGGGAGGCATGTGCCCGGGTATAAGTCCTGTTACATAGAGCAAGAACGCGGCAGCGAGCAGCACGAAGCCGAGCTTCGTGCCGGCATCGAGCCACCGTGCATAGATGATCTGCTCCAAGTCCATGTCGCACCGCTTCTCGCTCACCTCGAATCCTCCTCTCCGGTCAATCCCAGATCCCGAACCCCTTGGCGAGCGCTCGCGCCCCGGCCACCGCGAGCAACGCGATCACCACTTTGCGCACTACCGAGCCATGCATCCGTCGCAGCAGGCGCGCCCCGAGGCGCGCGCCCAGCACCACGCCCAGCACCGAAGGGGCCACCAGAATCGGGAGCACCGCACCTTGGTTGATGTAGATCCACGCTGCAGCGCTGTTAACCATGGAGATCAGGAAGCCGCCGCTCGCCACCGCCACCTTGAGCGGCGTCCCCATCACTAGGTTGAGCATCGGCACGTTGGCCCAGCCAGCGCCGATGCCGAACAGCCCGCCCATCACACCGACCAGCGCCGACAGCCACATTCCGACATGGGTGCGATGCACCGTCCACTCGACCTCGTATCCCCGGGCGACGTCGTAGAACGCGCCGCGGATGCCCAACGCCCGGGCCAGCCAATCGGCGGTGCCCACCTCGGGAAGCTCCGACTTTTTGGCCTTCCACATCAGAAATACGATGCCAAGGATGATCAGACCGAGCGCGGTCTGCACCACCCGGGTGGGCAGCGCCAGTCCCAACATGGCGCCGGCCATCGCCGCGACCGATCCTGTCACCGCCAGCGGAAGCGACAACCGCAGGCTGGCGAGACCGCCGCGCAACAGATTGGGCCCGGCAGCCAGCGAGCTGCAAAGCGCCAGCATGATTCCGGCGCCACGCACGAAATCCAGGTGAAACGGCAGAAAGCTGCCGACGATGGGCACGAACAGCACGCCGCCGCCGACACCCGCCAGCACGGCGATGATGCCGATGGCGAAACATATCGAGAACAACAGGACCGGCCATACCCACCATGCCACCGATGGCGTGCCGCCGCCCGCCGCCAGAGCCGTCGTAGGGAGCGTCGACAGGGCGACGGTGAAGGTTCCGGTGGCGGCGAGAAGACGATTCATTGTTTGCATGATGGGATCGACACGCGGCACCGCTGGGCGCGCCGCAAAATTTATTAAGTGTAGCGAAAGCCCACGGACGCGGCACTTGGCTTTTCTTATCGCCCCATGAAGCTGCCTAATCGCATGCCGCTCGAACCCAGCGCAACGCGTATAATGCCGCTACGCCTCGACACTAGCGCCAGCCATGGGACACCGGCTATCGAAGATCTATACCCGGACGGGAGACAAGGGCACCACAGGGCTCGGGGACGGCTCCCGGGTGCCGAAGGATTCCCTGCGCGTGGAAGCTTTTGGCACCGTGGACGAGCTGAACAGCGTAATCGGGCTGCTGCTTGCGGAGGAACTCAAGCCCGAGGTGCGGCAGTGCCTCACCGACATCCAGCACGACCTCTTCGACCTGGGTGGCGAGCTGTGCATCCCGGGTCACACCGCCCTGAGCGACCGCCAAGTTGAGCGGCTGGAGAAGATTCTGGACGCTTTCAACGCCGACCTGCCCCCCCTCAAAGAATTCATCCTCCCAGGGGGAGCTCGGTCGGCGGCCCTGGCTCACCTGGCCCGCACCGTCTGCCGCCGGGCGGAACGGCGACTCGTCACCCTGGCGAGCGCGGAAGCCGTCAGCCCCACCGCCCTCAAGTACCTAAACCGCCTTTCCGACTTGCTGTTCGTCCTGGCGCGGGTCCTCAACCGCCACCACGGCCAGGGCGACGTCTTGTGGCAGCCGGGGAAAAATCAATAGTAGCGCCCCGGCGTGACCGGGCTTCCTTCTTGAATCTTTAGCTGTTCCTCCCGCTAGGACCGGATCCTGTCGGCCACCCGACAGACCCGGGTATCGGCTTCGTGTAAAAACTCCGCAACGGCCCGTGCCCCGGCAAAACAATTCCGCCGACGCCGAGTACAGGGGCGCCGTTGGCCTGCTGTTCTTCTTGATCGGGCTAGGCGTTTGGCTCCGCTATCCCATCATCGCGGGAGCGATCGGGTCAGCCCTCCATGCGGGAGGATGAGCCGCCCGCTGCGCCCGAGCGCCTGCAGCAATCCCTTCGACGTCAGGCCGCGGCGCTTGCCCGGTCTCCAGAGGACTGACGGAACGAGGCGGCGAGCGCCGCGCGCCTGAGGTAGGCCTCGCGGGCGATTCTCACATCCTCGAGGAAGTAGGGCAGCTCGGCCAGCGTCAGCGCCTGGGCACCGTCCACCAGCGCCTTGGACGGCTCGGGATGGAAGTCCACCAGGATCATGTTGGCGCCCGCGATCACACCTTGGGCCGTCACGTGCATGATGTCGAGCAGCCCGTCGGGTGCCATGGCCCGCGAACCCACCGAGTGGGACGGGTCGATACACACCGGCATGCGCGTGAGCCGCTTCACCACCGGCACGTGGGAAAAATCGACGAAGTTGCGGTGGGGGTCGCCCATGTTGGTTTTCATGCCCCGCAGCCCGAAAATCACCTTGCGGTTGCCTTCGGAAGCCAGGTATTCGGCGGCATTGAGCGACTCGTCCAGGGTGATGCCGAAGCCGCGCTTGAACAGGACCGGGAACTCCTGCTGCCGGCCCACGGCCTTTAGCAGTTCGAAGTTCTGGGCATTGCGCGTGCCGATCTGGAGCATGACCCCGGTCGGGTTGCCGGTCATGTGCAGCGCCTCGCGGATTTGATCGATGTGATCCTCATGGGTGATCTCCATGGCGATCACCTTGATCCCGTACTTGCCCGCCAGCTCGAACACGTACGGCAGGCACGCCTTGCCGTGGCCCTGGAACGAATAGGGGCTCGTGCGGGGCTTGTAGGCACCCATGCGGGTGCACACCTGCCCGTTATCCCGCAGCGCTCGCATCATCAGCTCCACGTGCTCGCGAGTGTCCACCGCGCACAGGCCCGCGAAGACATGGAGGGTATCCTGGCCGAAGCGCAGGCCGTTATATTCGAAGTGGGAGAGCCGCTGGTCGTCCTTGTGACGACCCAGCACGCGGTAGGGCTCGGACACCCGCACCACCCGCTCCACGCAGGGGAGGGCCTTCATGTCCTCCACCGAAAGCTGCAGGGTGCTGCCGATCAAGTAGACCTCGGTCAGCACCCGCTCGGTGCCCTTCTCGTGGTGGATACGGGCCTCGATGCCGGGCAGCGAGGCCAGATGCTCCATCAGTTGCTTGAACTCGGGGCCGTTCAGGTCGACGTTTTCCTCGAGGATCAGAATCATGGTCGCCAGGCGCGACGCTTCGCCGCGCTTTAAGTGCCTGAAAAGCGTTCGATTATAACAGGAACGGGGCGGACGCCTATTCCGCAGTACCCCCGACGGTAAGCCCCTCGATCTTCAGGGTGGGCTGGCCCACGCCCACCGGCACGCTCTGCCCTTCCTTGCCGCAAGTACCGATGCCGGGATCAAGCCGGAGATCGTTGCCGATCATGGATACCCGGGTCAGCACGTCGGGGCCGTTGCCGATCAGGGTCGCCCCCTTGACCGGGTAGGTCACCCGGCCGTTCTCGATCATGTAGGCCTCGGCAGCGGAGAAGACGAACTTGCCGCTGGTGATGTCCACCTGGCCGCCGCCAAAGTTGACCGCATAGAGCCCTCGGTCCACCGAGCGGATGATCTCCTGCGGATCGTGGGGGCCGGCCAGCATGTAGGTGTTGGTCATGCGGGGCATCGGCAGGTGGGCAAAGGATTCCCGCCGGCCGTTGCCCGTGGGGGCCATGCCCATGAGCCGGGCGTTCAGGGTGTCCTGGAGGTAGCCGCGGAGCACGCCGTTTTCGATCAGCACGGTGCACTGGGTGGGCGTGCCTTCGTCGTCCACGTTGAGGGAGCCGCGCCGCTGGGGCAGGGTGCCATCGTCCACCACGGTGACGCCCGGAGCCGCCACCCGCTCGCCCAGACGGCCGGAGAAGGCGGAACTGCCCTTGCGGTTGAAATCCCCTTCCAGGCCGTGGCCGATCGCCTCATGGAGCAGGATGCCAGGCCAGCCCGGCCCCAATACCACGGTCAGGGTACCGGCAGGCGCTGGACGCGCCTCCAGGTTCACCAGGGCCTGGTCCACGGCCTTCTTCGCATAATCGCGCAGTACCTCGTCGGTGAAATAGGCGTAACCGAAGCGGCCGCCCCCGCCGCTCACACCTTGCTCCCGACGGCCCTTGGCTTCGGCGATCACCTGCACCGTGAGGCGCACCAGCGGTCGCACGTCAGCGGCGAGCAGCCCGGAGCTTGAGGCAATCAGCACCACTTCGTACTCGCCGGCGAGGCTGGCGATCACCTGGGTCACCCGCGGGTCCAGCGCCCGGGCGTAGCGCTCCAGCCGGGTGAGGAGCGCCACCTTGTCGGAAGCGGAGAGGCTCGCCACCGGATCGACTGGCTCGTAGAGCCTCAAGCCCCGAGCCGGGCGGGGCGCCGGCACTTGGCGGCTCCCCCCTTGGCGAGCGATGGCCCGCGTGGTCTGGGCGGCCGATTCCAGGGCCGGCAGACTGATGTCATCGGAATAGGCGAAGGCCGTTTTCTCCCCAGCAACCGCCCGCACGCCCACGCCCTGGTCGATGTTGAAGCTGCCGGCCTTGACGATGCCCTCCTCCAGCGTCCAGCTCTCGCTGCGGGTGTACTGAAAATAGAGGTCTGCCATCTCGATCCCTTGGGTCAAGAGCTGGCCGAACACCCGTTCGAGCTGGGGCAGATCGAGACAGGCAGGAGCGAGCAAGCGGCTACGGGCAGTCTCCAGCAGCCGCGCTGGATCGGCGGCCTCGAGGATGGAAGCCTCCGCCAGGGGATCGTTCATGATGTCCTCATTGTATGCGATTCAGCACCCGCGTAGCGTACGATGGGCCAGAGCCGGCAGGCTCTGCCGCAGCCGAGCCTGGTAGCCCGGATCCACCAGGGCGTTCACCACTCCGGCGCCCCGGGAAAGCCGCCCGAGCACGGCGCCCCAGGCGTCCACGATCATGCTGTCCCCGTGGGTCTCCCGCCCGTTGGGGTGAACGCCCCCCTGGGCCGGCGCCACCACGTAGGCCAGGTTCTCGATGGCCCGGGCCCGCACCAGCACTTCCCAGTGGGCTCGCCCGGTGGTAGCGGTGAAGGCGGAAGGGACCAGTATGAGGTCCACCGTTCCCATGGCCCGGTAGAGCTCCGGAAAGCGCAGGTCGTAGCAAATGGACAAGCCCATGCGCCCGAAGGGAGTATCGACCGCCACCACCTCGGTCCCCGCCTGGATGGTGGCCGCCTCGTCGTAGCGCTCCTGACCGAGGTCGAGCCCGAACAGGTGAATCTTGTCGTAGCGGGCCACCATCTGCCCGGTCTCATCGTAGAGCAGCAAGCTGTTGTAGACCTTGTCGGGCCGGCCCGTTTTGAGGGGCACCGAGCCCCCGGCGATCCAGATCCCGAGCCGCCGGGCGAGGTTGCTCAGAAAAGCCTGGATCGGCCCGTCTCCAGGCGTCTCCCCTGCTTGCAGCCGATGCGTGTCTCGCAAGGGCATGAGGGCGAAGTTCTCGGGCAAAGCTACCAGCCGGGCGCCCCCTGCCGCTGCCTGTTCCACGAGCCGGGCGGCCTCGGCCAAATTCTCTTCCACTCGGGGCCCCGACACCATCTGCACCGCCGCCACGCGGAAGGGAGAGCGGGTCTGTCCCGCTTCGGCCCGCGTCATTCCTGCCCCCCGCGAGTTCTGACCTGCGGCGGGTCTACCAGCACCACCCGCATTGTGGGACAAGAATGGAATACGGACCAGCGGCTCATGGAGGTAGCAGGTTGCCTAGAGGTTTCGAAACTTTGGTCACCTGGGGCTCAGCCCAGGTTCCGGCCACGTGGTATTCATACGCCGCCATCTGATCGAAGGGATCCTTGAGGGCCTTTGAGAGGGCCAGCGTCGCCAGCCCCACCACCGGCCCCCCCACCACGCCGGTGGCGAGGGCAGCCGTCTCGGAGAGGGAGGGCATCACCTTGACCCGCAGGTTCTGGGTCTCCCGGCCGAGATCCACTTCGCCCTGCATTCTTATCCGGGCGGAAGGGCCGTCGATGGAAAGTTCTTCGGTGCGGGCGATTCCCTGGGCAAGACGCACCCGACCGCGGATTTTCTCGAAAGCAAATCCCTTGCTGAAGACGTCGGTGAAATCCAAGGCGACGCGTCGGGGCAATGCCTGCAGACTCAGGATGCCCAGAAGCTTTGCAACGCCCGGCTCCGCCTCCAGGAACTGGCCGTTGTCGAACGCCAGAGTGATCTCGCCCGCGAGGGTCGGGTAATCCATGGCATAGGGCACTCCGTCCCACTCCAGGGTGCCTTTGACGCTGCCCGCGCCGCCACGCACTCCCTCCCCCAGCTTCAGGCGCGCGGCGAAACGCCCCAGGTCCATTACTGCCAAGTCCACGGACAACCGGGTGCGCGGAGGGCCGCCTTGCCGCTGCCACTGCCCGGAAGCGGTAAGCACCCCGTCGGGGTGCGTCAAGGCGAGTTTGTGAATGCGCCACAGCCCCCCCTGGGGTGAGGCCAGCAGCTCCAAGCGGCCATGGGGGATCTGGTTAAGGGTGAAGCGCTCGGCCACGATGTCCAGAGCCGGGAGGTCCCGTTTGTCGAGGGACGGCTCCGCCTCGTCCCTGCCCAAGACTTCGTCCGCAGAGAGGGTGAGCCGGTCAAGGCGGGCTGTGAGCTTGCCGCTTCCGGCACCCTCCCAGGTCAGCTCCCCCGCGACCTCCCGGCCACCGAGGCGCAGCCGCACGACCCCCTGGCGCTGCTCTCCCCTCGCTTCCACCTCGTGGAACAGGCGGTGGAAAGCAAACAAGCGTTCGGCCCGAACATCGACGCCGATCAGGCCCGAACCGATCCCGGCCCGCTCTTTGGGCAGCCATTCGAGCCAGCGGTCCAGATCAAGACTGGGCGTCGAGCCGGTGATCCACAGTCCTTGCCGGTTCGCTTCCGCCGTCCCCGCCCCCAATACCAGGTGGCCCCGCTCAAGGGCAGGGGAAGAAGGCGCGCCCCGCAAGATGAGTTGGGCGGAAGCCCGCTCCCCTAGGGTAATGGTGACGGCGGAGAATCCGGAGCCGGCTGGCCGCCGAGTCACCCGCAAGGGTAGGCGCTCCTGGGCGGACTTTGCGAGGGGAGCGGGCAGGGCTAGGCCAAGTCCCTCCAGGGGCGATTCCAGCATCTCTTCGGTGACGTCCCGGCGGATCACCTGGGTGAAGCGCCATTCCGTAGAGCCGGAGAGAAGCTGAGCCCACCCCGGGGCTCCCCTGCTCCGCCAAGCCTCGGCTTCCAGGCGCCCGCGGGCGGTGAGGCGAACTTCGTCCCCTGCGGTGGTGGCGGACAGGTGCACAGGTCCCCCCAGGAAGCGGGCCTCGATGCCCTCGGCCGTCAGCTCCTGCTCAGTGAAGTGCAGCGTTCCCGTCACCTCCTCTAGGGGTGGGATTCCCGCTAAGAAAGCGATCCGGTTGGCTTGAAAGGTGTAGGCGCCTTGCACCGTGGCGTCCCGGCCAGGGTGCAGGGGCAGTTCCAGTCTCAGCGCGAGCCGCCCGTTGCCCGCCGCTTCCATTCCTCGAGTAAAACCCCCAATGCGGCTGCCCACCGGACTCTCGTCGATGAAGCGCAGGAAGGCGCTCGTGTCCCCACGGGCCTCCCCGGTCACCGTGAGCTGGGGCTGCGGTGCCCCCAAGTCCGGAATGACCGCCCGCACGCCGCTCACCCGGGCCCCCAAGAGGGTTCCGCGGCCCGAAGTGATCTCCATTGCGGCCCCCCGGAACGCCAAGTCTGCGTCGACTCCTTCGAGGAGGGGCCAACCCCGGGCGTAATGCAGCCGTATGCCGGACGCCTTGGCAGTGACCCGAAACTCCCCCTGGCCTTCTTCGATGAAGGGGAAATGCTCCAGCGCCCCCCTGAGGACAAGCTCTCCCTCGGAAGCCCGACCGGCGAGGAGGGCCTCCTGCAGCCAGGCGCGGGTCTCTTCGTTCACCACCCAAGGCAGATAGGCGTAGACCCGGCGGGCTTCGGCCCGATCGAGCCGGGCGGTAAGGTCGATGCGGCCCGGGCCCGAAGGCGCCGTCCAATACCGGCCGGTGGCGTTGCCCGCCAGGTCGGCGTTGGCAAAGGTCACCTGGCGCAAGCTAACCTCGGTGCTTTGCTCCCCTTTCTTGACCCATCCCCCCTGTATCACCAGTTGGTCAAAGGCAAGGGGCCGAGGGAAAACCCGGGGAAATTCGAGCACCGCTGCCTTGCCCGACAAGGCGAAGGAGCCTGCCCGATCGCTCCCCTCCACCGTGCCGCTCAGGCCCCGAAACCCGGGTGCGTGTCCGTAGGGGCTGAGCTCCAGGGCGTCGAACTTGGCCCGCACCCGGTAGTCCCTCGCGGCGGCCAGGTCTCCCCGCCAGGAGGCCTCTAACCCCGAGACCGTCCCCCGGGGAGCCAGCGCCGCAAGGCGCCCCTGCACTTCCACGGGCAAGGGCAGATGGCGGGCAAGGCTCGCCAGCACCCCCAGATCCAAGGTGCTCGCCTGGATCTCCCACCGGGCGTCCGCCCCTTCTCCGGTGCGTCGGAAGCGGAAATCGGTGGGGGCGAGGCGCAGGCCCTCCTGGGTCGAGAGGGTCAGGCCCCGGGTCGATATTTCATAGCCTCCCGCCTCCCGGTTCCAGCCGATGCGCCCCCCCAGGGTGGTCAAAGCAAGGGGCGGCAGCTCGGGGGACAGGGCCATGACCACGCCGGCCAACTTCACGTCGGCAGTCACCGCCACGGCACCGTCCCCGTTCAAGGCGACCCAGGCCCTAGCCGCGCCGCTGCCCCGGCGCAGGCCGTCGGGAAGAGGGAGCCAGGGCCGCCATGCGCTCACATCCATCCGCTCCAGGGCTAGGTACAGCTCTCCCCGCACGCTGTGCAAGTCATCGAAGAGGAGTCCCTTTTTCAGGTCGCCCCGCAGCTCGAGACGTCCGTCCCCAGCCGCCGGCGCCAAAGCGACCAGGGCGAAGCGGTGCCGGCCCCAGCCGTTTTCCAGCCGCAGCTCCAACTGGGTGAGGGCCAGGGGCGGGGCACCCCGCAATTCGTCCTCCCACACCACTGCGGCGCCTCGCACGAGGATCGACCGCTGGCGGAGCAACCAGCCGCCCAGGGTGTTGGAGGCCGCCTGCTCCGCCCGATGCAAAGGCAAGCCTGCGACCCACCAACCGCCCTGGGGGTCCCGTCGCACGCGGACCGCCGGTGCATCCACTACCAGCCGATAAAAACCCAGCTCCCCCCGCAGTAGGGAAGACCAGGCGAGGACCGCCTCGACCCGTCCTAGGGCAAGGCCGGGCCGTCCCGCGGGATCCAACACCCGCACCTCGCTCAACCTCACCTCGGGCCGCAAGCCCCGCCAGCCGGCCTCCAGCCGGCCCAGGGTCACCCGCAGCCCCAGGGCCTCTTCGGCGTAACGGACCGCGTGGCCGCGGAAGACATCGGCGTTGGGAAGCAGCCCGTAGCGCAAAGCGAGGAGGGAGACCCCGAGGCCGAGGCAGCCGGCCAGCAGGACGATGAGGACAGCGCGGGAGACATGGCGCAGGCCGCGCGACGTGGCCGACAGGAGACGGGAAAGCGGGCTCAAGGACCTCTTCCCAGGGCGCTTCGCTTAACCGGCGCCCCGGCGATTAGAATTGCGGGAAACCTTCCCCGAGCGCTGCGAAAACCGCAGCGGGCCGGAGACGGCGTTAGTTTAACCCACTTCTCCCCATGGGCGCCGAAAAGCCTTTTACCTCTAGCGAAGCCGCCGAGTTCCTTGAGCGCACACGGCGCCTGAGCCGCTACGCCGATCGCCTCCTGGCTGCCGATCCGGCCCTGGGCGAAGAGCTGGCCGCCTGTCTATGGGAACCCTACACGGCTCCGGCCATGCAAACGTTCCTGGACGAACGATCACCCGGCGACCCGGGCCAGCTCGCCTCGGCCCTCAGGCAATTGCGCCGGCGGGTGTTGTTGAGAGTGATGGCCCGAGACCTGGGCGGGCTTGCCCCCTTGGAGGAAGTCACAGGCACCATGACGGCCCTCGCCGATCTCGCCATCACCCGGGCACGGGACGCACACCATGCCTGGCTCGCGGAGCGCTTCGGGCATCCCATCGGCGGCGAGACCGGCGCGCGCCAGGATCTGCTGGTGGTGGGGATGGGCAAGCTGGGGGGTGGGGAGCTCAACGTCTCCTCCGACGTGGACCTGGTGTTCGTCTATCCCGAGGAGGGGGAAACCGAAGGGCCGAAGCGGATCAGCAACCACGAATTTTTCACCCGTCTAGGCCAGCGACTCACGGGCGCGCTCCACGACTACACCCCCGAAGGCTTCGTCTTCCGGGTGGATCTGCGCTTGCGCCCCTTCGGCGAGAGCGGCCCCGTGGTGGTCAGCTTCCCTAGCCTGGAACACTATCTGATCACCCAAGGGCGGGAGTGGGAGCGCTACGCTTGGATCAAGGCCCGGGTCATATGCGGCAGCCGGGGTCCGGAGCTGGAGCGGCTCGCCCGCCCCTTCGTATTCCGCAAGTACCTGGACTTCGGCGCCTACGCCTCCATGCGCAGCCTCCACGCCCAGATCCGGGAGGAGGTCAAGCGCCGGGAGCTCATGGACAACATCAAGCTGGGCCCCGGGGGCATCCGGGAGATCGAATTCATCGCCCAGGTGTTCCAGTTGATCCGGGGGGGTCAGGTGCCCCAATTGCGCGCCCGTCCCACCCTCGTCGTGCTGCGATACTTGGCAGAGCTAAATCTGCTGCCTGGTTCGGCGGTGGCGGAGCTCACCGAAGCCTATACGTTCCTGCGTCGCCTGGAGCACCGGCTGCAATACCTGGACGATCAACAGACCCAGTCCCTGCCGGAATCCGCGCTCGACCGGGCGTCGGTGGCCGAAGCCATGGGCTTTACAGACTGGACAGCCCTTGCCGAAGCCCTGGCCCAACACCGGACCGAGGTCACGCGCCACTTCGAGCAGGTCTTTGCCGGCCCTCAGCCGGCGCCCGCCCACAGCGCCCTGGAGGCCCTCTGGGAAGAACGCCTCTCCGCCGAGCAGGCGAGCGCCACCCTGGCCGAGCTGGGTTACCGGGACGCCCAGTCCATCTGCCAGCGGCTCGGCAAATTCCGGCGGGGGCCGCGCTACCAGAGCCTGTCCCGCGCGAGCCAGAAGGTCCTGGACGCCCTGGTGCCGGCCGTCCTCGTCGCGGCCGCCCGCCAAGCCCATCCCGACACCACCCTGGAAGGGCTCCTGGACCTGCTCGAGGCGGTAAGCCGCCGGGCCGCCTACCTCGCCCTGCTCAGCGAATACCCTCAAGCCCTGGAGCGGGTGGCTAAGGTGGCCAGCGCCAGCCGCTGGGCCTGCGAGTATCTCACCCGCCACCCCATCGTGCTGGACGAGCTGCTGGACACTCGGGAACTGTACAGCGCGCCCGACTGGGGCCAGGCGGCCCAGCAATTACGCCAGCTCCTGGACGATGCCGAGGGCGACACCGAGCGGCAAATGGACGTGCTGCGCCACTTTCACCACGCCATGGTGTTCCGGCTGCTCGCCAAGGACTTGGAGGGATTGCTCCCGGTGGAGATCTTGGCCGACCACCTGACGGCCCTGGCGGACCTGATCCTTTCCGAGGTGCTGCGCCTCGCCTGGGCCGGCCTTAAGGGCCGTCATCGGGAAGCGCCCCGCTTCGCCCTCATCGGTTACGGGAAGCTGGGCGGTAAGGAGCTGGGTTACGCCTCCGACCTCGACCTGATCTTCCTCTACCAGGACCCGGACCCGGCCGCGCCTGAGGTCTACGCCAGACTCGCCCAGCGCATCAATACCTGGCTCACGAGCTATACCCCCGCTGGCGTGCTCTACGACACCGACCTGCGGCTGCGGCCCGATGGGGCGAGCGGCCTCCTGGTATCACCGCTGGAAGCCTTCGCCGCCTATCAGCGGGAGAAGGCCTGGGTGTGGGAGCACCAGGCGCTGACCCGGGCCCGCTTCGTCACCGGGGACCCTGCCGTGGGGGAAGGTTTCGAGGCGATTCGCAAGGAGGTGCTGTGCCAGCGGCGAGACCTTGCCGCCCTCAAGCGGGAGATCATCGCCATGCGGCGGAAAATGCTCGAGGCTCACCCCAATAAGAGCGGGCTGTTCGACCTGAAGCATGACCGGGGCGGAATCATCGACGTGGAGTTCACGGTCCAGTACCTGGTGCTCGGGTATTCCCATGACCACCCGGAGCTCACCGCCAACATCGGCAATCTGGCGCTCCTCAGGCTCGCCGCCGCCCTCTCCCTCATTCCAGAGGGACTGGCCGAGCGGGTGCGGGAGGGCTACCGGGACTTCCGCCGCCGCCAACACCACCTCCGTCTGAACGGAGCCCGCTACGCCCGCGTCCCCCTCGAAGAGGTGGCCGAGGCGGTGGCCGCGGTGGGCGAGCTGTGGCGCACCGTGTTCGGAGAGGATTGATCCGGAGCTGTCCTGCGACACCGGGATTTCACGGGCCACTCATGGCCGCCACGACGCGGGTGAAGGGGCTGCGCCTGCCCGCCGCCTCGCGCCCGAGGAGCCGGTAGACGGCCATCTTCCCCTTGCCCTTGACCGGGATCTCCACTGGACCCTCGAAGGCGTACTCCCCCCGGAGCCGCAGGTAAGTGGCGGCGTCCACCTGGATGCAGCCGGGGGGCGCTTCCGCCGTAAGCCGGCTCGCAGTGTTCACCGTATCCCCCCATAGGTCGTAGACGATACGCCGCGTGCCGATCACGCCCGCCATAGCCGGTCCCGAAGCGATGCCCACGTGTATGTTGAGCCCGTGGGCGCGAAGCTGCGAGTGGGCGCTGATCAGGGCACGCATCGCGAGCGCCACATCGGCCATGGCCCGATGGCAAGGGGGATTCCCCGGCGCGAGCCCGCCCGCCACCATGTAGGCGTCCCCCACGGTTTTGATCTTGTCCAGCCCGTGGCGCTGCACCAGGGCGTCGAACATGGAAAAGACCTTGTCAAGCAGCGCCACCAGGCGCTCGGCAGGCAGCTCCTGGGTGAGCCGGGTGAAATTGACCAGGTCTGCGAACATGACGGCCACATCGCTATGGCCGTCGGCGATGACGCTTTCGCCCGCCAGCAACCGCTGGGCGATGGGCGCCGGCAGGATGTTGTGGAGCAGCCGCTCGCTCTTGCGCTGTTCTTCTTCCAGCAGCCGGTGCTGCTCGGCGAGGCGCGCTTTGATGCGGGCGTTGGCGGCGACGAAATAGGCGAGCAGCGCATACACCATGCCCGAGACGCCGGCGAAGTTCAGGGCGAAGAACACCGCGATCGCCTTCATCGGCAGGTTCCCCTGCTCGGGCGTAGCGAGGTAGTAGTCGAAGAAGCCGGACAGGGCCGTCATGGCGCCGAAAGCGACGAACCAGGGAATCGACTCCCGCGGGCCCTGCACCACCAGAGCGCCCACCGGCGCCAGCAGCGCCCACAGCATCACCCCCGAGGAGGTGACGAAGCTGCCGATGCTCCATTGCATCAGAAAAGGAAAGAACAGAAACAGGCTGAGCTGGACCAGGCGGAAGACGGCGAAGTTGCCGCTGATTAAAAAATACGTGAGGGAGCCGACCAGGGCGAGCTGGTAGGAAAGGGGCACGGTAGTGGAGAAGGCCACTCCCATGGCCCAGTAAATGGCAAGCCAGGCCATGACGCCGAAGCTCATGAGTCCAGCGGCAAAGACCAGCAGCTGGCGCTTGAGGCTTTCCTCTTCCAGCAACGGCACGCCCCCCGCCGTCCTGAGCGCGACCAGCATCGATGGAAACCTGCCCCCCATTCCCTGAACTCTCCTTGCACCCGGTGCCGGCTGGGCTTATCCGCCGAGGAGCAGAAGCAAGCTGCGGGCCAGGGCCGGGCCGCCAAGGCGGCCCGCCGCAGATACCGCAGATATTCCTTGGCATGACTTGGGCTTTGCACGCGCGAGCCCAGCCTTTCCGGGCGGCCGCGCCGCCTTGGGCGTCGGATTTTTGCAGTAAAATGTCGGCCTTTCGACGCGCTGGAGCCGCCTCATTGGAGCCGCCCTTATGTCATTAGCCGACCGCGACGGTTTCATCTGGTACGACGGCGAGCTGGTGCCGTGGCGCCAGGCCACCACCCACGTGTGCACCCACACCCTGCACTACGGCCTGGGGGTGTTCGAGGGCCTAAGGGCCTACAAGACCGCGCGGGGAACGGCCATCTTCCGCCTCGAGGAGCACACGGAGCGCCTGTACCGCTCGGCCCATATCTTCGGCATGAAGATCCCCTACGACCGGGAGACCCTGCTGGAGGCGCAAAAAGAGGTGGTGCGCGCGAACAAGCTGGAATCCTGCTACGTGCGGCCCATCGCCTTCTACGGCGCCGAGGCGCTCGGCATCTCCGCCAAGACCATCTCGGTGCACGTGGCCATCGCCGCCTGGCCCTGGGGGGCCTACCTGGGGGCGGAGGGGCTGGAGAAAGGCATCCGGGTCAAGACCTCCTCCTTCAGCCGGCACCACGTGAACGTCACCATGTGCAAGGCCAAGGCGGTGGGGAGCTATTCCAACTCCATCCTGGCCAACCAGGAGGCCACCAACGACGGCTACGACGAGGCGCTGCTCCTGGACGTGGAGGGTTACGTGGCCGAAGGCTCGGGGGAGAACGTCTTCATCGTGCGCAACGGCGTGCTCTACACCCCGGACCTCACCTCCGCCCTGGAGGGCATCACCCGGGACACGGTGATCCAGCTCGCCCGGGAGGCGGGCCTCACCGTGGTGGAGAAGCGCATCACCCGGGACGAGGTCTACATTGCGGACGAAGCGTTTTTCACCGGCACCGCCGCGGAAGTGACCCCCATCCGGGAGCTGGACAACCGGGTGATCGGCAGCGGCAGCCGCGGCCCGGTGACCGCCCGGCTGCAATCGATGTTTTTCGACGTGGTGAACGGCCGGTCGGAGAAGCATCTCGGCTGGCTGAGCTTCGTCTGAGGCCGCCCATGGAAGAGAACAAGACGGAAAACCGGCAGCGGGTGGTGGAGGTGACCGCCGCCGATCTGCCGCTGCACTGCCCGATGCCATCCCAGAAGCTATGGAACGCCCATCCCCGGGTATTCCTGCCGATCGAGAAGACGGGCTCGTCCCTGTGCCCCTACTGCGGCACCTTGTACAAACTGAAAGGCGGGGCGCCCTCGGGCCGCCACTGACGCCCGGCAACCGCCGCCTTGACCGCGGGAACGCCGGGGTGGGGGGATCGAGCCGGCCTCTTCCCTTCTCCGGGACGCCGCGACGCGGGCTTCGCTCCATGGACAAGATTCTGGTGGTGGCCCCTTCCTGGGTCGGCGACTGCGTGATGGCCCAGCCGCTCCTCGCGCGGCTCAAGGCCCGCCCCCGGCCGCCCCGCATCGACGTGCTGGCCCCGGCCTGGTCGGCCGCCTTGTTCAAGCGCATGGCGGAGGTGGACGCGGTGATCGAGAACCCCTTTCCCCACGGCAGCCTGCGGCTGGCCGACCGGTTCCGCCTGGGCCGGCGGCTGGGTGCCGCCCGCTACGATCAGGCGATCGTGCTGCCCAACTCCCTCAAGTCGGCCCTGGCGCCCTTTTTCGCCCGCATCCCGGTGCGCACCGGCTACGTGGGGGAGGCCCGCTACGGGCTCTTGAACGACGCGCGCCGGCTCGACAAGACCGAGCATCGGCTGCTGGCGGAGCGCTACGCGGCCCTCGCCGAGCCCCGGGGAGCGCCCCTTCCCCGCCCCCTCCCCCACCCCCGCCTGGCGGCGGACCCGGCGGCCCGCCAAGCCACCCTCGCCCGACTCGGCCTTGGGGGCAACGCTCCCGCGGCCGTCTTGTGCCCCGGCGCCGAATACGGACCGGCGAAGCGTTGGCCGGCCAACCACTTCGCCGCCCTGGCCCGGGCCCTCGCTCGACAAGGCCACGACGTATGGCTCGTGGGCTCGGCCAAGGACCGGGAGATCGCCCAGGAAATCGCCGCCGCGGCCCAGGAGGACTCCCCCGGGCCTGTGTTCAATCTGTGCGGCAAAACTTCCCTGGAGGAAGCGATCGACCTCCTTTCTGCGGCGAGCCTGGTGGTAAGCAACGACTCCGGCCTGATGCATATCGCCGCCGCCCTGGACCGGCCCCTGGTGGCCTTGTTCGGCTCATCGAGCCCGGACTACACCCCGCCCCTTTCTTCCCGCGCCCGCATCCTGCGCCTCGGCCTGCCCTGCAGCCCGTGCTTCGAGCGGGTGTGCCCCTTGGGCCACTTCCGCTGCATGGTGGACCTGACTCCGGAACGGGTATTGGAGGAGATCTCCCGCATCGCCCCAGGAGTCAAGCCGTGAGCCGGCGCTTCGCCAGCCCCGACGAGGCGGAAAACGCTTTCTATGAAGCTTTCCAGCGGGCCGACCTGGAGGCAATGATGGAGGTCTGGGCCGAAGACGAGGAGGTGGCGTGCATTCATCCGGGGGGCGAGCGGCTCGAGGGGCTGGAAGAAGTGCGAGAGAGCTGGCGGCGGCTGTTCTCTCAAGGACCGTCCCTACGTTTCCGTATCACCCACCGCCAGGTGTGGCGCAGCGCCCTGATAGCGGTGCACACGGTCCACGAGAACATCCAGCTCCTGGGAGAGCGTTCCGGCCGGGTGATCGCCACCAACGTGTACACCCTGACCGCTGGGGGCTGGCGGCTCGTCCTGCATCACGCCTCTCCCGGCTTGCAAGAGGCGCCGCCCGAGGATGAACCCGGCGCCATCACCCTTCACTAAGCGGTTTTCGGCCCAGCACCAACCGTGAACCGATCCCCCGTGCCGCCCATCGCCTATCGGCCGCCCCGCTGGCTCCCCGGGGGCCATCTCCAGACCCTCTACGCCGCGCTCTTGTGCCCTCGCCCGACGGTGCGGCTGCGGCGCACCCGTTGGGAGACCCCCGACGGGGACTTCGTGGACCTGGATTGGCTCGACGCGCCCGGCACCGGGCCTCTGATCGTGCTGTTCCACGGACTCGAAGGCTGTTCCCGCAGCCACTATGCCCAAGCCCTCCTCTTTGAGGCGCAGCGTTGGGGCTGGCGGGGGGTGGTCGCCCACTTCCGTGGTTGTAGCGGCGAGCTCAACCGACGCCCGCGCGCTTACCACTCGGGGGACACGGAGCATGTGGATTGGGTGCTCCGGCGCCTGAAAAACCAAGAACCGGGGGCACCGCTTTTCGCCGTGGGAGTGTCCCTGGGGGGCAATGCCCTTCTCAAGTGGCTGGGGGAGCGGGGCTCGGGCGCCCGTTGGGTGGTGCGAGCCGCAGCCGCCGCTTCGGTTCCCTTCGATCTGGCCGCGGCCGGCCGGCGTCTGGAAGAGGGGTTCAACCGGATCTACACCTGGCACTTCCTGAGATCCCTCAAGCGCAAGAGCCTGCAAAAGCTCGAGCGCTTCCCTGGGCTGTACTGCGCCGAGCGGGTGCGCCGGGCGCGCACACTGCACGATTTCGACGAGGCGGTCACGGCGCCGCTCCACGGCTTTCGGGACGCGGACGACTACTGGTCCCGGGCGAGCAGCAAGCCCCATCTTGCCCAGATCGCGGTGCCGACCCTCGTCGTCCACGCCCGGGACGACCCGTTTCTTCCCGAACAGACCGTGCCCCGGCCCCGGGAAGTGGCCCCAGCCGTGACCCTGGAGGTGCTCGCGACCGGGGGACACGCGGGATTCGTCTCCGGCCCGTTCCCCGGCCACCTGCTGTGGCTCCCCCGGCGGCTGCTCGGGTTCTTCGCCGGGCATGCCCCCGTCGAGCCGGCGGGGCGAGTTGGAGTAACATCCCGGGAGGATGCGCCGTCCTCCTGAGCCGCAACCGCTCCCCTCGGGCGAAGACGGCGCGCAGTCCAAAGGAACGAAGGAAGGAATCGCCGTGACGGACTACCCCAAGGAAATCTTCAAGGCCTACGACGTGCGCGGTATCGTGGGGAAAAGCCTGACCCCCGCCATCGTGGAGGGCATCGGCCAGGCGATCGGCTCGGAAGCCCAGGCCCGCGGCCAGAAGGCGGTTGCCATCGGCCGGGACGGGCGGCTCTCTGGTCCCGAGCTCTCCCGCGCCCTCGCCCAGGGGCTCGCGAAGAGCGGTGTGGACGTGATCGACGTGGGCCAAGTGGCGACCCCGGTGCTCTATTTTGCCACCTACGAGCTCGGAACCCATTCGGGTGTCATGATCACGGGCAGTCACAATCCCCCGGATTACAACGGGCTCAAGATCGTGCTGGGGGGAGAAACCCTGGCCGGAGAAGCGATCCAGGCGTTGCGGCTGCGGCTCGAGCGGGGAGAGCTCGCGAGGGGCGAAGGAAGGTACCGCACCCACGACATCCGGGAAGCCTATTTCGATCGCATCACCCGCGACGTGAAGCTCACGCGCCGGATGAAGGTCGCCGTGGATTGCGGCAACGGGGTGGCCGGAGCCTTCGCCCCCGAGCTCTACCGGCGGCTCGGCTGCGAAGTGATCGAGCTCTTCTGCGAGGTGGACGGTACCTTTCCCAACCACCATCCCGACCCTTCCGTGCCGGCCAACCTGGAGGACTTGAAGCGTACCCTGGCGGCCAGCGACGCCGAGCTGGGGCTCGCCTTCGACGGGGACGGGGACCGACTGGGGGTGGTCACCAAGGACGGCCGCATCGTCTATCCCGACCGCCTGTTGATGCTATTCGCCGCCGACGTGCTGTCCCGCAATCCCGGCGCCCAGGTGATCTTCGATGTGAAATCCACCCGCAACCTGGCGCCCTGGATCGAGCGCCATAGAGGACGCCCGGTCCTGTGCCGGACCGGCCACTCCTTCATCAAGGCCAAGCTGCGGGAGACCGGGGCCTTGCTCGCGGGCGAGATGAGCGGCCATTTCTTCTTCAAGGAGCGCTGGTATGGGTTCGACGACGGGCTCTACGCCGGCGCCCGGCTCCTGGAATACTTGTCCAAGCAGCAGGACGTGACGGGAACGCTGCACGCCATCCCCGACGCCGTCTCCACCCCGGAGCTGCAGCTCAAGCTCCAGGAGGGGGAGAACTACGCTTTGATCGAAAAGCTGCAAAAGACCGCCCGCTTCCCCGGGGCGGAGCGGGTCATCACCTTGGACGGGCTGCGGGTCGAATACCAGGACGGCTTCGGGCTCGCCCGCGCGTCTAACACCACGCCCGTGGTGGTGCTGCGCTTCGAAGCGGAAAACGAGACCGCCCTCAAGCGCATCCAGGAGGAGTTCCGCCGGGTGATCCTGGAAGCCAAGCCCGACGCCCAGCTGCCTTTCTGAAGACCCTTCAGCCCGCCCAACCGGGGAACAGGGCTTTCAGCCCCACCGCCATGGTTTCCACGGCGATGGCGGTCAGCAACAGCCCCAGCAGCCGCGTGGCCACGTTAAGGCCGGTGGTTCCCAAGCGCTGGCCGATGGGGGCGGCAAGCTGGAGCACAGTCCAGAGCAAGGCGCACACCGCCAGGATGCAGCCGAGGATGGCCAGCGTATGGGCGAAGCCTCCCTGCTCCACTGCGATGATGACCGTGCTGATCGCCCCCGGTCCCGCCAGCAAGGGGATGGCCAGGGGCACGACGCCGCCGGTGGCGTGGGCGTCGAATTCCAGAGCCTCCTTCTGGGACTGACGGATGCCGCCAGGCTCGGCGTTGAGCATGGCAAGGGCCATCAACAGTAACACTAGGCCGCCGCCCACTCGGAAGGATGCAAGGCTTCCTCCCAAGAACTCAAGTACCGCTTCCCCGGCCAGGGCGAAACCGGTGAGCACCGCCGCGACGGTGAGGGTAACCACCCGGGCAAGGCGCTGGCGCTCTGGCGGCTTCCAGCCCGCGGTGAACGCAAGAAAGAAGGGGACGATAAAAAAGGGATCCAGGACCGCGGTAAGGGTGACCAGGAACCGGGTGTAGTCGGTCCAGGCGGCCAAACCCTCCATGGCGCGCCGAGCCTAGCCCTTGTAGAGGATCATCTCGGTGCAGCGGAACAGGGCGAGCTTGCGCCCGCTCGCCTCATCGGTGACCACCGCGTCCCACACTTGGGTGCTCCTGCCCAGATGCTGGGCCTCGGCCACCGAGCGGATGCCTCCTTCCCGCACCGTGGCGAGGAGGTTGGCCTTGAGCTCGATGGTGGTAAAACCGCTCGCCCCCTCCGGCAGGTGGGCCAGGGTCGCGTAGCCGCAGGAGGTGTCCGCCAGGGCGATCACGGTGGCCGCGTGGAGAAAGCCGTTGGTGGCCATGAGCTCGGGGCGCACCGAGAGCCGCGCTTCCAACCGGCCCTCTTCCACCTGAAGCACTTCCATGCCCACCAGCCCCGGCAGATAGCCGGGGCTACGCCGGTTGAGCGCCTCCACGGTCACCTCCGGGCGCCGGAACTTCCTGCTCTTCGCTGCCACGTCCGTCATTCGTCCTTTATCCTCCCGCCCCCAGCCGAACAGCCCGGACCGCCTCCATCAAAGCCGCTCCTGCACCCACGAAGTCACCGCTTTCAACGCCCCGGGCAACTTCGCCGGGTCGTTGCCCCCCGCTTGCGCCAGGGAGGGCCATCGGCCGCGCCACGGATGCGCGATAGCGCCACAGCGGGCGCGGCCGAACAGGCCGGACCCCTCTTTCATAGCCGCTCCTGCACCCATGGCATGACCGCTTTCAACGCCCCAGGCAACTTCGCCGGGTCGTTGCCTCCCGCTTGGGCGAGGTCCGGCCTGCCCCCCCCTTTCCCGCCCACCTGGCTCGCCACGTAGTTCACCAGCTCGCCAGCCTTCACCTTGCCGGTCAAGTCCGGAGTGACGCCGGCGATCAAGGTCACTTTCTGGCCCTCCACCGAGCCCAGCACCACGATGGCGCTCTTCAGTTTCTCCTTGAGCCTGTCCACCGCCTCCCGCAGCGCTGGTGCGCCAGCGCCATCGATGGTGGCCGCCAACACCTTGACGCCCTTCACGTCCGTGGCTTGGGCGGCCAGGTCGTCGCTCTGGGAGGCGGCGAGCCGGGCCTTGAAACGGCTCAATTCCTTCTCCAACTGCTTCACGTTCTCCACGATCTGGGCGATCTTCTGGGGCACGTCCTGGGGGGCGGTTTTAAGCAGGCCGGCAATGGTTTCCAGTTGCGCCTGCTGCTTCTGTACGTACTCCAGGGCGGCGTCCGCGGTCACCGCCTCGATGCGGCGGATGCCGGCGGCGACTCCGGTCTCGGAGACGATCTTGAACAGCCCGATGTCGCCGGTGCGCTTCACGTGGGTGCCGCCGCACAGCTCGGTGGAAAAGTCCCCCATGCCGATCACCCGCACCTCGTCCCCGTACTTGTCGCCGAAGAAGGCCAGCGCCCCGGCCTTCATGGCCTCGTCGAACTTCATGATCCGGGCCGATACCTCGAGGTTGCGCCGGATCTGCTCATTCACCAGTTGCTCCACCTGGCGGATCTGCTCTGGGGTCAGGGGCGCAGGATGGGAGAAGTCGAAGCGCGTCTTGTAGGGGTCCACCAGGGAGCCCTTCTGCTGCACGTGGGGTCCCAGTACCTGGCGCAGAGCCGCATGGAGCAGGTGGGTGGCCGAGTGGTTCCACATGGCGTGGTAGCGCGCCCAAGCGTCCACCGTCGCCGTCACCTTGTCCCCGACCCGGAGCCGGCCGGTTTTCATCGTCCCCTTGTGGCCGAAGACTTCCGCCTGGATCTTCTGGGTATCGTCCACGATGAAGGTCCCATTCTCCCCCGAGAGCTCTCCCCGGTCCCCCACCTGGCCGCCGGACTCGGCGTAGAAGGGGGTGCGATCCAGCACCACCACGGCGCAGTCCCCCGACTGAATCTCTTCGGTCTGGGTACCCTCCTTGTACAGGGCCACCACCGTCGCCTCCAGCGTCAGGGTGTCGTAGCCGTGGAATTCGGTGGGCCGGCCAGCATAGTCCACGCTCGCCCCCATCTGGAAGCGGGAAGCGGCCCGGGCCCGCTCCCGCTGGCGCTGCATGGCCGCTTCGAACCCGGCGTAGTCCACCCGCACGTTGCGCTCCCGCGCGATGTCCGCGGTGAGATCCACAGGAAAGCCGTAGGTGTCGTAGAGCTGGAAGACGGTTTCCCCGTCCAGCAGGTTGTCTTCGCTGCGGGCGAGGGCCTGCTCCAGTACCCGCATGCCGTTTTCCAGCGTCTCGGCGAAACGCTCCTCCTCTTGCTTGAGGATGGCCGCGACCCGCTCCTTGGCTGCCGGCAGCTCCGGGTAGGCTTCGCCCATCACCCGCGCCAGATCGTCCACCAGACGATGGAAGAAGGGCCGCCTCTGTCCTAGCTTGTAGCCATGGCGGATCGCCCGGCGGATGATCCGGCGCAGCACGTAGCCCCGGCCTTCGTTTCCCGGTATCACGCCATCCACAATCAGGAAAGCGCAAGCGCGGATGTGGTCGGCAATGACCTTGAGGGAATTGCTCCCGAGATCCGATGTGCCCGTCTCCCGCGCCGCCGCCCGGATCAAATCCCGGAACAAGTCGATTTCGTAGTTGGAATGCACGCCCTGGAGCACTGCGGCGATGCGCTCGAGCCCCATGCCCGTGTCCACGCTGGGCTTGGGCAGGGGGTGCAGCTCGCCCTTTTCATCCCGGTTGAACTGCATGAACACCAGGTTCCAGATCTCGATGTAGCGGTCGCCGTCGGCGTCGGGGCTGCCCGGCGGGCCGCCGGGCAGCTCCGGTCCGTGGTCGTAAAAGATTTCCGAACACGGCCCGCAGGGGCCCGTATCCCCCATGGCCCAGAAGTTGTCGCTCTGGTACTTCTGCCCGCCAGGCTTGTCGCCGATGCGAGTGACCCGATCGGTCGGGACGCCGATTTCTTTGACCCACACGTCATAGGCCTCGTCGTCGTCCTGGTAGACAGTGATCCAGGTGCGCTCCGGCGGGATATTGAAGTGATTGATGAGCAGATCCCAGGCGTAATGGATGGCTTCCCGCTTGAAGTAGTCGCCAAAGCTGAAGTTGCCCAGCATCTCGAAGAAAGTGTGGTGCCGCGCGGTGTAGCCCACGTTCTCCAGGTCGTTGTGCTTGCCGCCGGCGCGCACGCAGCGCTGGGCGGTGGCGGCGCGCACGTAGGGGCGCTTCTCCTTGCCGAGGAACACGTCCTTGAACTGGACCATGCCCGAGTTGGTAAAGAGCAGAGTGGGATCGTTCCCGGGCACGAGGGAGCTCGAAGGCACGATGGTGTGGCCTTTGGATGCGAAGTACTGCAAGTACCTGCTTCGGATTTCGCTGCTTTTCATCTCGATATCGGGTTTATGTGCTCTTCAGTCGTCCTCGGGCGAGCCTTTCAGGACTTTGCCGATCGCCTCCAGGCTGAACCCCCTGGACTGGAGGAACCGGGCCTGCCGCGCCCGCTCCACCGGGGTGCGTGGGATGCGTCCGAACTTTTTCTCCCACACCGCCCGGCAGCTCGCCTCATCCAGCCGTCGCGCCTCCCTCAAGGCCGCCTCGGCCAACGCCCCCGGGACGCCTTTCTCCTTGAGTTCCTGGGCGATGCGCAGGCTGCCATAACGGCCGCTGCGGGAAGCGAGGAGCTGTTCCACGTAGCGCCGCTCCGAGAGCGAGCCCTCTTCCTCCAGGCGATCCAGCAACGCTTCCAGGTCGTCCTCTCCCGCGTAGGGGGCAAGCTTGCGCTTGAGCTCCGCCCGGGTATGCTCCCGGCGGGCGAGGAGCCTCAAGGCCCGGTCCCGCAGCGTGGCCGCCACGGTCCCTCGTCCCCATGGGCCGCCCGCTTCAGGCCGTGGCCGCCTCCGCCTCGGGCGCTTTCACTCCAGCCGCCTCCCGGATCTTCAGTTCGATCTCCCGGGCAATCTCGGGATGCTCCTTCAGATACTCCCGGCAGTTGTCCTTGCCCTGGCCGATTTTTTCCCCCTTGTAGGCGTACCAGGCACCAGACTTCTCCAGCACCCGATAGTTCACCCCCAAGTCCACGATCTCCCCTTCCCGGGAGATGCCTTCGCCGTAGAGGATGTCGAAGTCCGCCTGACGGAAAGGGGGCGCTATTTTATTTTTGACCACTTTGGCCCGGGTCTCGTTGCCGATCACCTCGTCGCCCCGCTTGATGGAGCCGGTGCGCCGGATGTCGATCCGTACCGAGGCATAGAACTTGAGCGCATTGCCACCGGTGGTGGTTTCCGGGTTGCCGAACATGACCCCGATCTTCATCCGGATCTGGTTGATGAAGACCACCAGCGTGTTGGAGCGCTTGATATTGGCGGTGAGCTTGCGCAGTGCCTGGGACATGAGTCGCGCTTGGAGGCCCATCTGGGGCTCGCCCATCTCCCCTTCCAGCTCCGCCCGGGGTGTGAGGGCCGCCACCGAGTCCACCACCACCACGTCTACGCTGCCCGAGCGCACCAGCATGTCGGCGATCTCGAGGGCCTGCTCGCCGGAATCCGGTTGCGAAATGAGGAGATTGCCCACGTCTACGCCCAGCTTGCCGGCATAGACGGGATCAAGGGCATGCTCGGCGTCGATGAAGGCGGCGACGCCCCCCTGCTTCTGGGCTTCCGCAATCACCTGGAGCGCCAGGGTTGTCTTGCCCGACGATTCCGGACCGTAGATCTCCACGATCCGGCCCCGCGGCAGCCCGCCCACCCCGAGCGCGATGTCCAATCCGAGGGAACCCGTGGACACCACCTGGATGTCTCGGGCCACTTCGGCCTCCCCCATGCGCATGATGGAGCCTTTGCCGAACTGTTTTTCGATTTGCGACAGCGCTGCCGCCAACGCCTTGCTCTTGTGGTCGTCCATGGATGCCCGTCCCTCGCGAACCGGATGATGAGAAAGAAAAATTATGGCATAAGCGCCCCCAGTCGTCAGGTGAAGGCACGACACGCCTCCCACCGTCCCGGGGGGCAGCGTCGACAATTCCCCGGGGCTAGCGCATCCAGCCCCAGGCTGCTAACCCGAGGGCCGCAGCCGCCCCGATCCACAAACCCACGATGACCACGGCGGCGGCGCGTGAAACCGGCTTCGCCGCAGCGAAAGTGCTCTCGGCCCGGGCCCGGCATTCCTCCAGCACTTCCGAAGGCACGATCCGTAGCGCCAGGAGAATGCCGAGCGGCACCAGGATCACATCGTCCAGATAGCCCAGGACCGGCACGAAATCGGGAATGAGGTCGATGGGGCTCAAGGCGTACGCCACGATACAGCCCACGAAAAGCTTGGCGTACCACGGGGTGCGGGGGTGGCGGGCGCAGAGATAGAGGGCATACACCTCCCGCTTGAGCGCCCGGGCGCGGGCACGCCACCCCGCTCCCGTCTTAGATCCATCGTCCATGCCCTGTACCCTTTGAGCCCATGGCCCCTTTCACTCGATGCCTCGGATGAGCCGCACCACCCCTTCCAGGGCCGCCTGTACCGCCTGCCGGCGCACTGCCTCCCGATCGCCGAGGAAGTGGCGGGTCTCGGCCCGGATGGGCCCGTCCCGCACCGCCCAGGCGATGCACACCGTGCCCACCGGCTTCTCCTGCGTGCCGCCGGTGGGGCCGGCGATGCCGCTCACCGCCACCGCCACCTGGGCACGGCTGCGTTGGAGGGCCCCTTGGGCCATCTCCTGCACTGCTTCCTCCGAGACCGCGCCGTGGGCCGCCAGCGTACTTGCGCCCACGCCGAGCACTTCCTCTTTGGCTGCGTTCGAATAAACGACAAAGCCCCGATCGAACCAGGCCGAAGCGCCCGGTATAGCGGTGACCGCCTGGGCGATCCCGCCCCCGGTGCAAGACTCGGCGGTGGCCAGCATCCAGCCTGCTCCCTGGAGGGCTCGGCCCGCCTCCTCTGCCAGTCGCAGGAGCTTCTCCTCCACGCCGCCTACCCCGTGAGGGCCCGCCAGGCCGCCAAGACGAGGAGCGTGTAGAACGCCGCCATCAGGTCGTCCAGCATGACCCCGATACCGTTCTGGAACCGCCGCTCCAGGCGGCGAATGGGGGGAGGTTTCACTACGTCGAAGAGGCGAAAGAGGACAAAGGCGGCCACCTGCCAGAGAAGAGCTCGCGGCGTAAAAGAGAGCACCAGCAAAAACGCCGTCATCTCGTCCCACACCATCCCGCCGTGGTCATGGGTCCCCAAAGCCCGGCCCGCCCGTTGGCATGCCCATACACCCACAAGGAACATGAGCGCGACGAGGACCAGCATGCCGGTGTCCCCCGTCCTCGGCGCGAGCCACTGGTGGGCCGGCAGCATGGCCAAGCTGGCCCAGGTACCCGGGGCCGCGGGCAACTTGCCCAGGCCGAAGCCGAAGGCGATGAGCTGCGCGGGATCTCCCCCTAGCTCGCGCCAAGAAGGCGTCCTCACCGACTCAGTGGAAGTGGTCAAACCCCAGCCTTTCAAGGGTGATCGGCGCGCCGTCCTCCCCCCGGAGGAGGAGATGGCGCTCTGCCGTGACGCGCCCGATGGGGGTAAGGGGCAATCCCAGCTCCCGCCCCAGGTCCTCGATCAGCCGGCGCACTCCCGGCGGAGCGGTGAATAGCAGCTCGTAGTCGTCGCCGCCCGCCAGCATGCATTGGGCGGCAAGCTGGCGGTCAGGAAGGCGCGCCATCACCGCCGAGCGGGGCAGACGGGAGAATTCCACGATCGCCCCTACTTCCGAGCGCTCCAGGATGTGTCCCAGATCCTGGGCAAGTCCGTCCGAGACGTCGATGGCGGCGTGGGCGATGCCGCGCAGGGCGAGGCCCAGGGCCACCCGGGGAGTCGGGGCATCCAGGCGGGCGAGACAGAAGGCAGCGTCCTGGGGATCGAGGGCGACGCGTCGTCGCAGATGGGAGAGCGCCAGGGCCGCATCGCCCACGGTCCCCGATACCCAGAGGTCGTCGCCCGCCTTGGCTCCATCCCGCCGCAGGGCTTCCCCGTCCGGCACCTCGCCCAGCACGGTAACGCATATGGCGAGGGGACCGCGGGTAGTGTCGCCCCCCACCAGGTCCACGCGGAATTGGGCCGCCAGATCCATGAAGCCCCGGGCGAAGGCGCCTACCCATTCCTCGTCCGGCTCGGGCAGGGCCAGGGCGAGCAGCGCCCAACGGGGTTGAGCCCCCATGGCCGCCAGATCCGAGAGGTTCACTGCAAGGGCTTTGCGGCCCAGCTTCTCCGGATCGGCGTCGAGAAAAAAATGCCGTCCAGCCACCAGCATGTCGGTGGACACCACCAATTCTTGACCGGGGCTCGGTTTCAGGAGGGCCGCATCGTCCCCCACGCCCAACACGGCGCCGGGAGCGGGATGGGTAAAGAAGCGACGGATCAGATCGAATTCGGACACCATGGGGCAGAACGCGTCTTAGAGCTTAGAGAAGTGGATTCGGCCCCGCGGGCACCTTCGGCGAGAACGAATTTGCATTATTTTACGTGGCCCAGCGCCCGCACAGGAGCCGATTTGCTTCTATCCTTGGAGGAGGAAATGCGCCGATGGACGGCTCGTCGGGTTCTCTCCGATACTCCGTTGGCGGAGGGCATCCGACGGGGGAGTCCCTGGCGGGGCCGTGGGGTGCCTTTTCGGGTGGCTTTCCGCCCGCCGTCGGGAGAAATCGCCATGAAAAAAACCGGCGTGGGAAAGATCCCGTTGATCGTTCTTGCCGTGTTCGCCGTTGGATTGAGTGCTGGGGCTTGGGCCGACGGTCTGCACTGGCCGGGCGAGCCTTCGCCCTGGAGGTCATTCCTCGCGGATCCCTTCTTGCCAAGCGGGCCTTCCGGGTTCGGGGATCGGGGGCCCAATTCACCCGCAGCAGCCGGGCTCGGTATCGGATCGGCAGGCTCCCCCGGGCTGGGGCTCCGTCTCGGGTGGGTCCCCGTCCGTAGCCTGGGGGATTCTCAGGGAGGGTGGGAGATAGGCCTCTCACTCCCTCACCCGGGCCCGGGCGGATGGGGATGGACGGCGGCACCCCGCTTTGGCGCTTCCTGGCAAGAAGCCACCGGCTGGACTCCGGTCTACGCCTACGGCGCGGTACTCTCCGCTGCTCGGGAAGTGTCCGCCGGGCGGCGCATCGGTCTGGGGGTGGGCGTGTTCGACCGCCTGGATCGGCTCTGGGCCTTTCCTTACCTCGCGGTGGACTGGCAGTTCACCGAACGGCTGCGACTCAGCAACTCCCTCGCCACTGGGCCCGCCGGTCCCGCAGGGCTCGAGCTGAAATACCGCCTTTCCGACACATGGGAGATCGGTGCGGGCAGTGCCTACCGCAACGCCCGCTTTCCCCTGGGTGCAGCAGGGCTCGCCCCCTACGGGGTCGGCGAGGAAAAGGGCGTAGCGGCGTTCCTCCACCTCGCCCGCAGCCTGGGTCCCCGCTTCAGCGTCGACGTGTACGCTGGCGCCCTCCTGGGAGGCGAGCTCAGGCTAGAGAACAGCGCCGGGACGGAGCTCTACACTGAGGAGCTCACGCCAAGCCCCGTGTTCGGCTTCAGCTTGACGGGCCGCTTCTGACCCCGCTGCCCCCCCGGCCGGGCCGTGCCCGAGGTGCCGGACGCCGTATAATCGGCGGCTGGCCTCCGGCCGCCCCATGGTTCGCAAGCGCCTGCGCATCTCCCAACTCTCCGCCCGCGACCTGCTCTTCGCGGTGGCGCCCCTCGTCCTTGCCGTCGCAGCAGGGCTGTGGCTCGCGTATCAGTTCGTGAAACCAGCGCCGCCGGACACCTTGGTAATCACCACCGGCGATCCGGAAGGAGGCTACCACCACTTCGCCCAGCGCTACCGGGAGATCCTCGCCCGGGAGGGGGTCAAGCTGGAGATCGTGACCTCTGGCGGCTCGCTGGAAAACGTGGCGCGGTTGATGAACGAGGACTCCCCAGTCGAAGTGGGGTTCGTCCAAGGCGGCACGGGTTCGGCGGCGAACGCCCCCCACCTGGTGTCCCTCGGCACCCTGTACTACGAACCCCTGTGGGTGTTCTATCGGGCGCCCCGGGAAATCACCCGCCTGACCGAGCTACGGGGTAAGCGCATCGCAGTGGGCGGCGACCTTTCCGGCACCCGGGCCCTGGCGCTCTTGCTCCTGGCGGTGAGCCACGCCACCCTGCCACCCACCCAGCTCGTATTCCAAGGAGGCAACGCCGCCACCGAGCTCCTGCTCCAGGGAAAAATCGATGCCCTGTTCGTGGTGGGCTCCCCGGAAGCCCCTGTGATCCAGCGGCTGCTCGCGGCAAAAGGGGTGCGGCTCATGAGCTTCGAGCGGGCGGAAGCCTATACCCGCCGCTTCCCCTTTCTTACCCAGGTGGTGCTGCCCCAGGGGGTCCTCGATCTGGCCCGGGATCTGCCTGCGCGGGACGTGACCCTCCTCGCCCCCTCGGCAACCCTAGTGGCCAAGGATAGCCTGCACCCTGCCCTCGCCTATCTGCTCCTGCGGGCCGCCACCGAAGTACACGGGGAGCCGGGCCTCTTCGCCCGCCCCGGGGAATTCCCGTCAGGGAAAGACCCGAACTTTCCCTTGAGCGACGAGGCCCGGCGCTACTACCGTTCGGGCCCGCCCTTCCTCCAGCGCTACCTACCCTACTGGGCGGCCAACCTGGTGGACCGCTTGTGGGTCATGCTGCTGCCCATCGTGGCGCTCGCCATTCCCCTTTCCCGCATCGTGCCGCCCCTCTACGCCTGGCGGGTTCGCTCCCGCATCTATAAGTGGTACGCCAAGCTCAAGGCGGCGGAGCTGGACCTAGAGGGAGAACGCAATCCTGCCAAGCTGCGGGCGCTGCTGGAGCGGCTGGACGCCATCGAGGAGGCGGTCAACCGCGTCCCCACGCCCCTCGCCTTCACCGACCAGCTCTATACCTTCCGCCTGCATATCCACTTGGTGCGCCGGCGCATCGTCCAGGCGCTGGAAAGGGAAGGAAGCGACCTCCTGCCCATCGACTAGCCCATCCCTGCCGCGACGCGGGCCTCGTGCGTTCCCGGTTTGGGTACGGCAAACGATAAAATGGCGCCTTATGCGGGTTTCCACCTTCTTCCCATGGCGCTCCTGAAAACCACCCTGCTCTTCATCCTCACGGCCATCGCGGAGATCGTTGGCTGCTACCTCCCGTACCTTTGGCTGCGCCAGGGCGCTTCCCCCTGGCTGCTCCTCCCGGCGGCGGCAAGCCTCGCCCTGTTCGCCTGGCTGCTCACCCTGCATCCCACAGCGGCCGGGCGCGTCTATGCCGCCTACGGGGGCGTCTATGTGGCCACTGCCCTTTTCTGGCTCTGGGCGGTGGACGGGGTCGTCCCGGACCGCTGGGATTTGCTGGGAGCCTTGGTGGCCCTGACCGGGATGGGCATCATCATGTCCGGGCCGAGGGCGGCGTGAGCGGCCCGGCGAGAGCTCCCGAAAGGGGAATCGACGGCAAGGCGAGTGCCGCGAGCTGCCGACGCGAGGGGAAGCAAATGAGGGTGGAAAGCAAAGAGGCAGCAGCGTGAGCCTCCTGGAGACCTGGGAGCTTATGAGCTACGTGGTTACCGTGATCGGCCTGCCGTTCGCCATCGCGGTGTTCCTCATCGAACAGCGCAAAGAGCGGGAAAACGAAGAGGAGGAGGTCTACCAGCTTCTTTCTAACGCCTACACGGATTTCCTCAAGCTGGTGATCGACCATCCGGATCTCAAGCTCATGTCCCAGGAGCCGACGCCCGACCTCACCGAGGAACAGCGGGAGCGCATGCTGGTGATTTTCAGTATGCTCGTTTCCCTCTTTGAACGGGCTTACCTCCTCGCCTACGAAGAAGACATGCCGGAGAAGAAACGCCGCCGCTGGAATTCGTGGGAAGATTTCATGCGGGAATGGTGCCGCCGGGAGGATTTCCGCCAGCTCCTTCCCCGGCTGCTCCAGGGCGAGGATGAGGAGTTCGCCGCCTACATCCTCAAGCTCTCCCGGGAAGAGGCGGCCCGGGCCGCTGTGACCTCGTCCGCCTGAGCCGCGCCGTGACCCGAAGCCCTCGTTCCCCTTCGCCCCCGCCCCGGAAAGCGGCCCAGGCAGCCTCATCCCAGGGGTTCGCCGTCCGGCGGGTCTATGCCCCGCCCCAGGAAGAGGATGGATTGCGGGTGCTGGTGGATCGGCTCTGGCCCAGGGGTCTGAGCAAGGACGCTGCCCGGGTGGACCTGTGGCTCAAAGACATCGCCCCTTCGGATGCCCTGCGCAAGTGGTACGGCCATGACCCGGCCCGCTGGGAGGAGTTCCGCCGCCGCTATTTCACAGAGCTCGACACCCATCGGGAGGAGCTCGAAGAGCTCAAGAAGCGCGCCCGCCGCGAACGCGTGACGCTGCTCTTCGGCGCCCGGGACGAGGAGCGCAATAACGCAGTGGCGCTACGCCAGTACCTGGAATCCGAGCGCTCATGAAAATTTTCGACAGCCACGTCCCTATCGATCCGCGCTTTCGCCCTCCTCCGGCGCTCAAGGCAGGCCACCTGCCCGAGCCAGTGGGCGGCGGGGACTGTCCTCGGTGCACGGAAGGGATGGAACTCGCGGGCGGCGCCGTGGCTTCGGGGTCGTTCCGGAGCCTCGACCAGGGACAGCCCAAGGCGGCCCCGGCGGAGCTGGGCCCCCGCTTCTCGTGGGACAACCCCCTCGCCTTGCGCCGGTCGCAAGCCGCAGTCTCCGCCACTTCGTCGCCAACGAAAGGAAAAGCTTCATGAAGGAGTCGCTCAAACCCGGCATCGAGCACGAGTTCCGCTATCGGGTACCCGAATCGAAAACAGTGCCCGCCCTGTATCCCGAGTCGCCGGAGTTCCAGGCGATGCCTCGCGTGTTCGCCACCGGGTTCCTGGTGGGACTCGTGGAATGGGCCTGCATCCGGGCTCTCCACCCTCACCTGGACTGGCCGCGGGAGATGACGGTGGGCACCCACGTGAACTTGAGCCACGAGGCGGCGACCCCGCCCGGGATGGAAGTGCGGGTGCGAGTCAGGCTGGCCGAGGTTGACGGGCGCAAGCTCACGTTCGCCGTGGAGGCCGACGACGGCATGCAGGTGATCAGCCGCGGCACCCACGAGCGGTTCGTGATCGACGCCGAGCGGTTCAACGAGCGCGTGCGGCACAAGGCCGCCTCGGCAAGATAGGCGCCTTTCCCATGTCCTACCTCGACGATCCGCGCGTCTTTTTCGCCGCCGAGCGCACCCTGCTCGCCTGGACCCGCACCAGCCTCACCCTGATGGCCTTCGGCTTCGTGATCGAGCGCTTCGGGCTGTTCCTGCACCTGCTGGCGGCGGACCCCACGAAGCCCATCGAGCGGGGCGTATCGTTCTGGGTCGGGGTGGCGTTCCTCCTCCTCGGCGTCGTCACCGCCGTCGTCTCCACCGCCCAGTACCGTCGGGTCATACGCCAACTGAAACCCATTGAGATCCCGGAGCGCTACTGGTACAATGCCGGCGTCATTACCAATCTCTCCCTTGCCGCCCTGGGGCTGGCGATCACCCTGTACCTGCTTGCCGGCTTGTAGCCCCTGGCATGTTCGTGGGCTGGCAGCGTAGTATTGATACAGGCGAGGAACGCGGCAGGAACCCCGTGAGTATCCAAGAGAATATCGCCCGCACGATCTTGGCGGGTTTCGACAAGCACTACCGCCTCTTCCGGGAAGCGAGCGCCCGGGCCAAAGAGCACTTCGAGAGGGCCGACTGGGCAGCTGCCCGGGAAGCCCAGCGGCTGCGCATCCAGATGTACGACCAGCGGGTCGCGGAGGCAGTGGCGGCGGTGCGCCAGCGCTTTCCCAGCGCTGGGGATGAATCCCTCTGGCCCCGCATCAAGCTCGCCTACATCGGGCTACTCTACGAGCACCGGCAGCCGGAGTGCGCCGAAACCTTCTACAACTCGGTGGCCTGCCGGGTGCTGCACCGGCGCTACTTCCACAATCAGTTCATCTTCTGGCGTCCAGCCATCTCCACCGAATATCTGGGGGGCGACACACCCACCTATCGCTGCTACTATCCGACCGCCCGGGGGCTGCGGCGTACAGTGACGGATATCCTCCTGAGCTTTGGTCTACGCAACCCCTTCGAAGATCTGGGGCGGGACGTGGGCCTGCTGCTGCAAGCCCTGGAGGAACGCTTTCCTTCCCCCTGGCAGCTCCAGCCCAATTTCCAGCTCCAGGTGCTCGCCTCCTTGTTCTTCCGCAACAAGGGGGCTTACATCGTCGGGCGCGCCATCAATGGCAGCCGCCAGTACCCCTTCGTAGTGCCTCTGCTGCAAAACGAGCGGCGAGAACTCTACGTAGATACGCTCCTCCTCGAGCCGTCCCACATCGCGGTACTGTTCAGCTTTGCCCGTGCCTACTTCATGGTGGACATGGAGGTACCCTCGGCCTACGTGGCCTTCCTGCGGGAGCTGCTCCCGGAGAAGCCTCCTGCGGAGATCTACACCTTGCTCGGACTGCAGAAGCACGGCAAGACTCTCCTCTACCGGGACCTGCACCACCACCTGGAGCATTCCAGCGACAACTTCTGCATCGCCCCGGGCATCCGCGGGCTGGTGATGCTGGTGTTCACCCTGCCCTCCTACCCGTACGTATTCAAGGTCATTCGGGACACCTTCGGCCCGCCTAAGGACATGGACCGGGAGACGGTCAAGGAGAAATACCTGATCGTGAAGTACCACGACCGGGTCGGGCGCCTCGCCGACACCTTGGAGTACTCCGACGTGGCGCTGCCGGTGGCCCGCTTCGATCCGGAGCTTCTGCAGGAGCTCAAGCGCGATTGCGCCTCCAGCGTGGAGTTCGAGGCCGATAAGATCATCCTCCGGCACATGTACATAGAACGGCGCATGGTACCGCTCAACCTGTACCTGGAGGACGCGGATGAAGCTCGGTTGCGGCACGCCATCCAGGAATACGGCCAGGCGATCAAGGATCTCGCGGGAGCCAACATCTTTCCCGGGGACCTCCTGCTCAAGAACTTTGGCGTCACCCGCCACGGTCGAGTGGTGTTCTACGATTACGATGAGATCGCCTACATGACCGACTGTGCCTTCCGCACTCTTCCCGAGGCGCGCACCCCCGAGGAAGAGCTGGCCGCAGAGCCCTGGTACGGAGTAGGGCAAAACGACGTGTTCCCAGAGCAATTCGCCCAATATGTGTTCACCGATCCCCGGGCCCGGGCGATCTTCCTGGAGCTGCACCCCGAGCTCGTCGACCCGGCGTTCTGGCGGGAGAAACAGCGGCGCATCCTGCAGGGTATCCAGGAAGATGTGTTTCCCTATCCGGAGTCGCTGCGCTTCTGCCACCGCGCCTGGCCGTCACGGACGGCAACGAGCCGGCAGGCCGCTCCGGCAGGCGCGGCTTAGCCCATAGAACACGTCCGGCGCGAGAAACTCGAGAACTCGGAGCCCCATCAACGGCAAGGAGCGCGTTCCAACGAGCAGCGCCCAGGGCAGGCGGAAGGTGCGCCGCGACGGAATCCTAGTGACGACCCTCGGCCAGCGTTTCTTGAAATTCTTCCTCCATCTCGCCCTCGGGCTCGCTGCTTTCGCCGCCCTCATGATGGCGCTGGGCTACTGGATCTATTCCGGCTACCAGCGGGGAGTGGAGGCTTCCGCCTTCGTGCAGGCTTTAGCGCGGGTCGAGCGAGAGGGCGACCCGGCAACCCTGGCCCGGGCCCTGGCCCAGGGCCTAGACCGAGCGAGCGCCGAGGACGCCGAGCTCACGGTGTTCTGGCTCGAACAGCGAACCCACCAGGGGAAGATTCCGGCTCTTTATTTCATGGGGCTCTATGCGGAAAAAGCGGGCTGGCGGGACCAGGCGCTGGAATTCGTCTCCGCCGCCGCTCTGGTGGGACGAGTCGACGCGGCCCGTTGCGGATCCCCTGGAGCGATGGAGGTAGTGGAACGGCTCGAGAACGAGCTTAAGCTGGACGCGGCATTTGAGCTCCTGCGCCAGGACCCGGGGCGGCGCGCCCGGCTGGTGCAGTGGGCCCTTGACTACGAGGAGGTGCACCGCAGCCGCCCCCGGGCGGCATGGATCTGCGGCCCTTTGCCCGCGGACCCCGCAGCGGAAGCCGCTTGGCCCCGCCGCCGCAACGAGGTACGCGCCGAGTTCGAGCGCCGGTTCGCCTCCTGAGGGCCAACGCTTTATGACGAACCTCGTCTACGTCATCGCGGCGGCTTTTGGCCTCGCCGCGCTGGCGGCGTTCGCAGGCGGCCTGCGGGCGGCATTGTATCGCCGCCCCTACGCTCTCCTTGGATCGCTTGCGCCTTGTTCGCTCTCACCGCGGGGGCGCTCTTTACGACCCTCGCTGTCGCCGCCCTGGGCTACCAAGCCCTCGTGCGAGAAGAAACTGCTGCGTGGGTTTCCGTCACGCCCACGGCGCCCCAGCGGTTCGAGGCGCGGGTGCGGCTCCCCGACGGGAGGGAGCGCGTCTTCCAGCTCGCTGGCGACGAGGTCTACGTGGATGCCCACATCCTCAAATGGAAGCCCGTCGCCCACCTGCTAGGGCTGCACACCGCCTACGAGCTTTCCCCCATCGCCGGGCGCTACGCCGCCCTGGAGCAGGAACGCGCAGCCCCGCGCACCGTCTATTCCCTCGCCGAGGACAAGCCAGTCGACATGTTCCGCCTGCGCCTGCGCCAGCGCTACGCCTTCCTCGCCCCCCTCGTGGACGCGCAGTACGGCTCCGCCACCTTCGTAACGGTGAACCGCCCAGCCGAGTTCGAAATCAAGGTCTCCGCAAGCGGACTACTCGCGCGGGAAATTCCGCTGAGGGCACGATGATCGGCCCACCGTAAAACTGGCGCCCCGCCGGCTTCCCGCTTCAATCTGCCGCAGGACCATCACGGGCCTTCTCCTGCACCCACCGGCTCAAGTCATCGAGCAAGGCGGCGACGGCCCCCTGGAAACCAGCGACCGCCCCCGGCGCATCGTAGCTCGCCGCCGGCGCCGCCTGGTCAAAGGTCCTGCGGGCCAGCAGCCGCCGACTACGCCGGTCCACCAGCTCGGCGGTCAGGCGCACCCGGGCCATGCCAGGAACGCTGGCGGCGTCGTGATAGAACTCGATGAGCGTGGTGTTGAGGACCAGGTCCCCGTCCACGCCAGAAGTGCTGAGGGCCACGCTGGAGAAGACCCCCGTCGCCTCCAGCCGCGAAGCCAAAAGCCGCGTGACCGCTTGCCCGGGGCGTTCGGTCCACAAGGCGTACTGGTAGTACCCCCGTGTGCCTGGAGTGCGACTGAAGGCGATGGAGGCGGTGTCGTAGAAGCTTTCCACCTCGGTAGGCGCCACCAGCAGCCGGGGGGACACGGCTTCTGCCCGCACCGGTCGGGCGGAAGGAGAAGCCCCGTCCCTCAGGACATAATAGACGGTAGGCTGCTCCCGCATCGTCACGCATGCCGAGAGCAGGAGGAGCAGGGCGGCCCCGGCGAGACCCGCTCGTGCCGTCTGCCCCCGCCTCATCGCTTTTCTCCGGGTCCGAGCTCGCCCCGGTTAGGGCCGAACAGCACTGCCCGGGGATCTTCCAGCCGCCGTGCCGTGCGGGACAGGGAATCCGCCGCCGCCCGCAATTCCCGGGCAGTCGCCTGCAGTTCCAGGTGCCCCGCGTCGGAGAGGCGTTCCAGATTGCCCGCCACCGCCCCGAGATTCCGCTCCAGGGCAATCAGGCGCTCCCGTGCCTCGGCCAAGGTTTGCCGCGCCTCGGCCAGGGCTTGCTTGGCCCCTTGAGCGATTTCCCCCACGCTGTGATCTAGCCCCTTGGCCGCCTGGCTGACCGTGGCGCCAGCGGCAGTGAGCTCTCCCGCGGCCTGGGTCACGGCAAGGAGCGCCTCCCGCAAGGCCGGAGCCTGTTGCTCGAGCTGCAAGGTGAGGTTTTCCAGGTTGGTCAGAGTGCCCTGGATCCGAGCGATGTTGTCGTCGGTGAGTACGAGTTGCAGCTGCTCCAGGGTCTTGATGCCCTCCTCAGCGAAACGGCTCAGGGCGTCGGTTACCTCTTGCATGCCCTCGGCTTCAGCGATCACCGGATAGGGCAATCCCGGAGGCGGCTCGGTGTTGGGCGGGCTTTTCTCGTCGGTGTTGATGAGATGAATGGCTGCCAGCCCAGTCACCAGGTTGCGCACGATGGTGGCCTGGGTGCTCTTGCGCACCGGCGTGTCCGCGTCGACGCGGATCAACACCCGCACGGCGTTTGCGTCTTTCTCTTCGATCTGATACCTCGCCACATATCCCACCTTAATGCCTCTCATCTTCACGTCGCTATTGATCTGCAGGCCGTCCAAGGATTGATGGCGGAAGAAGATCAGGAACGGCTCGGTACCCCGTTCCAACCCGGCCCGGTTGAGCCAGAGGATGAAGACCACCAGGGCGGCAGCCAGCACCAGGATCACGATGCCGACCAGGGCGTAGCGAGCTTGCGGTTCCATGGGCTGCCTCGAGTCAGGGCGATAAATCCCGCCTGGAATGGAAATACTCCCGTACCCAGGGATCGTTCACCTGGGCCACCTCCTCCACCGGCCCGTCCGCCAGGAGCTTCCCGTCCCCCAGGACCAGCACCCGTTGGGCGATACCGAACAAGGTGTCCAGGTCGTGGGTGACGAGGAACACCGTGATCCCCAGATCCCGGTTGAGGAATTGGATCAGCCGGTCGAAGCCACGGGCGGTCACGGGATCCAGTCCCGAAGTCGGCTCGTCGAGGAACAGGATCTCCGGGTCGAGCGCCAGGGCGCGGGCGAGGGCCGCGCGTTTGCGCATGCCGCCGGAGAGCTCGCTCGGCATCTTGTCCGCTGCCGTGCTGGGCAAGCCTGCCATCGCCAGTTTGATGCGCACCAGCGGCTCGACCAGAACGTCCGGAACGTTGGTATGCTCTTTGATTGGCACCGCGATATTCTCCGCCACCGAGAGGGAGGAGAACAGGGCTCCGTCCTGGAACAGCATGCCGAAACGGCGGCGCATCTCTTCCAGCTCGCCCTCGGAGGCGCTCCAGACCTCCGTGCCTAGCAGCCGCACCCGCCCCGCAGCGGGTTTGAGCAGGCCGATAATCTCCCGCACCAGCACCGATTTGCCGGACCCACTCGCGCCGATCAGGGCAACAAGCTCCCCCCGCCGCACTTGGAACGACACGCCGTCGTGCACTGTCGCCTTGCCGATCCGGGTAACCAGGCCCTCCACTTCCACCACCATCTCGGGCCTGGGCGGCATCTCCTGCGTCTCCTGCCACACGGCGGCCGAAGGGCTCATCAGATGCCCAGCTCCACGAACAGCACCGCAAACGCGGCGTCCAGCAAGATCACGGACACGATACATTGCACCACCGTGGCGGTGGTGGCCGCGCCGACGCTGCGGGCATCGCGCCTGACCGCCATCCCCATGCGGCAGCCGATCAGGGCGATGAACAAGGCGAAGACCGGTGCCTTGGCGAGTCCTACCCATACGTGTTTTACCGCGAGCACGCTTTGCAGGCGGTCGAGAAAGGTATGCGTAGAGATACTGAGCCTCAGGTCGGCGATCAGCATCCCGCCGAGGACGCCCATCACATCACCGACAAAGGTGAGCAGAGGCAGGGCCACCACGATGGCGATCAGCCGGGGAATGACGAGCACCTGAATGGGGGAAAGTCCCAGGGTTCGGATCGCATCGATTTCCTCGGTCACCTTCATGGTGCCGAGCTGAGCGCAGAAGGAGGCGCCGGTGCGCCCGGCAAGAATGATGGCCACGATGATGGGGGAGAGTTCCCGGCACATGGCCAATCCCACCCCGTCCACCACGAAGATGTTGACGCCGAACCGTTCGATCACGATGCCCAAGAGATAAGCGAACACTACGCCGATCAGGAAAGTGACCATGGCCACGATGGGAATGGCGTCGATTCCCACGGTCTCCAGATGGGACACCGTCTCCCGTACGCGGAACGCTCGGGGCTTGGCCGCCACCCGGGCAAGCTCCACCGCCACCTGCCCCAGAAACGCGACCATCCCGCGCACGTCTTCGAACAACTCCAGAACGGCACGGCCGATCTTCTGCACTGGTCCCAAGTGGGTCGTGGGCGGACACGCGGCGCTTTGTTGCAGCCGTTCCGATACCATGGTCATGATCCGCAGATGCGTGGGCGCGAAGCGCTTGAGCTCCACGCTCTCCCGGGCGAGGCCGCGGGCGGCGAGGAAGTGATAGATCACCGCGGCGCCAGAGGTGTCGAGGGCCTCCAGGCGGCCGCCGTCCAAGGCGACGAGAGGCACGGGGGCTACGCGCTCCAGTGCGGCGGCGATACGCGGCAGATGGGAAAGCCGCCAGGCCCCCATCAGGTAGAGCGTCGCGCCCCTTTCGCCGGGCTCGAGGCGCAACCACGGGCTGCCGTCGGTCATGGCTCGGCGCTGGTCAGCGGTGCGAAAAAAACGCTGGCTAGTTTAGCCCGGTTCATCCCGGTTTGTCCCCCGGCAGGAGCCGGCCGCTCCGCGCCGTTTTCCTTAACGCCTCCTCCCCAAAAAAAAAGAGCGGGTCGAAACCCGCTCAAGTTCGACGTCCCAGGGAAAAGGTTCAGCCCACCCCGAAGCGCCTCATCCCGCGTTGGCCCGCGCCGCGTCCCGGGCGATCCCCGTCCCGACGGGGCGCTGGGGCAGCTCCTTGAGGTCAGGGTCCGGGTGGCGCACGGCTTCCAGTCGGTAGCCGAAGTTGTACACGGTGGTGAGGCGATAGCCGTTCTCGGGGCGCAGGCCCAGCTTGCTGCGCAAGTGGCTCACGTGGGTGTCCAGGGTACGGGTCGGCACTTCCACGCTCTTGCCCCACACCGCCTCCAGGAGATGTCCCCGGGAGAGCAAGCGCCCGAGGTTGCGGAACAGAAACGCGGCCAGATCGAATTCCTTCTGGGTCAGCTCCACGCGCCGACCGTGCAAAGTCACCTCTCGCTCGTTCAGGTCTAGTACGTAAGGCGGAAACTCCAGGACCCGGGCCTCGATCCGCGGGTTGGTCCGCCGCCAGACGGCATTGAGCCGCGCGGCGAATTCAAGGGGACGTACTGGGGGCACGATGTAGTCGTCGGCGCCGGCGTTCAGCGCGTCCACCACGTCCCGCTCGGCGTTGCGATGGCTCACGAAGATCACCGGCATGTCGCAGGACGAGCCGCGGCGCACCGCCCGCAACACGTCCACCCCGGTCATGTCGGTCAATTCCCAGTCCACCAGTAGCACGTCGAAGCTTTCGCGACCCGCGGTAACCAGGAATGGGCGGCCGCCGCTGAACACGTGGCAATCGTGCCCGGCTTTGTGCAGGCTCTGCTTGAGCTGCTCGGCCTGCTCGCGGTCGTAGAACAAAATGGCGATACGCAATTCGAGTCCTCCGTTCTGTCCCTAACCGGTCTGCCTCATCCTTTGGGATTGAATTCTTTTCACACCGGCTCAAGTGCAAGGGGCATGCCAGCGCTCACGCGAAACGGCCGCATCTGAAAACTCTCTATGATTCATGGGGATACAGGAGGCGGGGAAGCGCCCGGGTGTTTGCGAAAGGTCGTAAAAAGGCTTGTTCGGCCCCTGCGGTAGCTTGGCAAGCCCTTAGCCCGCAAGGAAAAACAGGAAAGATGGACGCATCCGACGGCAGACCGTCGGCCCTGTCGCCGCCTTCGACAGGGGTGATCCGGTCAATCGCGGCATCGATCGGGGGCGGCCGGGTCAGCCTCTGTCCGGCTTCCTTCGCCCTCGGGTCTCCTCTAACGACCCACCGTATCCGGCGCGAGGTGGGGTAAAGCCATTGGCCCAGCCTTTTTACCGGCCTATTTCAGGCGGGTGGGAATCGTCACTTCGGAACGCTGCGTACGGTGCACCGGGCACTTGTTGGCGATCTCCAGCAGCCGCTGGCGCTGGGCCTCATCGAGGGGGCCCGCGATCTCGATCACCCGCTCGATGCGGTCCACCCTGCCTTCTTTGGTTTCGCACGTCTCGCAATCGGCCGCGTGGATCTTCTCGTGCGTAAGCTCCACCGCCACCCGCTCCAGCGGCCAGCCCTTCTGGTCGGCATACATGCGCAAGGTCATCGAAGTGCAGGCGCCGAGGCTTGCCAGGAGCAACTGGTACGGCGAGGGGCCCCTGTCGGTGCCACCGTAGGATTCCGGCTCGTCCGAGCGTAGCCGATGGCGCCCAGCGCAGATCGTCTGGGCGTACTTCCCGCTGCCCTCCTCTTCGACCCGCACCACCCCTTGGGGGCACGCCGCCGACATCTCCCGGGAACTTTGTGCCCGATCCAAGTACCGGCTCGCCCAGGCGACAAGGACCCGCGCCGCATAAGCCGCGTCCTCCCGACGGCTGATCAAGTGGTCGGCGTCATCCAAGGAGACGAAGCTTTTAGGATGCTTAGCCGCCAGGAACAGGCGGGCGGCGTTATCGATGTCCACCACCGTGTCCCGGGGCGAATGCATGATGAGGAGGGCTTTACGCAGCGCCCCAAGGCTCTCCAGGACGTCCGCCCGGGCAAGGTCGTCCAGGAATTGCCGCCGGATGCGAAAGCGGCGCCCGGCGAGCTCCACTTCCGCCTCGCCTTGGGCCTCGATCTCCGCCCGGCCCGGCGCGAGCAAGCGCGCCACGTGGGCCGGCTCCGCCGGCGCGCCGATGGTCACTACACCTACGGCCTCCGGAATGTGCCGGGCCGCCGCCAGCACCGCGGCGCCGCCCAGGCTGTGGCCGATGAGCAACCGGGGGGCTTCATGCTCCCGGCGCAAGTAGTCCGCCGCGGCCAGCACGTCGGCCACGTTGGAGGAAAAGCCGGTGTTGCCGAAGTCCCCCTGGCTACCCCCGAGCCCGGTGAAGTCGAAACGCAGCACGGCGATCCCCTGGGCCTTGAGCTCGGCGCTCACCCGGGCGGCCGCCAGGCTGTCCTTGGAGCAGGTGAAGCAGTGGGCAAAAAGGGCATAGGCGATCGGCTCGCCCGCGGGCCAGTCGAGGCGGGCGGCGAGAGGTTCCCCGAGGGCGCCGGGAAAGTGGATCGGCTGCATGGGAAGTTCTCCAGAGTCGGACTTCAGATCGGCGCGATTCTCGCTAGAATAAGATGATTTCTTATTCTTGACATGAAGGAGGGCCAACCATGGGCAAAGGCGATCGCCGCACGCGCCGAGGCAAGATCTACAATGGTTCCTACGGCGTCACCCGCCCCCGCAAAAAGAAGCAGCCAGCCCCCAAGGGCAAATAACTTTCCCACCGCGGCCGCTCCATGCCCGACTACGCAACGGTCAAGGCGGATTGGGCAGCCCGGGGTTTTTCCTGCGACATCTGGACCGATCCGCCGGGGCGGCAGTGGATTGACTTCGTCCATGACGTGGATGAGCTGGTCATGCTGGACGAGAGGGAGCTGGAGCTCACATTCCACGGACGGACGCTGCGGCCGCGCCCGGGCGAGGAGGTCCTCATCCCCGCCGGCGCGCGCCATAGCGTGAGGAACCCCGGGATGGGCGAAAACCGCTGGTTCTACGGCTACCGGCGCCGCTGAGAAGCAAGCGCCCCGCCGGCCCGTGGACAAATTCGACCGCATCTACCAGCTCCACCGCATCCTCCAGGGGCGCCGCAGCCCGGTGCCCCTCTCCGAGCTGATGGCGCGACTCGAGTGCTCCGAGCCCACGGTCTACCGGCTGCTGCGGGAGATGAAGGACTACCTGGGCGCCCCCATCGAGCACGATCGGGAGGCCGGGGGCTACGTCTACCGGCGAGACGGAGACGTGGACCCCTACGAACTCCCGGGTCTGTGGTTCAACGCCCGGGAACTCCAAGCCCTGCTCGTCTTCGAGCAGCTTTTCGAAACCCTGGAGCCCGGCCTCCTCGAGGATTACTTGGCACCCCTCAAGGAGCGCATCGCGGCACTCATCCACCATCGTCGCCTGGGGCTCACCGAGGTCGGCCGCCGCCTCCGGCTCCTGGGCATGGCCGCCCGCCCGGTGGGCGAGTGGTTCCACGTGCTCGCTAGTGCCACACTTCAACGCCGGCGGCTGCGCCTGCGCTACCACGCCCGCTCCCGGGACGAGATCTCCGAGCGCACCGTCTCGCCCCAACGGCTCATCCGCTACCGGGACAATTGGTACCTGGACGCCTGGTGCCACACCCGCCGGGCCCTCAGGAGCTTCTCGGTGGATCGGGTGCGGTGGGCCGAGGAGCTCAACCAGCCGGCCGAGGAAATCCCCGACGAGCGCCTCGACGAGCACTTGGCCTCCAGCTACGGCATCTTCGCCGGACGAGCCAACCAGGTGGCCGTGCTGCGCTTCTCCCCCGAACGCGCCCGCTGGGTGGCCGACGAGCGCTGGCATCCCAAGCAGCAGGGCCAGTTCCTGACAGACGGCCGCTACGAGCTCAAGATCCCCTTCCGCGACCCCACCGAGCTGGCGATGGACATTCTGCGCTACGGGCCGGACGTGGAAGTGGTCGCCCCTGAAAGTCTGCGGGACCTGGTGCTGGAACGGCTGAACAGGGCCCTGGCCCAGTACGCCGCCCCGCAACGGAAGTAAAACAGGGGCCTGCGAAGCCGCGGGGCGACGGCGTCGGGAAGAATTCCCTGCGGCCTCGGGGGCCGCTATCGCGTTTTGATCGTGGGAACCGGTAGGATTGCCGTATGGCCTGCCGGCAGCACGGGCCGTCATGACCATTTTTTGCAAAGAGAGCGCCCATGTCGCCTGAATGGATCACCCTGATCGCCCTGATCGCCGGGGGACTCGCCGCCTGGTGGATTCGCGGCGAGCTGGCGAAGGCTTCTGCCGCCGCCCTGGAAGCGCGCCTCGCCTCCGCCGAAGAGCAGCTCGCGGAACGGGCCCGGGAGATCGAAGGGCTCAGAGTCGAGCTGGCGCGGTCGGCCCAAGCATTGCGGGAAGAGTCCGAGCGGCGGGTAGCGGCCGAAGAGCGGCTCACTGCCGAGCGCCGGGCGGCCGAAGAAAAGCTCAAGCTCTTGGAAGAAGCCCGGACCGCGCTCTCAGACGCCTTCAAGGCCCTCTCCGCCGAAGCGCTCCAGAGCAACAACCAGTCCTTCCTCGACCTTGCCAAGGCCACCCTGGAAAAGTTTCAGGAAGGTGCGAGAAGCGACCTGGAGGCGCGCCAGAAGGCGGTGGACGAACTGGTCAAGCCCCTGCGGGAATCCCTGGAAAAGGTGGACGGCAAGCTGGGTGAGCTGGAAAAGGCGCGGGTGTCCGCCTACGCCGCCCTGAGCGAACAGTTAAAAAGCCTGGTGGAGACCCACCTGCCCATGCTGCGCAACGAGGCGGCAAATCTCGTGAAGGCCCTGCGCCAGCCCACGGTGCGTGGCCGCTGGGGGGAAATCCAGTTGAAGCGCGTGGTCGAGATGGCGGGGATGCTGGAATACTGCGATTTCGTGGAGCAGGAATCCCGCTCGACCGAAGAAGGGCGCCTGCGCCCGGACCTGATCGTGCGGCTCCCGGGCGGCAAGAGCGTGGTAGTGGATTCGAAGGCCCCGGTGGAGGCGTATCTGCGGGCCGTGGAGGCAGGCGACGACGAGGCCCGGCAAATCTATCTGGCGGAGCACGCCCGCCAGGTGCGCGACCACATGGTGGCCCTCGGGCGTAAGGCCTACTGGGGGCAATTCGACCCCACGCCCGAATTCGTCGTGCTGTTCCTGCCGGGAGAGATGTTCTTCTCTGCCGCCCTCCAGCAGGACCCGGGCCTGATCGAGTTCGGCGTGAACGAACGGGTGATTCCCGCCACTCCCACCACCCTCATCGCCCTGCTGCGGGCGGTAGCCTACGGCTGGCGCCAGGAAGCCCTCGCCCGCAACGCCCAGGAAGTGGCTGACCTGGGCCGGCAGCTCTACGAGCGCATCGCCAAGCTTGCCGAGCACTGGGCGAACGTCGGCGATAAGTTGGGCAAGGCGGTAGATGCCTACAACAGCGCCACGTCCACGCTCGAGACCCGTGTGCTGGTCTCCGCCCGGCGCCTGCGGGAGCTCAAGGCCGCGCCGGAGGGTGTCGAGATCGAGGCGATCGAGCCGCTCGAGCGGGCACCCAGGGGATTGCAAGCGGTTGAGTTTTTGCCAACGCCCGACGAGAACCGCCCATGAGCGGCATCCAGATAGAGGATCATCGCCGCTGTTCGCTCACGATCTCCGCCAGCGTCTTTTCACCCTCATCGATGCGGATCAAGGGCTTCGGCAAGGCAGGCTTTTTCCCGGTGCCGGGGCGCACCCAGGGAAGGCTGCGGAACCGGGCGATCAACTCCCTAGGGCGCCGGGCGCGCGCAGCCAGCACTCGCGCGACCACCTTGCCCGGGCGGATCAGGTGCGAGGCACGCAACCGCTCCAGCGCGTCTTCCAGCGATGTTGCCCCCACCTGCGGAACGGGGCCAAGACGCGTGACCGGCCGGCCGCGGTCCGTGATGATCACCTCCTCCCCCGCCTGGACGCGCTTCAGGTACCGGGAAAAATTGTTCTTCATCTCTCGAATGGAAACTTCCATGGAGGAAGCTCCCGGTGGCGACATTTTTCTAATCGCAGCTACAACGCCGAAGAAGCATAAACCGCTTTTGATCCTGAGACATTACGCGCCATTATATACACCCGAGAGAAAACGCCTCCTCTCCACATCGTAGCGATGGGAGAGACCGGGAGATCATCAGGAGAGACCCGTGACGTTCGACGATTTCTTCAGGTGCGCTTTCGGCAGGTCGACGGAGGCCGATTTCAAGCCCTTCGAGTACCAGCGGCGATTGGCAGAGGAGAAATTTGATGGTCACTCCTGGCCAGACCTCCTCGAAGTGCCTACAGGGATGGGCAAGACGGCTGCCGTCATTCTCGCCTGGCTGTGGAAGCGCGGCTGGCGGCAAGGCGGGCGAGCAGGCGAGATCAACGCGAACACCCCGCGCCGACTCGTGTACTGCCTGCCGATGCGGGTGCTGGTGGAACAGACCTACCGAAATACCGAGGAATGGTTAAAAAGCCTTGCTATCTTTGGCGATGCGGGGCAAGGCAAGGTCTCCGTACACCTCTTGATGGGCGGTTCGGAAGACGCCGCCCAAGCAAGCTGGGCCGAGTACCCCGAGGAGGACATGATCCTGATTGGGACGCAGGACATGCTGCTGTCGCGCGCCTTGATGCGTGGCTACGGCATGAGCCGCTACCAATGGCCCGTGCACTTTGCGCTGCTGCACAACGACGCCCTCTGGGCCTTTGACGAAGTCCAACTCCTGGGCCCCGGCCTGCCAACGAGCGCCCAACTGGAGGCGTTCCGCCGTAGCTCCCCACTTGCTGCAACGAGCCGCAGTCTCTGGATATCCGCCACACTGAACCGCGAGTGGCTGAAGACCGTGGACCTCGACGTAACGACGTTGAAGTCTCATGGCCTTTTTCTGCAGGACAAGCAGCACCCAGACATTCGCATGCGCTATGAAGCAGTCAAACGTCTGACCTACGCGAATGTAAAACTCGAATCCATAGCAAAGAGCGATGTCGGAACATACGTCGCATCCCTCGCCCAGGCGATCCGCGATGCACACCAGTCTGGAACGACGACGCTGGCCATTGTAAACACCGTCGAGCGCGCACAGCGCCTGTACCTTGCTTTGCAGGGCGGTGAATCGGGTAGCAAGCGACGAGACCGTGCGGCTGCCGAATCTGCGGCGCATCGGCCAGAATGTGTGTTGATCCACTCACGCTTCCGTGGCCCCGATCGCCGCAGACAGGAGCAGCGCATCTCCGCCCCCTTGCCACCGGCTGGACGCATCATCGTGGCGACGCAGGCCATTGAAGCCGGCGTGGACTTGACCGGCCGCACGCTTTTCACCGAGCTAGCCCCTTGGAGTTCCTTGGTTCAGCGTTTCGGCCGCTGCAATCGCTACGGCGAATGCAACGATACCGGCGGTGCAGACATCTATTGGATCGATATCGCCGACGACAAGGAAGCTTGCCAGCCCTACGACCGCGAAGCGCTGAGCGCCGCACGCCAAAGGCTTCAAAAATTGTCGAGCGCAAGTCCTGCCGATTTGCAGCCGACGACGGAAGCTGCACCATTGCATCCGGTGATCCGGCGCAAGGACTTTCTCGATCTCTTCAATACCGATCCCGATCTATCCGGTTTCGACGTGGACATTGCACCTTACGTGCGGGATAGCGATGACGCGGATGTGCTGCTTTTCTGGCGCGAGTTTGGCAATGATCCGAATGATCCGCTGCAGCCCGGCCCTGGTTCGGATGAGCTATGCCGTGCTGGTCTGGGTGCGGCGGGCAAGTTACTGAAGGAGCTTGAATTTGGCCAAGTGTGGCGCTGGGATCCACTCATGCGCCGTTGGCAAACACACAGCAAGAACGATCGGCTGCGCCCGGGCATGACGCTGCTGCTGGCGGCAAGTGCGGGTGGCTATGACCCGGATCTTGGTATGTCGGCTGAAATCAAAGCAACCGTACCGACCATCCAAACGCCTAGCACTGAGCAGGAGAGCGTTGAAGCTTACGATGACGACCATCGCAGCTTGATGATTAAGGAAATCCCGCTACCGAAACACCTGGCCGATGTCGAAAGCGAGGCCTCCGCCCTATGCCGGATTCTGCGAGCTCCGCATGCAGACGCGGTCATTCGCGCTGCGCGTTGGCATGACTTCGGCAAGGCGCACGAAGCATTCCAGAACATGCTGCGCGAAGCTCACCGCAAAGGCACAGACGAAGAACTCGGCAAAGGTTACTGGGCCAAAGCTGGCCGTAAACCAGACCGTAAATCACCGCGTGCCAAATACTTCGTGGCCGATGGAGAATGCCAGGTCGAGCGCCGTCACTTCCGTCATGAACTGGCTTCTGCACTAGCCTGGCTGCACACCTGCAACCACGCGGACGACGAGCACACCAATCTCATCGCCTATCTCATCGCCGCCCATCACGGAAAAGTGCGCATGTCTCTGCGTGCGCTGCCCGAAGAGAGCGAACCACCTGATGGACGGCTGTTTGCCCGCGGCATCTGGGACGGTGACACGCTCCCCGAGGTCGCTTTTGCGGATGGACAGAGCGTCCCTCACTGCACGCTGCGCTTGGACCTCATGAAGCTGGGTGAAGGGCCCCAGGGTCCGTCCTGGGCCGCCCGGACGCGGCGTCTGCTTAACACACTGGGGCCGTTTCAGCTTGCGTGGTATGAAGCGCTGGTGCGCATCGCCGACTGGCGCGCTTCGCGTAAGGAGCAGTCATGAAGCTTGACGCATTCGAGGCGGTGGTTGAAGCGCTCAACGGCGCCGGCGTGCGTTACCTCGTGGCGGGCGGTCTCGCCGTCAACGCCCATGGCTATCTGCGCCTGACCATCGATATCGATCTCGTCATCGCTCTTGATAGCGACAACATCTTCGGCGCATTCGAAGCGCTGAAGCAGATCGGTTATCGCCCAACGCTTCCCATCGATGCAGCCCAGTTCTCTGACCCGGCGCAGCGGCAGCGTTGGATGGAAGAAAAAGGAATGAAAGTGCTCAATTTCTTCAGCGATCGCCATCGCGAAACACCGCTGGACGTTTTCGTTTACGAACCCTTCGATTTCCAGAGCGAGTTCGAAATCGCGATGGCCGGTGAGCTGCGTCCGGATCTTTCCGTGCGCTTCGTCTCTATCCCTACACTGATCCGCATGAAGGAAGTCGCAAAGCGTCCAAAGGACGAGGACGACATCCAGCACTTGCGCTGGATTCTCGAAGATCGAGGCCAGACATGACGACCGAGAAAGACATCGACTGGTCAAAAACCACCTTCGAAGGCAGCCGCCGCGAGCAGCTCAAGCGTTGGTGCGCGATGAGCTTGCGGGAGCGGCTGGAAGCGCTGGACCAGCTCACCGCCCGCGCAGAGCGCATCCACGCCATCGCAGCCAAGACAAGCTCTGCCGAAGTTCAAGAAACGCGGTTAGATTATCCAAACAGAAGCGGCAAAATGAATGAAATCATCTTGTACGGATGTGCGCCTACACCCCTGGCTTCCTATCTAAAGGCCTTGGCTGTACTGCGGCTGGTCGCTGAGCAGGCGGGCGATCCTAAGGCGACCGGCACCTGGCGCACCGATACTTTCGTGCTGCGCACGAAGCTCGATCAAGGCGAGCTGGTGGATTTCTTTCTGCATCGCTACCAGCCAACGCCGCTCGTTGCGCCGTGGAATGGTGGCAGTGGCTTCTATCCAAAAGACAATCAGGAGGGTATCCAGCCTCTTGCAGTATCACCAGCAGATCGCTTCGCCCGTTACCGAACTGCGATCAATGGTTGTCGAGATGCGATCGGGACATTCGAGCTGACAGAGAGTCCAAAAGAGGACCAAAAGTTTTTATTCCTCAAGTTTTTAAGGAGCAGAGTAGATGAGTCTTTATTGCGATGGATGGATGCTGCGGTGATTCTCACCGACGAGGATCCGAGATATCCCCCATTGCTCGGCACAGGCGGTAACGACGGTCGGCTGGATTTTACAAACAATTTCATGCAGCGTCTTGTGGAGTTGTTCGATACCACGACGGGTGACCCACAACCACAGGCGGACGAGTTGCTCCGCACAGCCCTTTTCGCTTTACCGAGTGCTTTGCTTATGGAGCGGTCGATTGGCCAATTCGCACCCGGGAACGCGGGTGGTCCGAATGCCAGCTCGGGCTTCGAGGGCAATGCGCGGATCAATCCTTGGGATTTCGTCTTGATGCTGGAGGGCGCCCTGCTCCTAGCCTCTTCGGCCGCTAGGCGCCTTGAGTCTACCAGCGCCGCCGTTCTTTCGGCGCCTTTCACCGTGCGTAGTCGACTGGCCACCGAAGGCGCCGCTGCGCTAGACGATGACGCGCAAGCACGAGGCGAGATTTGGTTGCCCCTCTGGGCTGCTCCCTTGAGCCTGGATGAGGTACTTGTCCTTTTTTCGGAGGGACGAGCCGCGCTCGGCGCGCGACCTGTCCGTGACGGACTCGACTTTGCTCGTGCCGTAACAAGGTTGGGTGTCGATCGGGGGATAGAGTCGTTTCACCGCTACGCTTTCGTCATGCGTTCTGGCAAAGCGTTCCTCGCCACGCCACTCTCGCGCATTCCCGTGCGTCGTAACCCGCAGGCTGATCTCATCGATGAATTAGAGAGCCGCGAATGGCTCGAGCGCGTACAGCGTTATGCCAGTGATGGGAAGGCACCGAATGCCTTCCGCGCTGTCGTAGCGCGGCTCGATATGGCACTGTTTGCGCTGGCCCAAAGTCCGTCCCGATCTGTTGTCCAGGACGTGCTGCGGCAGCTCGGCCGCATAGACGCGCTGTGTTCGACCAGCGCAAATACACGCGAAACCATCGGCCCCGTGCCGAAACTCTCGGCACAGTGGGTGTTGCGGGCGGATGACGGCAGCGAGGAATTCCGGATCGCGCTGGCGCTGGCCGGCTTGTGGCTTCGGGGTGAAGCGGAAGGCAAGGCACGATATCTCGGCATGCGGCCACACCTTGCGCCGGTGTCCGCGGATGGCACGTCGTGGGATCCAGACTCTCGATTAGCCTGCTGGGGGACAGGGCCGATCGAACGCAATCTCACCAATGTGCTGCATCGCCGCAGGCTCGAGGCTCTGCGCTTGAACGCTGAAGGCGAGCTGCTGCGCAGCCGTACGGGCGCATCGCTTGATGATGTGCAGCGGTTCTTGGACAGGCAAGCTGATGACTGGCGGATTGCGGAGCTGCTCACCGGTCTTGCGTGTGCCGAGCTCGACGAAGTTGTCCCCCCGCAGGCTCCGGAAAATACGGCGCCGCTTTCTGCCTACGTGCTGCTCAAGCCTTTCTTTACCTCAGAAACGCTGCTGCGAAACCTGGGGTGGCTCCCCGCCGACCGCAGCCTGCGCCTGCCGGCCGAAATACCGGCCCGACTGGCCGCCGATGACGTCAAGGCCGCGCTTCGACTCGCCTGGCAGCGGTTACGCGCATTGGGCGTCAGGCTCCCGGGGAGAGAACCACCTTGCGCTGCTGGGTTGGATGGTCCGCGCCTGCTCGCCGCTCTGATGATTCCTCTGACGTATGCCGAGACCAGCCGACTGTTGCGCTGGCTGGAACTCGAACCCGAACAAGAATCATCCGACGTAACCCTAGAACAAACCGCCTAAGGAGAACCACCATGTCTTTCGATTTCACAGTTCTTGCCAAGACTCTTCGTTTACTGCTGGAAGCACAGCTCAAGCCTATTCAGGGCACGCGTTTTCAGCCGACCGGTTTTCCCAACCTCGGTGCTGCGACCTACGACGGTCCGGATAACCGGCGGATGTTGCTGGTCGAATCCGCCCAGAGCATGGCGAATCGGCTGGAGACCGTTTGCTGGGACAAGATCAACGACGACTGGGTGGAGCCTTTGAAGGGTCTGCCGGTCATCAAAGTGGTGGATAAACAGGGCCAGCCGCTGACAAACACCGTGCTTGAAGCACACCGCACGAATTCGCCTTATGTCTTAGAGGGCAAAGACACCGCCGTGCTCTATGCACTCAAGCAAGAGCTGGCGAACATGGAAGAAGGTCCCGTGAACATCCGCAAGCTTGCGAAGGTGCTTCTTGGGATGGACACCAATGCACTGCTGCATGGCGTTTTTTTTGCCAAATCCGATCTCGCAGGTGGGCGCCTACGGTTGCCACGAGCCCTTTCCGCGTTCATCGAAGCCGAGGATGTGCGTGAGGCACAAAGCGGCGGTGTCAAGAATGACCACGTGAACCCCTCCGGCGATACCTCCCGCGGATTCGGCAACGCGCCCTTTTCACGGTCCGAGTTCAGCGCGCCCAAGATCACTGCCTACTTCAACCTCGACCTCGCCCAACTTCGCGGCTACGGGCTTGGCGATAACGTGACGAAGCTGCTGATTGCGATCGCTCTGTTCAAGATCCGCGCCTTCCTAGACGAAGGCTTGCGTCTTCGCACGGCTTGCGACCTGGAGTGCGACGCGCTAACGGTCACCCGCCCGCAGGGCTTCGCCATACCTGATCGGGCGGCGCTCGAAGCGGAACTCCCTCGCCTTATCGAAGCCGTAGCCCAAGAACAACAGTGGCCCCCCGACCGCATCACGATTGTGAAGTGGGAAGGAGCTGGTAAAGCCCGAGACAAGAAACAGGAGAACGCAGAGAGCGCAGCCGGGTGAGCACCATGCTGGCCATCCAGTTCACCTTCCCCGCTGGGCACTACCACGCCACGCCCTGGGGGCGGCATGTCAACGAGGCTGACGTCGCCTGGCCGCCTGAGCCCTGGCGGCTGGTCCGGGCGCTGATCGCGACCTGGCATCGTAAACTCGATCATGCGCGCTACCCGAAAGAACGGCTCGAATCGTTGCTCGCGCGTATCGCCGAGGCCGAGCCGCCGCGCTATCGGCTGCCCGAGGATGTCATTCACACTCACACCCGTCACTACATGCCACAAAGCGAAAAGGGCATTCGTGCCGTTGTCTTCGATGTAAATCTGCGGCGTACTGGATTAGTACCAGACCCAAACAACAAAGGGAAACTTAAACCTGATGTTGCTCTCATATTCGATGCTTTCCTTCGCATAGGACAGAACGACCCCATCGTCGTCGCCTGGCCCGATCTTGAGCTACCGAGCGACGAGCAGGCGCTGCTGGATGAGCTTTTGCAAGCGCTCGGCTATCTCGGTCGTGCCGAATCCTGGGCTGAAGCCACGCGAGTTGTCTGGACGGATGGCTTCAACTGCGTGCCGGCAGAATCCGACGTGGACGCCGAAACCGGAGAAATCGGTGAGATCGTGCGTCTGCTGGTCCCGATCTCGCCACGACGCTATGCAGAATTCCGGAAAAAACAGATGCTCGCGCGCAAGAAACTGCCGAAAAAGATTGCCGAGACTTTGCCCGAGCGTTGGCTCGACGCGCTCTCACTCGATACGGCAGACCTACAAGCCGCCGGCTGGAACGTTCCACCCGCCGCGCGCTGGGTGAGTTACCGACGGCCTCTGCGTGCTCTTAAGGCCGTCGCAGAAAAACCTGTTGCGCGCCGACCTACCCGAAAGACCACGCCTACGCTCACCACCGCCCGCTTCGCCGTCTACGGCAAGCCCATGCCGCGCATCGAAGATGCGGTGCGCGTGGGCGAAGCGCTGCGCATGGCGGTGATGGGCTGTGCGAAACGGATCCTCGGGGAGGATCGCATCCCGCGTGAGTTGTCGGGGCACGATCTGGGCGACGGCAATCGCCACGGGCATGCTTTTTGGCTGCCCGACCCGAACGAGCGTGGCGAAGTCGCGCACCTGCTCGTCCATGTTCCGAATGGCCTGAGCACAGACGCTATCCGTATCCTGACCGCGCTCAAGACCCTGCGGCGCGAGGAAGGCGATCCGCTGCGCGTGCTCATCGAGGGGCTCGGTCCCGCGACGTTGTTCCGCGAGCTGACGCCGCTTACTGGTGAAGCCACGGTCTGGCGCAGCATCACGCCCTATCTGCACCCCTGGCACCTTAAAAAGCATGAGACGCGCTCGCCCGCAGCCCTGCACCAGGCGTTGCTCGCGCAATTGCGCAAGGAATGGCATGGGCGCGGCGAAGGGCTGCCCGAAATTGTTGCTTTTCGAGAAATACCCGACTGCGACTTCGATGGTCGCCGCCTCAAGCCCCTGCACTACCATCGCTTCCGTCGCAAGCGCGGGCTCACCCAGCCCGACACCCTTGGCCGCCTGATCGAAGTGCAATTTGCCGCACCCGTGCGCGGCCCGATCGTCCTTGGTTTTGCCTGCCACTTCGGCCTCGGGTTATTCGCGCCAGCGTAAAAGTTAAGGTCATGCCCACCTACCGAGCAGGCCAACGGGTCCTTAATTCGATGTTCGGGCCAGGTACCGTGCTGAAAGACGGGCCGGGAAGCCGAGTAAAAGTCAAATTCGACAGAGCAGAAGAAAAGGTTCTCGACTTGAACCTCGCTCCGATGCGACTGACAACGCCGGAAGACCTGGACACGCTAGGACCAGGCAGTGCAAGGTGTAGAGAATGCCTCGAGCTTTGGGATCCGAGGATGCCGATACGCAGCACTTTATGGGCTCCCACTGGGATCCGTTCTTTGATAGCCCAAGGGAAATCATCGAGTGGCTACCAAAGCTTGCTTGACATGACGCGTTCAGGAGGCCTTTGCCTTTCATCGGGCCGATCCGAGGAAGGAATCGCCGGAATGGCCTGTAGCCGTACACTTTTCTTGGCTTGGGCCGCTTCATGGCATCAGTTTGTATTTCAGAGCTTAATCTGCTCGCCCCGCTGTATCCGTTTCAGGTCTCTTGGGTCTCAGCACACCCTAGCCATCGAACGGGGGCGTGTCGGGAACGGCTGGCGGTTTCCGTCAGGCGTTGCGGCTTGCCCAGGCAAAGGGCCTGGGGCCAGCCCTCGTGCTGGAGGGAACTTGCAAGGACCTGGAGAGCTGCGGCATGACCTGGGAATACATCCGGGACGCCTTGGCCACTGTCTGCCTGTCCATCGGTCTACCCGTCTGAGGACCCGCTCGCCTGGGGAAACGGCCCGAACTTTTCTGTACGCGGCGCGTGAGGCCCGTCCCCTTGCCCTCGGGACGTTCCCCCGCCGCGGGTAGCGAACAAGGAGCAAGGCGGCTTTGCAGCAACCTTTTTTCCAGCGTTGGCCGGGAATCTGACCGTCATGCGCCGGCCAGCTTCCTGCACATTTTGTGCACACGGGGGAGGTCTTTATAGCAAGCGATACGGATGGACCTCGTGATCCGCTTCGACGGCCAGAACGCCAGGTTTTCCAGTAGCGCTTTTAGTCAATTCTCGCCAGAGAATAACAATCTTTCAAATTGTTACCGTGGCGGAAGAGGATGACCTATGTATAAGCTAAATTGCTCAATCCGATTCCATCATGGACGACGTTCAGCGAGAGTTGCCCCTGCCCTTCCCGGAACTCGCCGGCGACATGCCGTTGCTGCCGGCACGCATGGTCAACGAGTATCAGTACTGCCCGCGGCTTGCCTACCTGGAATGGGTCCAAGGAGAGTGGGCGGAGTCTTCCGACACGGTGGAAGGCCGCTACGCCCACCGGCGAGTAGACCAACCCAGCGGCGAGCTCCCTTCGCCCGAGGAAGCTGCGGAAGGCGAACGAATTCACGCCCGCTCCATCACCCTTTCCTCCAATCGGCTGGGCCTGATCGCCAAAATGGACCTGATCGAGGGGGAAAGTGGCCGCGTCGTCCCGGTGGACTACAAACGAGGCAAGCGGCCCCACGTGGCACACGGCGCCTACGATCCTGAACGGGTGCAGCTCTGCGTTCAGGGGATGATCCTGGAAGAGCATGGGTACGCTTGCGATGAAGGAGTGCTCTACTTCACGCAGAGCCGGGAGCGGGTGCGGGTGCCTTTCGACGAAGAGCTGCGCACCATGACGCGCAACGCCATCGATGGGCTGCGGCTCATCGCGGCAGGTGGACAGATCCCGCCGCCGCTGGAGGATAGCCCCAAGTGTCCGCGTTGCTCGCTGGTAGGCATCTGTCTTCCGGACGAAGTGAACTTCCTTCGCCGGCAGGAGACGCCGCCCCGGCCCCTGGCCGTCGCTCGCGACGAAGCACTGCCGCTCTACGTACAAGCGCGTAGCGCCAAGGTTGGCAAGAAGGGCGAGGTCTTGGAAATTTATGTCGAGGATGAAAAAGCACAGACTGTGCGCTTGATCGACGTTTCGCAGCTCGTCCTCATGGGAAACGTCTACGTCACCACGCCCACGCTCTACGAGCTGATGGCGCGGGAGATTCCCATCTCGTGGCATTCCTTCGGCGGCTGGTTCCTAGGCCATACCATCGGCACGGGCCACAAGAACGTGGAGATCCGGACTGCCCAGTATCGGGCGAGCTTCGATCCTTTCATCTGCTTGCAGCTCTCGAAAGGGTTCGTCGTCGCCAAGGTCCAGAACGCTAGGACGCTATTGCGGCGGAACTGGAAGGGCGAGGAGCGCCCAGAGGATCTGACGGCCCAGTTCCAGGAGGACATCCGCCGGGCCCAACGGGCGAAAAACCTGCCGGAGCTTCTGGGCGCCGAAGGCCAGGCCGCGGCCCGTTACTTCAGCCAGTTCGCCGCGCTGCTAAGCCGCGACCGGGATGGTGCGTCCATGGCTTTCGATTTTCGCACGCGCAACCGTCGGCCGCCCACCGATCCGGTGAACGCCTTGCTTTCTTACGCTTATTCGCTTCTGGTGCGCACCTGGACGGTCGTGCTCTCCGCGGTGGGCTTCGACCCCTATCGCGGCTTCTACCACCAGCCCCGATACGGCCGCCCTGCTCTCGCCCTGGACATGATGGAGCCATTCAGACCCTTGATCGCCGATTCCAGCGTGATCCAGGTGATCAACAACGGCGAAGTACGCCCCACGGACTTCATCAACGCTGCGGGCAGCGTCGCCTTGACGCCTGACGGGCGCAAGCGTTTCATCGCCGCCTTCGAGCGCCGACTGAGCCACGAGGTTACCCATCCGCTCTTCGGCTATAAGGTGAGTTACCGGCGCCTCTTGGAGCTTCAGGCCCGGCTTCTGGCCCGCTATTTGCTGGGCGAGATCTCAGAATACCCCAACTTCACGACCCGCTGATCATGCACGAAGAGCGCCTTTACATCGTCGCCTACGACATCCGCCATCCGAAACGCTGGCGCAGGGTGTTCCGGATCATGCAGGGATACGGAGAATGGCTCCAGCTTTCCGTATTCCAATGCCGCTTGAGCCGGGAGCGGCACGCGGAGCTGATTGCATTGCTGGACGGAATCATTCACCATGGCGACGATCACATTGTCCTGCTCGACCTCGGTCTGGCCGAGCGGGTCGTGCCCAGGGTCGTAAGCCTCGGGAAGGCCTTTGCGCCTATAGAGCGCGAGCCGGTGATCGTGTGATTTTATTTGCTTTTTCCACGCGAGCGCTCCGGTGGCACACCATACGGGCTGGAGCGCTCGCAAGCAGTAGCTCTTTAAAAAGTCGGGAAAATTTTTGAGTGATGGGAAATAAAGAGAAACGTGGCGGGCATTTTTCAGAAGAATCCCGGGAAGCGCTCGCATTCCGCCTCGCGATGCCCGGCGGGATGCGGCCTTCCGAAGGGACTGTTATCCGCGGCGAAATGCCGCGGCCTCATTGAAGCGGCCCGGGTCTCGCCCAGGTAGTCGCCGAGGATGTCCAGGTTATCCGCGGCGAAATGCCGCGGCCTCATTGAAGCGGCGTGCGTAACGGCTCCGTCAAACTCCTAGTGGAGGTTATCCGCGGCGAAATGCCGCGGCCTCATTGAAGCTTCCGGTGCCAGAAGAGCAAATCGCCTTTGATCTCTTGTTATCCGCGGCGAAATGCCGCGGCCTCATTGAAGCCTTGACGTAGGTGCGCTTCGATTCCGCCGGGTTTTCGTTATCCGCGGCGAAATGCCGCGGCCTCATTGAAGCATGGCGTGATGTCGATCACTCGGTCTTGTGGCCGCGTTATCCGCGGCGAAATGCCGCGGCCTCATTGAAGCCGCCAGCTCGCTCACCGCTTTATAGATGGACCTGTGGTTATCCGCGGCGAAATGCCGCGGCCTCATTGAAGCACGGCCTGGCGCGCCATCTCGGGCGTCACGCGCCAGGTTATCCGCGGCGAAATGCCGCGGCCTCATTGAAGCTTGAGATCTCGCCCCGCGGCACCACAAGTGTGGTGTTGTTATCCGCGGCGAAATGCCGCGGCCTCATTGAAGCCCCGACTACGACAGAGACCACCTCTGCCGCAGTGCCGGTTATCCGCGGCGAAATGCCGCGGCCTCATTGAAGCCCGCCTCACTGGCCCAGAATTGTCGGATTGGATTTCGTTATCCGCGGCGAAATGCCGCGGCCTCATTGAAGCCGAGCCATGGGCGGCGCAAGCTGCGCATGCTGGCGCGTTATCCGCGGCGAAATGCCGCGGCCTCATTGAAGCGCTCGCCGCCAAGCGCGCACGATCGCCGAGGCTCCCTGTTATCCGCGGCGAAATGCCGCGGCCTCATTGAAGCCGCGAGATATCGGTATAGGCAGCCACGGTCTTGGGGTTATCCGCGGCGAAATGCCGCGGCCTCATTGAAGCCGGAGATTGAAGCGGGCCAGATTGCCCGGGAGCGTACTCGTTATCCGCGGCGAAATGCCGCGGCCTCATTGAAGCGGCCAGGCGGATAGCGGCGGAGACATCCCAGTGCTGGTTATCCGCGGCGAAATGCCGCGGCCTCATTGAAGCACGCCTGGGTCGGAAGCCATGACGTAGGTGAAGGTCGTTATCCGCGGCGAAATGCCGCGGCCTCATTGAAGCCTGCTCGTCCTTCCCGTCGCTGATCGCGCTGGCATCGTTATCCGCGGCGAAATGCCGCGGCCTCATTGAAGCACGTCGATCCAGCGCCGATGATGGTGGTGCAGCCCGTTATCCGCGGCGAAATGCCGCGGCCTCATTGAAGCATGCTCCTGGCCTCCGCTTCGCGCGGATTGCGCCGGGGTTATCCGCGGCGAAATGCCGCGGCCTCATTGAAGCGGCAGTCCTACCGGAAATCGATTGCTGTGGGATGGAGTTATCCGCGGCGAAATGCCGCGGCCTCATTGAAGCTCTTTGACTCCTGGGATTGATCCTTGTTGGATCCCGTTATCCGCGGCGAAATGCCGCGGCCTCATTGAAGCAAGGTCATCTCATCGTAGGGGACTGGCCCAGTGTCGGTTATCCGCGGCGAAATGCCGCGGCCTCATTGAAGCCTTGCTTCTTGGGAGGGGTAGGTGACGTTGCGTGTCGTTATCCGCGGCGAAATGCCGCGGCCTCATTGAAGCGTCGCCCAGGGCGAGTTCCAGGTCATTGCTATTCTGTTATCCGCGGCGAAATGCCGCGGCCTCATTGAAGCTTCTTCTGGAGCGCCGCCAGCAACTTCAAGCTCGCCGTTATCCGCGGCGAAATGCCGCGGCCTCATTGAAGCGAGCTGCTCGAAGCTGGGGTGCAGTCCTCGGCTACGTTATCCGCGGCGAAATGCCGCGGCCTCATTGAAGCCGGTGGAGGGCGAAGAGTCGGTGCGCACGGTGGTCGGGGTTATCCGCGGCGAAATGCCGCGGCCTCATTGAAGCTAAAGTTCCATGGCGCGTTGCGATGCCTTGTTCCCCCGTTATCCGCGGCGAAATGCCGCGGCCTCATTGAAGCGCGGCGCGACCGCGGGGTTCGCGGTGGTCGACCTGGGTTATCCGCGGCGAAATGCCGCGGCCTCATTGAAGCTGCCCGAGCCATCCCCAGTCGTAGGAGACGGGAACGTTATCCGCGGCGAAATGCCGCGGCCTCATTGAAGCGGTGACGCACAGCGGCACTCTGTGACACGCGGCGTCACGTTATCCGCGGCGAAATGCCGCGGCCTCATTGAAGCATGATCGCGCGCGCTGCCTCGGGCGTCACGCGCCAGGTTATCCGCGGCGAAATGCCGCGGCCTCATTGAAGCCTCCTTGTACTGCCTGGCGAGCGCCGGCCCAGCAGCGTTATCCGCGGCGAAATGCCGCGGCCTCATTGAAGCGACTTTGACGCGGCGATGCCAGAAATCCTGCAGATCGTTATCCGCGGCGAAATGCCGCGGCCTCATTGAAGCTGCATGCTCGGCCTCACCGCGCTTGGCCCCGAGCATGTTATCCGCGGCGAAATGCCGCGGCCTCATTGAAGCTTCCTGGTCGGTGCCCAACAGGCCTGCGAGTTCATTGTTATCCGCGGCGAAATGCCGCGGCCTCATTGAAGCGGTGGCTTGCCGCGATAGGAAACGCCAGGACGGCCGTTATCCGCGGCGAAATGCCGCGGCCTCATTGAAGCAGCGTCTGCCACGTGGAAAGCGTGATCTGGTAGGCAGTTATCCGCGGCGAAATGCCGCGGCCTCATTGAAGCGCCGGCGCAGTGGGAGAGGCCGCCGCCACAGAGTTCGGTTATCCGCGGCGAAATGCCGCGGCCTCATTGAAGCGGCGTTTGGCTTCAGCAGCTGAGCAAAGCTGCGAAGCGTTATCCGCGGCGAAATGCCGCGGCCTCATTGAAGCCAGAGCGCCGACGGCAAGCTTGCCGCCGAGGCCCAGGTTATCCGCGGCGAAATGCCGCGGCCTCATTGAAGCTCGCGCGGCGCGCTGTCTAGCAAGAACCATGCCACGTTATCCGCGGCGAAATGCCGCGGCCTCATTGAAGCTAGGCGACCGGGATAAAGACCACTCTGGCCGAGAGAGGTTATCCGCGGCGAAATGCCGCGGCCTCATTGAAGCGGTTCGACGGGTGGAGGCGGGGCGCACGCTCACGGAGTTATCCGCGGCGAAATGCCGCGGCCTCATTGAAGCTGTCGTGGAGAGCATCGCTCTGTCCAGCGTGCCACTCGGTTATCCGCGGCGAAATGCCGCGGCCTCATTGAAGCTCAAGCGTTTGCGGGGTGTCCGCGCCGTGGGGAAGGAGTTATCCGCGGCGAAATGCCGCGGCCTCATTGAAGCTGCAAGTGCGGCTCATCGATGGCGCCACGTCTTACGGTTATCCGCGGCGAAATGCCGCGGCCTCATTGGAGCAGCGTGAAACGAGATTTGACTTCACTAGACGGCGAGGCGCTCGAATTCGTTGCGCAACCCAACGACGGACGCCGAGAAGCGCGCTAGCTTTTGCGGCGCTCCCTCCTCGCTCAAGAGGATCCGCAGCTGCATAAGCTCAAAAACCTTTGGCACTCCTTCCGAGAAAGAGGAGCGCCATGCAGCCGCAACGCATCGGGTACGGCACCTGTGGCTTTTAC